>Ga0007854_10000417_pt1 | contig 27692 bp, 29 predicted proteins | sample CryBogCBH12Aug08_FD_60382 | JGI IMG/M metagenome (GOLD analysis project Ga0007854, IMG submission 60382) | Freshwater microbial communities from Crystal Bog, Wisconsin, USA - CBH12Aug08 | ecosystem: Environmental > Aquatic > Freshwater > Lake | place: Crystal Bog, Wisconsin, USA | collected... | reverse complement strand
ACGGCCCGTCCATAGGCCGCACTGGCCCGCTCGGCAGGGGATGCCGGACGCAAAAGGGCTTGCAGATCCTCAAGCGCCCAACGCAGGTTAACGGCGGTCGGGCGGGTTGCCAACAGGCGGCGGCAGGCTTCGCCGAGATAGCCATCCGAAGGATCCTGACGCATTGCCAGGGCCAGCCCAAAGGCAGCGGTGACGCCAATCAGCGGGGCGCCGCGTACCCACATGTCCCGGATGGCCTGTTCAGCGTCATCGAGAGTCTCGAGCCGGCGAACGGCTAAAACATGAGGAAGCTGGGTCTGGTCAATGATTTCGACGCCCCAGCCGTCGGGCGCCAGCCAGAGGGTACGGGTGGGCTTGCCATGAATGCGCAAAATTTTCCTCGCTTACCGGCGCAGAACACGCCCGGCGATCGCGTCGAGCCGGGCCACCATGGCCGGATCACGGGCCTCAGGCTGGGTAATGATGGCGGTATCGAGCGCCCGATGGCAGCCTTTGACACAAGGGCCCTGGCGATCCCTGAGCCGTGGGGCCACCGCTCGTACCAGGGAACGGGCGTTCTCGGCATTCTCGCCCAAAAGTTTGATGATTGAATCGACGGTGACATGGTCGTGATCGGGGTGCCAACAGTCGAAATCAGTGACCATAGCCACTGTGGCGTAGCAGAGTTCGGCTTCGCGGGCCAATTTAGCCTCGGGCATATTGGTCATGCCGATGACGTCGCACCCCCAACTGCGATAGAGCAGCGACTCGGCCCGGGTCGAAAATTGCGGGCCTTCCATAACCAGATAGGTGCCGCCGCGATGGGCGGCAATTCCAATATCCTGGGCGGCGCCAAGCAGGGCATCGCCAAGCCGGCCGCAGACCGGGTGGCCCATGCCGACATGGGCGACCAGACCTTCTCCAAAAAAGCTTTTATTGCGGGCGAAGGTCCGATCAATGAATTGGTCGACGATCACGAAACTGCCCGGCGGCAATTCCGCCTTCAACGAGCCCACCGCCGAGACGGAAAGAATTTCGGTCACGCCGGCGCGCTTTAAAACATCGATATTGGCGCGGAAATTCAATTCGGACGGAGGAATGCGGTGTCCACGCCCATGGCGGGGCAAAAAGACCAGAGGCTGTCCCTCCAGGTCACCAAACAGCAATTGGTCGGAAGGTTGACCGAAAGGACTTTCAACCGTTTGCCACCGGGTGTTGGTCAGACCGTCAATCTGGTAAACGCCGCTGCCGCCAATAACACCGAGAACCGGGATGCTCATGCGCGTCTCCTTACCCGCGGCCGGCAAACCCCGTTCCTTGGCCGGGAACGGGGTTGCCTATTTTGCAGGGTCTCAGTGAACGTCAGCCCAAATTTTCCTTTTCAGAGCATAAAGCAGGGCCGTCAGGACAAAAAGAAAGAGCATGACCTTCAGGCCCAGACTGTGCCGGACATCCAGTTCCGGTTCGGCGCTCCAGTTGAGGAAGGCCGTCACATCTTTGACGATCTGTTCCTTGGTCGCCTTGGTTCCGTCCGCATAGGTCACCGCGTCATCCGCCACCGGTGGTGGCATCGAGATTTGGTGCCCCGGGAAGGCTTCATTGTAATACATGCCATCCGGGAGAGTGAAATTCTTGGGTGGATCCGTAAACCCCGTCAAAAGAGCGAAGACATAGTCCGGTCCACCCGGACGCGCCTTGGTCATCAAGGATAGATCGGGGGGCAAGGCACCATTATTGGCGACCCGCGCGGCTTGATCATTGGGGAAAGGCGGGACGAAACGATCAGAGGGACGCGCGGGGCGCATGAACATATCGCCCTGATCGTTCGGACCGTCCTGAACCTGTTTCTCGGCGGCGATGTCTTTTATTTCGTCATCGGTGAAGCCGAAATAGCCGATATTGCGATAGGCCACCAATTTCAAGGAATGGCAGTTAGAACAGACCTCGCGAAAAACTTGCAGGCCGCGCTTTAACTGCGCCTTGTCATATTGACCGAAGACACCCAGCCAGGGCCAGGGCTGGTGGGGCAGTGCCGCTTCTTCCGCCAGGGCAGGAAAAGCGGCTACCATCAGGCCGGCCGCCAGAGTGGAAAGCAGGAACTTGCGCATTACGCTTTCTCCTTCGGCTTGTCTGAATGACTGGCATGACTGCCTTTTAAAACGGGGGCGGCGATGCTCTGTGGCAGCGGCTTTGGCCGCTCTAGCTTGCCAATGACCCAGAGCAAGGGGAAGAAAGCGAAATAAGCGACAGAAAAGACCCGCCCCAGGGGCACCATGATGCCTTCCGGAGGTTGTGAGCCGATATAGCCCAACACCAAGCAATCGATTACGAAAATCCAGAAGATTTGCTTGTAAATAGGGCGGAAGGTGGCCGAACGCACTTTCGAACTGTCGATCCAGGGCAGGAAGAAAAAGATGACGATCGCGCCGAACATGGCGATCACGCCGCCCAATTTGTCCGGAACCGAGCGCAAAATCGCGTAGAACGGCAGGAAATACCATTCAGGGACGATATGCGGCGGGGTGACCAAAGGATTGGCCGGAATATAGTTGGTGGGCTCGGCGAAATAGTTCGGGTTGTAGAAGACAAAACCCAGATAGAACATCAGCAAAATGCCAAGACCGAACAGATCTTTGATGGTGTAGTAGGGATGGAAGGGCAAGGTGTCCTGGGGACCCTTGACGTCAATACCCAGCGGGTTGTTCGATTTGGTGGTGTGCAAGGCCACCAGATGCAAAAAGACCAGAGCGAAAAGGACAAATGGCAGCAAATAATGCAGGGCAAAAAAGCGGTTCAAGGTGGGGTTGTCCACCGAGAAGCCACCCCATAGCCAAGTGGTCACGGCATCCCCGACCAACGGAACGGCCGAGAAGAGATTGGTGATCACCGTGGTTCCCCAGAAGCTCAACTGGCCCCAGGGCAGGCAATAGCCCATAAAGGCCGTGCCCATCATGACCAGATAAATAATCAGGCCAAGCCACCAAAGCACTTCGCGGGGAGCCTTGTAGGACCCGTAATAAAGGCCGCGGAAGATATGAATATAGACCACGACAAAGAACCAGGTGGCGCCATTCATATGCAGGTAACGCAACAGCCAGCCATAGTTCACATCGCGCATGATGCGTTCAACCGAGCCGAAGGCCAGGTTGACATTGGGCGTATAGGCCATCGCCAGGAAGATCCCGGACAGCAACATGATAACCAGCATGATTCCGGCCAAGGAGCCGAAATTCCACCAGTAATTCAAATTGCGCGGCGTCGGATAATCTATTGCATCATGCTGCAAAACCGAAAAGATCGGCAGGCGGTCATCAAGCCACTGGATGACCTTGTTTTCGAATTTATGACTGCTCATCGATGCGCTCCTAGCCGATCCGGACCGAGGTGTCGCTTAAAAATGTATAATTGGGTACCGCCAGATTGGCTGGCGCAGGTCCCTGACGAATGCGCCCCGAGGTATCGTAGACCGAACCATGGCAGGGACAATACCAGCCGCCATATTCGCCGCGGGGGTCGGAGGGCTTTTGCCCCAGAGGGATGCAGCCAAGATGCGTGCAGATCCCGACCAGGATCAGCCATTGCGGCTTTTTGACTCGCGTTTCATCGCTTTCTGGATCGCGCAAATCCGTCAGCGTGACCTGGCTGGCCGCGTCGATCTCGGCTGCGGTCCGGTGACGGATAAAAACGGGTTTGCCCCGCCAGGTAACGGTAATGGCCTGGCCCTCGGCAATGGGGGTCAGGTCCACCTCGGTGCTGGACATCGCCAAGGTATCGGCGGAAGGGTTCATGCTGTGGATAAACGGCCAGAGGGCGAGGCCGGTTCCGGTCACGCCGACAGCGGTCGAGGCATAAAGCAGAAAATCGCGTCGTGATTGGTCGTCGGGCGACCCGTTCGATGCGGAGGTCAATGAATCAGCCATTGTCTTTCCCTCTTGAGTCCCGGTCTGAGGCCCCTGAATGCCGTAAATCCCAACAGCCAGCAAGCACCCGTCCCGGAACGGCCGTCGGCGAAGGCCGACCAGCACTGCGTTCAGAAGCCATTGCTGCCATATAAAGCAATTCCGTAAACTTGAAAAGCAACGGATTATGCGATGGCTTCGTGGCACCGAGAAAGCTGAGGGTTTATGCGCATTACTCTTTTTCAACCGGATATCCCCCAAAATGTCGGCGCCATCATCCGTCTGGCTGCCTGTTTCGGGCTGGCCCTGGATATCATCGAACCCTGCGGCTTTCTTTGGGATGACCGCCGCATCCGGCGGGTTGGCATGGATTATCTCGATTTTGCTGAAATCCGCCGTTATCCCTCCTGGGATGCCTATCTTGCCCAGGGACCTGAAGGAAGACTGATCCTGTTGACCACAAAGGGCGATCGCCGGCATCTGGACTTCCGCTTTGCGCCTGATGATCGCCTGCTCTTCGGTCGGGAAAGCAGCGGTGTGCCGCCACAGATCCATGAGGCGGCCCAGGCCCGTTTACGCATTCCCTTGCGCGAGGCCGCCCGCTCGCTCAATTTGGCGATGACTGCGGCGATGGTGGTTGGCGAAGCTTTGCGCCAGACCGATGGCTGGCCAGTCATTTAAACCGATCTGGTGGCTGGATTTTTGATGGAAGACGATGAAAAAAAAGCAGCGGCAACCGCCTGGTTCGTCGATTTGCGCGATCGCATTTGTGCCAGTTTTGAGGCGCTGGAAACGGATCTGGCCGAGGATGGGCTGCCGGCGGGCCGTTTCGCACGCAAGACCTGGCAGCGCGATGGCGGGGGCGGTGGCGAGATGGCGCTGATGCATGGCCGCGTCTTTGAAAAAGTGGGGGTCAATCTGTCCACTGTTCACGGGATCCTGCCCGCCGATTATCGCGCTGCCATTCCAGGCGCGGAGGCGGCTGGCGGTGCCTTTTGGGCTGCGGGGATCTCGTTGGTCGCCCATCCGCGGTCGCCCTTGATCCCGGCAACCCATATGAATTGTCGGATGATCGTGACCGGGCAAAGCTGGTTCGGCGGTGGCGCCGATCTGACGCCGACCTTCCTTGACGAGTCTGACGCCAAGGCCTTTCATGAGGCGTTTTCTGCCGCTTGCGCCAAACATCCGGTCGCTGATTACGAGCGCTACAAGCGGTGGTGCGATGAATATTTCTTTCTTCCACATCGAGGCGAAGCCCGAGGGATCGGCGGTATTTTTTTCGACAATCTGGCCTCGGGTGACTGGCACGCGGATTTTGCCTTTGTCAAAGAGGTTGGCTGTGCTTTCCATGCTATCTACCCGGCGCTGGTCCGGCGTCACCTGGGCCAGCCCTGGACGGTCGAAGAGAAGCGTGCACAATTGATCAAGCGCGGGCGTTATGTCGAATTCAACTTGCTTTATGATCGCGGGACGATGTTCGGTCTGAAAACAGGGGGCAATGTGGAAGCCATTCTTATGAGCCTGCCGCCCGAGGTGGCCTGGCCATGAATCGGTTGACCGGCGAAGCTTCGGGGTCGGCTAGGTTTAGGCGGCTGGCCTTGGGGATTGGTCTTGTTGTCGTCCTCAGCGGCGCCGGGCTGTTTTTTCTGGGCCATGGCTGGTCCGAATTTGGCGACGGTCCTAAGACGGTCAAACCACCAAACCACGCGGAAGAAGAGGCTCTTTTGGCGGCGTCGGCCGGATTGGCGCGCCGTCATTCAGACATGTTGCAGCTGCGGTTGAAAACGGGCGAAACCCTGATCCTGACTGACCGCCGGATGTGCGGCGATCTGCCTTGTCCCCCGATGATCGCCCGGCAATATTATTATCTTGGCTGGAACAGTGGGATGGGGGGCTATCGGTTGCTGGCCAGCCCAGCCGGGACCAACGAAATGTTTCTGGCCTGGAGCGATGACGACCCGGTCCTTTTGGATGCCCAGCATGCCGCCGCGGGAAATGGGGACGCCGGTGCGCCAGTATCCTTGCCTGTACCGCCGCCCGCCGCAGAAGGCGATGTCACTCTGGCCGCCTGGCTCGAGGATGTCACCGCGGCGCGGGCGCGCAGCGAAACACCGCGTCTGGCCGAGACCCACGGGCAGGTGCGGCGTGAGGGGCAGGACTTATCGTTTCTGCTCCCGGATAAGCGGGTTTTTCGTCTGGCCGATGACTTGGCTTGTGGCCAGGTAAGCTGTCCGGCTCAATTGGCCCGCTCTTTTGATTTTTCGGGCAGCAGTCCCGATGGGCGTTTTTGGGTGGTGGAAGAACATTGGGACGAAGCGGAAGGCGCGCTTCTGGTGGAAAGCGGTCAGGCCGGCGTCACGCCCTTGCTGGGGCTGCCAAAATTTTCGCCGGATGGTCATTTTGCCGCAGCCGCCGTAAAGGATCTGGAATGGGCCGCCCCAAGACGTCTGGAATTATGGTCCTTGACGACCAGTTCACCACAATTGGTTTTTTCTCTGGCGGCCGGCGATGAGGACGACACCGTCTATGAACTGGTGGCCTGGACGGACGCCGATCATCTTCTGCTGCGCCGCGGCCCCTGGACCGGCAATAGCCGCAGCGAAGCCATGCTGGTTCAAGAACAGGGTAATTGGCGCTTGCAGGCGCCTTAGAATGCTTCAGTATTAAACTGAAGTATTCTAAGGCTTATGTGTGAACGAAAAATCTCCGATTTTTTAATGCTCAGGCACCGAGCGAGGCCGGGGCGAGCTTTTTGATTTCCGCTTCCAGGTCGATGCGTCTGGCTCGACAGACCGTCCCCAGACATTCGGCAATCCCGGTTTCGCCGCCGGTCTTGCGCAGATTGTCCTCTAATTGCTTCACGGCGGTGACCAGGCCCCTTAAGGAATTCTGGGTAAAGTTCTGATAGCGCCGCAGTTTCTGTTGTTCATCATGGTCTTCGGGGACGATCGTCTGGATCGGACCGAACAGGGCCATAAACAATTTTGGACCAAGATTTTCTTCGGCCGTCTTCAAGAACATTGCCATCTGGTCACGGTTCAGCCGAAGGTCGAATATTGCGTCCAGTGCGAACTCGTTCAGGCGATCCAAATATTCAGACAAGGCGACGATATCTTGCTGGGTGATACGCTTGTCTTCATGCAAACGCATCGCCGTCTCTTTGTTGGCCATGATGTCCCATTTCTTTTTGGCATCAAGATGGCCAAGGGCCCCATGGATATTGGAAAAGCCAGCCTCGCCCAACTGACCAACGGTGGCCGAGGCCAGCACGTTATTGTCGATCATTTCCTGCATCATGGCCGGATCTTTTATCACCGACTCGGCCTTGCTAATGTCGTTGGCCGCCAATTGCGCCAGACGCTGAAGGCGTTCTTCGGTGTCCATCCGGGTAATGCCAATCCCAAGTTTCTGAAAAACATGGGCCGGTATTTGTACGTAAATCGGAAAGAAGCGGACCTGCCATTCAAAATCCAAGGCGTCCTTAATGGCGGCGTAGAAACGACCGGAATTGGTCATGCCCACCGGGGCCGGTTTATCCTTGCCGTAATTGCGATGGAACAAGCCGGCCAGAAGTGCCACGTTCAGCAGCTTAAAACGCGATTTTCCACTTTGCGGTTGCTTGGCTTTTACCGGGGTTTTGCTTTTGGCAGGCGAGATCGGGTCGCCAAAATGGGCTTCAGCAAAATTGCGCATGCTGGTGCGCACACACATGCCGATGACCTCATTGACCGAGCGCCCGCAATTTAGACGCTTGTCATCATCTTCGACCAGCTTTCCTTCACTGTCCTGCAAAAGATCAGCGAAGGCATCGCGGCGGCTGCGAAACAACTTAAAGCAGGCATCCAGCAAGTCCACCGAGTCCATAATCGTTTTATAGGGGTCCGGGCTCTCGGCCAGCGGCGGGATCAGAGATTTAAACCGCTCCGCCACCGGACCTTTCAGCATCCGTGTGACTTCATGGCGGGCTGCCGCCTCAGGGTCCGGCGTTTTGGCCCCTGTTCCAGAACTGCTTTTGCTAGGCGAAGCCATTGAGCGCGATTCCCACCTGCGATAAGTATTTATGCGAGAATAGCCTGTGCGTACAGGCAAGTCATCTTGGTTAACTTGAAATCCGGCTTAAATCGGCAGGCGCAGCCGGACCCGCAAGCCTCCCATCGGGCTGTCCTCCAGCAGAATGTCGCCGCCATGACCTCGGACAACATCGCGGGCAATGGTCAAGCCTAACCCCACCCCACCGGTGGTCGGGTTGCGCGAGGATTCCAGCCGCTGAAAAGCCCGGAAAACCTCTTCGCGCTTAGGCGGCGGAATGCCTGGCCCGTCATCGTCGAGAACGACTTCGATATGATCAGCATGCCGGGCCGCCCGGATCACCGCGCGTCGGGCATAGCGCTGGGCATTGCCGGTAAGATTGGTCAGGCAGCGTCTGATGGCGTCCGGTCTAAGCTGCAAGATCAGGTTGGGTTCGCATTCCACATCGATCGAGCCGCCTTCGCGGCGGCATTTGGCGGCCACATCCTCAATCAAGAGGCTAAGGTCGGTGAGACTCATCGGCTCATTGCCGGCCCCGCGGGCAAAGGCAAGATAGCCCTCGACCATGCGCTCCATCTCGGCAATGTCGGTTTTCAGCTCATCAATGCCGTCGCCGTCCATCATCGCCAATTCCAGTTTCATTCTGGTCAGTGGCGTGCGCAGATCATGGGAGACGCCGGCCAGCATTTCCGTGCGCTGATCGACCTGGCGTTTGATGCGATCGCGCATCAAGGCAAAGGCGGCCGCGGCCTGCCGGACTTCCGCCGCGCCTTCGGGTTTAAAATTGGGGACATCCCGCCCTTTGCCGAAACTGTCGGCGGCGATCGCCAGACGGCGTACCGCTCGCACCTGATTGCGGGTGAAAAGCGTGGCGATGCCAAACAGCAGCAGCGATGTTCCGATCATCCAAAGCGTGAAGATCGTGGTGGTTGGGCTGTAAAGACGTTTGCGCGGAGCGGTGACCCTGAGAATGCCTTCCGGCACTTGCACCAAAATGCTGATATCCTGTTCGCGGGACAGGGTGTCGATCAACACCGGTCGTCCAACCCGTTCTGCTAACGCGGCCAAAAGATTCCCTTCTAAACTGCCGCGAGCAGAGTCCCGGCTCAAATTCCGATGGGAATCCAGCATCCCTGTGTTGGCCAAGGTGGCGCCTTCGCGCAAAGTCAGCCGCAGATCCATGGTGGCGAGCGCGACGGAAAAAATCTTGTCCCGGCTCTCCTTGTCCGGCGTAGCCTGCATCAATTGGATCACCGCGCCGATTTCGCCGGCCAGCGCGGTGGTCAGCCGACGGGTAATAAGATCCCAATGGGTCCCGTAAAAAATATAGGCCGAAACCAGTTGCAGGAGAACCAGCGGAGTCACCAGGATCAGCAAGGAGCGGCCCAGCAGTCCGCGGGGCAAGATAGCCTTGACGATGGGTCTCAGCGATCGCATCAATCGCTCCACAACACATAGCCAAGACCGCGGACGGTCTGGAGATAACGGGGCTGTCTGGGGTCGTCCTCGATTTTCCGGCGCAGTCTGGTGATTTGAACATCGATGCTGCGCAGATTGCCACCGGCGCCGAGACGACCCGCCAGTTCTTCCCGCGATATCGTTTGACCGGGCTGTTCAGCCAGGATGGCCAGCAAAGCCTGGTCCGCCGAAGTGAGGTGGACCACCTCGCCATCGAGGATCAGTTCATGTCGGGTCCGATCAAAACTGTGGCGGCCGAAGCGGAACGGCGCCGGGGTAAGAACGGGCTCTTCCGGCTGGCGGCTGCGCCGGAGGATGCTGTTAATGCGCAACAGCAACTCCCGTGGTTCAAAAGGCTTGGCGAGATAGTCATCGGCACCGTAATCGAGCCCTTTGATACGGTCTTCGGTTTCACCCATGGCGGTCAGCAGCAAGATCGGCACATCATTGTTGCCGCGCAGGCTTCGGGTCAGATCAAGGCCTGTTTCACCCGGCATCATGACATCGAGCACAATCAGATCAAAAGCCATGGCGGCGAGCTGCTGGCGGGCCTCAGCAGCATTGGCCGCCGTCGATATCAGATAGCCGTTTTCACTAAGGAATTTTCGCAGCAGATGACGCAGACGGGCGTCATCATCCACCACAAGGAGATGGGCCGGTTCGCTCATTTTGCGGGGGATTCCAAAGGTGCCATGTCGACCAGCCTTTGATGGTCCGCAGGATCCATCAGCCCCAGCATCACCTGGCGGAAGCCTTCTGCCGCCGAAGGGCCGGCCTGACCATAAGCGGCGGCAAGGCGGCTGCGCTGGGTCTGGCTGAGCCGGCGTTCCAGATCCTGGCCCTTTTCCGTCAGCCGCAACAGCCGTTGCCGACGATCGCGCCGGCCGGGCAGCTGAGTGACCAAGCCGGCTTGCCGCAATTGCCGCAGAATCGGAGCCAGGCTTTGCTTGGAGATCTGTAAGACGGCCAGTAATTCGCTGACGGTCAGTTCATCTTGGCGGCCGATAAAATAGATAACTCGATGATGGGCGCGCCCGAAGCCATAATGGGCAAGGATTGCATCCGGTTCGGCAGTAAAAGCGCGATAGGCGAAGTAAAGCAATTCAATGCCCTGTCGCAATCCCGCTTCGGGAAAGCGCCGAGGATCCAATGCGGATTTTACGTCAGTCATATTGACATATATGACCTAAGAATGTTACGCGTTGCAACCGTATTTCGTAATTTTCAGACCCGCTGTCAGGAATTCGCACCATGTCATCCTTTAGCGAATGTGCCGTTTCTGCCCCCATCGCCCTGGTTCGCGCGACGCATCCGAAGCCGCGTCCGGCCGATGATCACTTGCAATTTGGCAGCGTGTTTACCGACCATATGTTTGTGATGGATTACAGCAAAGGGCAAGGATGGCATTCGCCGCGAATCCAGCCTTATCAACCCTTTTCCATGGATCCGGCTACCGCCGTCCTGCATTACGCGCAAGCGGTCTTTGACGGATTGAAAGCCTATCGCGGCGTCGATGGCGTCATCCGCTTTTTTCGTGCCGAAAAACATGCCGACCGCTTGAACCGGTCCTGCGAAAGATTGTGCATTCCCACCCTGGACCCGCAGCAGATCCTGGATAGCTTTCACGCTCTGGTAAGGATTGATCAAGACTGGGTGCCAAGAAAGCAGGGCACCTCTTTGTATCTGCGACCGACCGTCATCGCCTCGGAGCCATTCCTTGGGGTCCGCCCCGCTTATAATTACACCTATTTTCTGATTCTTTCCCCGGTTGGCCCCTATTATGCGGAAGGGATCAATCCGGTTAAAATCCTGGCAACCGATACGCATGTCCGCGCGGTCAAGGGGGGGCTTGGCGCCGTAAAAACGGCGGGTAACTATGCCGCCAGCATCTTTGCCGCAGAGGAGGCCAAGCATCTGGGCTATACCCAGGTTTTATGGCTTGATGGGGTCGAGCATAAATATCTCGATGAGGTCGGAACCATGAATATCATGGTCAAGATTGGAGACGAGGTTATTACCCCGCCGCTCAGTGGCTCGATTCTGCCTGGCGTGACCCGCGACTCGATTCTCAGCCTGTGTCGTGACTGGGGATTATCGGCCAGCGAACGACCGATTTCCATCGATGAAGTTCTGGCCGCCGCGCGGCAGGGCCAATTGAAAGAGATGTGGGGTACCGGGACCGCCGCTGTGGTCTCGCCGGTCGGCGAACTGGGGTACAAGGGTGAAAAACTGATCATCAATGAGGGCAAGACCGGCCCATTGACCCAGCGCCTCTACGACGCCATCGTCGGTATCCAGTATGGCGGGTCTGCCGACCCCCATGGCTGGATGACAAAGTTGCGTTAAACGCCCAGAGTGCTTCAGTCTTAAACTGAAGCACTCTAATCCCAGCGCTCTGCCCGGATGTCATCGTCAGGCAGGGCCTCGACCCAATGGCTGCCGGTGGCGGTTTCCTCCTGCTTCCAGAAGGGCGCGCGGGTCTTCAATCGGTCGACCAGAAATTCACAGGCCCGGAACGCGACGTCGCGATGCGCGGCCGTGACACCCACAAAGACGATCGGTTCGCCGGGCAAAAGCCGGCCAAAACGATGAAGGATGACAAGCCGCTCGACCGGCCAGCGCCGACAGGCCTCGGCTTCGAAGGCCAGTAGCTGGCGCTCGGTCATGCCGGGGTAATGTTGTAAGGTCATCGCGAGGACATCTTCGCTGCCACGGCGCACCAGACCGACAAAGCTGGCGACAGCCCCGCAGCTGCTATTGTCTTCGCAAAGCTTGGCGAGTAGCTGGCCGGGATCGAAGCTCTCGGATTGGACCTTTACAGTCATCAGCCACCGGTCACCGGCGGGAAAAAAGCGACTTCGTCGGTTGGGCTAAGGGGGGTTTCCCAGGAGGCGAAGGTCTGATTGACTGCGGCGCGCAGCCGGGCCCGTTCAGAAAAAACCGCAGCATGGCCAGGCGACAGAGTTTGCAGCCAATCCGCCAATTGTCCGACGGATTTGACGGCGGCTGGTGGCGTCACCTCTTCTTCGTCCTTCTGGATTTTGCTTTGGAGCCAGGCGAAGTAAAGCACCCTCATCCGGCAGGTCCGCGCAAATGATTGAAGCTGGCCCGCAGATAATCCCAGCCGGTAATCAGGGTCAGCGCCGCCGCCCCCCACAATAGGATCTCGCCCAGAGTCTGGGCTGGAATCCAAACCGGTGCCGCCTTGCCGACCAGCAATGTGGGTAAGGCGGTCATCTGGATTCCGGTTTTCCATTTGGCGAGGCGGCTGACCGGCATGCCGACTTTGACTTCGGCCAGAAATTCACGCAGTCCGGAGACCAGAATTTCGCGCAGCAGGATAACCAGCGCGGGCAGAATACTGACCTGGGAGACCCGTTCGAAAGCGGCCAGCATCAGCAAGATCGCGGCCACCAACAATTTGTCGGCGATGGGGTCGAGAAAGCGGCCGAGACTGGAAACAATGTTACGCCGCCTTGCCACATACCCATCAAAAAAATCAGTGATCGCGGCGGCGACAAACAGAAAGCAGGCCAGCCAGCGCGCCCCGTCGCCATCAACGTAAAAAGTCGCGACGATCAGCGGAATCGTCACGATGCGTGAGGCGGTCAGAAGATTGGGCAGGCTGGTGACCATTGCCGGCGGCGGTCTCTTTTTTCAGGGGCGGGCGCATTCTAGCCCGGAACTTTTACACTGTCACGAACGCAACGGCGGTAATTTTGCTACAAAATTTGTTCGCCGTGCTTTGTACCCTTTGGTTAGACACAAGGGTGTGCCGGCAAAGGATTTTTTTTGCGCCTGGATGGATCCTTGCCGCAAATAGGGTAGAATGGGTTCACCCTAAGCGCATATTTTTGACAAGAGGAAGAGGATGGGGTTCGTCCGCAACGCCGCCGTCGCCGGCATGTTCTATCCAGCAGAACCCAATGTTCTGGCGGCTGACCTGCGTCGGTTGCTGGAAGCTGTCCCCCCCTCCGAGGCCGTTCCGCCCAAGGCAGTGATTGCGCCGCATGCCGGCTATATTTATTCGGGATCGGTCGCGGCCAGCGTTTACGCGCCGCTCTCGGCCAGGCGGCGCGATATTTCCCGGGTGGTGTTGTTGGGGCCAGCGCATCGGTTGGCGTTTGGTGGGATCGCCGCCAGTTCAGCCGAAGCCTTTGCCACGCCCCTGGGTCGGGTCGCCCTCGACCAGGAGGCCATCGCCAGTTTGCAAGGGATGCCGGATTTCGGGATTTTAGACGCTGCCCATAAGGCAGAACATAGTCTGGAAGTGCATCTGCCCTTTTTGCAGATGACGTTGGATCGTTTTCGTCTGATTCCCTTGCTCACCGGTGCTGTTTCGGTGGAGTCGGTCGCTCACCTGCTGGGACGTCTGTGGGGGGGCAGCGAAACCCTGATCGTGATCAGCTCGGATCTTAGCCATTATCTTGACTATGCCCGGGCGCAAAGTCTGGATTCGCAAACCCGTCTGGCCATTGAGCAGGGCGATGAAGAGGCGATCGGCCCTGAGCAAGCCTGTGGGCGGGTGCCGATCCTTGGCCTTTTGCGTTTAGCCAAGCAGCTGGGATTGGCGGCGCGGACCGTCGATGTCCGGAACTCGGGCGATACCGCGGGACCAAAGGATCGCGTGGTTGGCTATGGCGCCTGGGCTTTTGCCTCTGTGCCGGCCAAGGATGAAGAGCTGCGGCGGCAAGGACCCTCGTTAATTGCATTGGCGCGGCAGGCGATAGAAGACCGGCTGGCCGGAGTGGCCAGGCCGGTTTTGCCGGATGCCCAGTCCTTCGGTGCGGCCTTCGTGACCTTGCATCGTCAGGGCCAGTTGCGCGGTTGTATCGGTTCGGTGACGGCCTGGCGCCCATTGCGCGTTGATGTCGCTGACAATGCGCTCAAGGCGGCGTTTGAAGATCCGCGCTTTCCGCCGGTGACGGCTGCGGAATTGAGCGATCTTGAGATTTCCGTGTCGGTGTTGACCCCTCCGGAGCCGCTGACTTTTACGGACGAGGCCGATCTTTTACGCAAATTGCGGCCCCGAATTGATGGCCTGATCATCGAAGAGGGCGCAAGGCGCGCCCTTTTTCTGCCGGCCGTATGGGAACAACTGCCGAACCCCGAGGATTTCCTGGGACATTTGAAACAAAAGGCAGGAATGCCGGCGCGGCCGTTATCGGCCAATTGCCGCGCCTCGATTTTTCGGGCTGTCGAATTGAAGGTTACGCCGAAGTGACCCTTGGTGATGACCTCTCGGTCCTGTTGGAACCGCTTGGCGCCTTGGCGCGGGACGCGGGCGCCGCCATCATGGAGATCTATCGCAGTGATTTTCGCGTTGATGCCAAGACCGATGCGTCGCCGGTCACCGAAGCCGATCTTTGCGCCGAACGCCTGATCCTTGCCGGTTTGCAACGGATCACGCCGGATATCCCGGTCATTTCCGAGGAGGCCGCAGCCAGCGGTGTTCTGCCAGCCTTGCAAGGGCGGCGCTTCTGGTTGGTTGACCCGTTGGATGGCACCAAAGAATTTGTCCGGCGCAATGGCGAGTTCACGGTCAATATCGCTCTTATTGTCGATGGACAGCCGCTTGTCGGCGTCCTATATGCCCCGGCCCAAGATCGCCTTTTCCTGGGATCTCCCGGCCTGGCCCTGGCAGAGGAAGGCGGACAACCGGCACGGCCGGTCCGGTGTCGCGCGGCGCCGTCGGGCGGTCTGGTGGTTTTGTCCAGCCGCTCCCATCGTGACCCCGAGCGCTTCGCCGCGTTCCTTCAGTCCATGCCCGTCGCTGAAACCCGCCATTCCGGCAGTTCGTTAAAATTCGCGCTGATTGCCGCCGGCGAGGCCGATCTTTATCCGCGCTGCGGGCGGACCATGGAATGGGATACGGCGGCCGGGCATGCCATTCTTCTGGCGGCCGGGGGCATCGTGACGGATCTGGAGCGCCAGCCGCTGATTTATGGCAAGCCCGGTTATGAAAATCCGCCTTTTCTGGCCTGGGGGCAGTCCCCTTGCCGTTAGTTTCCGCCAGTCCTGACCATATTGATCAGGCCGCGGCTTTTTTGCGCGCGGGACAATTGGTCGCCTTTCCCACCGAAACGGTTTACGGGCTGGCCGGCGATGCTACCGATGATCGGGCGGTTGCCTCGATCTTTGCCGTCAAAGGCCGGCCAAGCTTTAACCCTTTGATCGTCCATCTGGCGGATTGGGAAGAGGCGGCGGATCTGGTCCTTATGGATCGCCGGGCAAAAGATCTGGCGATCGCGTTCTGGCCGGGGCCGTTGACCTTGGTCCTGCCGCGCCGGGCCGAGGCCCGCGTTTCCTTGCTGGTTTCGGCGGGATTGGACAGCCTGGCCGTCCGTGTGCCGGCCCATCCGGTCGCCCTGGCGTTGCTTCGCGCGACCGGTAGACCGCTGGCGGCGCCAAGCGCCAACCCCTCGGGGCGGGTCAGCCCGACCACCGCGGCGCATGTCGCCGCCGATCTGCGCCCGGCGCCAGCGATGATTCTGGATGGAGGGGCCTGTCAGGTCGGCGTCGAGTCGACCGTTCTCGATCTGACCGCGGAACGGCCGATGCTGTTGCGGCCCGGCGGGGTTCCCCTGGAACGTCTGAGCGCTCTGTTGGGACCTGTGCAGAGCGCTATGGCCGACCCGGCGGCGCTTCGTTCACCGGGGATGCTGCCCAGCCATTATGCGCCGGTGCTGCCGGTTCGTTTGGAGGCCACCGAGGCCAGACCTGGTGAACTGCTGCTGGGGTTCGGTCCGACGGCGCCGCCGGGGGTTGCCAATCTTAGCCCGACCGCCGATCTGACCGAGGCGGCGTCCCGTTTATTTGCCTTGCTGCGGGCATTGGATCGTCCCGATCATCAAGGGATTGCGGTTATGCCAATTCCCGAACAAGGTCTTGGCCTGGCCATTAATGACCGCTTGCGCCGGGCGGCCGCGCCAAGGAACGGATGAGAGCTTGTAAGGCGGCGCGGACTTGTTTTAAATCGGAGCCCCATGACTGACGCATTTTTAACAGAACTCACCAAAATTCTTGGCCCCGCCGGACTGATTCTCGATAAGGATTTAATGGCGCCCTATCTGGAAGAGGAACGTGGCCTTTACCATGGTCGCGCCTGTGCCGTGGCCCGGCCCGCCAGCACTGATGAAACCGCACAACTGGTAAGGCTTTGTGCCGCCGCCGGTGTTGCGGTCGTGCCTCAGGGGGGGAATACCGGGCTTTGCGGTGGAGCCGCGCCCGATGGCAGTGGCCAGCAATTGCTGGTCAGCCTGCAGCGCATGAACCATGTGCGCGCCGTGGATCCGATCAATTTTACCATGACCGTCGAAGCCGGGGTCATCCTGGAAAATGTGCAAAAGGCCGCCTTAGAGGCCGGCTGCCTCTTTCCTTTGAGCCTTGGCGCCGAGGGCAGCTGCCAGATCGGCGGTAATATTGCCACCAATGCCGGCGGTACCGCGGTGTTACGTTATGGCAATACCCGCGAGTTGGTCATGGGATTGGAAGTGGTGCTTCCGGATGGCCGCATCTGGGATGGGCTGCGCCGCCTGCGCAAAGATAATACCGGCTATGATCTGAAACAGTTATTCATCGGGGCGGAAGGCACGCTGGGGATTATTACCGCGGCGGTGCTCAAGCTGTTTCCCAAGCCCGAGGACCAACAAACCGCGTTTTGCGCTTTGTCCGACCTTGACCAGGTGTTGGCACTGCTGGCTCGGGCTCGGGCCATGACCGCCGACCAGATTTCAGCCTTTGAACTGGTGCCGCGCATCGGTCTGCAGATGGGTATGGATTTGGTGCCGGGCGTCGGCGATCCCTTTGACGGTCCGCATGAGTGGTATGTGCTGATGGAGCTGTCGTCGTCCCGCCGCGAAGGGGGGCTGGCCGAGTCCTTGGAGACTCTGCTGGCTGCCGCCCTGGAGGCGGGCGAAGTGGTCGATGCGGTCATCGCGTCCTCTTTGGAGCAAAGAAAGGCGCTGTGGCGTATCCGCGAAGGCATTCCCGAGGCACAAAAGCGGGATGGTGGCAGCATCAAGCATGATGTCTCGGTTCCGACGGCGGCGGTCCCTGATTTTTTGCGTCGGGCCACGCAGGCGGTTTTGGCGGCGGAGCCCTTGCTGCGTGTCGTCCCCTTTGGTCATGTCGGGGATGGCAATATCCATTTCAATCTGTCGCAGCCGCCGGGTGCCGAGAAACAGGCTTTCTTGGGCCAATGGCAGCGCATGAACCGGATCGTCCATGACATTGTTGTCGAGATGGGGGGCTCAATCAGTGCCGAACATGGCATCGGCCAATTGAAAAAGGACGAGTTGGCCCATTACAAGGACCCGGTCGCACTTGAGCTTATGGCAAAAATTAAGGCGGCTTTTGATCCCCAGGGCGTCATGAACCCGGGTAAATTGATTTAATCTATTCATCCCTTGCGCCGGAAGGCATAATCCCCCGCAAATGAGGGTGATCAATCGCTATATCCTGCGCCAACTGGCCGTCAGCATGGTGCTGGTCACCATCGGGCTGACGGCGATTCTTTGGCTGACACAATCGCTGCGTTTTGTTGAATTGACGGTCAATAAAGGTGCGTCGGTCGGCTTGTTTATGAAGCTGACCCTTCTGGTCATGCCAAACTTCCTTACGGTTATTTTGCCGGTTTCCTTGTTCGCGGTGGTCCTGTTTACCTATAACGCCTTGATTTCCGATCGCGAAATGGTGGTGATGCGCTCGGCTGGCATGAGCCATTGGATGTTGGCGCGCCCGGCGCTGATCCTGGCGGGTTACAGCATGCTGGCGGGACTCGTGTTAAATGTTTGGATTATCCCGCACACGGTGGAAGAATTTCATCGTTTGCAATGGACCCTGCGCAATTCGGTGACGGGGGTCATTTTGCAAGAAGGGCAATTTAACCAGGTTGGCGAGGGTTTGACCGTCTATATCCGCTCGCGCGGCAGCGATGGCGAGCTGCAGGGCATTATCGTTTATGACCGGCGCAATCCCATGCGCAAAGTGACAGTGATGGCCGAACGGGGCGCCTTGATCAAAAAGCAAAATGGCGTGCCCACGGTTTTTATGGTCAACGGCGTTCGCGAGCAGGTTTCAACCGGTTCCAGCCGGCTATCGTTGCTATATTTCGACAACTATGCCATGGAGTTCTCTGAGACTTCCGACCCTGGCGATGTGCGGTCGCGTGATGCCCGCGAACGATCAACGGAAGAATTATTTTCGGTAACCGAACAGCAGGTTGGGCCCGTGAATTTTCGGCAATTCCGCGTTGAAGGGCATCAGAGACTGGCGTCACCGCTTTATCATTTTTCTTTTGCCTTCATTGCGCTGGCCTGTCTGCTGGCCGGTTGGTTCAATCGTCGCGGCCAAAGTGATCGGTTGGCGATTGCCATCGGGCTGATGGTGGCGGTGCAGGCTTTGGCGTTAAGCGTTTCCAATCTGGCGACGCGGGACCTGATGCTGGTACCGCTGATCTATCTGCTTCCGGCGCTTCCCATTCTGGTCGGGGTCTGGGTGCTGCAGGCCCCGGCCTTCCTTCGCTTGCCGCCGGCAGGCTCATCGGGAATGGGGTAATGTCGTCGCTTTTATTCCGGACTCTTGCGGCTTTTCTGTTGGCTATCGTCTGGGCCTTACCCGGGCTGGCTGAACAGCCATCCCTAAAGGCGGGACGAACCACCGATGGCCCATCCGGCAAAGCAAAGCCGAACAAAGAGCGCCCGGATGCGCAGCCGGTCCTGATGACGGCTGACCAGATCGTTCATGACCGTGACCTGGACATCGTGATGGCCAGGGGGCATGTGGAACTGGATCAGGGGGGCCGCATTCTGCTGGCCGACAGTCTGTCTTACAATATGAAGCAAGATGTGATCATTGCCACCGGCAATGCCAGCCTCACGGATATTGACGGTCAGGTTCTGTTTGCAGACTATTTCGAATTGACCGGTGATATGAAAGAGGCTGCGGCCAAAGGCATTCGCGTGCTGATGGTGGATGACTCCAGGATTGTTGCCAATTCCGGCCGGCGGTTGGCTGGTGACCGCAGCGTCTTTGATATGGGCGTTTATACGGCCTGTAATCCCTGCGCCGAGGATATCAGCAAGCCGCCGCTTTGGCAGATCAAGGCCAGCCGGGTCATCCATGACGAGCTGGCCCATCGCATTGAATATGAAGATGCCTGGCTTGATGTCGGGGGGTGGCCGGTGGCCTATACCCCTTATTTCTCTCATGCCGATCCGACGATTCGTCGGGAAAGTGGCCTTCTTCCCTTCAGCGTTCTCAATAACAAGGTGATCGGCACCGGCGTCCGCACCCCCTATTTCCAGGTTATTGACCCCTATCAGGATGTAACGGTTTCGCCGATGGTGACCAGTAATGATGACCAGATGCTGGCCATTACCGATCGGCTGCGGACCTCCAATGGCGAGGCCAAGACCACCGTCAGCATTGCCAATCTGTCCAGCCAGGGCTATGGCGGCAACGCGACGACCGGATGGAATATTGATGCCCGCGCCCAATTTAACCTGGACCAGCGATGGCGCGCCGGGTACGAAATCGAACGGGCGTCAGACCAGAATTACCTGCCCAGTTTCGGCTATCATATTGCCCAGCCCTATCTGACGACCCGACCCTATCTGGAAGGGTTCAGCTATCGCAATTACGCGGCGGTCGAAGGGTATAGTTTCCAGAGCCTGACCACGCCCGTCCTGCCGGTTGGCGCTTTGCCGCCGCAGAAGTCGCCCATTGTCCTGCCGCTGGCCACCTATAATTTTGTCGGTGAACCCAGCAGCAATGGCAGTTACTGGTCTTTTAACACCCATGCCGCCAATATCAGCCGCGGCCAGGGTACCGACAGCCGGCGGGTCAATACGGATAGCTCTTGGAATTTGCCCTTCACCGCCGCGGATGGCGAAGTTTATAAACTGACCACTAGTTTACGCGCGGACGCTTATAACAGTAATAATCTGACGCCGCAAAACAGCAGCCAGGTTGACGCCGCCCGTGCCATCCCGGAAGCGGCCTTGACCTGGCGCTATCCCTTTAGCCGCATCAATGAGCATTCTTCTGAGACATTGAGCCCGATCATCATGGCTTCGGCCAGTCCGTATGGCGGCAATTCCCTGAAGATTCCCAACGAAGACAGTCTGGATTTCGAACTGGATGATTCGAATATTTTCAACCCGTCCCCTTCGTCAGGCTATGATCGGGTGGTAACAGGGCCGCGGGTGGCGTATGGAACGCAATATACCTATGTCAATCGCGGACTTGGTGCGGCCGACCTGCTGCTGGCGCAGAGTTATCAGGTAAAACCGCAGACCGTCCTGCCGCAAGGCACCGGTCTCGACAAGACATTGTCCGATGTGGTCGGGCATACGGACTTTTCGCCCTCGGCTAATGTCAATTTTCACTATGGTTTCCGGGTTGATGAGAGCAGTCTGAGGATGCGGCGCAGCGAAGTGGCCACTTCGCTTGGTCCGCCGGCTCTGAATCTGCAATCTTCCTATGTTTTTTATGATCGGCTGAATGCCAGCAGCCCCTTTTATGCCCGCGAGCAACTGAATACGACCTTAAGCACCAAACTCAGCCGCTATTGGTTGGCCCAGATCTATCAGGTGGAAAATCTTGGCAATGGCGCCAGTCCATTGCAAAGTGGGATGCGCATTATTTATGAAGACGAATGCCTGTTGTTCAGCGGTGACGCTGGCAGCCTGCATACGACCAGCCAGACCTTTGCTACGGGGCACTATTTTATGCTTCGCATTTATCTGAAGACCCTCGCTCAATTTCCGGTGGATTTGTTCTGAACCATGATTTCACTTCGCTCCCTTGCCATTCTTTTCACCGGCTGCCTGGCCTTGTTGTCCTCTTTTGCTTTGACTTCGGAGGCGCGCGCGGCCGATGAGGCGCAAAGGGTGGCGGCGGTGGTCAATGAAGATATCATTTCCCTTAGGGATCTCGAGCAGCGCATGCATATGGTGCTGTTGTCGTCAAATTTGCCGGATACGCTGGAAACCAGATCCCGCCTTTTGCCGCAAGTGATGCGCCGCTTGATTGATGAGCGCCTGCAGATCCAGGAGGCCGAGCGGCTGAAGATCAATGTGACCGCCACGGATATTGCGGGCGGCATTGCTACCATCGAACGGCAGAATCGGATGCCGGCCGGGCAATTCGAGCCCTTCTTGCAAAGCCGTGGCGTGAACCCCGAGACGATGCGCCAGCAGGTGCGGGCGGAATTGGGATGGGCACAGGTCATCCGCCGGGAATTATCCGGGGAAGTTCATGTTGGCGAAGAAAGCATCGACACCCGCCTGCAAGCCTTGCGGGCTAATTTTGGCAAGCCTGAATATCTGGCTGCGGAAATCTTCTTGTCGGTGGATGACAGCCGTCATGAGGACGAGGTCCGCAATCTGGCTGAGCGCTTGATTGAACAGATGCGCCTGGGGGCACCCTTTTCCGCTTTGGCCATGCAATTTAGCCAGACCGGGGCGTCAGGGGGCAATCTGGGATGGGTTTCCGAGGGCATGCTCGACCAGGACCTCTTCCGTGCCTTGGCAAAACTGGAACCCAGCACCATCACGCCACCGATCCGTACCAATGATGGCTATCATATCCTGCTGCTGTTGGATCGCCGCACGGCCGGGCAGGGCCTGAGCGTCGGGCCGACGCTGGATGTCCTGTCCCTTGAGGTGGTAAGCCTGCCTAGTGCCACTTTGCCGGAGCGGGAAGCGCAACTGACCCGCTTGCGGGAAACCCTGGCGGCCGGCAAAAACTGCGATGATTTTGAACGGCTGGTAAAGGATGTTCCGTCCGCCAGCGCCAATCGCAATAACAAGGTTCCGTTGAAACAACTGCCCGCTAATATCGAACCGCTGATCAGCAATTTACCGATAGGCAGTCTGAGCCAGCCGCTGGACCTTGGCAATTCACGGCGCCTGTTTGCCGTTTGTCAGCGCGAGGATGATAGCGGCGGCTTGCCGTCCCGCGATGCGATCCGCCAAAGAATCGAGGATGAGCAGTTGGACGTTCTGGCCCGGCGGTATCTGCGTGATTTGCGCCGATCCGCCTTTGTCGAGATCCGTATTTGAGGGCTGTGGTGCGCCCTTCCATCCCCTTGGTGCTGACCATGGGCGAACCGGCGGGCATTGGCGGCGAGATTGCCCTGGCCTGTTGGCGGGATCGCCACCAGAAGCGAGTCCCCCCGTTTTTTCTGATTGACGATCGGACCCGCTTGTCTCTTTTGGCGAAGCGACTGGGTTTTGCTGTGCCGGTCGTCAGCATCGACAATCCGGAAGCGGCCAGCGCGGCCTTCGAGCAAGGTTTGCCGGTGCTCGATCGGCCCTTAGGCCGACCGGTCGAGCCGGGCCGTCCGGATCCTGCCAATGGTCCGGCGGTCGTTGCGGCCATTTCCGAGGCCGTTGCCCTGGTGCAGTCCGGCCGTGCCGCGGCGCTGGTGACCAATCCCATTAATAAGAAACTGCTTCAGGAGGTGGGCTTCGGCTTTCCCGGCCATACCGAATTTCTGGCCGCCCTGGCTGGGAACAGGCCGGTGGCGATGATGCTTTGTGCGCCTGGATTGCGGGTGGTGCCGGTCACCATCCATGAGCCTTTACGTCAGGCGATCACCCGCCTGTCTACGGACCAGATCGTGGCGACCGGCTGTCTGGTGGCCGCGGCGCTGCGTCGGGATTTTGCCATTTCCGAGCCCAGGCTGGCGGTGGCGGGCCTTAACCCGCATGCCGGCGAGGCCGGCAGCATGGGCGGGGAAGATCTGACCGTCATTGCGCCGGCGGTGGCCAAGCTTCAGCAGTGCGGCATCAAGACTGTCGGCCCCTTGGCGGCCGATACCCTGTTCCATGCCGAAGCCCGGGCCAATTATGACGCCGCTCTTTGCATGTATCATGATCAGGCCTTGATCCCGCTCAAGACCCTGGATTTTCATAATGGGGTCAATGTCACCCTTGGGCTTCCCTTTATCCGGACCTCGCCGGACCATGGCACCGCGTTCGATTTGGCCGGCAGCGGACGGGCCCGGGCCGACAGCCTGGTCGCCGCGCTGCGTCTGGCGGATCAAATGGCGGCGTGCCGCCGGGATGCCGGTTCGTGACACTGCCGCCGCTTCGCCAGGTCATCGCCAGCCATGGGCTGACCGCCCGCAAATCGCTGGGGCAGCATTTTCTGCTGGATCTTAATCTGACCGGTCGGATCGCCAGGGCGGGCGGACCGCTTGAGTCAGGAACAACCATCGAAGTCGGGCCTGGGCCGGGCGGGTTGACCCGGGCGCTGCTTGAGGCCGGCGCCAGCAAGGTGATCGCCATCGAGCGCGACCTGCGGGCCATCGCCGCACAGCAAGAGATTGCGCAAGCTTATCCGAATCGCCTGGAAATTATTGCGGCGGACGCTTTGTCCCTGGATTTATCGGTCCTTGGCGAATCGCCCCGTCGGGTGGTGGCCAATCTGCCCTATAATATTTCCACGGTGCTGCTGATTGCCTGGTTGCGCCAGGCTCAGGCTTTCGAGAGCTTTACCTTGATGTTCCAAAAAGAGGTGGTGGACCGGCTGGCGGCCAAGCCGGGCGGCAGCGCCTATGGCCGCCTTTCGGTGATTACGCAATGGTTTTGCGATGTCCGGCCTTTGTTCAATGTCGCGCGGGAAGCCTTTACCCCGCCGCCCAAAGTGATCAGTACGGTGGTGCGGATCGAGCCCCGGGCCCAGCCCGTCGCCGCGGTGCCAATGACGGTTTTGGAAGAAGTAACCGCGGCCGCCTTTGGCCAAAGGCGCAAAATGCTGCGCTCCAGCCTGCGCTCCTTGGGCGAGCCCGAACTATTGCTGGAAATGGCCGGCATTGCCCCCAATTGCCGTGCTGAAGAGGTGGATCTCGACGGCTTTGGCGCGCTGGCAAAGGCGCTGATGGTCAGGCGCTTGACGACATAAATACGAGTGGGTCGTTTCGAATGGATCCGTCCGACTGGAAAATTCCAGCCAAATGATATATGATACTGATATCTGGTATCAGTTACGGGGGCAAATTATGCGCAGGTTAGTCGACATCAATGACGCCCAGATTCGGGCCCTTGATGAACTATCTCAGAGTCAAAGGCGATCGCGAGCAGCACTGATCCGCAATGCGATCGACGATTTCATAGCAAAGCATCGGCAAAATAAAGCTGCCTCCGCCTTTGGCTTATGGGGCGAACAAAAAGTTGATGGGCTGGCCTATCAGGAGCGGGTGCGCGGCGAATGGTGAAGGCGCTTTTTGATACGAATATATTAATCGACTATCTGAATGCGGTTCCGCAAGCGCGCACGGAGCTTGATCGTTATAACGAGAAGGCGATTAGTATCATCACTTGGATGGAAGTGATGATCGGTGCGGATAGCTCGGTGGAAGCGGCGACTTTGGCCTTTCTGGAAGCGTTCAAATTGATCACAATCGATGATGCTGTGGCACAATGCGCGGTTAAGTTGCGTAAGGAGCATCGGATCAAATTACCGGACGCAATTGTATGGGCATCGGCGCAGACCAATGCGATGCTGTTGGTAACCCGAAATACTAAAGATTTTCCTGTCGGCGATCCGGCCGTTCGTGTGCCCTACCAATTCTGATCGGACGGGATCCGTCCGTGATTGCCAGTCGCTGGCAGCCCTTGTCTTAAGAACCACCCAGATAGGCGGCCAGCACGGTTGGGTCCTCGGCAATGGCGGTGGCCGGTCCTTCCAGACGGATCCGGCCATTTTCCAGGACATAGGCATAATCGGCGACGTCCAGGGCCATCTGCGCATTCTGTTCCACCACCAGGATCGTCTTTCCGGCCGATTTGAGTTCGGCGACCAAGCGGAAGACCTCTTCCACCATCAAGGGGGCCAGTCCCATGCTGGGCTCGTCCAGCAGCAGCAGACGGGGGGCCGCCATCATGGCCCGGCCCATGGCCAACATTTGCTGCTCGCCGCCTGACATCCAGCCGGCCGGTTGCTGCAAACGCTCGCGCAATTTGGGGAAATGGGTCAGCACTTCTTCAAGGCGTTGCTCCAGCAGCTGCGGGTCGGTAACCGTATAAGCCCCCATGCGCAGATTGCCGGCCACCGTCATCTGTGCAAAGACCTGGCGTCCCTCGGGCACCTGGATCAATCCCTGGCGGGCGATGCGATGCGCCGGCTGCCCGCCAATCTCCTGGCCGGCAAAGCGGATCGAACCCGAGGCTGGGCGCATCAATCCGGAAAGTCCCCGCAAAGTAGTGGTTTTTCCGGCCCCGTTGGCACCGATCAGGCAAACCACCCGGCCCTCTTCGACGCTCAGGTTAATTCCCTTCACGGCCGCGATTTTGCCATAGGCAAGCTGGAGATCTTTGACCTGTAAGAGCGGCGTCGTCATGGGCAAGCCTGCGGGTTTTTGACGGCTTTGGCGGCCAACAGGCGTTGTGCCACCTTCGGGCCGAGATAGGCCTCGACGACGGCCGGATCATGTTGAACGGCCTCGGGTTGTCCTTCACAGATCACCCGACCAAAATTAAGAACCGTGATCTGGTCCGACAGTTCCATGACAAAGCCCATGTCATGTTCCACCAACAAGATGGTCAGACCGTCTGTTCTCAGTTTTTGCAGCAGCGCCATCAACCCGGCGGTTTCGGTCGGGTTCATCCCAGCGGCCGGTTCGTCCAGCAACAGCAATTGCGGCTCGCCGGCCAGGGCGCGGGCAATTTCCAGGCGGCGTTGGTCGCCATAGGCCAGGTCGGCGGCCGGACGATCGGCCTGCTCGCTTATGCCGACCAAATCCAGCAAGTGATGCGCCCGTTGCTTGGCCGTGGCTTCTTCGCGGCCGGCCGCGCCCCCCCGCAGCAGAACCAGCGGCCAGGGTTGCCGCAGCCTTCGGGACATGCCGGTCATCACATTTTCCAGCACCGTCATGCTGGCAAAGATGCGGATATTCTGAAAGGTCCGTCCAATGCCCCGGCGGGCCCGGGCATGGGCCGCCAGTCCGGTGATGTCCTGCCCTAGGAAACGCAGGCTGCCGGCACTGACCGGCAGCAATCCGGACACCAGATTGAACAAGGTCGTCTTGCCGGCGCCATTCGGGCCGATCAGCGCATGAACGGTCCCTTCCCGGACGCTAAAGGACACCTCGTCGACGGCGACCAGCCCACGGAAGGCTTTATGTAAGGCCAGCGCTTCTAAAACCGGGTTGCTCATCCGGTCCGCCTGACGCGAAAACCGAGGATCCCTTTGGGCAGGAAGATCACCACCAGGACGATGATCAGCCCATTGAAGATTCCGCGCAGATCATGCAAGGGCCGCAGGACTTCAGGCAAAAGCGTCAGCAAGAAGGCCCCGCTCACGGCGCCCAGCGGCGTGGTGACGCCGCCCAGCACGGCAAAAGAGAGAATGCTGACGGCGGCTTCGAAGCCATATTCATTGGGCGAAATGAAAGAAGAATAATGGGCGTTCAAAGCCCCAGCCAGACCGGCCAGCGCCGCCGACAGAACCAGGCCATTCAGTTTATAGGAATCCACATCGATTCCCATGACCCGTGCGGCATCCTCATCTTCACGGATGGCTTCCATGGATCGTCCGATCCGCGAGCGGACAATAGAAAGACTGACCCCCAGAAAGAGAGCCAAAAGGCCATAGATGATCCAACCATTGGCCTTGTTGGGAATGCCGGACAGGCCCAAGGCGCCGCCCAGCGGGGCGGTGTTGAGATAGACAATGCGTAACACTTCGCCAAGGCCAATGGTGGCGATGGCCAGATACACCCCAGTCAAACGCAAGGTCGGCCGGCCGATGAGGATGGCAGCCAGGGCCGGCACCACGGCGGCGGCCAGAAGGGTCAGGATAAACGGAGCCCCCAGTTTAAGGGTCACGACCGCGCCGACATAGGCGCCGATGCCCATAAAGGCGGCCTGACCCAGGGAAAGCTGGCCCAAGGCCAAGACGGCATACATCGAGAGGCCGAGGATGGCGTTGACCCCCAATCCATAGAACAGGTCCTGATAAGCCCAAAGCAGGTCGTCCAACGCGTCAAACATAATACCCTTCTGAAATCAGGCCCGATGAATGATGGCCCGGCCGAACAGACCGGTGGGGCGCCACCATAAAGTCAAAACCAAGGCACCGAAAGTTACCGCCTCTTTGAAATCAGAAGACAGATAGGCAGCGGTGAAGACTTCAACAAATCCCAGGGCCAGTCCGGCCAGCAAGGCGCCGCGGATATCGCCCAGTCCCCCAACGATGATGACGACGAAACCACGGAGCATCATCATTTCGCCCATATAGGCATGGACCGCGTTGAAATTCAGACCGATCAGAATGCCGGCCGCCCCGCTGAGAATGCCGGCGGCAAAAGAGGTCAAA
>Ga0007854_10000416_pt1 | contig 27708 bp, 23 predicted proteins | sample CryBogCBH12Aug08_FD_60382 | JGI IMG/M metagenome (GOLD analysis project Ga0007854, IMG submission 60382) | Freshwater microbial communities from Crystal Bog, Wisconsin, USA - CBH12Aug08 | ecosystem: Environmental > Aquatic > Freshwater > Lake | place: Crystal Bog, Wisconsin, USA | collected... | reverse complement strand
ACATCGTTTTTTGGATCAAGAAGCTTGTGCGCAGATGACATAATTTACCCCTGTTTTGATGGGTAGAAGTATAGCATACCCCCCCTTATCCGCTATATCACGTATCCAAAAAGCTTCTAAGCTTACGGGAACGGCTTGGGTGCTTCAGTTTGCGCAGGGCCTTGGCTTCGATCTGACGAATACGCTCACGGGTTACAGCGAACTGTTGCCCAACTTCTTCCAAAGTGTGATCCGTATTCATTCCAATTCCAAAGCGCATTCTAAGCACTCGCTCTTCACGCGGGGTTAAGCTTGCCAGAACACGGGTTGTCGTCTCACGAAGGTTTGCGTGAATCGCAGCTTCAATCGGAAGGACCGCATTTTTATCCTCGATGAAATCACCCAAATGACTATCTTCTTCATCCCCAATAGGTGTTTCAAGGCTGATAGGTTCCTTAGCAATTTTCATAACCTTACGGACCTTATCCAGCGGCATCATCAGCTTTTCTGCAAGTTCTTCTGGTGTCGGCTCGCGCCCAATTTCGTGCATAATTTGACGTGACGTTCGAACCAGCTTGTTGATAGTTTCAATCATGTGGACAGGAATACGAATGGTTCGGGCCTGATCTGCAATGGACCGGGTGATAGCCTGCCTAATCCACCACGTTGCATAGGTTGAAAACTTATATCCCCGTCTGTATTCAAACTTATCAACCGCCTTCATCAAGCCGATATTACCCTCTTGAATCAAATCCAAGAACTGCAGCCCACGATTGGTGTATTTCTTTGCAATTGAAATAACCAACCTCAGGTTCGCTTCAATCATTTCTTTCTTAGCGCGGGAAGCATCACGCTCGCCCTTTTGAACAATAGTCACAATCCGCCGAAATTCCGAGAAAGGAATCTGGATTCTTTTTTCAATATCTTTAATGGCTTTCGTAAACTTTTGAAGATTGCCTTCCTGGGCTTCGGTAAACTTTTTCCATCCCTTTTCAGAAAGCCCTTTTACGCCCTCTAACCATTTTTCATCAAAAGACTGATTAATGAAATGTTTCAAGAATTGATCCCTTTTGATGCCACAGGTATCAGCCTGCGTTGCAAAGGAACGTTCCATGTTTGCAATGCCCCTGTTCAATTCATTATGTTGCTCAATCAATTCTTCTATACCAACGATATTCAACTTAAGGTCTTCAAAGTTGGTAATCAGCTTTTGCTTAAGGTCTTTATAGTCAGCGTCTTCTGCAACAAGGGTTCCTTGATTCTTCAAAAGGGCTTTTTGACGCTTGAACAGCTGTTCATACAAATCTGCATGATTTTTGAAAAGCGCTAAAATCCGATTGCGGGTATCTTCTTCTGCCTCTGACAAAGCAATCTTGGCGCGGCTTTCAAGGGATTCACCTTCCGCAAGCTCAAGCTCCACCTCTTCGACCTCTAGATCATCACCATCCTCACTGACATTCGTGTCAACGGTGATAAGATCCCGCACATAAAGCCTTCCAGCTTCCAGTTGAGACTTCCAATTTTTTAAAAGCTGGGCTGTGACAGGGCTTTCGCAAAGCCCCCCCATCATTGTTTCCTTGCCAGATTCAATTCTTTTGGCAATGGCAATTTCCCCTTCACGGGACAAAAGCTCGACATTTCCCATTTCCCTTAGGTACATACGAACAGGGTCGTCAGTTCTACCAGCAACCTCTTCGGCAGCTTCTTCTGATTCTTCAGCCTCAAAATCTGATATAGAAAGGGGTTCTGCCAAATTTCCAGATAAAGCCGTCTCTTCAGCTTCGTCACTGTCTACGATGCTGATTCCCATCTCGGCAATCATGGTCATAGATTCATCGATCTGATCGGACGTCAGCTGATTTTGAGGCAAAGCTTCATTTAATTCATCATAGGTGATGTATCCCCGTTCTTTTCCTTTTGTAAGAAGCCTTTTCAACAAAGGGTTGGCCTTGCTTAACTCCATCAAAGGAACGTCTAATTCTTCTGTTGCGGATTCATCAACTTTTTTGTTCGCCTTAGCTGCCATTTACAACTACACTCCTTCAGGGTTAAAAATAAAATTGTTTCAGGAAAGAGAAGCCAAGCTCGTCTTAAGAGCCTTTAACTTTTCCCATGCTTTCTGGTCAAATGACGTTTTCATATCTTCTGTAGAACTTTTCAGGTCTTTTTTTATTAATTCTTGGTATTCGGTTTTCTGCCAAAGTTCGTTTAGTTTTTCAAGGGCGACAAGGGAATCAGTCCCCTTTTGCGCAAAAGGTGCATGAACATAAATATTTTTGTCAAATATAGTCTCTAAGATAGAACTAAAACCATTTGTTTGCAAAAATAATTTTAAATCCTCAGGCTCTTTATCAAGACTTTCAAAAAGAAAAGATTTCAGTTCATCCCACTCTTTTTTCTCAAATTCTATCGATGCCAACTGCTCAGCAACCTCATGTAGTAATGTGGGGTGATTTATGACAGTTGCCAACAAAATTTTTTGAAATAGCGTGTTTTTTTTATGAAGACCACTTTGCCTATCAAGAGAGGCAAGAGGAACTCCTGGTTTCTCAGCCTCCCTCGATTTATAAGGCTTGTACCATAAATTCCGCAGTCGTTCGTTAAAATCGACTTTGTAAAAATATTTAACCTCTGGGTCTTCAATTTTTTCAATCAAAGCGAGGGCATTCTTTTTTAAGGCTGCCTTTTCTTCTGGTGTTGGACTTGAAGAAGGTTCTTCTGAAAACAACACACTTTGCCACAAGGTTTCAATTAACGAAGATGAAGACTCTAACAGTTTAGAAAGAGGGGCTTTCCCTTGGGACTTTAAAAAACTATCAGGGTCCTCCCCTTTGGGAAGATAGCTAAATTTCAAAGTCTTTTCTGAATTTAAAAACGGCAGGGCTTTTTCAGCGGCCCTAAAGGTTGCCCTTAACCCAGCATTGTCACCATCAAAGCAAAAAAGGGGCTGGGGATGTCTTTTCCATAATAACTGTAACTGTTCATCGGTTAAGGCTGTCCCCAGGGGGGCAACAGCCGTTTTCCACCCTGCTTGCCAAAGAGCAATCACATCGCAATACCCTTCGACCACAATAAAGGATTGATCCTTGGTTACCTGCTTTTGGGCATTAGCATAGTTATAAAGAATTTGCCCCTTATGAAAAAAAGGGGTGTCGGATGAATTCAGATATTTGGGCTGACCATTTCCCAAAGTCCGCCCCCCAAACGCAACAACCCGCCCTTTAAGGTCTAGGATTGGAAACATCAATCGACCCCGAAAACGGTCATAGGGCTCTCTTTTATCCTCAGGCTGAATAAAAAGACCTGATGATAAAAGAATCTCTTTTGAAAAACCTTTCCCCAAGAATGTCTGATAAAGGGACTTAGAATTAAAATTTTTATCGGGTGAAAAACCAATTCTGAAGGTTTCTATGGTTGCTTTCGAAAACTCACGGTGGTTTAGATAATCCCTAGCTTCCTCTCCCAAGGAAAGCTTCAGGTTTTCCTGGTACAAACGGCAAGCTTCCTCTAAAAGATCATAGTACTGTGGATTGTGAGCCTCTTCTTTTCTTTCACTCTTCTTAGGCAAGACCACACCTGTTAACTCTGCCAGATGCTTTACAGCGTCCATAAACCCCAGACCCTGGCGATGCATCGTATAGGTGATAACGTCCCCATGGGCACCGCAACCAAAGCAATGATAAAAACCCTTCATGTCGTTGATTGTAAAGGATGGTGTTTTTTCCTGATGAAAGGGACATAAACCTGAAAATTCATGCCCTTTACGAATTAGACGCACGTCTTTTCCAATCACCTCGGAAACCTTCAGGCGACCTTGAATTTGTTGGATATAGGGGGATAGATCAGACATGTCTTGGGGGAAAACTTGTTTTAGGGGTTTTATCAATATTGACCAGCAATTCAGACAGAATGCCTTCCCTTACGCCGCGGTCGGCAACCCGTAATTGTTGTATCTGAATGGCATCACAAATACCTTCAAGAATGGCTGAACCTACGACCACAAATTCAGCACGTCCCCCGCCAATACACGGGTGTTGAATCCGCTCAGTCTGGCTCATGAATAGGATTTTCTGACTGATCTTTTTTAAATCTTCTGTTTCAATAAACAGACCATCAATCGCCCGCCTTTCATAACGGACCAATCCCATTTTAATGGCTGCCAGCGTTGTCACTGTCCCAGAGGAACCAACCAACTGCACTTGTGAATTTTCGATATGGTTTTGAATTTTATTTTTCAAAACGAAGCGGCTCATTTCGTTTCGAACATGGGCCCTGACATCTTCGTGGATTTTTGGGCTGGAGGAATGCTGGGCATAAGATTCACTGACCGTCACAACCCCGTAAGGTAGGGAAACAGAATCGATAACCTCAAAGGGAATGGGATACCCTGGACGCTTTCTGCCCGTTTCATTGACACGCAACCAAATCGCCTCTGTGCTGCCACCTCCAATATCAAAAACAACAGCGTAGGGGGTTTTAGGGTTTAAAACGGCGGCACATCCTGTCAGGGCAAGCCTGGCCTCTTCACCGCTATTGATGATCTCAATCTCTAGCCCCAACTCATGACGGGCCCTTTCTATCAGAACATGCCCGTTGACCGCTCGCCTACAGGCCTCTGTTGCAACGGCCCTAACACGAGTCGCATGATTAAAATCTATTTTGTCCCGGCAAATTTTAAGCGCTTCGATTGACCGATTAATGGCTTCCTCAGAAAGTTCCCCTGTTTTATGAAGCCCTTCCCCAAGACGGACAATTCTTGCAAAGGAATCAATAACTTTCCAAGAACCAGAATCTGAACGGCGACGAAAGAACGTTTTTTTTAAGCCCGCTACGTTAACGCTGGCGATCAAAAGGCGGCAAGAATTTGTCCCAAGGTCAATAGCAGCCAACACAGGATGATGCGCGTCGCAGTGCTCACCTGTGTATTGGGTCCTATTTTGAGTTGGTGCTACAGGGTCTTTCATCTGGAAGGTGTGCCATTTATGATACATTGTTTATGTTTATGGGTCCCACATTCGTAAGCCCTCTCTTTCCTAGTTTACGGAAAACAGGCACAATATGATAGTCATAACCTATAAAAAAATGTATGTTGATCAATTATCACGGCCTTGTTGCTGTGAATTGTCAATTGTCTGACATGATGGGGGATAGTTTAGTGGTAGAACTCTCGGCTCTGGACCGGGCAGCTCTGGTTCGAATCCAGGTCCCCCAGCCATTATAAAAGGCACCCAATTTGTAATGTTCACATCACTTCCTTTGCTTAAATTTTTATCTATCGGACTCTTTGGCGTTTTTCCGCTGTCTCTTCTTTTAACGCGTCTTATGATTCGCGTTAACATCTCAGCGGAACCTATGCAAAGGTCTTCTCATAAGGCCCCTACGCCAACAGCGGGAGGAGTATCCTTTATCGTGACATTTTGGTTAACGTTCTTTGGTTTTTTATGGATGCAAGCCCCAGAAGTCTTTGCTTCACCCAGAATTTACTTTGTTTTGTTTGGCCTGGCTTCGCTGATTTTGGGAAGCATTGGCCTAAAGGACGATTTCAAGCCGTTGTCCTATCGGTTTCGCTTATTTGTGCAGCTTTTTTGCGTGCTATTGCTTGTTTGTCAAGGACTGCAAATCCAATTTCCGGCGTTTGATGTTTCTTCAGCAGAAGGATGGGCAGCAGGTTTGATCACAACCTTTTGTCTAGTTTCCTTAATCAATGGGGCAAATTTTGTTGATGGGTTGAACGGTTTGTTAGCAGGATCTTTTCTGATTTCCCTTATTTTTAATATTCTTATTTTGGTGCCAACAGGTGGCGATTTGGCCGTTTTCTATATCTTTTTGTTTTTTAGCGTTTTGGGATTTTTTGTATTCAATTTTCCCAAAGCCAAAATTTTTATGGGCGATATTGGAAGCACCTTTTTAGGCCTTGCTATCGGGTTTTCTTCCCTTATGTCCCAACTTTATTACCCCTATTTAAGCGATACAGCATGGGTTCATAAAGGGTTCATTTACACCCTGACCCCCTTAGGATTTTTGTGGTTTGATGTGGGGTTCACGCTTTTACGCCGGGCCTTTTTAGGACGGCGCCTGACAGAGCCGCACCGCGATCATCTTATTCATATTCTGAACGACTCCGGATATTCGCACACCCTTATCAGTTCTATCCATTTTGCCCTGACAACCTTAATGGGGGGACTGACTTTGTTAAGTCATTATGGGCATTTGACGTTTTTGTCCTTTTTCCTGATTTATGCTGCCGGGCAAACGCTTTTTTGTTTTTGGGTGTTTTCTGAAAAGCGCCGATACGTTGCGTTGAAGTCCCCATGAAATGGCAGGATAACGGTATTATTCTAAGCCAGCGCCCATGGAACGATAACGAAATCATTTTAAATATCCTAACCCAGGAACATGGCCGTCACGCAGGTCTTGTTCGGGTCAGTCGTCAAAAGCAGAATCTTTCCCACACCCAACCAGGAAACCTTGTGGAGGTCACCTGGAATGCCCGCCTTAGCGAACATTTAGGACGATGGACACTTGATGTTGGACTCATGCCCTGGTTTCAGGTTTTTAAAAACCCGGCCCGTCTTTTGGCCCTAAGCACTGCTTGCGCTCTTGCGGATTCTTGTCTGCCGGAACGACATCCCTATTTATCCTTGTACATGGCTTTAAAGGATTTCTTGTACACCCTTGTTCATGATCAAGATTGGCCAAGACAGTATATGAAATTTGAGATCAGCCTTTTATCCGAACTTGGGTTTGGGTTGAATTTAGATTTTTGTGCCGTGACAAAGACAACAGACAATCTCGCTTTTGTTTCACCAAAAACAGGCCATGCTGTTTGTGCAGAAGTTGGCAAAATGTATGAAGGCAAACTATTACCCCTGCCCCATTTTTTAATCCAAGAAGGCAAAGACTATACCCAAGAGGAATTAGCCCAAGCTTTTTACCTAACGGGGTACTTTATAAGCCGCAATTTACTGGAAGGTAAAGCCCTTCCAGAAATTCGTAGGCGGTTTATAGACGGGATTGTTTGCTCCGAAAGAACCAAGGTCGCTTCATAAAGATTTTTCTAAAAGCACGGCTTTATCTTGACCAAAGTAATTTGGTTGCGTTGCCGTTTTAGAATTTCAAAACGAAACCCATTGAAGATAAAAATTTGACCAATCTTGGGAATCATGCGCACTTGGTATAGCAATAGGCCTGCGACTGTCGCGGCAGGTTCATGAGGCAGGTTCCAATCAAATTGGCGGTTCAGGTCGCGAATGGTTACCCCCCCATCGATAATATAGGACCCATCGGCCTGTGGGCGGACACCACGAACCGTGATATCGTGTTCATCAGCAATGTCGCCAACGATTTCTTCCAAAATATCCTCTAGGGTTACAATTCCTAAAAGAACGCCATACTCATCAACAACTAAGGCAAAATGTTCGCGCCGTTGGCGAAACGCCTGAAGCTGATCCAACAGGTCCGTACTTTCAGGAACGAACCAAGGCTTGCTAGAAATACTTTTGATATTCAGTTCATCAATATTTCCAGGGTGCGAACGCACAACCCGAAGCAACGCCTTTGCATTGATAATACCAATGATATTGTCTGGGTCCCCTTTCCACAAAGGAAGGCGGGTAAAGGGGCAAGACAAGACTTGATCAACAATTACACTAAGGGATTCATCAGCATTGACCATGGTCACATTCTTGCGGTGAACCATAATTTCGCCGACCTGAACGGAACCAAGATCAAGGATACTTTTTAACATGGCCCTTTCTTGGGGAACATCTTGACCTGGCCCCTTGTGAAGATCAATTACCCCCTTCAACTCATCAAGGGATGCATGATCTGCACTCTGGCTGGATGTTCTAACCCCAAACAAACTCAACGTGCTTTTCGCAAGAATATTGATCACATTATTCAGGGGACGGAAAAGCTTGAACATAAGGTTTAAAAAGGGCGCCGCTGATAACAAAAGGCGTTCAGGATTATGAAGCGCCAGCATTTTTGGCATCACCTCAGCATAAATCAGGATTAAGGAACCCATAATAAGCGAGGCATAGGCGATTCCTTCCTGCCCCACAAGGCTAATCATCAGACCAGCAGCCAAAGAAACCCCGGCTGAATTAATCATCGTATTGCAGGTTAAAAGAACGCTAATCACAAGGCCCAGTTTATGCTGCAGTCCCTTTATGATGGCAGCCCGTTTATTTCCTTCCTTGGCCAGCTGGTGAAACTTAGCCTTTGATGAGGCCGTAATCGCCGTCTCGCAAGCTGAAAAAAAAGCAGCTGTGAATAAAAGAACAAGAATAACAATCAGTGTGACAATGGTCATAATTAGTGGATAAACGCTTCATCTTCAGGTTTGGGCATATCAATCTGGGTGCCAGAGATTTCGTAACGAATCGTCGGCTTTCGAGAATCTGGATCGTCAAGAAGGCGCTTTTTTATCTGCTTTCTAGCCCGTCTTCCCTTTGACGAAGGGCCTGTCTTGACACGGTTGCTGGTATTGTTGTGTATATAAGGCGCAAGCCCTTCGTCAGACGCAATTGATTTCGTGTCTCTAAGGGTATTCTGCAAGTGCTCCATAAGGGTTTGAAAATGAGCAATAATGCGAAGCATGTTTCCATTTAGTCTTTCAGGCGTAAGGGGCCTGGAATCTTTCTTTGACGGGGGAGGAGAGTTTTGATTTTCATGAAAATGATTGATTTCCCTGAAAAGATTATCCACAAGCAGCTCCGCCTCCCCAAAGGCTGAATCAAACTTTGTTTCAAGCCCGCGCTCTACCGCTTTTTGACGCTGTGACCAGGTCACCGCCAAGCTTCTGCGAAGACCCTTAGCAATTTTCTCTATGGTCTTCAAATCATGCGCGTTCACCTTGGACGGATTATGAGATTCTGCACGCAATACGCTCATCGCTAGGAAAAAAGACAGGGCAATGGCTATGCTCGTTTTCATTGTTTCACCTTTATGCATGATTCTTAAGGGTATATCACGCCACAGATATTTTTTCATCTTTTATTGCTTGGAGGACCCAGAAGACACTGCATTCGATCCACTAGCAATTAATTTCAGAATTCGGTGAGGCTCATCAGCACCTTGTTCAACCTCTGTCAGAATTTGGAAAAGAGTTTTTCCCTCCCATGTTGAAACTAGTTCTACCAGATAGGGAACTGGGCTATGGGGGTCAAGACCTTTTAGAAAAGCAGAAATATCCTTAAGGGCCTTATAAGCATGGGTTCTCTCTGATATCACCACACTTTCCTCACCCCGGACTTCCTCGGCAAGACTTTCTTCAATCGATACGTCAGCATCTATTTGCTCTAAGCTTTGGGTCACTAGGCTTTTTGGTTCTTCAGAAGGAAGCTCCGCCGCTTGAGATATCTCACTCCCTCTTTGATCAAGGGATGTTTTGCAAATGCGCACAATGTCATTTAAGCAGGTTCGAATTCTGGGAAAGTTTGGGGTTTGATCACCGCAAAATTCTTCTAAAAAGCTCATCAAGTCTTGGATGATTTGGGATGCTGCTTCTGCCTTGGAACAAGTTGTTTTTAATTGGTCAGGGCTTGTTAAGTTTAGACTTTTTCTAAAACGACTCAAGGTTGCCTTACCGCCAGCCTCAGCCTCGGCCAAAAGGTTTTTCCCTTCAGTTGATCTTTTGACGACTGTTTCCAAATTAACCGCAGAAACCCAATCCGCCAGGGTGAAAGCGTGGGAATCAAACTTAGAATTTGTTAAGGGGATAAACATAATTCTGCCCCCTATAAATTCGTTCAACCATTCAAAAATACGAAGTCTGTGCTCTATATCGTCCCCATCAGGTATGGGGTGAATAATCGCCCAAAAGGTTTTTGAAAGCTCATGAATTAAAGTCAATCCATCGATGACACCCTGAAGACCGTCTAGGGCCGTCCATGCCTCGGAAAGCCAAGCTAAAATCTGAAGATCTTTCGATTGTTTTTGAAGGGCCTCAGCACATAAACTTTCGACCAAAACCCAGTCGGCCTTTTTGATTTCTGTTTTCCAGATGCCTTGCGACAACGTGTCGTCGTCTTCTCTTCTAGCTTCCCTGATTTGGTCGTATATCGGATCATACCTTAGGTATACCCCAACGCCGCCGCCTTCACTTAAAGGGGTTAAAAGTGTTGCTTTATCAATTTCTGGGCGTTTACTTGGTGTCGTTGTCATTTTCGAAAAATCACGAAATGTTTTTTCTGTCTTCTATGACACAACACAATCTTTCCAATCGCAAGACTAAAATGAGTTTTGAGTGGGTTCAGATAGAAAATAAAAAAACCCACGGCCGGTGAAGGCCGCAGGTTTTCTGTTTTTACAAGATTTTCTAAAATTAGAACTTGTAACCAACACCGATTTTGAATTGGTGTTGTGTGATTTTGAAGTTATGCACAACGTTTGTACCGTTAATTACAAGGTTTCCATAACCATTAACATCCTGGTTAACAGTAATACTTGGACCAAACAGGTAAGAATATTCAGCACGCAAAAATACATTCTTCGCAACGTAAGCTTCCAAACCTAGACCAGGTGTGAAAGAAATTCCGCTCTTGGACTTTGAGAAAGTCTGGTTAGACGCAGCTTTCTGAGCTGGAGTTGAAGCAGTCGTAGCGCTAATTGTAGCAGCGTTTGGAATGACCTGTGCTTGCCACTTTCCACCTTCAAGACCTAGACGAACATACGCCAATGTGCTTGGTGTAATCATGTAACCAACGCGAGCTGCCAAACCATAGAAGTTTGATCTTTTAACTTGTGACTTGAAGAAACCTACGCTCTGAGCAGATGCACTGTCATCGTAGGGAACAGCTTTCGTTGAATCTAGACCGCCATAAACTTCACCACCGAAGTATGCGCCCTGACCAACAACCACGCCATAACCAGCGAAGACTCCAAAAATACCGGCCATTTTACCGCCAGTGGATTTGAAATTCTGCTGGAAGGCAGATCCTGGAACCACATTCGCATTACCAAAAGTAACCTGAACTGTATTCTGGTTCGCGTAGCTGTACTTCACGTTTGTGTTTGCAACTCCGACGTTCGCGCCCAAGTAGAAACCGCTGGAAGCCATGTTTCCTTCAGCAAAAGCTGCTGTTGAAATTGCAGCAGCAGCTAGCAATGCTGTTGTTAATTTTTTCATTTATAACTCCTTAAAATGTTACGAGAAGGCTTCATGCCTAATCGTTATGTTTTCCATTTACTGTACCTATACTTTCTACCATGCTATGCAGATATCTCAATCATTTTGGGTGAAAAAGGGGCTGAAAAATCAAGGGGTGTGTCCCAAATGCCACAATTTTTTCCCTAGAAATCCCTATCCCTGAAGCTTTGAAAAGTCAGCGACATCGCCTATAAAGCGGACAAACCCCATCAATAAAGCATAGCGATTTTCTTTCACCGCACTATCTTCAGAGTTAACAGTCACACGGTCAAAAAAAGCATCTATCGGGGAACGCAAACAAGAGAGCAAGGTCATTAAGTCCTGATAACGGTGTTTTTCCAAAAGCCCCTGATAGCTTTGCCGCACCTTTTCCAGTTCCTGGAAAAGGTCCTTCTCCTCAGTTTCCATCAAAAGGTCTGGATTAACCGCACCGCCCTGCACCCCTTTGGACAAAATTCCAGCCGCCCGTTTGTAGGCTGCCTTTAAAGAAATGCCAGCCTCTGTGTTCAAAAACATTTGCAAAGCCTTGGCCCGTTCGGCAATAGACCATAAATTGGGTGACTGCCCGGAAAGCACGGCTTCTACACAATCATGTTCGATCCCCTGCCCCCGCAGGTAGACACCCAATCGATCATAGATAAACTGCAAGGTATCGTTGATTGCACTAGATGATAGGGGATGATTGCCATATTGATTTTTTATATTGGTTAGGGAAAACTCAATATCCTCCTCAACCAACCCACTTTCAATCACAAGGCGAATCACACCCAAGGCTGCACGCCTTAGGCCAAAGGGGTCTTTGGATCCCGTTGGTTTTAAACCGGCACCAATAAATCCTAAAAGGGTATCCAGTTTATCTAATAGACCCAATTTGATGCTAAGGGGAGCAGTCGGACACGGGTCAGACGGCCCTTGGGGCAAATAATATTCTCGAAGGGCCTGTGCAACCTCAGGCTTTTCACCGTCAGCCCTTGCATAAATTTCCCCCATAATTCCCTGGAGTTCTGGAAATTCACCAACCATTTCAGTTAACAGATCGCATTTACAAAGAGCAGCTGCTCGTTTTTCATTCTCTGTTAACATAAGCTGTTCAAGACGAAAAACTTTCTGCTGCAAACTCCCAAGCTTTTCATGGAAGACAACATTCAACAAACGGCTTCGATTGGACTCAAGTTTACGCTTCAGGTCAACTTCATAAAAGAATTTGGCATCTGAAAGGCGGGCCCGAAGCACCCTTTCAAACCCATCCAACATTAACCGATTATCAGGCTTTGCCGGCACATTGGTTACAAGACCAAAGAAAGGGGCAATCTGACCACTTTTATCCGTAATCGTAAAATATTTCTGATGCACACGCATAGACGTTGATAGAACAACAGACGGAAGATCCATAAACCTATCTTCAATCACCCCTAAATGCACAAACGGGAAATCAACAAGCCCCGCAACCTCCTCCAGCAGGTTCTGATCTTCTTTCAAACACAAATCCTTTGATGCAGCCTCTTTCGAAATCAAATCTTTGATAATTTTCTGACGGTCCAGGTGATCCAAAATGACAAAAGATTTCTCTAGCTGTTCTTTGTAATCAGCAAAACTTGTCACCGTTAAAACACTGGGCGCCAAGAAACGATGCCCGCGGGTTGTGCAACTTGCATCAACACCAAATCCCGGAACGTTAAAGGTCACAGGTTTTTGGTTATATACGCATAAAATCGAATGAATGGGGCGAATCCAGGGTTTGCTCATGCCCTTTGTCTGGTGATTATACCACCGCATCGTCTTGGGCCAGGGCATTTTGCCCGTTACGTCATCCAGAATTTCAGGCAACAAATCCTGGATAGGCCTGCCCTGCTCAACTAATTCAGCGTACCAGTAACCATCTTTTTCTGTCAGTTGATCCTTGGTTTTCCCCGTTGATTTTAAAAATCCTGCAAGGGCAGCATCAGGCGCACCAACTTTAGGACCCCGGCGAATTTCGGTTGTGCCTTGGGTCTTTGGGGCAAGGTCCGTCACACAAACAACCAACCGCTGCGGGCCCACATAGGCGTCAATCGCCCTAAACTGGGCATTTTTTTCTGCAAGTCCTTTTGCCCACAAGTCCTTAAAATCAGCCTGAGCTTGCAATTGCATACGGGCAGGGATTTCCTCAGAATAAATTTCAAGCAATAATTCTGACATCTAATCGGCCCCTTCCAGGCTTTTCACCCATGCTTCGCAGCATTTCTTGGCAAGATCACGAACGCGCCCAATGTATCCAGCCCGTTCTGTCACACTAATAACACCGCGCGCATCCAATAGGTTAAAATAATGATTGGCCTTAACGCATTGTTCATAGGCAGGGAGGACTAGAGAATTCCCAGAATTCAATAACTCGTTGCATTCCTTCTCACAATTCGCAAAACTCTCAAATAAAATTTTAGTATCGGCACGTTCAAAATTATAGGCTGAAAATTCCTGCTCAGCCCTTAGGAACACATCGCCGTAAGTTAACTTCCCCTCACCCTCAAGGCCATTCCAGTTGATGTCAAAATGACTTTCAACACCTTGAATAAAGGTTACAATTCTCTCAAGACCATAGGTAATTTCAACGGGCACGGGGTCACACGCAATGCCGCCAACCTGCTGAAAATAGGTATATTGGGTGATTTCCATGCCATCACACCACACTTCCCAACCCAAACCCGCAGCACCCAGGGATGGATTTTCCCAATCATCCTCAACAAAGCGGATATCATGGCAGGATAAATCAAACCCAATCGCTTCTAAGCTTTTCAGGTAAAGTTCCTGGGGGTTCGGCGGACAAGGCTTCATGATGACTTGGAATTGGTAATAATGCTGAGTTCGGTTTGGATTTTCCCCATAACGACCATCCTTCGGACGGCGGCAAGGTTGCACAAACGCAGCATTCCACAAACCAGGCCCCAAAGCCCGCAAGGTTGTTGCAGGGTGAGACGTCCCGGCACCAACCTCAGTATCATAAGGCTGAAGAATCACACATCCTAAATCCGCCCAGTATTTCTGGAGGTTAAAGATGACCTGCTGGAAAGATGGTTTTTTTTTGCTCATTTTGTATTTTTACATTCTTGATGGAAGGCTTCAACGATATAAAGCGGCCTCCCTTTAACTTCTTGGAAAATTCGACCTACATAAATTCCAACAAGACCAACCATCATCATCATCATTCCATTCAAAAAAGCCATACAAACCATAAGGGATGCCCATCCAGAGGCCCACTGAGAACTTCCCTCAACTTCAATAAACCTTAAAATAATCAGAACAACCGCACTTAAAAAGGATGCACAAGAAATAAACACACCTGTTTTAAAAGCAAGCCTAAGGGGCCAATCTGAAAAAGAAGTAATTGCATTAACCGCAAGCTTAATCATCCTTTTCAAGGGGTACTTCGTTTCACCAGCATAGCGCGCCTGCCGTTCGTACAAAACACACGATTGCTTAAATCCAACCCAGCAAGACAAGCCCCGTACAAACCGATGTTGTTCACGAAGCCTGCAAAACGCATCAACAACTTTTCTATCCATCAGACGAAAATCACCGGCATTTCTAACAATTTTCGTTTCAGTTATTTTTTCAAGAAACCTGTAAAAAACATTGGCTGTGATCAGCTTAAACCAACTTTCACCGGCCCGGCTTTGACGCACAGCATGCACAACATCAAAACCGGCCTTCCATTGGGCAATCAGATCAAAGACAACCTCGGGCGGGTCTTGCAGATCGGCATCCATGATAATAACTGCCTTGCCCTTAGACAGGTCTATCCCAGCCGTTACGGCATTTTGGTGACCAAAATTACGGGAAAGCTTAATGGCTTTAAAGCGTGGATCTTTTTTGTGCTGAGCCAGCAAAAGGTCAAAACTTTTATCCTTACTTCCATCATCAACAAGAAGAACCTCTCCAGCACTATCCAACTTTCCCAGAGTTGCCTCCATTCTGGAAAAAAGTTCTAGCAAAACAGCTTCTTCGTTGTAAACGGGAATGACAAAAGAATAGACAACTGAATCCATCACGATCCTCTCTTTTCTATTTCAGCAAACTCTCCCCAGGTCACCTTATAAGTTGCTTTGATCTTATAGTTCTTCAACAAGATATCTCTCAGCTCTGTCGCCTCTTCCCTTGTAACATTCTGCGCCAAAAGATCATAAACACCATCAGGAGAAGTCCACGGGGTTGTGGCAATAACACGTTTTCCCGAAGCAAAGGCCTGATCAATCTCAGCCATAATTTCATCAGCTGCACGCTTTGCATCAATTCCAGGGGTAAAATGGAAGGGGGTATTTAAACACGTAACCTCTTTCAGATATTCTTTAAAGTCACCATGGTAATCAAAAATCATCAACCATGTGCCCCAGCCCTCGTAAGCAAGATGCACAATCCTTGTAGACTCTTTTGGAAATTCCCGGCGGAATTCCTTAAAGCCTTGTATTAAAATGCTGTCCCCAAAACGTGCAGGCTGCAGTTTAATAAAATTATTTCCGGCGATAATCAGTCCCAAAATAGGTAATACAACTCGAATATATCTTTTGACGGAGACAACGAAGTAAAGGCTTATACAAGCAATTGTTACCAAAAACATCGGCTGAATTTCGAACTGTGGGTCTGCAGCCTGACCGTAAAGATTTTGCAGTTGGCCAAACAGGAATATACTTAAGCCAAAAAGGGCAAGGGACTTTGTAAATAGCTTTTCTTCTTTAAAAAAAGACGCCAGCAAAACACCAATGGAAGCCAAAGTGACAACCCAAGATATCAAAAGTTGGGGCACCAAATAGCCACCTATTCCCGGATAAAATTGCCAAACCTTATTCCAGCCGAATCCCACCCATGAACTGGGGCCCGCTTTAGAGGGATATAACGTCCCCCAAACCGAAAGATTTTTAGGATACCTGCCTGCGGCAAAGAAGTTTGCTAAAATCACAAATACAAAAATAACCGCAAATAACAAAAGGAGTTGTTCAATAAATAAACGCAAATATCTTCTGTCATGATAGGACAAAAAACAAGCCAGAACCAAATAGGACGCAGCCAATGGGGGTAACAGGGTCCAGTGAAAAAGAAGCATCGCAACCACAGAAAGCGTAGATAAACTGAGACACAGACGAACCTTCTCACCCTCAAGCGCCTTATAAAGAAATAAAACGCTTAACGTAAAGAAAAAATACCCCGGCATAATATCTTCAGAAATAATGCTGTTGATCAAAATAAAGGAAGAAAATGCATGGATCAATGCCACTCCAAAGGCCCATAATTTGTCTTTGGTCACATGGTAGGCCAAGATAAAAACAGCCGCACTTGATCCAGTCCCAAAAACGCTGTGGATCCAAGCCAACTTACGGTGAGCAACGAAATCAATAGCGTTCCCATAAAAGTTAACAAGGAAATCCGGAATTAACTTTGAAATCATCCCCATGGTAAACGCATACAATAATCCGCCACTATCAACGGCAAATTTTGTACCCATTTCCCAACCATACGTATCCATAGCCTTATAAAGGCCATTGGTTGTTGTGATATTTGTATTATCAAAATAAACAATCAGTGCGATATAAAGACTCAAAAGGCCTAAGAAAAATGGCGCCACCTGATATTTATAAAATTTACTGTCCATGCTCTTCCCTTAAATGCCACTGCCAGGCATGTTTCAAAATGTCTTCTATCGTGTACTGGGGTTGCCATTTTAAGACCTCTTTAGCCTTCAACGCCGAACTTAACAAAACAGCAGGGTCCCCTTGCCTTCTTTCTGAAAAGGTATAAGGAACCTCTTTTGAAAAAAGATTTTGAATCATTTGGGCCATTTGCAAATTGGTCACTCCAACCTCGGTACCCAAGTTTAGACAAATCGTATCCCCACCCGCCATCAAATAATCTAAGGCTTTCAGATGGGCATCAGCCAAATCCAAAACATGAATATAATCCCGCACACAAGTTCCATCAACCGTATCGTAATCATTTCCAAAAATCTGCAAGGTTTTTTGCTTTTGGGCAGCAAGAATCATCAAGGGAATCAGATGGGTTTCAGGATCGTGCGCTTCACCCAATCCTTCCTCTGGCGCTCCTCCGGCGGCATTGAAATAACGCAAACTTACTGACTTTAAACCAAAGGCTTTATCACAATCTTGCAACACAGATTCAACCATGTGTTTTGTATGACCATAGGGATTAATGGGGCAAAGTGGATGCCCTTCATCAATTGGGGTGTATTTAGGCGTTCCATAAACAGCGGCAGAACTGGAAAAAACTAAATGGGAAACTTTATAGGCTTGAATGGCCTTTAAAAGATTCACCGCGCCAGTAATATTATTTTCATAATATTTTAAGGGGTCTTTCACAGATTCCCCAACTTGAATGAAAGCTGCTAGGTGAATAACTGCCATAGGCTGATGGTCTTCCATGGCCTTTTCTATGTCTTTTGGGCAGAGCAAATCCCCCTGAACAAAGGGGCCAAACTTGACAGCTTCCCCGTGACCAGAAACCAAATTATCGAAACAAACGGGCGTATATCCCTTTTGCTTCAAGGCATAACAAACGTGACTTCCGATATAGCCAGCCCCACCTGTTACAAGAACAACGTTATTTTTTTCGGCCATAGGTACAATACTGCGCCCCAAGAGGAAGCCACGAAAAGAGGTTATCTAGTTTTTTAAAAAAAGGATGCTTAAAAGGCGTAAAAAATATGTAGTCTGACTGGGGTGTTACCTGTCCAGTTTTCAAAAGCATTCCTTCAACTTGTTTTGCCCTTAAAAGAACAGCGTCTGCATCAAAAGGACAACGATTCACGGCAAGTCTGGTCAACGGATTAAAAGGGTTGTGTTCAAAAATCGCAATCATACCGCCTTTTTTTGTAACCCTGACCATCTCACAGATGAAATCCTGCCATCCAGCTGGTGGCACATGGTGCATAACGCATACAGTTAGGACAACGTCAAAGGTCCCCTTATCAAAGGGCAAAACACGTCCATCGTAAATTGAATAAGAATTGGCTGGTTTCGTTTCTTGGGCAATTTTTATGCTTTCGCCCGAAACATCCACACCTGTTATTTTTCTGTCAACATGAGCCAAAAAGGGATGAAGATCACCAATGCCGCATCCGACATCCAAAATGGTCTGATCCCCTTTTCCATCTAACAGACGATCAAGAAAATCAGCCTTACCTTGGGTAAAAAAATCGACAGTTAAACCAGAAAACTCTAAAGAGTTATTGACCAAGTCCTGGTAATTTTCACTGTATTTGTCAAACTTGGGGTCAGCTTCTCCCATAGTCATCTCCCAGTCTAACAATATCATCCTCCCCAAGATAGGACCCTGATTGAACCTCTATAAGCTCTAACGGAATCTTTCCAGAGTTTTCAAGGCGATGCTGCACGCCACAAGGAATGTATACGGATTCGTTTTCAAAAACTAATAATTCTTCATTGCCCTTTGTTACCTTGGCCGTTCCGCTGACAACGACCCAGTGTTCGGCCCTGTGATGATGCACTTGCAAGGACAATTTGGACCCTGGATTGACTGTAATTCTTTTCACCTGGAACCGTTCGCCCTTATCAACGCTTTGAAATGCCCCCCAAGGTCTTTGTTCTAAAGGATGAGAACGGGTGTGAGGTCTGTCCCGCGATTGAAGGGTTTCAACAATTTTCTTAACATCCTGCGACGCTGAACGGGCAGCAATTAAAACAGCATCCTGGCTATCAACAACAATCACATCGTCAAGCCCAACGACGGTAACAAGGCGCCCTTCTGACCGAACGTAGGAATTCTTGACATTCTCGACAACAACGTCCCCTTCAAGGGTATTACCATCATCGTCACGCTTTGCTGTTTCCCACAAAGCTTCCCAACTGCCAAGATCGCTCCAGCTTACGTCCAAAGGCACAACCTGAACCGCCTCTGATCTTTCCATAATTCCATAGTCAACAGAAACAGAAGGTGACTTTTCAAAAATAGCTCTATCAACCAATAGCGGATTCTGAGAGATGTTACCCTCAAAAACGGTCCTACAGACGCCCAGAATCTCTGGCTCATACTGACTGACAGCTTCTATAAAACTGGCGGCCTTAAACAGAAAAATTCCACTGTTCCATAAATGCTGATTTGAGGCCATATAAGCCTCAGCTAAGTGAAGATCCGGCTTTTCAACAAACCGAATCACTTTTTTGCTGATGCCATCCGAATTATTATCGTGATGAATATAGCCATACCCAGTTTCCGGTCTGGTTGGCTTTACGCCAAAGGTCACAAGAGAACCCTTCATGGCATCCTCTAAGCCATCCTGAACTGTTTTTAAGAACTGGTCTTTATCCTCGATCAAATGATCGGATGGCATAACCAAAACAACAGCCTCAGGATCATCTTGCAGCGCAGATAAGCACGCCAAAGTAATGGCTGGCGTTGTGTTGCGTGAACAAGGTTCTAGTATCAAACGATAATCGCTTAACCCTGCCGTTTTCATTTCCTGCTCTATTAGAAAGCGGTGCTGATGGTTCGCAACAACGATAACGTTTCCAAAAGATGCAGCCCCCAAGACCCGATCGACCGTCTGTTGGAACAAGCTTTTCTTTCCAACAAGGGGGCAGAATTGCTTGGGGTACAGGCTTCGGGAAACAGGCCAAAGCCTTGCTCCCGAACCACCGCACAAGATAACCGGAATTATCTTGTCTGAGGTTTCTTCACCTTTATCACTAGCTAGCGATGGCATCAGCCACCTGCTTTTCCGCTGACGCAGCCAAAAAACCCGTTCCAAGATAAATCAATTTGGCCCTGCCAATCTTGTCTTGGGTTAGAACCCGCCAACAATCAATTATGGCAAATTCTTCACCTTTGCCAGAAAAGACATTTGGTGTAAGCTCTGCAAATTCTGGCCACGCCGTCATTAGAACAGCACTATCACACTGTTTTAGACAATCCTCTGCCGAACTTGCGTATTCAACAGTATCATTCAACACTGACTTCGCTGGTGCCATCGCCATTGGGTCATAAACAACGACTTTATAACCTGCTTTTGTCAGCGCAATCGCTAAATCAATTCCTTGGGATTCTTCAATAACCGGCGTTCCAGGCTTATAGGAAAGGCCCAATATACCAACTTTTTTTGGTTGTTTATCCAAAAGCGCAATCATTTTCAAGACACGATTCTTTTGACCCTTGTTAATCGTGTCCGTTGCGATAGCGATATCTGCATTCGCTTTGATTTGCTTTGCTAAGCGCCCAAAAGCCACGTTATCACGAGGGAAACAAGGACCGCCATATGCAACAGCGCCTCTTAGGTATTTATGACCGATCCGGCTATCACAACCAATCGCCTTGGTCACAACGTCAACATCAGCGCCTTCTAGATAGTCACACATTTCAGACAACATATTTGCGTACGAAATTTTCGTGGTCACATAGGTATTAACAGAAATTTTTGTCAATTCTGCGTTCACAAAGCCCATTCTTTCAATTCGGGGGGCGTTATTGCAGGCTTTTTTGTAGATGGATTCTAATAAATCACCCGCTTTCTTGTCGCTTTCACCAACCAAGAAAAAGTCTGGGTGAAGCATATCGCGAATAACTGACCCTAGTGCTATAAATTCAGGGCTGTAACACAAACCAAGTTTGTCACCAACAGACTTTCCAGAGGCAGTTTCCAAGGCATGGCGAATTTCGCCGCCTGTTGACCCTGGCATAACAGTGCTGGTCACAACAACCAAGTGATAGTCTGATTTTCCTTTGATTCCATGACCAACGTCTTTGATAGCTTCTAAAACATACTTGTTTGTGAAAGTTCCGTCAGGGCCACTTGGTGTCGGCACAATAATAAAGGTTATGCTTGTCTTTTTGACAGCCTCTTCCACATCAAGGGTCGCTGTTAAACGATCACCATGAGCACTAATAAATTCCTGTAACTGGGGTTCATCAACCGGTGCCTGCCCGTTGTTGATAGCCTCTACGTACACGGGATTTTTATCGACCCCAATAACGTCAAACCCTTTGCTGGCATAAACTGCCGCCATTGGTGATCCAAGCTTACCAAGTCCAATAATTGATACTTTTGTCATCTATTTGCCCCTAAACCTTAATTTAATCCTTCTGATAATTGACTTTAAATGCCTCCTTATAAAAAAGGGGCTCCATGTTCTTTGTAAAATTCCATCCTCTAATACATAGTTAGCATCGTACACATTGTAAATATTTTTTTGTCCACCTGCTAAAGACAAATTGTAATATCCCTGTCCAGCCTTGAATACAGAATCTGTATTTCTGTCTCCTAGATTAACACCCTGAACATGACTGTAGTCATGATTTTGATGAAGCGCCACAACATCAAAAGTTGTATCAACAAGGGCTGCACCTTCTCTTAATGCTTGATACATAAGCCAATTATCCCAGTACCCACGCCCCAACAAGAAAGGGGGGATTGAAGATAGCAACTGCTTTGGAAAAACAAAAAAATCACTTCCACCTGATGTGTACACATCTTTCCTTATAAGCGCAGATTGACGCAATTCCAGGCGCATATCCTCGGAACTAAGGTCTAGCCTTTTTTCAATATCCATATTCCAGCGGCTGCTGACCATAAGATACTTTTGAAAGTTGGACGACACAACCCGAAACGCCCGTATAAAATCCTGGAACAGGATAATATCCGTATGAACAAAACAAAGGGTTGGGTGGGACGCTTCTTTTCTGGCTGCATCAATAATATCATTCAAAAATGGGGCTTCCCACTGGGGATGACACTTCATTTCTGGAATATGCCGCAAACCATAGGCTTTGGCTACCTCAGCGACGCCGTCCTCATTCCCAAGCAGAATAATCTCTGGCTTTGGGTCAAGGTATAACCAGCTTTCAATCGCATTTGTTTGGATTGTGCCGATGTGCCCTTTAAAGGCCTTTGGAACAGAAAAAAAAGTAATCATTTTAGCGAAGCCGATCCTTTTTCAGGAAAGTCCGCACCGAAAATGCCCCACTGATCATCGTTATAAATAACCGGCTTTCCTTTTTTCTTAAGCTTTCTTTGCTCTTCGAATTCCTTTTCCAGATCTTTATCCGTCATATAGCCTATTCCTCGTTCATCCAGACGACCGAACAGAAGACTAGCCCCTTCTGGGGTCCAACCAGAACCCCGATCATGCTCAATGTGATAAATTGAATGGGACGTTGGTAAGTTATGCATCTGAATAAAGTTATAATGGGCTTGATAGATCAGTACAGAATCAATATGCCATGAATAAATTTCCCATTCCGGATACCCGCGCAAACGATCCCAATCAGCCTTTGACATCAATGTAAAGTCACCGCAGGTATTAGTGTGCATAATCTTAGAGGGCAGCGTAAATAATAGAGCTGTTATGTACTTGAAAAAGAATTTTTCCTCTGTATAAAGCCCAATTGCTGTCTTTTTTAGATTCCTTGGAAAGTCCAATGGACGCTTAACCCCATCCTTCAACATATCCCAAATTCTTTGCAATCTCCGCCAAACATACCCAACGCAAACGTACACAACGTGCTTAAATAAAACCCATGCTCTGGCCAAGAAACCCATACTATAGGGCGTAGTGCCCCTCTTTCGATTAACCCTCACGCAATTCTCTCGGGCAGTTTTTAGAATGTCCTGAAAAGGCAGAGATGGTGAAACACTTTCATCCAGATCCACATCGTACCGATCAACCCGGTACAACTGATTTGGCTCTAAACCGTTTTTAAGAAACCCCATCAATTCATTAGAAAATAAAATATCAATGTTTGTGGACAGGACATAATCACCGGTTGCCCGCCTAATGCCCACATTTTTTGCAATATACTGGAACAAGGGCAGCTTATCAGCAAACTTAAATCGGGAATGATATTCATTAGGCACTTGAATAACACGATACGTAAAGTAAGGGTTGTCTGTTGGCCATTCAAGGGCCTCAAACAGGCCTTCCTTGTCGGCAGGGGGATTCCAATCAACCAAGACAAGCTCTATTGGAAATTCAAATTTAAGAGCCTGCGCTGCAAGGCCACTCACAAAATGTTGCGTCCTCCACAAGGCATTTCCCCCATGCCCATCATTTCGGGAGGTTGCAACAACAGATAACAGGGGTTTTTGGAAATTACTCATCAAAACTCTCGAAGCTTGCGTTTTACCATAGTTATTAGGCTACAACTAAAAAGGAAAGGGGCTTTCAAAAACGCCAAGAAGAAAAAACCAAGCGCCTTCATCGCCCTTCCATTTTTCAAAGCAGCATAAAACAATTCATAAGAAATTGCCATCCTTATGGCCCTTTGGTCTTTTGCCAAAAGGATTTGCTGCACACTCTTAGCTAATATCTCCAAAGCCTTTTTACAAGTGTCAAAATCCGCCACATGACCAGCTTTAATATCAGAAAGGACTACCGGCAAAGAAATCCAGGCATAATGCTGACTGAACCGAATTTGCCATTCCCAATCTTCAAATCGTCTAAGGGTTTCGTTTTGAAAACCAACTTTATCAAGACATTCCTTTCTAAACATCAAGGTACTGCCAGGACTAAGGTTACACCCCAATAAACTTTGCCTATAAAAATCTTTTTGAATTGGAATTTTCCGAACCACACTTTTGTCAGGATACACCAAATTATAATGGGTCACGCATCCCCCAACCAGGGGGCCACTTTCAGACAAAAATTTGTATTGTTTTTCAAGCTTATCAGGGTGCCAAATATCATCAGAATCTAGAAAAGCAATATAGTTTCCCCGGCCGACCCTGATACCGGCGTTCCGGCTAAAGGCTGCCCCTTTGTTTTCAGAATGCCTAATAAATTGAATACGATCATCCTTTATGCCTAAAACAACATCCGCCGTTTTGTCGGTCGACCCATCATCCACAACGATTAATTCGAAATGCGGATAGGTCTGCGCTAAAACGCTCTCGATCGCCCGCCCCAAATCCGGGGCCCGGTTATAAGTTGGAAGAACGACAGAGATTAAGTCAGTCATAGGTTTAGCATAAACCCATTGGTAATGGGATACCGCCTTTCGAATGACAGGGCCTTAGCCGTAATCTTTGGCCCTGGAGGTGCCTGGCGGCGTTTATATTCGGCCCTATCCAGCATTTTAAATACACGCAGTGCCTCAGCATAAGCGATGCCCGATTCGGCAATGTCCTCAATGGATGCATCTTCTTCAATAAGCTTATGCAAAATCGCATCTAAAACTTCGTACTCTGGCAAACTATCTTGGTCCTTTTGATCCGGCTTTAATTCTGCAGAAGGGGGTTTTGTAATAACCCGATCCGGCATCACAGACCCCTTGGGACCCAAAAAATCTGGATGAGAATTTCCGTTCCGCCACCTTGAAAGGGCAAATACCTGGGTTTTATAAACATCCTTCAATGGGTTATAACCGCCGCACATATCCCCGTACAAGGTTGCGTACCCAACCGCCATTTCAGATTTGTTGCCGGTCGACAGAACCATCCACCCAAGCTTGTTACTAAGGGCCATTAAAATCATTCCACGGGCACGCGACTGTATGTTTTCCTCTGTCGTGTCCTGTCCGCGCCCAGAAAATTTATCCTTAAGCATTGCTGAATAGGCCGCCATCGCAGGTTCTATCGAAATAATGTCATAGGAAATACCTAGGGTTTTGGCAATAGCCTCAGCATCCTCAAAACTTTCCTTAGATGTATAGGGGGACGGCATCATGACGCAAGAAACCCTATCGGGCCCTAAGGCATCCACAGCAATTGCCGCAACAATTGCTGAATCTATGCCCCCAGACAGGCCAAGCAAAACACCGCCAAACCGGTTCTTTTCAACGTAATCTTTTAATCCCAAGACAAGGGCCCTATATAAAAGACTATTTTGCTCTTCTTGAATGTCTTTTCCATAGGCGGGCACCATAACCAAGCGCCCCTCTTTCTTTTCAATATCCAGAATTTGGGTTGCTTCTGAAAAGCCAGGAAACTTACAAATTTCGTCCCCTTGTTCATTCAAAACAAAAGACCGGCCATCAAAAATTAGGCTGTCTTGACCGCCCACAAGGTTCAAATAAACCAAAGGCAGCTTTGTTTCTTCATTACGCTTTTGCGCCTGTTCTTTGCGCCGTTCGTCCTTATCCAAATCAAAAGGCGATCCATTAATAACCAGCAGAAAATCTGCCCCCTTTTCTTGAAGGTGTTTGGCTGGCTCTGGAACCCACATATCCTCGCAAATCATGGCGCCAATCTGGAACCCTTTGTAGGAAATGGGGGACGGCAAAGCACCCCGTTCAAAAACACGTTTTTCGTCAAACACACCATAATTTGGAAGGGCATATTTGCTAATCACATGGCAAATCTTTCCGTCCTGAATAAAAAGCGCTGCGTTGACAATTTTCCCATCAACCACCCATGGGCACCCAAGCAAAATCGCGGCCTTCTGAGCGACCGTGACAAGGGCAAATTCCCTAGCCATCTCTTGTACTTTTTCCATAAAGTGGGACTTTAAAACCAAGTCCTCTAACGGATAACCAGTTGCCGCACATTCTGGAAAAGCAACCAAGTCAGCATCGCCCTTAACCGGAAGATAAGCCTCTTTTAGTTTGTCAAAATTATAGGATAAATGACCAACCCAAGGGTTAATCTGACATAAAGCAATTTTTAGCATCAGCAACTAAACTTCAAAAAAAACACTCCCTAGACCATACACGACCACGGCAAATTTTCAACCGATTTGCACAAAGACGCTTTCTAAAATGCCTTGAGCAGTCCTTGGATTTTCCCCGCAACCTCTTTGACAACCCGATCAACAGCACGCTGTCTAATCTCACTTTTGAGCAGAACCTTAACCAGCTGACCTTGGTCTATTTTATAGGAAGGGGAATCAATCCTGCCCTCAATTTTAAGATCCAAGGGGGGCAGACTTTCAAGATCCTTAACCTTGATCTGTGTTTGTATATCCAAAAGTCCCTGGGGTAAAGAAATCTCCCCCTTCCCATTAATGCTTACCCCTTCTGCAAGAAACTCAATATCCTGACTGCAGGCTTTTCCAGCCTCAATTGTGAAATTAGCCCTTAGATATTCGAAAGGCACATCGCTTTTATGGGTTAAGCTAAAAATGACCCCTTCAATATCCTGAAGATTTCGAACGTGTTTAAGGCCATCGACAAATTTTCTAACATCGAAAATTTCAAGTAAGCCCTGAGTTAAATTAAAATACGTTTTACCCTTCAAGGATACCAGGTCGTTTCCTGCCAAAGATATGGTCCCCGTCAAAATAGCCTTTTTCAAAGAAGAGGCTTTCATATTAGGAAGGTCACCTGTGTTGATACCATCAACTTTAAGATTAAATTTTACAGGACTTTTTTTCTCCCAGACCAAATCACCCTCTAACCGTCCGCCATAACCCTCCATCTGAAATGAAGGAATGTGAATATCGCTGCCCTGAATATCAAAGGATATCTCTGCACGACTGAATTGATACCCATAATAGTCAATTTCTTGAATACTGGCTGCCGAGCTTTCAAGCCTTCCCTGCAAAAGGGGTAAAACCTTAAGCTTTAGCGAAAGCGCTTTCAGGTCAAGAGAAGCCGCGTTTTTTCCGCCCCCAATGCTGACGTCTTGAGCATCCAGATGGGGTACAGGCAAAAGCCCCAAACGAAGAGGTCCCCTAATTTTCAAATCATAACCCGTGTTGACTTTTACAAACTGGGCAAGAGGATCTTTAAAATGGCTCCAGTCAATAAAGGTTGGGACAATGAGAACCAACCCAAAAACAACGCCTAAAATAACAAGAAATTTTTTCATTTTCGGTTCCAAAAAAAATCGAAGATTTCTATTTTTCTGGATCGCCACAGCCACTACGTGGCTTCGCGATGACGAGGAGACTCCGTCATTGCGAGCGAAGCCCGGCAATCCAGAACTCTTCATTTATAACAAAATATAAAAAAAGGAAGCACCACCAAAGCGCCTCCCTTCAAAATCTCTTAAAAAGAAATTTTAGCTACGACGATTATTAATAGCGTCTTTCAAATCTTTACCGGCCCTGAACACTGCGCGAGTAGATGCAGCGATTTTCATTTTCTCACCCGTTCTTGGATTCCGGCCTTCTCTCGCAGCACTTTTATGGGTAGAGAAAGAACCAAAACCAATAAGGCGAACATCCTCACCCTTTTTAAGAGAAGACGTCATTCCCGCAAAAACTGCCTCAACAGCTTTTTGTGAATCCGTTTTTGTAAGTTTCGTCGCTTTTGCAACGTATGACACAAGATCCGCTTTTCCTATAGCCATTATCATATTCCTTTCACTGTTTTACAAACACTTAACATTGTAAAAGAAAAAGTCAAAGAAAGCAAAACGGATAAATTGATTGTCCACTCAAAATTTCTTCTATGGGGTAGTAAAAATACAACAGATGACTTGTTTTTGCCTGTCAGTCTTGAATCTGAAACAGAATTTCAACAGAGCGCATCAAAATTCATCATGATCAGGCAGTATCACGCAATATTTTTCTATCAACATTGCTTGACTTACCACCCGACATAATTTTTAAATTCCCAGAGGTTAGGTATAGATTGTAAGGAAAGAGCAGCATTCAAGATGAAACGTAAACCTTGTTTGAATAAGGATGTCAGTGATCGGCACCGTT
>Ga0007854_10000414_pt1 | contig 27759 bp, 20 predicted proteins | sample CryBogCBH12Aug08_FD_60382 | JGI IMG/M metagenome (GOLD analysis project Ga0007854, IMG submission 60382) | Freshwater microbial communities from Crystal Bog, Wisconsin, USA - CBH12Aug08 | ecosystem: Environmental > Aquatic > Freshwater > Lake | place: Crystal Bog, Wisconsin, USA | collected... | reverse complement strand
AGTTGCCGGGCGGTATTACAGAGGAGGAGTTGAAGCACCTCCTGATAGGCAAGGCGCTCTATTTGCGCGGCGGCTATCTGGACAACTCCCTGAGCTTTAACGAGCATGGCGCACTCATTGGCCACTCGCCGCAAGGGTCTTACACGCTGGGCGGGGTAGAGATCGACAAGGTCCGGCTCACCAAACACAAGGTGGAGCTCCAGGGACTCCGTTACGGACTTCACTTTTTGGGCGCGCTACCTTATGAGGACCCAACCAAGGCCGTGGACCGGGTAAGGATTACACCCAAGAAGAAGGTTCTCAAGATCACCATTGACCGCGAAATTGTGGTGAAACCGAAGAAGGTGAAGGAGAAAGTAGCGAAAAAGGGCAAGCTGTCGCCCGGAGCCAAACCGCCGGCCGTAGCCGTAGCCGTGGCTGCCACTGCTGCCGAGCCGCCAGAGCAGAGTGAGGCCGAGCAGGCCACTGCCCAGATTGCAGCCGCCCCTGAGGCAGAGCGCCCAGCCGACCCCAAGAGTGTGACCACCACTATCTCCCCTGCACACGCAACCATGCTCCTCAAAGAGGCTTTGGACAAAATTTTCGCCCAAGGGCTCGACGAGCGCATGATGGCGGCAATGCCCGACTTCTGGAAACTCTACTACCAGGCGGTCACGGCAAAAAGCGATTACCGCCCTAAGGATCCAGCAGTACTCCGGCAGAGCACTGTGGACAAGAAGGCGCGACTCACCTCCACCTTTGAACCGGCATCAAACGAGTGGGCCCAAGCCAATGGCGTGGCAGGAATGGCCCTCTATCACACGGTGATTGGCTCTGACGGCAAGCCAGGCGAGATTGCGGTCGCCCGGCCTATCGGTTTTGGGCTCGACGAGAGCGCTGTCGAGTCAATTCGCAACGCCAAATTCGAGGCGGCTATGAAGGACGGTAAGCCCGTACCAGTCTTGCTGGACCTCGTGGTGCAGTTCCGCATCTATTCAAAGCGCACCGCGGTGGTGAGCAAGCCGGATACAGTGAAGCCTGAAAGCGCAGACAAAGAACCAAGCGGAAAGCCGGCAGAACCCGTCTTACCCGGGCCTTACAGCCGCCACCAGCCGTAAGACAGCGCGCAGTACGGCTGTCTTACGCTGTCTTGCAAGGTGTCTTACGCCGTCCAACAGCATGTAAAACGGCGTAAGACAGGGCCCGGAGGCACAAAATCCTGTCTTACAAGGTGTATTACTGTCTTACATCGGTGAGGAGCCCGCCCGGCCGAGCAAAGAGGTCTGCGAGAGTAAATGCTAGTACCTAAGCGGTTTCTCATAATTGCCATGCGGTGATAAACAGCCTCCGGTAAGGCTCCCTTTACACCTTGGGCAACAGCTGACCTTCGTGTAGATTTGCCGCAAAATTATGCCGAGTTGACCGGTTTTTGCCAGAACACAGCAAACGCCTGGTTGACGAAGCGTCCGGAAATCCGACCTTACCTGGTTCAGCAAAATGAACGCTTGGGCCCCTCTCCGCAAACCTTCATCGTGAGCGGGAGCAGAGAGTAATATGGCTCGGGAGGCGCGATGGCCGATCCGGCGCACTACTCTTCAACTGTCAACCAGGTTGGCCACTATTGTGGTCGTTTCTCACAGGGATTTTTCGGGGAGCCGCAAAACTCATCTTCCAATCTGGTCTTTGTGATTGGTGCCCTATACGCCCTTTATGTCTGGCGTAAGCGCGGATCTCAGGACCGCTGGCAAGTCGTCTTGTTTGCGCTCGCTGCCTGCATTGGTGTGGGCAGTTTTATCTTCCATTCAATGCCCAACCGGTCCACGCTCATGATGGACTTGGTCCCCATCCAGATCTTTGCGCTTGCTTACTTCTTCTACATTGGCATCCGCCACTTCCGCGGTACCAAACTCGCTGTCTCCGGCGCTGTCTTACTATTCTTCCTCGTGCGGCAAGGGTGGCTTCAGATCGCGCCTCGCGGCTTCTTGGGAGGTGGCGTTTCGCACATCCCCACATTAGCGCTTCTCATCTCATGCGGTGTGTATCTCCATAGAAAGGGCCAACGGCTCGGCAATTACATGCTCTGGGCGAGCGTAACTTATTTTCTCGCGCTCCTGCCGCGTAGCTGGGATCTTCCCTTCTGCGCTGTGAACCCTTATGGCCTTCATTGGGTGTGGCACCTTCTTACCGGATTAACGGCAAGCATTCTGGTCTATGGCATCATAGATGCCGTGCCTTGCTCACCAGATGTATCAGAACAGAATCGACTCCCCAACCATTCCGACTCGCCCGCGGGTTTCGCGAATCGCTCTTGACTGTCCGGCAACCCAAAAGTTGCTTATCCAGCAATATAGGCGACAATTCCTATTTGTGTTCTCAGGCAAAGCCGCTCTGGGGCATGATGCTGCGGTTCCTCTCGCAAAATCAGATAGCTTTGCCCACAACAGGCAAAGCCACCAGCCAGGTAAGGATGGGGTTGAGTCAGGCTTCAGGCACCGGTTCCCAGAGTTCAACTCGATTGCCCTCCGGATCCCATATCCAGGCGAATCGCCCATAGGCGTGGTCCTCGCGTTTTGGATCGATCCGCACATCTGCAGCGGCTAGCTGGACCAGCAACTGGTCCAGATCGTCAACCCGAAAATTAACCATGAAGCTTTGCCCGCTGACCCCAAAGTAGGGACTCTCGAGCGCGAAATGGGCAAAAACTGTCATCCCCGCAGACTGCGGCCCTGAGAATGCCAGCGAATCTCCGCCTTGGGCCTCAATCCCAAGATGCGTCGAATACCAGGCAGACAAGGCCTTCGGGTCGTGCGCTTTCAGAAAGACTCCACCTAAACCAACTGCTTTCGCCATTTTTACTCCTCCTGCCGAATAACCTCTTCGAGGCTGGGCTTGTGTTTGATGTCTCGACCCGTGCGGGGCTCTGTCTCCACCACGCGCGCGGGTTTGGGCTGGCCAATACGCTCGCGTGCGTTGGCCTTAACGGCCTTGGTCACTGAAAATCGGGATGGCTTACGTTTCGTCACGGCGAGGACTAGTATGGAGTAAATTCAGCCGGAGCGAAAGGGCCCGGGGACTCGATGGACATTTTTCCGTCCATTGGGTGACAAACCGGAGGGCGGGGCAATCATGGAAGAGCGGGAATTTTTTAATGAAACTACGGAACTGCGTACCCACACTCTAACCTGTCCCAAGTGTGGGCAGGCTGGGGAATACAAGGTTTCCTGGGTAGTGCGGCGCAAGCGGACACAACTTCCCCGCGGAGCCGATGAGCGCGATAGGGCGCGTTTCGCCAAGGCGCAATCTTACATGGTAAGACGCGACGATAAGCTTTCTTGCACGAACATTCGCTGTCGCAAGCCCTTCGAGATTACGCAACTGCAATCACTCGCGTTCTTGAGCGAGTAGGCCCAGGTAATCTTCACTCGACCGTAAGATACTCCCAGACGGGCTCTCTTGCTCTCGGAGAACGGCCAGTCGCATCAATGGCATTGCGCCTTCCACAGTGGGCTGCCCTGGCGAGCGGCCCAGCAACATCGCTGCAAGGTGCCGTTGCTCATTTCATTGCGTTTGCAATTTGAGTCTGTGTCTCAGCAAAACTTTATCCAGAAACCCGCGCATCAAAAAAATCAGGCGGCCGTCTCCGGCCGCCTGATTGGATATCCTGAACACCTTGTTCAGGGTTAGAGGTTCGCCTAGCGCAAGCGCACAACCATACCGCCACCGATGCGGAAGTAGTTCTGGCGTGTTCCAAACATATTAGGAAGTTGGGTCGTCATGTAGTCCACCTGTACCGGGCGGAAGCTGACACGTTTCCCCACCTTCACATCCATTCCACCGCCAGTTGTAATGGCGAGCGAGTTGGCTGTCTTGATGAAGGTGTTGCCTACCGGAAAGTCGCCGTCAGAGCCGCGCGCATATCCAACCAGGAACTGCGCGAACAGAGACATATTCCCTGACTTGCCTTTGCCGTTATTCAACGCCTTCTCGTACCTGGGGCCCGCTGAAAGGGTTACCAGGTTCAAGTCGTACATTGGAATGCCCATGTTAGAGCGCGAGCCGGTTAATTCACCTACCATCGCAACATCCTTCGCGACCCAGTAGGCGACTTCGGCACGACCACCGTTGAGGCCGACATTGCTGCCTCCTCCCAGGGTTTGCGTGCCCTGGTAGAGGTAGCCGGCCGAGAGTTGCAGTTTCTGCGCCCCGGCCATTGCGGCACAGCAGAGGCACAACAGAAGAGTAACAATCACTTTTTTCATCGTCCCTCCTACTGGACCGTCAGGCTAAGTGTGGTGGAGTGGGTCAGCGTACCGCAGGTGCCGGTCACCGTAATTGTGGAAGTTTGCGGAGCTACTGCAAACAGACCCGATGAGCCACCGCAACCGTTAGTGCCAACCATGATTGCCAAGCCCAGAACCACCATCATCAGTAACCCAAGACCACGAGCCCGCTTGCGAAGCGTGAGCAAACCAAGTACCGGCAAGAAGATGACGGCATAGGTCAACCCACCTGGGAAGCTGTGGAAATTGGTCGCGACCGTCGGTGCAGTCTGCACTGTGACGATCACTGGCGTTGCGCCGTTACCAACCGCGATGGTTTGCGGTGTAATGGTGCCGGTGGACAGGTTCGGCAACCCCGAGAGCGTCAGCGTGACCGCGTTCGGGAAGTAGGTGCCATTGGTGGGTGCGATTGTGAAGCCATAGGTTGCGGTTGAACCCGGCATCACCGTCGCTGATGTCACGTTGGTGTTCGTGATGGTGAACTGGAAGTCCTGCTCCACTTCGGTGATCGTCGGCGAGCTGCTGGCGACAAAGTTGGCGTCGCCCGGGTACACAAAGCTGATGTTGTGTGTGCCCAGAGCCAGTGTGCTGATGGTCAGCGTCGCAAATCCGCTGGCGTTCAGCGTGCCGGTGCCGATCGCGGTTGTGCCGTCATAGAACGTCACGGTTCCGGTCGGAGTTCCCGTGGTGGCCGTCACCACATGCGCGGTAAAGGTCTCCGCGTTCTGCAGCAATACGGTAGGCAGGCTCTCCGCGATGGTCGGAATCGTGCCCGCCTTGCTGATTGTCAGCACGCCGGGAACAATTGTGACCGCGTAGTTAGCCAGCTTTGTATTCGGATCAACAAGCGTCGGCGTAATCGGATACGTCCCTGCCGTGCTGGTTGCCGTGCCTGTGGTTGCATAGGTGGCGGTGATGCCGTCGTTGTTGACCACAGACACCAGGGTGCCTGTCAGCGGTGCCGGTACCGGCGTGCCGTAGGTCATTCCAACGTTGGCTGCTGTCACTACCAGCGGGGCCTTGGCTACGTTGATATTCACATTCGCTGAGTAGGTATTGCTGCTGTTCAGCGGGGTAAAGGTTGCAGTGAGCACCTGCGAGTTGCCTGCGCTCAGCACTGTTCCGATGGCCGGTACGTAGGTAAACGTTCCAGGCTGGTTGGCGGTGGCATTCAATTGCGCCACTGTCAACGGCGTGCCGTAAACGATCCCCGCCGGAGTTGACCAGTTCAGGAATGGAATGCCTGTTACTGGGATGAACTCCGCGGTGCTGGTTGAAAAGTTGGTATCGCCCTGATACACCGCGCTGATGGAGTGAGGACCAGATGCGAGTGTGGTCAAGGACAAGGTAGCCAGTCCGTTTGAGGCCAGTGTGCCGGTGCCGATTGCTGTGTTGCCGTCGTAGAAGGTGACGGTACCGGTCGGCGTGCCGGTTGTGGACGAGATCACTTGAGCTGTCAGTACCAGCGGGTAAACCGTGGGTGCATTGGCCCAAACCGTTGTGGCCGTCCCGGCCTGCGTAATGGTCAGGGTGCCGGGGGTAAGGGTAACCGAGTAGTTGCTGAGCCTCGTCTTCGGATCAGCGAGAACCGGGTTAATTACATACGTTCCCGACGGGGTGGTGGATGTAATCGGGTTCTGCGCGGGCATTTGCGGACGGACGCCAACCGCGGGGGATGGGCCGTAAGCCACATACGTAGCGGTAATGCCATCATTATTCACAACGCCGGTCAGCGTCCCCGTAAACGGTGTGGGTGGATTGGTGCCGTAAACCATGGTGGCGTTCGCTGCCGTAGCAACAAGCGGTGCCGGGGTTACGGTAATCTTTGCCGTATCGCCGTAGACGTTGCCGCTGCTGAACGGAGCAAAGGTCATCGACAGCACTTGGTTGGCGCCTACTGGCAGCACTGTGCCCAGCGGCGGTGTGTAGGTGTAAACGCCATCCACGGTCGCGGTGGCATCCAACTGCGTCGCAGTCAGAGGCGTGCCGTACACGATCGAGGCGGGGTTATACCAGGTAATGATCGGCGCGCCATTCTGTGCCGCCGGGAAGTCAATCAGCTTCCACCCGCCGGGATTGTTCGACATATCGCTCCGAAGGTTCATCGGATTAGCCATGCCGAGCCACAGATTCAGACCGGTACTATCGGTAAGCATGTTGCGGATACCGTAGCTGGTGTCGTTCCCCATGCCGTTCAAATTCACGTACGTTGCGGCACTGGTTGTATTGGGGAATGTCCACAGATCGGCGCCGTAGAAGGTGGCCGCGAGGGTTTGGATCGCCGCCGGTAAGGAGAGGGTGGGGCTGGTGCCCAACAGGTAAGAGAAGTCCATAGTGCCAACGTAGAGCTGGTTCTGGAAGACGGCCATGGACCACGTGTAGTTGTTGAACATGTTGCCGAAACCAGCCGCGCCGTAGGTCGCCGTAGCGCCCATGCCGTTTGGCACCGCGGTAAAGGTGTCCGTGGCCGGATTGTATTGGTTAAGTGTGGTGCTGCCATACAACAGCTCCATCGACGGAGTCGGCTGCGCTGTAGGATCGTAACCCAGGGTCCTGAAGATGGTGATCGGACGAAGGGTGTCGAGGGCCACGGTAGTCGCGCTGAGCGTCGAGGTCGGATAGTGATTTGCAAAGTAGAGTGAACTCGTCCCCGGCATCTGCATCGTGCCGAAGTAGAGGTAGCCACCGTAGGAGGCTATAGCGCCGCCAACCTGAAGGGCCGAGGGCTCCACTTCATACTGGTCCAGGTTCCACACCGCAGTCCAGTTGGCCGCGTCCGTGGCGTCAAGCCCGGTAGCGCCGTGAAGCAATGGACTCATGTAGAGATTCATTCCATAGGCATTGCCGCCTGCGCCCCAAGTGGTGGCATAGATGTGTCCATCACTGTGGCCCGTGAAGTACGCGATTTCGCCAACAGTCTCGCCAACGTCAACAAACGAGAACGGAGCAGCAAGCGATCCGGTCCAGCGCAACAGCACACCGTTGTTCGCGCCGCTAACCCGCTGGCCAACGCCTGCGAACAGGTTGTTGTTAATCACATGCCACTGGCGCATGTCGTTATACCAGGGATGTGCCGCATCTGAACCGTCAAAGAGGTAGTGCCCAAGGTACTGCATCGTCGACGCGTTGAACGCGAACATGATCACATCGGCAGTAGCGGGGGTGGTCGATTGGTTGCTATAAATGCCACCAAAAAAGACAACGCCGTTATAATATCCCGCTGAACGCAGTCCGAAGGTGCCCTTGAGAAGGTTGATCACACCCAGGTCTGTGCCCGTTCCGCCGCTCCCAACTGGAGTCCCAGCAAGCAGCACGCGCCCCGTCACATCCGTAAGCTGGTTCGTGGTAGGGGCATACATAAACATGCGCGGCGGCTTGTAGTCTTCCGTCGGATTCTGCTGCGCATCGCAGACATAGTCACCATCCTGCGTTGGTGCCGGCACGGAACCGAAGTAGTTGTCGTCCACCAGGCAGAGTACGTTTGCCGCGGTGCCTAGCCAAAGGTTGCCGGTCGAGTCCATGGTCATGCCCCAGACATACGACTGGTTGATCTTGGGGAGGTAGCCTGCGCTGATGCAACTTGCAATCTGCGTAGCCGTTAGACCGGCCGGGTATGAAGCGGCAAACGAAGCGTTGTTCGCCGACTGCTGAGCTGCGGTGATACCACCCGCGTTGTTGACATTACCTTGGAAACATTCGTCCGGGGTTGCTTGCGCAACCATCGACCACTGATAGGTCCCCTGGGCGCGCGCTGGAACAGCCTCGCAAAGACACATTGCAAGAGCAGACAATACGACCCAGATCGCAAATTGCTTCTTGGGCATCGTAGCTCCTCCTTCCTGAGCTTTAAATCAATTGATGGATTGTGGCGCAGACAGCAATATATCTGTCGTGACTTACATCACCACGCGGCGAAACAGAGAAAATAAATTTACACACTCTTACACTCATGGAGCAAATGAGAAAATAATGCAGCTACCACTCTAACGCAAGTTTTTCGCTATCCCCAGTGGCAAACCACTGCAAAATGTTACATTGCTCTGAAAACGATGTGAATATTAGCGCTGAAACTTCGGCGTTGTCAAATCATAAAATCATCAGATTCCAATGCGTTTACAGAATTATGCGCAATTAACTGAGATCACCTCACGTTGGCTCTTTCCAAAGCCCCCGCTATGCTACGCTGGTATGTTTTCGCTTCGAATCAAAGTCGCGTCGTGAAAATTTCACAAAAAATGTTGGTATTATTTTTTGGACCCTGTCACTCTAATTAAGTGAACTACAGCCCTCGTGAACCTGTATCGCTATACATAAGCTTGACGAGTTCATCAGTCATTAGCAATCTCCTGTCAATCTCCCACGAGGACCGTAATCCTGCAGGTCCTCCGGCCATCATGCCTCACTCAAATATCCGGCCTGTAGTCCTTCACGGCTTATGCCCCGGACCTCGCCTCGTTGCTTTTGCCGCTTCAAGGGGGGGCAGGCACTCTGTGCCTTTTTCCGCCAGATCTGCTCCAAAATTCTGCAAACCTCTTGCTGTTTTAGCCTTGCGGGCTCTCGTGCGGATTCTGCGCCTGGACGGCCTGACCTCCCGCTTGTCGATTCACTGGCGCTGCGGGTGCGGCATGTGATTGAATCGAAAGTGAGAGCGGCTGGGCCGGAGGCAGAACAAATGGCCCGCCAGGAGATATAAATGGCAAATTCCCTACTTCCCCCCGAAGAGCGCCACCTGACCCCCGACCAGGTGGAGGCGCTGGACAAGCGTCGCGACCTTGGCCACACCTTTCTTGTGATTGCCGGGCAGTTCGCTGTAATCGCGCTGGTGTTATTGCTATGGGTTGGGCAGGACCTGTCCTACTCCCCGGGCTGGGCGCATCCCATGGCATACTACTTTTTCATCGCTGTGGCCATCATCATTGGCTTTGGCATCACCGGCATCGTACTGCGCAAGGGTGCGCCGCGGATCGACTAGGCTCCCTCGCAGTCCCTGTGTTTCCAGGGACAACGGCTTAGCCTTGGAGTCACGATGGCTGCTGATTTCCCCACGGATCACCCTCCCGAGATTCGCTTTCCCCGGCTGACAGACAGCCTGGGCAGGGTGATTCACGATCTGCGTGTCTCCGTCACGGACAGGTGCAACTACAAATGCGTCTATTGCCGCACCGGCGAGGTGGGCGCTCAATATCCAGAGCTGCGGATAGACGAGTACTTGCGCCTGATTCGGGTCTTTGTCAGCCTCGGCATCACCAAGATACGCCTCACCGGCGGTGAGCCGCTGCTTCGGCGCGGATTGGTAGAGCTGATTCAGGAGCTAAGCAGCTTGTCAACGCTTCAGGGCCTGCCCCTGGACCTGGCGTTGACCACAAACGGACACTTGCTGGAGTCACTCGCTGCTCCCCTCAAGGCCGCTGGGCTTCATCGCGTCACCGTGAGCATGGACGCCGTGGATGCGCCCACCTTCGAACGCATTACGCGGGTCGAGGGCAGCTTTGAGACAGTGCTGCGCGGCATTCGCACCGCGCGGGCTGCTGGCCTCACTCCTCTGAAGATTAACTGCGTGCTGCTTCGAGGCTTCAACGACAGCCAGATTGAAGGCTTTGCCCGTTTTGCTCGTGATGAAGGCGTAGTTGTGCGTTTCATCGAGTTCATGCCCTTGGAAGAGGGCCGTCTGTGGACCCCCGAAATCGTCGTGCCGCTCAATGAGATTGTCGAGCGTATTGGGCGCATCATGCCGCTGGTTGAACTGGAACCGCATGAGGTCAGCGAGACAGCACGCCGCTACACCTTTGCCGATGGCATCGGCGAAATTGGCATCATCGCTCCGGTGAGTCAGGCCTTTTGCGGAGCGTGCAGCCGCGTCCGCCTCACCTCGGATGGCAAGATTCGCACCTGCCTGTTCTCGCAGGTTGAGCATGACCTGTATGGGCGCCTGCGCTCCGGTGCGGACGACGAAGAACTGCGCGCATATATCATGCGTACTATCGAAGGAAAAGAAGCGCGCCATCACATCGGCGAGCCAGGATTCCTCAAGCCTTCGCGGTCCATGGTGCACATCGGCGGTTAGCGAATGCGGCCTCGACGAGGCTGTTCGTTCCTTATAGAGTCGGCTGCGTGCCTGCGCAATTCCGTATTCTTGCTGTGCGCCGGTATGACAGAATGTGTCTGGTACGTCCCCAACAGGTTTCCAGATGACCAACGAGGCGGAAGGCCGCATCCCGCTTGCAGATTTACTTGTGTTTCACCAACTGGCGCGCTCGCTTGCTTCGAGCTTCGACCTCGACACTATTCTGCGCACCATCCTTGAACAAATGGAGCGGATTATTGAGGCGGAGCTATGGACGCTCCTCATGCTCGACGACACGCGCCAGGAGCTCTACTACGCAATCGCTGCCGGCGGAGAGCAGGCGGCCCTCAGCGGCATGCGCGTGAAGGTGGGTGAGGGCATTGCTGGCTGGGTCGCCGAGCACGGTGAGACGCTGATTGTTCCCGAATCCATGGACGATCCGCGGCTGCGAGACTCCGGCAGCGCCAAGCCCCCCATCGTGCGCTCTGTCATTGCACTGCCGCTCCGTGGGCGCAAAGGCACCCAGGGCGTGATTGAGATATACAATCCCCGCACAGAGCAAATGACGGACTACACCATTGCGTTTCTGCATATTCTCGCGGACCATGCCGCCATTGCAATCGAGAATGCGCACGACGTTAAGCGCATTCAGCAGCTCACCATCACAGACGATACCACCGGGCTCTTCAACGTCCGGCATCTCTACGATGTTCTGAGCCGTGAGCTGGAGCGGTGCAATAGGCTCAGGCTGCCCTTGAGCCTTGCCTTCCTGGACTTGGATCACTTCAAACTGGTAAATGACGCACACGGACATCTCGTGGGCAGTGAGCTGCTCTCCAGCGTTGGCCATAGGCTGCAAAAGTTGAGCCGCAAGCAGGACTGTTGCTTCCGCTACGGAGGCGACGAGTTTGTGATCCTGATGCCAGAGACCGACTCTGATTCCGCGTTTGTGCAGGCAACCACCGTGGCGCGATCCCTGATTGAGACCCCGTTTAGCATGAAAGCCGGGCTCAGCCTGCGCGTCAGCGCCAGCGTGGGAGTAGCAACAGCTCCCTCGGACGGCGCTACCGTCCACTCCATTATCGGCGCCGCTGATTCGCGCATGTATATGGTCAAGGGCAATGGGCGCGGAACCGTGCGCGGAGCGTAGCGCGGCACTGCTACTTCTTGGTGTCCCCGCCTATTTGAATCACAACGTACTTTGCCGGACCGTCTCCTACGTTTCTGATCGCGTGTACGGTGCCCATCGCAACGTAGACAATCTCGCCAGCGCCAACGCGCTCTGCCTTGCCGTCATGCTCAAATGCCACTGTACCCTGCACCACCACCATGAGCTCGGAGTGCTGGTTCTTGTGCGGCTGATTCGGGACGGTCCCGGCCGGCTGCATCGTCTGGTGCGCGCCAACCGCCTCTCCCGTAGCCAGCGTACCGGTAAAAATGACGCGGACCTCAGAGCCATTCGGGGCGGCATGCGCAATCATCTGGTCTGATGTGAATACCCGCGACGTTGCCAGCGCATTTGTGCCGGCATTCTGAGCCCCCGCCATCGCGCTTCCCAAAACAAGCAAGACCGCGCAAATTGCTGATTTCTTCATCCCCATCCCCCTGCTCACCAAAATGCGTTCGAACGGCTGAGCCACTGGCATCCTAATACGCCAAATTGCAAGGGCGCGGCATCAAGCCGCGCCCTTGCAATTCTACCGCTTATCCTGCTTCGCCTAGATGTCGAGGTTCTTCACGTCGAGCGCGTTGTCTTCAATAAACTTGCGCCGCTTCTCCACGTCTTCACCCATCAGCGTTGTGAATATCTCGTTGGTTTCAACCAGGTCTTCAAGTTTTACCTGCAGCAAGGTGCGGTGTTCCGGGTCCATCGTGGTCTCCCACAGCTGCGTGGCTGTCATCTCGCCCAGGCCCTTGTAGCGCTGCACCTGGTAGTCCTTCTTGCCCTGCTCCACGATGTACGCAAACAGTTCGCGCGCCGTCTGCTTTTCTACCGGTTCGCGAGCCATCCGCACGCTGCGGCGTGCCTGCTTGGCTTCTGCCTGGGCCTCTGCATCCCCGCCCTCTTCCGTCTCTTCCGCCGTGGCATCCACGGCAACCGCCGCCTTGGGGGCGTATTCCACCAGAAAGGGTGGCTCAAGGTACTGCTTGATCAGCGAGTACTTTGACATCATCTGGCGGAACTCGGGGCTCGCGCACAGGGTCCAGTCAAGGCACCGCGTCGCGCCCTGGGCATCCGTGTAGCGCACGGACCAGGTGTTATGCTCTTCATCCTCCAGCGGCTCGTGCACCTTGAACTCGAACTCGTCAGCCATCTCTGAAAGCTCGGCATGCAACAGTGCCAGCTTCTCAGGTACATCGCCGCCGTTCTTTGATGCAAAGTCCGCGCGATGAGTAAGCTCCGCGCGGGCCAGCATCTCGGTAAGCTTCTCATTGCGGATGCGCTTGTCGACCCTCTCCACAAATCCCAGGTACTCGTCCAGAATCCCCATGAAGCGCGTCAGGTCTGCGCCCTCAATGCGGCTGGCTGCCTCGCCGTGGCGAACGATCATCCCCTCGGATGCGCGGTTCACCATCACTTTTACAAATTCGCGCTCGTCCTTGATGTACTGCTCGAAACGGCCCTTCTTGATCTTGAACAGAGGCGGCTGCGCGATGTAGATGTTGTCCCGCTTGATCAGTTCCGTCATGTGACGGAAGAAGAAAGTCAAAAGCAGCGTGCGGATGTGCGAGCCGTCCACGTCGGCGTCCGTCATCAGAATGATCTTGCTGTAGCGGATCTTGGTCGCGTCAAAGTCGTCCTTGCCAATCCCGCATCCAAGTGCGGTAATCATGGCCCGGATTTCTTCATGCCCCAGCATCTTGTCGTAGCGGGCCTTCTCGACGTTGAGAATCTTGCCCTTCAGCGGCAGAATGGCCTGGAACCGGCGATCCCGGCCCTGCTTGGCAGTGCCGCCTGCGCTCTCGCCCTCCACCAGGTACAGTTCGCAGCGCTCGGGGTTGCGCTCGGAGCAGTCTGCCAGTTTGCCCGGCAGGCCGCCGCCATCGAGTGCGCCCTTGCGCCGTGTAAGATCGCGGGCCTTGCGCGCTGCCTCGCGTGCGCGCGCTGCCTCAATCGCCTTGTTGATAATGCGCTTCGCCACCGGCGGGTTCTGCTCAAGGAACATGCTCAGCCGCTCATTCACGAAAGCCTGCACCGTTCCCGCAATATCAGAGTTGAGCTTGCCCTTGGTCTGGCCTTCAAACTGCGGCTGGGGCAGTTTGACGCTCACCACTGCCACCAGGCCCTCGCGCACGTCGTCGCCGCTTAGGTTCTCCTTCAGATCCTTGAAGAGTCCCAACTGCTGGCCGATCGCGTTGATGGTGCGCGTCAGCGAAGTGCGAAACCCGGAGAGATGCGAGCCGCCATCCACGGTGTTGATGTTGTTCGCGAAGCTGAACACGGTCTCGGAATAGCTGTCGTTGTACTGGAGAGCTATCTCGATTTCCACCCCGTCGCGCGAGGCCTCCATCACGATCGGCTTGTCATGCAACACCGTCTTGCCGCGATTGAGATGCTTGACGAACTCCGCGATGCCGCCTGCATAACGGAACTCGGCGCGGCGCGCTTCGCCCGTCTTGGCGTCCGTCGTGCGCTCGTCGGTCAGCGTGATTTCAAGGCCCTTGTTGAGAAAAGCCATCTCCCGCAGTCTCTGCGCCAACGTATCGTAGTTGAACTCAAGCGATGTAAAGATGCTCTTGTCGGGCAGAAAGTGGACCTTGGTGCCGCGCCGCTTGCTCGTGCCCAGCTTGCGAAGCTCGCTCGTTGGAGCGCCGCAGCTGAAGTCCATCTCCCAGGTGTGCCCGTCGCGCCAAATCTCGACGTTGAACTCCTGCGACAATGCGTTCACGCAGCTTACGCCCACGCCGTGCAAACCGCCGGAGACCTTGTACGTCGAAGCGTCAAACTTGCCCCCCGCATGCAGAATGGTCAGCACCACCTGCACCGCGGGCATTTGCTCGCCGCTGGCCAGCGTCTTCATGTCAACTGGAATGCCGCGGCCATCGTCGATCACCGTAACGGAGTTGTCCACGTGGATGATGACTTCAATCTTGGTGGCGTAACCGGCAAGCGCTTCGTCCACCGAATTGTCCACGACCTCGTAGACCAGGTGGTGCAAGCCCATCTCGCCCGTCGAGCCTATGTACATCGCCGGACGCAGACGTACTGCCTCAAGCCCTTCAAGAACCTTGATGTTCTCGCTTGTGTAGCTGTCGTTGTCGCCGTGCATCGGGGTGCCATTTATTGCTTCAGTCGCCATAGGATTCCATTTGCTTTGCTCTTGGTGCGAGCCCCACTCGGAAGGGGGCGATTCCGGAATGCAATTCCGGTCGGGAATTCGGGTTTAACCGCCTGAAAATCAGCGCCTTCAAGCCAGTTTGCCTGACTCAATTTTAGCATGTGGAAGTGAGGAAAATGAGGGCAGGAAAACAGGCCCCGGCAGCGATCATTCATCCCCTGTCGATCATAAAATAGTTACCTTAGTAACGCTCGCTATTACTAGTTATTCATATACATGAAAAAGATGGACTTGCTGCCACTTTGGTACTACGCTTTTTAGTGTGCAGGGAGTGCCTTTCCCTGTCAAATCCAATCCTGAAGAGGTTACCATCATGAAACTCGCCATCCGTGTTCTCGCATTGTCCGTAGTCGTTGCCGGTTTTGCAGCCGCCTCCCTCTCCTCCGCCAGCACCAAGACCATCGTCAGCCACCAGGCTGCCACAGCAAGTTTCCCAATCCCCGGATGCGTCCCCGGACTCCCCACCTGCCCACAGCCCACCACCGGAGGCGTTCGTTAAGCGCTGTTAATAACACGAAAGTGCCAGAAGTATTATCGGTTTCTGGTTGAGATTGGGGACATGAAGGCGCTATCCTGAGAAGGCTCTCAGATTGGCGAAGCCCTGATATGTCTTCAAGTCTCGCAATGTCGGCGATGAGCGCGGTCGAGTTCTTCTTCTCGGCGGTGCTCGGCTACTTGTTCTGGAGACGCCGCCTGCACCTCAGGTTCCCTGCCATGGGAGCCTATCTGGCTCTGCGTGTAGCTTCCGCGCCCATCCTGTTTGTCCTCTTGTCGGGCAACCAGTACATTGCCTCGCAAACCTGGTTGATCGCCTATTTCTATACCTTCTGGGCCGTCTATATCGTCAGTACTATCCTTCTGTTCTTCATCTGCATGGAGGTATTTCGCGCCGCGCTTTCTGCGTTTACCGGCCTCATGAAGTTCGGATTGGTCATCTTTCGCTGGGCCGTTCTAGCCTCAACCATCGTGACCCTCTCCACCATCTCTTTCGCGCACCGTGGCATTCTCATCATTCCCGATGTGGCCTTCGGTATGATGCGCTCGGTCAGCATGATCGAGCTCTGCCTGCTCGCCTTCCTCTGCCTGTGCATGAACGCTCTGCGCCTCTCGGTCAAGGATTTGGCTTTCGGCATTGCCCTGGGCTTTGGATTGATGGCATCCAACGACTTCGTTATGTCCTCGGTGCTATCCCGCTTCACCTCGCTGGCAGCCCCCATGCAGTTTGTATATGAGTCGGTGATCCTGCTTACCCAGGTCACTTGGATCGCCTACTGCGTGATGCCGCAAAGGCTCCGCAGGCCTGTCATGATGCCGGCCAACTCGACAATCTACCGCTGGAATCAGATTGCCAGTGCGCTGGGCCATACCGGCACGCAAATTGCCGTGCCCCAGCATTCCAACACTTTCTTCCTCACGGACGTGGAGAAGGTGGTCGAAAAGGTACTGAACAAGAATCTAAAGGGCCGCGAATCAGAGTCTTAGATATATAGGGCTACGCTCATAAGAGACAGCAAAAGCCACGGTCACGCCGTGGCTTTTGCTTTATCCAGATGGGGTGCTGAAGCCTGCTTACTCTGCTGTTACCAGCTCGATCGAGGCAAAACGCCCCCGATTGCCCTTGTCGGTAAACTTCACCCGCCCGCTTACCTTGGCGAAGAGAGTATCGTCTGAGCCGATGCCGACGTTGATGCCGGGCTTGATGCGGGTTCCGCGCTGACGCATGATGATCGAGCCGCCCGTTACCAGTTGACCGCCAAAGGCTTTTACGCCCAGCCGCTGTGCATTCGAATCGCGTCCGTTTGTGGAGCTGCCTCCACCTTTCTTATGTGCCATTGCAGATTCCCCTTCTCAATTTTTAAGTGCGCTGCCTAGACGGCGGCGGTGTAGGTCACGCCATCGGCTTCAATAGCCTTGATGCGAACCTCGGTAAAGTTCTGGCGATGCCCTTGCAGCTTCTTGTACTGCTTCTTCCGCTTCAGGTGGAAGACCAGGATCTTCGCTGCCCGGCCCTCACCCAGCACCTCTGCTGTTACCTTGGCCGTCGAAGGCTTCACAACGGTTCCAGGCTCGCCGGACACCGCAAGCACGTCAGTGAACTCGACAGTCTGGTCTTCTGAAGGAACACTCTCTATCTTCACAACGTCGCCTGGGGCAACGCGGTACTGCTTTCCACCGGTGCGAATCACTGCGTACATAACAAAATCCTCCAGCACGCTGGGTTTTCGAACCAGGTGCACAAAACTCAAATCCGTGTGCTCGAGTGGGGCGCATACAGACAGTTACTGCATCAGGAAGCGGGCCGCACACACGCCACAGGCGGTGAACCCAATACAATCCCGCACACTCGCAAAGGAGTGCATCGCCAAACTCTACGATTCTATCGTTAAATGGGGAATCCGGTCAATTAACCTGCATTCTGCCCCGGTATACAGCAAGAGCCGCCGGGGCAAGCCCTGTGTATTCCGCCTGTAGCGCCTGATTCAATGCGGCAATCGCCCTTCGCTTCCATCCATGATGGCAAATCCTCCCATGCGCTGTAAGGCGGAGTCCAGCATTGGCAGATCCTTCCCGGCCAGTCAGCTTTCCTCAATCCTCTTTCCTCGCAGGATGACTGTCCGGCATGCGGAACACCCATCCTGAAGACTCGTCTTGCCGGTTTCAGCGCGCTGAGCTACTATCTCTGGCAAATGTCAGGCAGTGTTGAGGCCGGGCGGTTTACCGCGCGTGCGGATGCTGGGGAATTGCCAGCTTCGTGCGTTCCCACTCCTGCGCTTATCCGTTTTTCCAGCGTCTCGCGTACCTACCTCCGCGGCCACGTGCGCGCCATGCAGCAGGTCTCCCTTCAGATTGAGCCGCAGGAGTATCTCGCCGTCACTGGGCCCAGCGGCAGCGGCAAGTCCACCCTGCTCTACCTCGCCTCCGGCATGGACTCCCCGGACTCAGGATCAGTGTTGTTCGAGGGCGCTGCTCCCCGCAACCCCGCGGAGTGGACTCGGCTGCGAGCCACCCGCATTGGCTTTGTCTTCCAGACCTTTCAACTCGTAGCGGCTCTAACCGCGGCAGAGAACGTGGAGTTGCCGATGATGGGCGTCATACCCGGCAACTCCGAGCGGCGGCAGCGTGTGGCATTCCTGCTGCAGCGCGTGGGGCTGGGGGACCGCACATGCCATCGGGTTGCCGAGCTCTCCGGCGGAGAAGCGCAGAGGGTGGCAATCGCCCGCGCCCTGGCCAACCGCCCGCGGGTGCTCCTCGCCGACGAGCCTACAGGCAACCTGGACTCAGAAACGGCCAGTCAGATACTAGCCCTGCTTGAAGACTTGAACGCGCAGGAAAAAGTGGCTCTGGTAATCGTCACGCATGACGATCGCATCGCCGCGAGGGCGTGGCGCATCCTCCGCCTGCGCGATGGCAGGATTGTTGGCGAAGAGCGCCGCAAGGAGCCTGCATGAACGCTCTCACCTACCCGCTCCGCAACCTGCGCAATCATCGCCTGCGCTCGGCGCTTACCGCTGCCGGAATTGGCGCCGCGCTCGCCAGCCTGCTCGCGCTGGTGGGGTTCTCGCGCGGAGTGGACCGGGCCGTGGTGCTGTCGCTTCAAGACCGCGGAACGGATATTGTGGCGGTCAAAAAGGGCTCGGTCGAGATTCTGACGGCCGTCCTGGATGAGCGCATGGCCGACAAGATTCGCGCCGTGCCCGGCGTTGTCAACGTAATGAGTTCCATGGGCGACATGGTTGATCTTGAGACCGGCGAGATGGCCTACATGGCGGGCTGGTCACAGGAGGGCGGCTTTTGGCGGACGCTCCCCATAACAGCCGGCAAGCTGCCTGAAGCTGACGATACGGACAGCGTAGTGCTTGGGCAGACGCTCGCGGATGTGCTGGGCAAAAGACCCGGCGACCGCATCGAGCTCACCGGGCAGAAGTTCCGCGTCGCCGGCATTTCCAAACAGGCAAGCGTAATCGACGACCGCTCCATAATGATGCCGCTCCTGGCCCTGCAAAGGTTGCTTGCCCGCGAGGGCAAGGTGAGCGGCTTCCACCTGCGCATCGACCATCCTGAAGACCCGGCGCGGCTGGAGGACGTGCGCAAGCGGCTGGCCGAGCTGTTTCCTGATCTCACCTTCATTGAGTCCGCTGAGATGGCGCAGCACGCCGCCATTACCAACCTGCTCAGAGCCATGGCGTGGGCCAGCTCAACCATTGCGCTGGTAATGGCGTTCGTGATCATTCTCAATACGCTGCTGATGGCGGTTACTGAGCGCACCCGCGAGATTGGTCTGCTCTCGGCCATCGGCTGGAAACCCTCCAGGGTGATAGCGACCATCGTGCTGGAGGGTCTGCTGATAGCTGCCGCCGGAGCAGTGCTCGGCGTTGCCGTTGGCTTGCTCGGCTTGAAGCTGATGACCAGGCATCCGCAGCTCGGCGGCTTTCTGCAGCCCGACGTGACTTTCGTGCTCGTGCAGCAAGCGGTGCTGCTGGTGCTGGCTGTAGGGGCGCTGGGCGGCCTTTACCCCGCATGGCGCGCCACCCGCATGCGCCCCATGGAGCTGCTGCGTGGCGAGTAGCATGGCGTCGCATCCTTATCTGCTCGGCTGCCTGGCCATCGCCATGGCGGCGTTGGCAAGCGCGGCCGCAGCGCCCCGGTCGATCCGCCGCTCTGCGTGGGTAGCGGCGCTGCTCGCGGCCCCGTTCACCCTGGTGTCACTGGACTACGGAGCCTACTGGCATCCTGCGCGGCTGGGCGGACTCCAACTGGGGCTGGAAGATCTGCTGCTGAGTGTTGCTTCGGGCGTCTTCCTCTGGAGCCTGCCAGCGGGGCTCGCAGCGAACCGCATCCGCCTGCAAATGGACTGGGCCGTCCTGCTGCGCCGTTACCTGGGAGTGACGCTTGCGGGCGCGGCTCTCGTCGGCATATGCCGCGGCTTGGGCGCGAGTCCGAGCCTTTCACTCACCACAACCATGGCGGCAATCACAGCGGGCATCCTGGCCCTGCACCCCGCATATTGGCGCTTGGCAACGGCTGGCGGCGCTTCTTACCTGGCTTTATACCTCACCATCCTGAAGTGTTCGTGGTCTGCCTTTCCTGCCTTTTCATCGCAGTGGAACTGGGCAGGCATGTGCGGAGTCACCATCTTCGGCATTCCGCTCGAAGAGATCGGCTGGGCGGCGGGCTATGGCGCTGTATGGCCAGTCATGATGGCATTCACCCTGCGGGCGCGCGTTGAGCCGAATGCCCTGCCGCAGTACACGGAAACCGCCGACAAACGGGATGGTTTTTCTCCATTTCCCGATGTACTATGGCGGCGTATGTTGTCGGCACTGCGCATATCCGTTCGGACCAGAACGCTCCTCGCACTGAGCGTCTTCCTCGGCTTTTACGCATTCGCGCGGATGGTCGAGGTCTACGATGCCTACCTGCGCACTCGCCAGGTAGCGCCCCCCTTGTTGCCGCAATCCGCCGTGGTGGCCATGGACATTCTGCCTGCCATTGGCTTTGCCCTGGTGCATGGTCTCCAGCATTATCGCCTGCGCGGCATCTCGGTATTCTTCGGCATTTGCCTGGTGATGGGCAACCTGGTTGAGAACCTTGGCGTGGCTACCGGCTTCCCCTTCGGGCGCTACTACTTTACTGAGCCGATGGGGCCGCAACTCTTCCATGTGCCGGTGCTGCTGGGGCTGGCTTATATCGGCATGGCTTACATCTCCTGGACGCTCGCGCGGATGATTCTCGGGCGGCCGCTCGAGGGCGTGCGCGTGTTTGCGCTGCCCCTCCTGGCCAGCTTTATCATGACCGCCTGGGACCTCGCCCAGGACCCCGTCTGGTCCACCGTGCTCCGCTGCTGGGTCTGGGTCGATGGCGGCCCTTGGTTCGGCGTGCCCATCTCAAACTACATTGGATGGCTGCTGAATTTATTTGTAATGTATCTGCTGTTTACCCTCTACCTGCGCCGCAACCCGGCGCCACAGGTTACGGTCGACCGTGCTTGCTGGGGACCGGCGCTACTTTTTTATGTCACCTGCGCCGCCTGCAATCTGCTGCAGATGCTGCCGCAGGTATCTCCGGCAGCCGTGCAGGACCCGACAGGCAAGCCCTGGCTGCTTGACGACATCCTGGGAGCTTCCGCCCTGGTCTCAATCTTCGTCATGGGTGGATTCGCCGTGCTCGCCTGGTTGAGGCTGCCCAGGCAGGCAGATGCCGTAGCAGACTGAACTGCTCTCGCTACCGTCGGCTTCAGCAAACTAGCAGGTTGAATCCCCTGAAGCCGCGGTTCTTGCGTAGGATGCGGCCCCCACAGCCCCATCCACTGCCTGGGATTCTTCATCGCCGAAACGGATGTCTAGCGCTGATGCAATCACCACTGGCCACACCGCGCCGAAGACCGCTGCCCAGACGATCTCTCCGCAAGGGATGCCCAGGAAGCGCGCACCCCAGGGACCAGTGGGATTCCAGTAGGAAACGAAGTCTGGCCACACTGCAAGGTCGAGCCTGACCGCAAGCAGGTAGACGACAGTGAATGAAGCAAGCCCGGATAGCGCCAGACGCCAGAGTGATGCCCTGCGGACCAGCAGAAACAGCAGCAGGCAGGCAGAGGGAACCAGGCTCGCCGTGAGGCAGTTCATTCCTCCAAGCAACAGAGCTATGTACACCGCAGTTACAGCAATGGCCCAGGGAGCGAGCCGGAGAAATGCCGCACTGAAAGAGCGAGTACCTGCAGTGCAGCGCTTGATGCTCCATAGCCCCGCGGTCAACCACGCTAGAGCGCCGGTTGCATAGGTAAAACTAAGGCTTTCCAGGCCGTAGTGCATTCCGCCAAGCAGCACCGGATGCCAATACTCCCCATAAGAAAGCTCAGCGAGTGAACAGGGCAGGCAGGCCACACCGCTAAAGACAGCCGCCCTTTGAAAGTCGCGATTCGGCGCCATTCGTGGCAGCAGGATTACCGCCGCCAGCGTTGGCAGGTTGGCGAACAGATACGGGTGCCCGCTGACGAACTGGAGGACGGTGTTCATTCCGCCGCCCTCGCCTGCGCGTATACGCGGCCGCGCTCCACTTCACACTCCCTGATGTCGAGCGCCGATGCAATCACAACCGGCCACGCCGCGCCAAACATGGCAGCCCAGGCAATCTCGCCGCGCGGAATGCCCAGCACCAGCGTTCCCCACAGGCCGCCCGCGTTCCAGTAGGAGAGGTAATTGGGCCACGCCGCAAACTGCAGCTTCACAGCGAGTAGATAGAACGGCGTGAAGGTGACCAAACCAGCCAGAGCCAGTCGCAGCAGCGCGGCTCTGCGCACAAGAAGAAAAAGCAGAAGCCCTGAAGATGACACCAGCAGCGCCGTCATATGCTGCAGCCCTGCCTGCCATAACGCCATGCCGCTGGCCACGGTTGTCAGCGCCCACGGAAACAGGCGAAAAAACGCCGAGCGATAGGAACCGGCTCCCAACTGGCAACCCTCAAAGCTCCAGTAGGCCGCAAAAAGCCACGCGGCCGCGCCCGTTGCATAAGTAAAGATGAGGTCTTCAACTCCGCATCGCACACCGCCCAAAAGGACAGGATGCCAGTACTCGCCCGACGTAATCTCGGCCAGCGAGCAAGGCAGGCAGGCCAGCCCGCCAAACACCGCCGCCCGCCCAAAGTCGCGATTCGTCGCTAGCCGCGGCACCAGGATGACAGCCGCCAATATCGGCAAGTTGGCGAAGAGATAGGGGTGTCCCTGGACGAACTGGAAAACGCCGCTCATTGCTGCACGCCTCACTTGCGCAAATTCAAGCGCCCGGCAAAATCAACAGCAAATTGGTTGAAGGAAAACTTAGCATCTCCCGGCACAGGTGTAAACCGGAAACCGCCACCCCATTGCGCACCTTGGGACCAAAGGCTGCCGCCGCTATACTTCCTCCATGCAGCCTGTAAGCATCGTGGTGACCGTTCTCAATGAGGCGCAGGATATTGGCAAGGTTGTCGCCAGCCTCCTCGCCCAACAGCCCCCCGCCGCTGAAGTCATCGTGGTGGACGGCGGCTCCACCGACGGCACATGGGAGCAACTCACTGCGGCACAGGCCAGGGATCCGCACTTGGTTGCAATACGCGACGAGACCTGCAGCCTCAAGCACTCCGCCGGACCGGTTTCGCGAGGACGCAACGTCGCCATAGCCGCATCCAGTTGCGATTTGATTGCGTGCGCTGACGCGGGCTGCACCTACGCGCCCAACTGGCTCGCCAACCTGACCGCGCCGCTTGCCGCCGGCCAGGCTGAATACGTCCTGGGTGGCTCATGTCTCGACCCCAACGACCACTCCGTGTGGGACGTGGCATCGGCTCCCTTTTTCAGCATCAAGCTGGAAATGAACGAGCCGACAAAATCCTGCACTGCGCGCTCCATGGCCTTTACCAAGGCGCTCTGGAAGCAGATTGGCGGCTTTCCTGAGGCGGTGCTGGTCGGTGAAGACACGCTCTTTGACATGGAGGCGCGCCGCCGTACCGCGCCCGCTTTTGTCTCCAACGCCAAAGCGCTATACCGGCCTCAGAACACCTTCCGCTCCGCCACCCACCAGATGGCCCGCTATGCCGTGAGCGACGGCAAATCACGCGTCCGCTGGGCACGGCTGTTCCGCAACGCGGCTCGCTGCCTGCTTCAAGTGCTGGCGCTCTGCTGTGTGCGCTGGACTGTGGTTCCGGTACTGGTGGTGCTGGCCATCGAGTGCTGGTACGCCTTCCATCGCGACCTGCGTTCCCTGCCCCGCTTTGGAGCCCCCGCCGTCCTGGCGCGGCTCGCCTTTTCCGCAGCGGTGCCCTGGGTTGTGGCCTGCAACCACCTGTATGGACTGTTCACCACCAAGGCCCAGACCAACCGGCAGAACAGCTAACCGCTACTGCGGATTCGGCCCTTATCGGCGTTATCGCTTCCCCACCCAATCGCAGTTTTTCTCTCTGAAATTCACGACAAAACAGTACCTGTCATTCTCAGCGAAAGGGGCCCCGAACGCTTTCAGTTCGGGGGTGGTGGGCGAAGAATCTGCTTCTGTTCTTTCGCGCGTTTCGCAAAAACCTCTGACTCAGCGCAACAGCAACCCCTAAGCAGGCGGCAGCACGTAATAAAGAATCGCGAAGTAGTGCGCGATACTCCCGGCCAGCACAAAAATATGCCAGGCGGCATGAAAATAACGGCGCGAGTCAAGCGCGAAAAAGACGATGCCCAGTGTGTAAGCCAGTCCCCCGGCGCCCAGCCAGCCAACACCGTGCCAGCCGATCGCGTGGACCAGGGGCCGTGCCGCAATCACAATAAACCAGCCCTGAAACAGGTAGACCAGCGCTGACACCACCGCCAGGCGGCCCTGAGCGAAACGCTTCATCGCCACGCTCTTTGAGACCACGCCCAGCACGGCCAAGCCCCAGACAACCCCAAAGATCGTCCACCCCAGCGGCCCGCGCAGCGATACCAAAGTGAAAGGCGTATAGGTGCCCGCAATCAGCAGGTAGATAGCGGAGTGATCGAGAACGTGAAAGACCGGCCTGGCGCGCGTACGCACCAGCGAGTGGTAGAGCGTCGAGCAGATGTAAACCAGGATGAGGGTCGCGCCAAAGATCGAGCAGCTAACAACATCCCACGCCGACCCGCGCGTGGATTGAACAATCAGGTAGGTAGCGCCTGCGATTGCCAGGCCGGCTCCAATGCCGTGGGTAATCGCATTGGCCAGAATGTCGCCGAGATTGGTATGTGGATGCACACATTGATGATAGTCCGCGAACCTTCCGTGCCCCGCATTCCCCACTCCACATACATAAATGCGCAGTGCTGTCCTTATTTGGCACCCGCCATGAATGGGAAATAACCCTTCGAAGATCGCACAATTCTCGCTAAGCCCGCTTGAGTTCGAGCCGCACCAGGGCTAATTTCAACTTGATTCCATACGCCCTCAGGCGCTCTGAGGTCGAGGCAGGCCTGTGATTGCGAACCCGCAAGGAACCCGGCCCATAAACTTGGGCTGCGCCAAAAGTCTCAGTGGCGCCCTGACTGAGATTGCGCACGGCTACCAGAAAAAGCTGGAGCAGGATCCGCGACATCCCGAAGCCCTTGTAGGCATGTGCCTGGTGGCCTTGGCCAGCCGCCAGACAGGGCCAGCGGTAAAGATGGCCCAGGCGGCAGTCGCTGTTGCGCCCTCAATGGGCGCGGCCTGGGTGGCGCTCGGGCAGTCCCTCAAGGCCGAGGGGCAGGGCCGCGAAGCGGAAGACGCTTATGCAGAGGCTATTCGGCTCGACGGTATGGATGCGCTCGCCCGCATGGGACTCGGTGAACTGAAGATCGCCGCCGGTCGTCCTGAGGATGCAGTGCCAGAGTTTGAACTCGCTCTCAGGAGGAATCCAGGCCTGGTGGCTGCGCACCTCGGACTCGGTAACGCGCTCGCCCTCAGCGGAGACAACGAGCAGGCCTTGCAGCGCTACGAACAGGCACTAGCGCTCAGTCCCCGCTTGCCAGAGGCCGAGTTTGCCGCCGGGTTTGCGCTCGCGCGGCTGGGCAAATGCAAGCAGGCCGAGACCCGCTACCGGCGAGCGCTCACTGCGCGTCCTGATTTTGCCGCTGCGTGGATGAATCTCGGCTGCCTCCTCCGTGAGCAGGGGCAGGAGATTTATGCCGAGGCGGCGCTCGCCCGAGCTGTGGAGCTCCGCCCTGATCTGATCGCTGGCTGGGTAAACCTCGGGTTGCTCGCCAGGGAGCAAGGGAAACTGGCAAAGGCCGAGGTGCATCTGCGCAAGGCGTTTGCCCTTAACCCCGAGCAGGTGGAAACACTAGTGGCATGGTGCCAGTTTCGCGCCAGCGAGCAAGACACGCCCGGAGCATGGGCGTGGCTCCGGTGGGCCCTCGCCAGGGACCCCAATCACGCTGAGGCCGTGAACATGCACGGCATTCTCCTTCATAATGAAGCGCGATTTGCAGAAGCTGTGCTGCAATTTGACCGCGCAAAAGAGCTGGGCAGCCGCGGGGCGGCGTCGAACCGGGGAAACTCCCTGCTCGATTTGGGCAGAATGGAAGAGGCCTTGTGCGCTCACCGGGAGGCCGCTGAGCTTGATCCAGGCAACTCCGGCGCGCTCTACAACCTTGCCCTCACACGTCTGCGCCTCGGCCACTGGGAGCGCGGCTGGCAAGACTACGAGGCGCGCTGGCAGTTTCGCGAGGTGCATCGCCGCGCTCGCGTCTTCAAGCAGCCTCGCTGGCAGGGGCAGCCGCTCAATGGTGAGCGGATCCTGCTCCACGCCGAGCAGGGCCTTGGCGACACAATCCAGTTTTGCCGCTACGTCACCATGGTAGCCGCGCGCGGCGGCAGACCCATTATGCAGGTGCAGGCTCCGGCAGTACGGCTGATGGGCTCGCTGGCGGTGGTGCGGGCAGGGCTGGCTGAGGTGGCGCGCCTGGGTGAAGACGTGCCCAAGTTCGACTTCGAATGCCCGCTCATGAGCCTGCCCGCCGTGTTTGGAACTACGGTCGAGACGGTCCCTTGGCCCGGAGCCTACCTGGGTGCTGACCCAGAGCTTCGAGCGCAGAGGTCCAGGCAGTTTCCCCGTCGGCATCGAGACATGCGTGTGGGGCTGGCATGGGCAGGCAATCCGCGCTACAAGGCCGATGCGCTTCGCTCTATCCGCCTGGAAACGCTGCTGCCGCTGCTGCGCACTCCCGGTTTCCAATGGATTTCCCTGCAAAAGGGCGATGCGGCAGCGCAACTGAGCAGCCTGCCCGCTGATGTATCTGTCTGCGACGGCTCAAGCAGCGACTCGGACCTTGCCGATACCGCCGCGCTGATGGCCTCGCTCGACCTTGTGATTACCACTGACACCTGTATTGCCCACCTCGCCGGGGCAATGGGAAAACTAGTGTGGATTCTGCTGCCGCACCTCGCCGACTGGCGCTGGATGCAGCAAAGGCAGACTACCCCCTGGTATCCGAGCGCCCGGTTGCTCCGGCAAGGCGCTCCCGGAGACTGGCCCGGCCTGGTTCAACGCGCAATCAGTCAGTTGCTGGCGTATCGCAGTGCAATCCTTCATCCATCGCTCTTGCTGATTCCAGAGAACTTGCCCCAGGCGTTCCTATACCGCCGCGCCCAGGCTCTTCCTCACCCGCTCCATAACGGCCAGATAGTAGGCCAGGTTGTGGATTGAGTTCAGCGTCCCTGAAAGCGCCTCGCCTGCCTGCATCAGATGGCGCAGATAAGCGCGCGAATACCGCTGGCACACCGGGCACTCGCAAGTGGGGTCCGGTGGCCCCTGGTCCTCCGCATAGCGTTTGGCCTTGATGCTCACGCGGCCTTCGCTGGTAAACAGCAGTCCGTGACGCGCCGCCCGCGTCGGCAGAACGCAATCCATCATGTCCACGCCCATCCGCGCGTATTGCTCAATCTCGTCTGGATAGCCAACGCCCATCACATAGCGCGGCTTGTCCTTGGGCAACAGCGGCAGAACCTCGGCAATCATCTCCAGCGTCAGTTCCCGTGGCTCGCCCACGCTCAGCCCGCCAATCGCGTAGCCGTCAAAGTCCATCTCCACCAGTTGCTCCGCGCACTGGCGGCGCAAATCGGTGTACATGCCGCCCTGCACAATCCCGAACAGCTTCTGCGTCTTCCCCTGCAGCTCGTCGTGCCACACCACCTCATGCTGATGCGCGCGAAAATGATCCAGCGAACGCCGCGCCCACGCCATCGTCAGCCGCAGGCTCTCTTCCGCCCGGCCGCGCTCCGCCGGATACTCGGTGCACTCGTCAAACGCCATCGCCACATCCGCGCCCAGCGCAATCTGCACGTCCATCGAGTGCTCGGGAGAAAAAAAGTGGCTGCTGCCGTCCAAATGCGATTTGAAGCGCACGCCCTCGTCCGTCACCTTGCGCAGCGCGCTCAAGCTGAAGACCTGAAAGCCGCCTGAATCCGTCAGCATGGCCCGCGGCCAACTGATAAATTCGTGCAGCCCCCCAAGCCGCCGCACAACCTCGTGCCCCGGCCGCAAATATAAGTGATACGTGTTGCCCAGAATAATCTCTGCGCCCAGCGACTCAAGCGTGTCCTGGGGAACAGCCTTGACCGTGCCCACCGTGCCAACAGGCATAAACACC
>Ga0007854_10000411_pt1 | contig 27887 bp, 32 predicted proteins | sample CryBogCBH12Aug08_FD_60382 | JGI IMG/M metagenome (GOLD analysis project Ga0007854, IMG submission 60382) | Freshwater microbial communities from Crystal Bog, Wisconsin, USA - CBH12Aug08 | ecosystem: Environmental > Aquatic > Freshwater > Lake | place: Crystal Bog, Wisconsin, USA | collected... | reverse complement strand
TCAGCCAGAGAGTCAATTTGGAGCACCAATGGGGATGGATTTGGAGTTGCGTGGTACTCCGATAAGCCGACTCCTGGAATATTTAAAGACATTCTTCCTGCATGGCATGACCAAAACCTGAGGTCAGTGGCGGCGCAGATCAAATCTAGACTGTTTTTCACACACGTAAGAGCCACTACAGGAACGTCAGTTGCAAGGAGTAACTGTCATCCATTTAATTATGAGAATTGGCTTTTTATGCACAACGGTTCAATAGGTTATTGGAATGAATGCAGAAAAGAAATTGAGTCCCTAATTCATCCTGAATACTATCCTCACAGACAAGGTGTCACAGACAGCGAGGCATTATTTTTGATCGCGTTATCAAATGGTCTAAAAGATGATCCTGTCAAAGCAATGAGAAAGTCTATTCGAAAAGTTTTGAAAATAATGAATCAAATCGGCAACGCTGAACCGTTGAGAATTTCTGCGAGTTGTACAGATGGAAAGAAAATTTGGGCATTTAGATTCTCAAGTGATCACCAATCTCCTACTCTTTACTACGGATCGCCCAAGACGCATGCTGAAGTTTTTTTTAAAGATCAAATCAACACCATTTCCTCAGAGCCCTCAGATAATGATGCTGATCATTGGCACACCGTGGATGAAGATAGCTATATTGTTTGGTCTAAAGGGCGAGTAGAAGTGTTAAAACTCGAAATATAGTTTGAACGACCGCTGTTTTAAAAAGCTTAGATCTTTTATGAGCTTAGCCAAATAATCTGGACAAACTAAATAAAGCCAATATAAGCATCCACATAACAACGCCTCTCCACAGCAGACCTACGACAGATTTAAGATGTCCAATTTGTGGAGTTTGACCTAAGATAGGCTCGTTAGGTTGTTCCTCACCACTGTCCTTGAGTGTTTCTTTTTGAAGTGGCGTGACCCCCAACTCAATGTTGAGCGCACCCGCAGTGGCCGCGAGTATCACCGCATCATTGGTTTTTTCGTAACGATTAAGATGAAAACGCCAAGCATCAATTGCCTCTTCAAAATTACCCACAATTGCAAAGGTAACTGCAGTAAGTCTTGAGGGTAACCAGTCAATATAAAACCACACCTGCCTCGACAAATTAAGCAATGCCTCACTGCTGATGATTTCTTCTCCTTCTGTGAGATCTTTTTGTTCTGTCCAAATATATAAGAGCATCTCACTTAGCCTGTAAAGTACTGCACCAGCTGGACCAAACCCCATGAATGCCAAGATGCAATACCAATAAAGGACTCCAAATACATGTCGATGCGCTGCAACCACAGAGTGTTCAATCAAAACGCGAATTAGTGTCGAGGATTTCCAAACCTTTGGTCCTAATCTTTGCCATGCGGTCAATAAATCGGCAGCCTGTTGCTCATTTCCAGACTCCAAAGCGTCCCGTATTTGCGTAAAGTTATGACTAAACTGCCTAAACCCCAGGCATACATATAAGACTGCGACGCTCCATATCAAGCCCAAAAACCAACTACCCCAACTTATCAGCGCCCAATATACTGCGGCGACCAATACGGTGGGTAAAAATCCGGCAAGACTCCAGGCTGCAAGCGCTTGTTTCTCTAAACCAGCATCTAAATGAAGACGAATCCACTGTCCGGACTTTGCTACTTGCTGGTGTAACCAGGAATAGTAGCCAAAGGGCCTGACTTGTTCGATCAGAAAAGCAAAAAGCAGAGATAAAAAGCTCATGCTCACATAATAACTATTCAAGGGTTAAAAAATCAATTTTTAATTAAAAAATGATAAAAATTTCTAATTATTCCGGCTGTAACACCCCAAATAAAGCGCTCTTGCTCAGCGTCCTTGTAGGGCATGGAGAACCATTCTCGACTTCTACCGTCTAACTCTCTTGAATGACGACGATGGTGAGCAGGGTTCATTAAAAACTCCAAAGGCACCTCAAAAACTTCAGTGACTTCGTGCTCGTTAAGTTCCAAGGACATATGGGGACTTATCAAACCCACTACGGGTGTAACCAAATAGCCAGTGCCAGTCAAATACTTTGGCATGACGCCCATGATCTCTACAAAATGAGAATCTAAACCAATTTCCTCCTTAGCCTCTCGAAGTGCAGTTTCAACCTCCGAGGCGTCTTCCCTGTCGACACGGCCGCCTGCGAAGGCTATTTGACCTGAATGTTTTCTAAGCTTAGCAGAGCGTTGGGTTAATAAAACGCTTGGTTTAGATCGCTCAACGATTCCAAATAAAACACTTGCGGGTATTTGTTGACTTGGATCTATTTTGGAATCAAACCTGGAGTAATCTCCAAAAGACTCTGGTTTTCCATTTAAAGGTTTTTTAAACACCTCACGCAAGTAATCGACCTGCAACTTGTCAGCAGATACCAATGGAAGATGCGAGTCAACACCCATCACAGGATGTTGACTCGCATCAAAGTCTTTGTCTTTTATATGGTTCTTATCGGGGTATGAAGATTCACCTGGTGCAATCACAATCGAATGCCCAAAAGATCTAATTAAAAATCACACCCCAGCCAATACTCAAGCTTGTTGAGCTTGAACGGATGCTTTGCTAACTAACTTCTCTTTAATACGTGCAGACTTACCGCTACGATCACGTAAGTAATAAAGCTTAGCACGGCGAACATCTCCGCGACGCTTGACTTCAATTGAAGCAATTAAGGGACTGTATGTTTGGAATGTACGCTCTACGCCTTCTCCGCTAGAGATTTTACGAACAGTAAAACCACTATTGAGTCCGCGATTGCGTTTAGCAATCACAACACCTTCAAAAGCTTGGAGCCTTTTGCGAGTTCCCTCAACAACGTTGACACTAACTATTACGGTATCGCCTGGTGCGAATTCAGGGATAGTTTTATTGAGTCTTGCGATCTCTTCTTTTTCAAGTATTTCAATTAAATTCATGGATAGCCTCAAAATAGATCGTGGTCGCGCAACACAAAAGGCTCGGAATCCAAAGTCATATGTGACTTAAAGAACTAAGCGGCCGACCAGAGGATCAGAGCCGTAAATTATAACCCTTATTAACCAATAAAACAATTAATCTCTTTAGAAATCAACGGGTTGTGATTGATACAGATCCTGGGGAGCCTAGGGAAAATTGAAGGCAGATTTGCAATCGGCAAATTGATTACTATATTACTAATTTATTTTTGATTTTTTAAGACGTTCTATGAGATCAGGTCTTTGATTTTGAGTAATTGCCAGAGACTGTTGTTTTCTCCATAACTCAATTTTCTCATGATGCCCGGACATTAACTCCTGCGGCACTAAAAGCCCCTCCCAAACTTCGGGACGCGTGTAGTGCGGGCAGTCCAAAAGTCCATCTAGTTTCTCATTAAAACTATCATATTGATGGCTTTCTTGAGTATTTAAAACGCCTGGTTGAAGCCTAGCCATTGCGTCCAAAAAAGCCATTGCGGGGATTTCTCCACCTGAGAGAACAAAATCGCCAATACTAATGACCATGTCAACATACAAATCTATGAATCTTTGATCAACTCCTTCATACCTGCCGCAAAGAAGAATCGCTCCGTGGTCGTAAGACCAATTCTGAACAAACTGGTGGGTTAATGATTCTCCTGTTGGGGAGAAGAAAATAAGTGGGCTTTGAGTCCTGTTATCACCTCTGTCCGCCCTAATTGCTTTAAGACACTGCAGCAATGGTTCTGGCATCAGTACCATACCAGCACCACCCCCATAGGGTCTATCGTCAACCCTTTTGTAATTACCTTGTGCAAAATCTCTTAAGTTCCATAATTTGACTTGCATTAATTCAGACTCAAATGCACGTCGATTCACTCCTTGTTCCAAAAACGGTTCAAAGATAGATGGAAAAAGAGTTATGACATCAAATCGCACGGTTGGACACAAGGGATTTTCAATGTATTTTCATGAGAGCTAGTCGTTAGGGTGGGGACTAAATTAGTAATCCAAGCCCCAATCTACCCATATTTTCTTAGCTTCAAGATCAACATTATCTATGTAAGTGCTGACAAATGGAATTAAAGTTTCTAATGTTTTACCGTTTTCTAACCTTGTAAGAACAATTACTGTTTGGGGTCCGGTACTAATTAAATCTATAACAGAGCCTAGTTCCTGAGATTCTCTATTAAGAACTGTTAACCCGATCAGATCAACCCAATAGTATTCGTCTAAAGCGGTGGTGGGGAAACTTGACCTGGGGACGAAAATTCTGGCCCCTTTCAGCTCATCAGCGGTTTCCGGGTTGTTTACTCCCTCGGCGGAAGCGACAATAGAGTCAGAATGTGATCTGGACTCTATTATTTTTAGTTTGACGGTTCCTTCAAATGGAGATTTGTTCTTGGTAGATGGCTGAAGAAGCCATCTCTTAGAACTAAAAACAGCCTCAGGATCACCACTGTAAGCGAATACCTTGAACCATCCTTTAATACCCCATGCACCAACTATTCGACCGACTTCGACTGCATCTGCTGGAAGCTCAGCAGCCTCGAAGTCAATAGCCATAGAGGTTGAACAATTTAAGCTGCTTTGTGGGCTACTTGTTTAATCAAACGCTCAACAGTAGGCGAAGGTTGTGCACCAACGCTTCTCCAATGCGTTAAGCGGTCTTGAGCAATACGCAAGCCTTCTTCGCCTTCTACAGCAGTGGGGTTGTAAAAACCAATACGCTCGATAAAACGCCCGTCACGACGAACACGCTTATCAGCAACAACGATATTAAAAAATGGACGACCTTTTGAGCCGCCGCGGGAGAGTCGAATGACGACCATAATGATTCCTTGGGGTGGGGATTTATCTATTCAGCGATTGAGACACGCAACTGAGCCACCCGGCCAGCGACATCGCCTAAACCGTTTATTATAGCTTTTTATAAAGAATATTACATCTCCCCTGATTCCGACCACCAAGACCCGCCATCTTTGCCAAGGGGGTGTGGCCTGTTCGCCACACTAGCCAAAGCTAAGGAATTAACTTCTTGTGCACAGACACTCCCATCGCTTTAAATGATAATGCAGGAAATAAATGCTTTCTTATGAAAAATAAAACCCTTGCTACATGGCTCACATTTCTTGGTGGTCCGTTTGGTCTTCACCGTTTTTACCTATTTGGATTTAAAGACTACTTGGGTTGGACAATTCCATGGATTACTTTACTTGGACTTTACGGCCTGCAAAGAGTTCAAGAATATGGATTAGATGATTTTTTAAGTTGGTGGCTGTTGCCCATATTTGGCTTCACCGCTGCCGCATGCTCACTCAATGCAATTGTTTACGGGTTAATGACCCCGCAGGCTTGGAATGCGAGATTCAACCCACAGCATGCGGTAGATCATCCCACAGGCAACACAAATTGGTTAACGATTGGAGCTATTGTCATAGCCCTGATGGTCGGGGCAACTCTTTTGCTATCTAGTTTTGCGTATAGTTTTCAAAGATACTTTGAATACCAAATAGAAGAAGCCCACAAAATGGCACTTTAAAATTATTGAACTATTCAATTAAATTTATTTCTTGAACTTGAACTTTTTCAAGCATTTCATCTGTCACCAATTCACTGGCAATAAATTTAAGTGGTAGCAGAACAAATGCTCTTTCTTGCCACCTTGGGTGGGGAACTTTTAGTCGGGGGGAGTCAATACTAGAACTACCGAAAAAGATCAAATCTAAATCGAGAGTTCTTGGTGCATTAACTGAGCTTCTAAGTCTACCGTGCTCTAATTCAATGCAGAGCATCAACTGAAGTAAATCCTCTGCATTCAATAGTGTCTCAACTTTTATTACAGCGTTGACGTAGTCTTCCCCGATGGCTTGATAAGGTTTTGATCGATAAAGAGGGGATTGATTGATTAATCTAACTCCATTTGCAGCGCTTAGCTCATGGATAGCTTTATTTACAAAGCCCTTAGAGTCCCCAAGATTTGACCCAATTGCTATAAAAGCAATCACTGGCAAATCTGATCTAAGCAGGAATTTACTGAGCATGATCTGCTATTTTTAGGACTCGTTGCTGGTTGGTGAAGGCGGTGTCGCAGCGTTAGTTGCAGAATTACTTCTTCGCCTGCGTCTTCTTTTGGGCCTACTTTGCTCGGCCCCCTCATCTGATCCAGGTTCTTCATTACTCAAGCCCGAGGCAATCGAATTTTTGATGGATGAATGCTCACCTGCATCCCCCAAAATAGGCAAACTTGAGCGCGGAGTTTGACGCGTTTTAATGGGATTTTTTTGTGAACGCTGATTACGCAAAAGCTCCTCTCTTTTATCCTCAATCATCAGCTCACGCTCATCTGGATAGGATGTACTAAAGGTGTCCCACCAATCAGCTAACTCAGTTGGTATCTCCCCTACTTTAGCCCTTAGTCTTAGAAAATCAAATGCTGCCCTGAACCGGGGTTGTTCAACAAGACTTAGTGGAGCTCTACCGGTTTGTTTGTCAAACCGAGTCTGCATACTCCAAATCTCTCTCATATCTGCTGCCAGTTTCCCGCGCCCAGAGACATCTCCAATACGAGAGTCAAAGACCCTGTCTATGGCCTCTTGCAAAGCGGGGAAAGAGGCGGTGTTGGCGCTGAAAGCTTGCCACCTATCCAAAACATCTGTCCAAAGTAGGCAACTCAAAAGAAAACTTGGCACGACTGGTTTGCCCTCTCCTACTCTCCTATCTGTATCCTCCAAGGCGACTTTCACCATAGGCTGATCAGATCGTTGGACCACTAAATCCAAAATAGGATAAATACCGATCTCAAGATCAAGTATTTTCAGTTGTTCAATACTTGCAATAGCGTGCCCCGTTTGTAAGAGCTTAAGGGTCTCATCAAACAAACGACTCGGTGGGACATCCTCAAGTAAGTTCACCATAGACTTTAATGGTTTCGCAGTTTGTTTTTCCAGCTTAAAGCCTAATTTACTGAGCTTTGCAACAAAACGAATGGCTCTGATAATTCGGACTGGATCTTCTCGGTACCTTAAACCAGGATCCCCAATCATTTTGATAACTCTTTTTTTGGAGTCTTCAAATCCACCGTGAAAATCAATCACCTCCTGGGTTAGGGGATCGTAATACATTGCGTTAACAGTGAAGTCTCTCCTTGTTGCATCCTCCTCAATAGGGCCCCAGACGTTATCTCTAAGCACTCGCCCGGATTCATCAACTGCGTGAGAAACACCTGCCAATTCCTTTTTACCAGATTTCTCATTTCCTGTAACCTGATGCGCCTGAGCGCTGTCTAAAAAAGCTCTAAAAGTAGAAACCTCTACAACTTCGTGCTCTCTTCCACGCCCAAACACAACGTGAACAATACGAAATCTACGACCAATGATAAAGGCACGTCTAAACAAAGACTTAACTTGCTCGGGGGTTGCATTTGTTGCAACATCAAAGTCTTTTGGTTTGATACCTAGCAGTAAATCTCTAACTGCCCCGCCCACAATATAAGCTTTATAGCCCTTGGACTGTAATGTTTCAACAACATCGATAGCTCGCTCGTCCACATTTTGTAAATCTATCTTATGTTCTTTTAGTGAGATGATGCGTTGAGTACCAAATTTCTTATCAAGCTCTCGGCCATTTTTCTTAAGAAAACTCTTTTTGATGTGTGTATCAACTTGGTTCAAACCGGATCCGGACCTATTTGAGTCGTCATTTTTTCGGCGCCCCATAATGTGGTCAAATAATTTTTTAATCATAAAGAAGGAAATAAATCCAAAATAGGCCAACCCTTTTCCAACGCCCATATGCGTAATTTAGTATCAGGATTGGTTGCAACAGGGTGATTCACAGCGCTCAGTAAAGGCAGATCGTTTGTTGAATCGCTGTAAAAAGTAATGTCCGTATTCTCCCACTTGTAGCCCTTGTGGGCAAACCATTGCTCAAGCCGAGTCACCTTACCCTCTCTCATGGAGGGGACACCTTTGATTTTGCCATTGATCCAGCCTCTCTCATCAGTATCCAATTCCACTGCAATCAATTCATTTACCCCTAAGGCAGAAGCGATTGGTCGAGTCACGAATTCGTTGGTGGCTGTCACAATCATGACATGGTCGCCGGCATTTTGATGGCGCCTGATCAATTCAATGGCCTCTTCTTTAATAACCGGTTTAATGACCTCTCGCATGAATTTCTCATGAGCACGTGCTGCCTCTACAGGTCCTTTCAAGCGTATAGCCTCGGTTGCAAATTCAACATATTCATGAATATCAAGCGTGCCCCTTTGATAATCTGCATAGAACTGATCATTCTTCTCTTTAAATTGGTCGGGGTCTACCCAACCCAAATCTAGGGTGAACTCACCCCACGCATAGTCAGAATCAATAGGCAACAAAGTATGGTCTAAATCAAACAAGGTAAGCTTTTTCATTTTTTTATTTGATCATAAGTTTTAATATTCAATCTTGATCCAGCATAGATTTAAACAAAGGAATAGTTACTGCCCTCTTTGTTTGCAATGCGTAGGCATCCAACTCTTTTAAAAGTCTAATGAGCGTGCCTAAGTCTCTACTAAAGCGACTCAGAATGTAATCTTCCAAATCCAAGCCTAGTTTTAATCCGAGTTCACTGGCATGTTTTTGTAATACCAATCTGCACCCCTGTTCGTTTAAAGGCAAAAGATTAAAGACATGCCCCCATCCCAAACGTGTTCTCAGATCCTCCCGCAGTTTTAGCTCTTTGGGTGGCAAAGAGCCAGTTGCAACCACCCACCTTTGCAAACCAGAGGTAGGTGTTAGTGCATTGACAAAGCAATTAAAAGCAAACTGTTGGTGGGACGCGCTGAACTGATCAACATCATCCATCAAAATTACTTCCCAAGCTGAGTTAAAAACTCTGGGCGATTTATCTATTACTCTTGCCTCAATCCATCCACAGGGTTGTTTTAACTTCTCTAGCTCCAAAGATATTGCTTTAAGAAGGTGTGTTTTTCCACTCCCGCTATCACCCCAAATATAGGTTGGTACGGGAGATCGATTGGGATGTTTGGCAAACAAAGATAAATGCTCAATGATTGCCTGATTTTGTCCCTGTACAAAACTGTCAAGTGTTTGTTCCACACTAACAGCTATGGGCAATGCAATTTGTTTCATCTTGTTAAATCAGAGCATTAAATCTTTTTCAGCCAGTGTAGATATCGCTGGATAAGTATCTCTCTTTTATGCGCTGAACAGCAACTAAAATTATGGTGCTGACTGGTAGGGCAACTAAAACACCAACAAAACCAAGCAATTGTCCAAAAGCCAGTAAAGCAAAAATAAGTCCCAAGGGATGCAGGCCTATTCTTTCACCAACTAACTTTGGAGTGAGGACAAAGCCCTCTATAACCTGCCCTAAGCCGTAAACAACACCTACTACAAAAAGCCCTTGTCCAGGGCCAAACTGCAAGAGGCTCGATACGAGTGCCAATATTAGTCCTATACCAAAACCAAGATAGGGAATAAAAATCACTAAGCCAGTCAAAATTCCAATTGGAAACGCTAGATCAGATCCAAAAAAACTGAGTGCAGCGGAGTAATAGATTGCCAAAATTAGCATAACTGATGCTTGACCTCGAAGGTACTGATCCAGCATTAAGTTGCAATCATGCAAAAAACTCTCCAGTGAAGGTCTTATTGGCTTAGGAACCCAACTCATACATTGTTCGTAAAAAACATCCCCTTCAAGCAATAGATAAAATAGCACGACTGGGATTAACACAGCATTACCTATTACAGTGAGTGCAATACTGCCTCCGATCTTTACTGAAGATAAAAGGGATGCGAAATCTGCGCCCGAGGCAAGATCAAAATATTGCTTTAAGATTGCCTCCAGCCCAGCAATGTCTAATTCAGAGGGGAGTCCCATGGCTTTCAAATATGGGGCCAATTCCTTGGTTAGTTGCCCTATCAGTGTTGGCAATCCCTGCTGCAAATGAGGCCAACTGTTGATTAATTCTGGAACAATCAGAAAAAACAAGGCTGCTATCATTAATAGAAAAATTACCTCAATGATGAGCGCAGCTAGGATGCGAGGCACTTTCAGCACCAAGCCGTTCGGGAACGGTTGCTTGCCTGATAGGTAAAAAACAGCCGGTAATAGCAAGTACGCGATAACTCCAGCCAAGATAAAAGGCATCAAAACTGCTTTTAACCACCACAATACAAAACAAAAAGCGACTGCCATCGCTAACCAACTTAATATTTGTACAGTAGAGCTCTTAGAATTCATAAAATTAATTTGTATGTGTTGGACAGAACTTAGAATATGCTCATTTTACGCATCTGATTCCTAAACATTTTGAGCGGCTTGGATGTTTAGGAGACAATAGTGAGGATTAAGATCAATAATTGAGGCAAGTGATCATATTTTTTGTCTTCTTTTCATATTTCTCCTCGGAAATTCAGAAAACCCCAAAATATCAATACTCTCTTAAATAAATATCCCTTTACTGACCTTTAATTATTTAATTATTTAGTTATGAATTCACCTATTTCCTATAAAGACGCTGGCGTAGACATTGATGCCGGGGATGCACTTATTGAGAGGATCAAACCTTTTGCAAGAAAAACTCTGAGAGCTGGCGTTTTAGCAGGCATTGGAGGTTTCGGAGCCTTGTTTGAAGTTCCTAAGAATTACAAAGAACCTGTGTTAGTCAGCGGAACTGACGGAGTAGGTACTAAATTAAAACTTGCCTTTGAGTGGGATATTCACAACACAGTTGGAATTGATTTGGTTGCGATGAGTGTGAATGATGTTTTAGTCCAAGGTGCAGAGCCTTTGTTTTTCTTAGATTATTTTGCATGTGGTTCACTCAATGTAGATACGGCGTCTCAAGTCATTGAGGGGATCGCTAAGGGTTGTGAGCTTAGTGGATGCGCGTTGATTGGTGGAGAGACTGCAGAGATGCCAGGTATGTATCCTAAAGGCGAATACGATCTGGCTGGTTTTGCTGTTGGAGTTGTTGAGAAATCCAAGATACTTGACGGAAAGAGCATTCATTCCGGTGACTTAATCATTGGCCTTGCCTCCAGCGGTGTTCACTCAAACGGGTTCTCACTCATTAGGAAACTTATAGAGCGCTCATCAAACTCAATGCCAAAAACTTTAGACGGCGTTCCCTACAAAGAAGCATTAATGGCGCCAACACGTCTTTATGTGAAATCTGTATTGCAAGCCTTAAGCAAGCACCCAATCAAGGGACTTGCTCATATTACCGGTGGGGGATTGATTGAGAATATCCCTCGCATACTCCCGCCCTTGCTTGGTGTTCAACTAGAGCGCAAAAACTGGCCTCAAACTGAACTTTTTGCATGGGCGCAAAAGACAGCTGGCATAGATGATTTTGAGATGAACCGCACATTTAACAACGGCATCGGTATGGTCGTCGTAATAGGGGCTGATCAAGCAGCTCAGTGTATGCAAACTTTAAAAGATTTAGGTGAGGCGGCTTACCTTATTGGAGAAGTGGTTGAGCTTGCTCATTCAGAAAAAACAAATACTGAGGACTCACAAGTCCGCGTCTTTATCAAATAATTACTTTAGACAGTAGATAGGATCTTTAACCTATCTTCTACGGCTTGTATCCTTTTTGAATCGTAGCGCCTGCGGTAAATCTCTTTTAAATTATTTAGCATTCGAGTCACTATCTCTTTTGAATTGGCTGACTCTAAGAAATGAGTCAACGTATCATCTGAGATGCCGCCTGGTACACGTATTTCATCGCTTTGTGAAAGCCAAGGGATCAAACGCTCTGCAATTTCGTCCCTTGATAAAGAGACGCCTGTAAACGGATCCATGACCACTTGCCCCTCATGGGGATCTGGCAAATCAATTTTCATAAGAAAATGGCCAGGAAAATTAACCCCACTTGCTTTGAGTCCGACCTCCATAGCAAGTTCAAGCCACAAGACAGCCAAGGTGATGGGGATACCCCTTCTTGTTGAGAGTACACAATGAATGAAACTGTTTTGAGGGTCATCGTAATTATTTACGTTCCCAGCAAAACCTAATTCATCATAGAAAAATATATTCAAAATTCTTAATTTTGATAGTGGATCGCAATGCTTGGGAATACGTTTTTTGAGTTTTCCCCTTAGGTTTTCAATTTGATCAATTATTTGTTCAATATCTAAGTTGGGGTGCTCATCTTGGGCGATGGAGATAGCTGCCTCAAGTAAAGGAAAATGCTCATTCTCGCTCACAAGCGAAGTAAAAAACTCTTTGGCACTCGGCACTGATAATTTAAAGTCCATGAATATCTCTAAAAAAATTTCAAGCTTTTATCAATTGACGAAAATTCATCCCCAATACTCTTAGCACGCAAAGGTAGACCAGTCCTGAGACGCAAAGCACCACACCAACTAAGGCGATCCTGATTAATGGGGTGGCCCTAAGCTCAATCCAATTCCAATTGTTATTCGCCCAAAAAAGCATGGCCCCCATTACTGCACATCCTATCAAAGTTTGGAGAATAAAGAGTGACCATTTCCTTTTAGGTGTGTATCGCCCGCTTCTAATCAAACCAACTAACAATAAACCAGCATTGATTAAGGCCCCGACACCAATAGCAAGGGCAAGTCCTGCGTGAGCAAACAAAGGCACAAATAGCAAGTTAAGCAGTTGTGTACAAATTAATACTAAAACACCAATTTTTACAGGAGTTCGAATGTCCTGGCTTGCATAAAATCCAGGTGCAAGTACTTTTATTGCGATAAGTCCCAAAAGGCCCACACCATACCCCATTAGTGCGAGACTGGTCTGGAGTACATCGGATCCAGTAAAGGCTCCGTAGTTGTACAAGACTGCGACTAAGGGGCGAGTGAAAATCAACAAAACAACTGCGCAAGGAGCCGCCGACATGAATACCAACCTTAAGCCCCAATCCAACATATCGGAAAATTTTTGACCGTCATTAGCGGCCTTTGCCGCTGCGAGTTGAGGCATCAATACGACTCCAAGAGCCACCCCTAACATTGCGGTTGGAAATTCCATTAATCGGTCTGCATAGCTAAGCCAACTCACACTCCCTGCAACCAAATGGGAAGCTATCTGGGTGTTGATCAGAAGGGACAACTGAGCCACCCCCACTCCGAGCAAGGCGGGAGCCATCAAACTCAAAATTTGTCTAGTCCCAGGATCCCTGAATGCATCTGTGATTTGAGACCGACTCATATGGACTTTGGGAAGTAATCCAATTTTTATCAAAGCAGGTATTTGTATTGCAAGTTGCAATACTCCCCCGCCCAAAACACCATAGGCAAGAGCGTGAATGGGCTCCCATCCCATTGACTTAAACCAAGGAGCACCTAACCAGGCAGCAAAAATCATTGAAAAATTCAAAAGCACGGGGGTCACTGCTGGAATTGCAAAACGTCTCCAGGTATTCAAAATACCGGCAGACAGAGCAACAATTGACATAAAACCAATGTAGGGGAACATCAACCGAGTCATGTAAACGGCATTGTCAAATGAATTGGTGGACGACTCGAGGCCACTAGCCATTAGCCAAACAAGTGCAGGTGCTGCCAAAACGCCCAAAATACAAGTGAATAACAAGGTCAATATTAGGAGCGTTGCCACTTTGTCAACCATCAATTTTGTAGCCTGATCTCCTTTTGTCTCTCGCGTAGAGGCCAAAACAGGAACAAACGCTTGGCTAAAAGCGCCCTCTGCAAAAAGCCGTCTTAGTAAATTGGGGATTCGAAAAGCAACATTAAATGCATCGGTTAGTGCGCTGGCACCAAAAAATGAAGCAATTAGTAGTTCACGAGCCAATCCGCTAACCCTAGAAACAAGGGTGAGGATAGAGACGAGGGAGGCGGATTTAATTAAGCTCACGCGCCAAGTGTATCTTCACGGACACTACTTTTCGTTAATAAATCCTGCTTAAAGGGCTCAGGATCCAATTTGGTTATAATCTAAGGTTCGCCAACATCATCTACAAACCACAAAAAGGAAATAAATATGGCATCTGGAAAGCCAAAAAAGAATCCGCGTCTAGCCTCAGGCCGTAAACGCGCACGTCAAGACGTGAAACTCAATGCAGCCAACAGCTCATTGCGCTCAAAATACCGTACCGCTGTCAAAAATGTTGAAAAAGCAGTTCTCACTGGCGATAAAGCCAAAGCAACTGAATTATTCGGCAAAATGCAAGCCGTAGTTGATACGATTGCTGACAAGGGAATCTTTCATAAAAACAAAGCTGCTCGCGATAAGAGCCGCTTATCTGTCAAGGTTAAAGCCTTGGCAACCGCCGCCTAATTTTTAGGTAATTCGCACGGTCTTTTAAAAAAGACCGCCGTTTGATCGGGTGCGCTGTTGGCAAACACTACCCCTAAAGCCGCTAAGCAATTAGCGGCTTTTTTCATTCTTTAAATTTAATTAAGGCTCTAATTGTGCTGGTGATTTGACCTGCAGTTGATTGTCTTTTGCAAAGTTCATGACAAAATCCCAAGCCATGGGCTCGCTTTCTTTTAGATCTTGATGAACAATGACGCACTTACAACCATCGATTTGATTGGGCACACACCATGGAGAATATGAAATATAGTCACCAGGCACGGCCCCTCCGGGTCTAAATTGGCTCATTACCCCTGCCAGACGCTCAGCCCAGTCACTGGGACGGAAGGTTCTGCCCTCATGGGTTATGCCCAGAATAATAAATTCTTTGGTGATGGGAGGTGCCATTCTTTTGGAGGGGTTTGAATTGAATACAAAACGCTTAGACTCTTAAAACCGTTTTACAAAGTCCAAGGTTTGAATATCATTCTAACTGAGTCAATCTTCAATCCAGGGGTTTATACTTATTCCAAGGATTTAAAAAGGTTAAAGTGAGTAAGTTAATCCAAACCGTTTGCGATCTTTTAAGTCGCAATCTAAATTAACCTAATATCCCCCTGTGTTGTTTGATTCTTAGTCAAATTACTTTCAACAAAGTAATCTAAAATTAATTTAGTACAAATAGTTTCATTTTGGAGCCAAGCCCTATGTCACAAATCAATGCCGAATCACCCCATACCATGAACACATATGGCCGTTTACCTGTGGCTATGTCACATGGTAAAGGGGTCAGGGTTTGGGACGTTAACGGTAAATGTTACTTGGATGCATTGGCTGGTATCGCAGTGAATACATTAGGTCACGGTCATCCGAAACTGGTACCGGCCCTTCAAGAGCAAGTTGCCAAGATGATTCACTGTTGTAACTATTATCACATTCCTGACCAGGAAAAATTAGCTGCCAAACTAACTGAATTATCAGGCATGACAAACGTTTTCTTTTGCTCCACAGGACTGGAAGCAAACGAAGCTGCAATTAAGTTGGCGCGTAAATTCGGTCATCTCAAAGGCATCAGCACCCCCCAAATAGTAGTCTACGAGAAAGCCTTTCACGGCAGATCCATTGCAACACTTAGTGCAACGGGAAATGAGAAAATTCAAAAGGGTTTTGAGCCCTTACTTGGAGGCTTCATAAGAGTCCCTGTGAATGACATTGATGCACTTAAATCTGCAACCCACAATAACCCAAATGTAGCCGCCGTTTTTTTTGAAACCATCCAAGGTGAGGGTGGAATCAACCCAATGAGTACGCAATACCTTAGAGAGGTCAGGGAACTTTGCGATCAAAAAGACTGGCTTCTAATGATTGATGAAGTGCAGTGCGGGATGGGTAGAACGGGCAAATGGTTTGCACATCAATGGGCGGGAATTAAACCTGATGTGATGCCATTGGCAAAGGGACTAGGTTCAGGTGTGCCGATTGGTGCCGTAGTGGCTGGGCCAAAAGCAGCTCATATTTTCGAGCCCGGAAATCACGGGACTACCTTTGGTGGTAACCCATTGGCGATGCGGGCCGGTGTAGAGACCATTCGCATTATTGAGGAAGACTCATTACTGCAAAATGCTGAGATTTTAGGTAATCATTTCAAAGAAGAGTTAACCAAAGAACTTAAAGATCTCAGGGGGGTTAAGGAGATTCGGGGCTTTGGTTTGATGATTGGTATCGAACTTGAATTCCCCTGCTCTGTCATTATGGGCAGAGCTTTAGAAGCTGGTTTGCTTTTAAGCGTCACCGCAGACTCAGTCATTCGCTTGGTTCCTCCCCTCATTATGAACAAAGAGGAAGCAAACGAAGTCATCTCCATTTTAGTTCCCATCATTAAATCATTTCTGATTGAAAAAGAGTCCGAATTAAAAGCAAGTGCAAAAGAAACTGATTTGCAAAAGGTTAGCGTGTGAAACACTTCCTTCAATTTTCTGACCTCACCCAAGAGGAGTATGAATATTTATTCAAGCGCACTGCCTTGATCAAACAAAAATTCAAATCATACGAAAAACATCAACCCTTGGTTGATAGAACTTTAGCCATGATATTTGAGAAGGCCTCGACCCGAACTAGGGTAAGCTTTGAGGCGGGAATGTATCAACTGGGAGGGTCTGTCGTACATTTAACGACAGGAGACAGTCAACTCGGGCGAGCAGAGCCTATTGAGGACAGCGCTCGGGTGATCAGTCGCATGGTCGATTTAGTGATGATCAGAACTTATGGTCAAGAAAAAATAAATAACTTTGCTGCACACTCTCGGGTTCCGGTTATCAACGGCCTTACGAACGAGTTTCATCCATGCCAAATATTAGCCGACATTTTCACTTACATTGAGCACAGGGGGGACCCCAAAAATCCGTTGGCCTGTTTGAAAGGTAAGGTTGTGGCCTGGGTTGGCGATGGAAACAACATGGCCAATACTTGGCTGCAGGCAGCTGATTTACTGGGTTTTACGGTTCACATTAGTACACCATTGGGATATGAAGTGGACCATGCGGTTGCAGGACTAAAAACCAGTAATAGCTTTAAAGTTTTTAATGACCCTAAAAAAGCTTGCCAAGGGGCTGACTTGGTTACCACCGATGTTTGGACCAGTATGGGCTATGAAGCTGAGAATGAGGCCAGACGTGTTGCTTTTAATGATTGGTGCGTAGACACTGAAATGATGTCGCATGCAAATCCGGACGCTTTATTCATGCATTGCCTGCCTGCACACAGGGGGGAGGAAGTTCAGGCAGAAGTAATAGATGGGCCACAGTCCGTCGTTTGGGATGAGGCAGAAAATAGGTTGCACGCTCAAAAAGCGCTGATGGAGTATCTTTTATTAGGTGAACTTTAGACTGTGATGGGTAATTTTAAAAAGCCAATTACTTGTTTTAAAGTGTTATGGTATTATTTTTGAGTAATTTGCTCACATTTATCTTTAGCGGAGATTTAGGGTTATGACAGAAACAGCACAAGTTCGTTATATTGACATGGTGGATGAGGCTTGGAAAATTGCCGAACAAGCACAGGCTTATACACAATCTCTTGGTCAAGAACCCAGCACACAAGAAATTTATGAGAAGGTTTTTCTACCCACTGGAATAGTTGATGCTGATAAAACTGCAAAAGAAGGTGGAAGTCCCTTATTAAAAGTGTTTTTTAACAATCCTTACGGCTTGCAATACAGACCCGATCACAAAAATTGGATTCCCTTTAGACATGGTGAGTTAAAACTCTGATTCACCCAAGTGATGAAAGCCAAGTTTAAGATCATCAATATTTTTTGTTTTTCTATTTGCTGTATTGGCTTACTTTTTAGCACTTTGGTTGGTTCTTGTGTCTTTGCTCAGCAGGTGATTCAATTGCCTGCTCCCACCCAAAACTATCCACAGGTACCGCTTCAAGTTCAGTCCGGGACACAGCCCATCCCAACAATCAGTCCAATCCAACAAGCGCCGACTTTAGCTGAGCAAATTGTGAGTCCCCCTCCCTCACCTCCCCTACCAGCAGTAGTGCAACCCTTACCCCCCGTGGTTTTACCAGGTGTGGTGTACGTCTCACCTTTCTATCCTGCACCTGGAGTGGGATGGGTTTGGGAATATCATCCAAGATATGGTTGGGGATGGCGTCATCCAGAGCGAGGTTGGCATAAACGTTGGTAAACGAGTTTCGTTGGTAAAAGAGTTTGTTAGTTGTTTTTTTATTTAATCAAGGAGTTTTTCAATGAAGACAAAAATTGCAATTTATTCAGTTTTAGTTTGTTTAAGTTCATTTGCTTTTGAGGCCTTTGCGGCTGATCCTGCCCCCGCTCCCAAGCCAGCTGCAGCACCGACAATGGCTGGTGCGCCGGCAACACCTGCGGCTACTGCGCCCGCACCGGCACCTGCATCGGCACCTGCACCTGCAGGCGCCCCTGCAGCAAGTGCTGATCCAGCGGTCAAAAAAGCTACCGCGAGTAGCATTTGCCACGACAAAACCAGCCCAAGCTACAAGCAAACAAAAAACTTTACTCCTTTCAATTCCATGGAAGAGTGCTTAAAGAGTGGTGGTAAACCACTGAAGAAATAAGGCTTCAATCCCTCACATTTAAAGCCTGCTGATTGAAATTCAGTAGGCTTTTTTTTGAACTGAATTAAACTCAGATACATACAAGACGATGTGAAAAAATTTCAACTCACGATCTGGAGAAGACATGACAAAGGCATACATAATCGGACAAATTACTGTGACAAACCCAGAGGGATATGCACACTATCAAAAATTAGTGCCCAAGACTATTTCAGACTTTGGTGGAACTTACTTAGTTCGCGGGGGCAACGTGACTCAAATCGAGGGAGAAGGTCTGCAGAGCCGCAATGTGGTGCTGGAGTTTCCAAGCAGGGAAATAGCTGAGACTTGGTACAACAGCGATGACTATCAATCCATTGTTCATCACCGTAAAAATAATTCAACTGGCAACTTGATCATAGTTGATGGTTACTCGGCTTAAATTTTAATATTTCCCTTGATGAATTTTTTCATATCGTCTTTCATTGATTGAACACGCAGTTCAATGTATTTCGCAGTTGCTTTGTTCTTGTCCATTTGTGATGCTGACAGGGCTTGAGCCCAAAGGCCGTCTCGTCTCTCCCCTCGCTCCATCTCTCTTAGAACAGCTGCATGTAAAAGCTCATCAGAATTAAAGTTCATTTTGTTCCGGATTTTAGATTCAGAGCAAAAAATAATTGTGATGCCCTGCGATATTCAAGTTTAATCTTTTTTTAGCAAAAAAAATAGGGTGAGCCTTTTGTAGCTCACCCAAAATTAGTCTTAACTTAAGTGTTAACTTAATCTATAAACTAAGTCATGCCCTAGGTAATGACAGTTTTTAATTAACCCGCTAATTTTGCTGCGATTTCTGCGATTCGAGCCCCGTAAGCCTTAGCAGTGTCCAAATCTCCCTGTGGGATTTCAGAGGCAGGACTTGTTGGGCCAACCTGAGCCATCGCTCCCGAATTTGAGCCAAGACGATTGATATTGCCATCATTCATACTGGGTTGCCCAACCCATATCATGGCTTGTTGCATGGCAAGAGTCATAAAATATTGTATGGTGGAGAGCTTATCGCCGCTGGGACTTGCAGAGATAGTGAACCCTCCCGCGACTTTGTTTTTCCAAGCGCTTGAGAACCATTGTTTAGAGGACGCATCAGCAAATTTTTTGAATTGCCAAGAGGCCATACCCATATAGGTTGGTGAGCCAAAGATGATGGCATCAGCTGCGTTAATGGCAACCCAGTCTTGCTCAGTTACGTTGCCTTCTGCATCGATAGCGATTTTTTGGGCCCCAGCCCCTTGCGCAACAAAGTCAGCCATACGCTCAGTATGTCCGTATCCTGAATGATAAACAACAACTACTTTAGCCATTTAAATACTCCTTTAATAAAACAAACAAATTACCAATTAAAAAAACTAGGCGCTTAAATCAAATACAAGAACCTCTGCATCTTGTGCATGATCGATTGATATTTGACTCTCTTGCTCCAAAAGCAACGCGTCCCCTGAATTCAAATTAAAACCATTTACGCTGAGTTCACCTTTGATCAGGTGAACATACGCTTTTCTCTTGGGATCAATATTGAGTTGCGCATTTTGTCCTGATTTGAATTCGCCAACATACATATTGGCATCAGCGTGCACTTTGACTGCATTTGCCCCACCTTGGGGACCTGCGATCAACTCAAGTTGACCGACTTTAGACTGTTTAGAGACCGTCTTCTGCTCATAGCTTGGAGGTATTCCAACCACATTGGGCTGAATCCAAATCTGAAAAAAATGAGTTGTGCTGTTTGGCGCATGATTAAACTCGCTGTGCATGACTCCCGTACCTGCACTCATCCTTTGTATGTCTCCTGGAGGTATTCCCTTGACATTTCCCATGTCATCTTTGTGCGCTAACTCTCCAGACAAAACGTAACTGATAATCTCCATGTCTCGGTGGCCGTGAGTTCCAAAGCCTTTACCTGGGAGTATTTGATCCTCGTTGATGACCCGCAAGTTTCCCCAACCCATAAAGTTTGGATCGTAATAACTGGCAAATGAAAAGCTATGCTTGGACAACAGCCAGCCGTGATCGGCGTGTCCCCTAGACTCAGACTTTCTAAGATGTATCATTTTTGGCTTCCTTGAATGATTTTCATCACAATAGATGAAGATAAAGTTTAGTTTGGGCTCTCCCCCTTTTCATCCAACTGATTTGATGGCATCATTCAAATTATTTGAATGATTAGAGCCTTTAAAATGAATAATTCCAGGGATGTTCTAACGCCAGAGGCCCTTTTAATGCTGAAAAGGGTAGGTGAAATGGGTAGCTTCGCATCTGCAGCGAGGGAACTGGGTTTGGTGCCAAGCGCGCTCACCTACAGAGTAAGGCAAATAGAGGAGGCACTTGACGTGCTGCTATTTGATAGGAATTCAAGACAGGCCCAATTAACGGGTGCTGGAGCAGAGTTACTAAAAGAGGGTGCCAGGATATTAGATGATATTGATGCTGTAGCCAATAGGGTCAAACGTATTGCAACTGGATGGGAGAGTGAATTTACGATAGCGGTTGATAGCATTATTGATCGTCTCACCATACTGGAGCTATGCGAGGAGTTTCTATCTCATTCACCCCCTACCAAGCTTAAATTAAAGGAGGAGACTCTTAACGGTACCTTAGAGGCCTTGACTCAAGGTCGGGCAGATCTGGCACTCGGTGTAATTGGTTACAAGGGCGTCGACACTCATATTCAAATTCTCCCTCTGGGGCAGGTTGACTTTGTATTTGCAGTCGCACCACACCACCCTTTGGCTTCTATAAAGGGGGTTTTATCTGATGATCTGATAAAGAAGCACAGAGCCGTTGCAATTGCTGACACAGCGCAAAGCGCCCCGGCCCAAAGCTTTAACCTCTTGAGCGGTCAAGATGTTTTTACAGTACCTTCTTTACAAACTAAAATTGAAGTGCAAATTAGGGGATTTGGAGCTGGATTTTTACCCGAACCCGTCGTCCGTCCATACCTTGAAACGGGTAGACTTGTAGCGTGCAAAGTAGAACGTCATCTTCAACCTGCTCAATTTAATTATGCTTGGAGAGTGCAGTCCTCCCCAAGCAAGGTGCGCAAGCAACCTTTGGGCAAAGCTATGCAGTGGTGGTTGGAACAATTGAATAATGAACTAACTCGCAAATCTTTGCTTTGTCACCCTTTGCGAAAACACATAAAAGGTGTAAATTAGACCTATGAAAAATATAGCAATCATTGGCGCAGGAATGGCCGGCGTTAGCGCAGCAAGAACGCTTGAAAAGGCGGGGTTTGCAGTTCAAATTTTTGAGAAAAGCCGAAGTGCTGGCGGGCGCATGGCAACTCGAGAATCCTCATGTGGGAGTTTTGATCACGGCGTTCAATATTTCACCATTAGGGATCCAAGATTTGAGCTGGCAATCAACGAAGTGCCCGGCACATCTGAGATCTGCAGGCCCTGGAGCACGAACGCTGTTAGAGTTTTAGATGAGCTGGGTCGAGTCATCGAAGCACCTCTTCCAGCAAGAGAAAAACACTTTGTAGCCGTCCCCGGAATGAACTCACTCGTGCACCACTGGATCAAACCTTTAGAGGATCAAGGCTTGGTTCACTATAACTCTCATGTGCTACAACTGGAGTCAGTGCACTCAGATGCGAATCCAAATAGTGCAAAGTCGATGACCTGGACGCTTCATGTTCAAACGGGTGAGAAGATTGTTGCGATCCCTGGATTTGATAGCATCGTTTTTGCTATCCCTAACCCTCAGTGTCGTGCTTTGATAGAGCACTCAATGCTTCAAAAATTAATTCATCCCGATTGGGTCTCAAGCCTTCAAGCCATCAAACATCAAATCGATTTAGTGGTCACTGCCCCTTGTTGGACTTTGATGGTTGGCTACCCACAGGCCAGTCAGCCAGGGATCCCTCACATTGGGCCGCAGTGGAACGCCGCTAAGAGCACTCACCACCGTATATCATGGTTGGCTAGAGAGTCTTCAAAGCCAGGTAAAGGTCATATTGAAAGATGGACTGTTCAAGCGGGGCCTGAGTGGTCCAAGGAGCATTTAGAGGATGATCCCACCAGAGTAAAGGCAAAGTTGATAAAGGCCTTTGCAGAGCTAACTGGGATAAGGGTTGAGCCAACTCACAGTGTGGTTCACAGATGGCGATATGCAAAGACCTTGACCCCTCTTGGTCAACCCTATTTATGGACTGAGGATGCTCGTGTCGGCACATGTGGTGACTGGCATATTGGTCACCGAGTAGAGGACGCTTTTATAAGTGGACTATCACTAGCTCTTCGAATCGCCACAGTTTAAATTACATCATCTCCCCCAAAAGCATTTGATAAGTTGGCCTCTATCCCCAAATTAGACAAGTCGTAAAATAGACGATTTGCAATCAATGAGCAATCTTTTAGATACACCGCACCCTAGGTCAATCCGTAGTTTTGTTAAACGCTCTGGGCGTGTGACGACAGGGCAACTCAAGGCGCGACAAGAAATTGGGGGAGCCTACGTGATTGAGTATGCCCCTCAAGCCTTAAACATCTCAGCTATTTTCCCAGAGCACTCAAATGAAACGCCTCTTGTCTTTGAGATAGGTTTTGGGATGGGGGAGGCAACTGCATCAATAGCGCAGACCCTCTCAAATACAAATTTCATTTGTTGCGAGGTCCACGACCCTGGAGTTGGAGCACTGCTTAAAAGAATTGGTGAAAACGATATAAAAAACATCCGCATTATTCAACACGATGCTGTTGAAGTCTTAGAGCACATGATTCAACATCTTTGTCTTGATGGGATTCATATCTTTTTCCCAGATCCTTGGCACAAGAAAAAACACAACAAGAGGCGGTTGGTTCAATCTGAATTCATCAAATCAATTGTTCCCAAATTAAAAGTGGGGGGCTATATCCACTGCGCAACAGACTGGGAGGCGTATGCAGTTCAAATGTTAGAGGTCTTGTCGAATGAGAAAACACTCTCAAACACATCTACAGAGTCTAGCGGTTATGCAATAAAGCCCGAGTACAGACCTCTAACAAAATTTGAAAACCGAGGCTTAAAACTGGGACACGGCGTTTGGGATTTGGTATTCAAGAAAAACTGAATACAAAAACTTAATCTTTGAAGTCGCCCAACACTTCAACCAAGTAGTTTTTCAACTTGACTCCTGACAGAGGAGAGTGCGGCCTCTAAATTTTCTGGTTGAGTTCCACCCGCCATCGCCATATCCGCCTTCCCTCCCCCTTTACCGCCGACTTGTAGCGCTACAAAGTTAACCAGCTCACCCGCTTTGACTTTAGAAGTCAGGTCTGAGCTCACCCCGGCAGCAAGTTGTACCTTCTCCCCTTGAGCACTGCCCAATACGACAACGCATGATTTAAGCTTATTCCTGAGTTGGTCTAAAGTCTCACGAAGTATCTTAGCGTCCGCACCCGGCAAGGTTGCGCTAAGTACCTTCACATCACCAACTGAGACTGCAGTACTTAACAAATCGTTACCCTGGGAGCTAGCAAGCTTTGCTTTTAATGAATCTAACTCTTTTTCTAAACTTTTCGTTTGCTCTAAGATTTGCGCAATCTTTACATTGATCTCACCCATTGGTGCTTTAAGCGTACTAGCCGCAGATTCAAGGGTTGTCTCCAAATGCTGAAGATGCTCAAGCACCTGCGTCCCTGCAATCGCCTCTATTCGACGAACACCAGAGGCAACGCCGCTCTCTGCAATCACTTTAAAGAGACCGATATCTCCTGTTCGTGTGACGTGAGTTCCACCGCACAGCTCCCGGGATGTACCGATCTCAAGTACTCTTACCGTATCCCCATATTTCTCACCAAAGAGCATCATCGCGCCCGTCTTCTTTGCGGACTCTATATCCATGATCTTAGAGCTGTTCAGTGAATTGTGGAAAATTTCTTGGTTCACAATAGTCTCAATGTCTTTGATCTGTGAATCAGTGAGAGGCGCGTTGTGTGCAAAGTCAAAACGCGTACGCTCAGCATTCACAAGACTGCCCTTTTGCTGAACATGATCACCCAATACTTCCCTCAATGCCTTGTGCATCAAATGTGTGACGGAGTGGTGTCTCATGGTTGCAGTGCGAACTTCGAGATCAATAACTGCATTGACCTTGTCGCCAATTTTTAATTCGCCTATCTTTTGTATACCGTGGTGGCCATAAACATCAGCTTTAATCTTGGAGGTGTCGGTAACTGTAAATTCAGAGAGACCAGTAGAAATCTGTCCCACATCGCCCGCTTGTCCACCGCTTTCTGCATAAAAAGGGGTTTGGTCTAAGATGACTACGCCGATTTCTCCTTGCATAAGTTTAGGCGTTGCCAATCCATCGACATAAATTGCAAGGACTTGTGCACTGCACTTTGACTCTTCATAACCCAGGAATTTATTTGACGCGCCGGAGTACTCCAGGGCTTTGTCCATTCTGAATTTGCCAGCAGCTCTTGCCTGAGATTTCTGACGCTCCATTGCCGCATTAAATCCGGCCTCATCTACTGTTACGCTACGTTCTCTGCAAACGTCATTGGTTAAATCCAAAGGGAAGCCGTAAGTATCATGAAGTTTAAAGGCAACATCACCAGCAAGAATTTTGTTATTACCCACAAGTGCTTGATCAAGTATCTGCATACCGATTTCAAGTGTCTCGTAAAAGCGCTCCTCCTCCGCTCTTAAAACCTGCATGACACGCTCTTTATTTGCTTGAAGCAAAGGATAAGCTTCGCCCATCAAACTCACAAGGTCAGGTACTAATTTGTGAAAGAATGGGCTCTTTTGTCCGAGCTTGTAGCCATGCCTTATGGCACGGCGGACGATTCGCCTTTGAACATATCCCCTACCTTCATTACTTGGAGATACACCGTCACAAACCAGGAAAGCAGTTGCACGGATATGGTCCGCGATTACTTTTAAAGAGTTATTATGAAGATCGGTACAACCTGTTTCGCGAGCACTGGCTTTGATTAATTGATCAAATAAATCGATTTCATAGTTGCTATGTACACCTTGCAAAATCGCGGCTAATCGCTCTAGACCCATTCCCGTATCAACACAAGGGGCTGGTAGATTTTTAACTGATCCATCAGCCTGCATATCGAACTGCATGAAAACGTTGTTCCAAATTTCAATAAAACGGTCCCCGTCTTGCTCTGGACTTCCGGGGGGGCCGCCTGCAACCTCAGGGCCGTGATCATAAAAAATCTCAGAACACGGGCCACAAGGTCCAGTGTCCGCCATCATCCAAAAGTTATCCGAAGCATATCTCGCGCCCTTGTTGTCCCCAATTCGAACCACTCGCTCTGCAGGAAGGCCTATCTCCTTTGTCCAGATATCGTAGGCCTCCTGATCTTCAAAATAAACTGTCGCCCAAAGCTTTTCGGGAGGTAATTTATAAACCTCAGTTAACAACTCCCATGCCCACTTCAAACTGTCTCGCTTAAAGTAGTCCCCGAAACTCCAATTCCCAAGCATTTCAAAGAATGTGTGATGTCTCGCCGTGTAGCCAACGTTCTCCAAATCATTGTGCTTCCCCCCAGCTCTAAGACACGCTTGAACTGAGGTTGCTCTTACATATGAACGCTTGTCTGTACCGAGAAAAACATCTTTAAATTGAACCATCCCTGAGTTAGTGAACATCAATGTAGGATCATTTCCAGGAACAAGTGGACTGGAAGAAACTACGGTATGTCCCTTAGATACAAAGAAATCCAGGAAAGTTTTGCGGATATCAGCAACGCTAAATTTTGGTGTGCTCATGGGTGTGCAGTTGTTTTTAGTTGTGCAAGAGCCGATTAAAACTAGTGAAAGAACCTAGTCTAGATGTACAGAGCTCCGTTGACCAAGAAATCAAGAACTTGATTGCGTTGGAAATCTGTGTGTATTATAGTTTTAGTTGTGCGGATTACTTGTAAATAATTCCGCAAAAGGATTACCCAAAGACAGCGCAAGTACTAATAATGGAGTGTTACGCCAGTTTTGCTTTGAATGAATTCTTTAGTAACGCCAGGCGCCAATTCAATCACTTTAAGCCCATTTGGGGTGACATCCATAACCGCCAAATCAGTGATTATTTTGTCAACAACGCCAACCCCGGTTAAAGGCAGAGTGCAACTGGGGAGTATTTTTAAATCTTCCGTGCCGTCTTTTTTCCTGGCAACGTGCTCCATCAAGACAATCACTTTTTTTACACCAGCAACCAAATCCATTGCACCGCCCATACCCTTGACCATCTTTCCAGGGATCATCCAATTGGCTAAATCGCCTTTTTCACTGACCTGCATCGCACCCAAAATCGAGAGATTGATTTTTCCACCCCTGATCATTGCAAAACTTTCGTGGCTACCAAAAATTGAAGATCCTTTGATTGTTGTCACTGTTTGTTTACCTGCATTAATCAAATCAGCGTCAACGTTCTCCTCTGTTGGAAATGCTCCAATTCCCATCATCCCGTTCTCTGATTGCAACCAAACCTCTATGTTTGATGGAACGTGATTTGCGACCAATGTAGGGATTCCAATTCCAAGATTAACGTAAAAACCGTCTTCTAATTCATGTGCAGCGCGCGCTGCCATTTGATCTTGACTCCAAGGCATATCAGACTCCAGCTTTCTCAGTTATGGTTCGTTTCTCAATTCTTTTCTCAGGATTTGCATTCAAAACGATTCTATGAACATAAATTCCTGGTAAGTGGATTTGGTCAGGATGCATCTCACCCGTCTGCACAATCTCTTCAACTTCTACGATACACATTTTTCCTGCCATTGCAACCGCGGGGTTAAAGTTTCTTGCTGTGTATCTAAACTGCAAGTTGCCTGAATGATCAGCCCTAAACGCTTTAACCAATGAGAGCTCAGGTACCAAAGATCGCTCCATGACGTAAGTCTCTCCATCAAATGTTCGAAGCTCCTTGCCTTCAGCCACCATTGTGCCAACCCCGGTCTTTGTGAAAAACGCAGGAATACCAGCGCCACCGGCTCTTAGCTTTTCTGCCAATGTGCCTTGGGGTGTAAATTCAAGCTCCAACTCCCCCGCAAGGTACTGACGCTCAAACTCCTTGTTCTCGCCCACATAAGAGGCAATCATTTTTTTAATCTGACGTGTGTCCAATAACTTACCCAACCCGAATCCGTCAACACCAGCGTTGTTGGATATGGCTGTTAGATTTTTAACGCCAGATTTTTTTAGCGCCTCGATCAAAGCCTCTGGAATACCGCATAGTCCAAAACCACCTACTGCAATGAGCATGCCGTCTACAGCCACTCCATTAAGAGCATCTTCAGCACTGGGGAAAATCTTATTCAAGTTCAAAGCTCCTAGTACAAACTATTAAGGATAACGACTAAAAATTAAAGTTACTCTTTAAAGATACTGTTGTTAGTGCGTCATCATTGTATGAATTCTCAAGTCGATCAAAAAGTGTTTTTTGAGACGTTCATTCTAACCAAAAAGGGAATTGCCTTTGAGAGTGTTAATCCTAGGAGAGGAAGGGGGATAGGATCTATTGCTATTTTTTCCCTTGAATTAACCTACGTAAATCGACAGGCAATTCAGTTGAT
>Ga0007854_10000409_pt1 | contig 27941 bp, 29 predicted proteins | sample CryBogCBH12Aug08_FD_60382 | JGI IMG/M metagenome (GOLD analysis project Ga0007854, IMG submission 60382) | Freshwater microbial communities from Crystal Bog, Wisconsin, USA - CBH12Aug08 | ecosystem: Environmental > Aquatic > Freshwater > Lake | place: Crystal Bog, Wisconsin, USA | collected... | reverse complement strand
ACTCGCCCTCGGGCGCGGCGACGAGGTGCTCCTCCCAGATCTTCTCGTAGAGGGTGCGCCCGGCCATCTAGCGCAGACCCACGATCTTGACCCTGAGGCTGCCCGACGGCGCCTCGTACTCGACCAACTCGCCCACCTCGCGTCCGAGCAGCGCGGCGCCCAGCGGCGAGGTGGGTGAGGCCACCAAGACGCCCTCGGGCTTCTCCTCGATGGAGCCGATGAAGAACTCCTGGAAGTCCTCGTCGGCGTCGCCCTCGTAGACGATCTGGACGATGGAGGCGTGCTGGACCTGGCCGGCGTTCTCGTCGCGCTCGACGAGCTCGTGGTTGCGGATCACGTTGTCGATCTGGCGGATCCGCGACTCCATCTTGCCCTGTTCGTCCTTGGCGGCGTGGTAGTCGCCGTTCTCGCTCAGGTCGCCCAGGGAGCGCGCCGCCTCGATGATGCGGGCGATCTCCGTGCGCCCCACCGTCGTGAGGTGGTGGTACTCCGCGCGGAGCTTGTCCAAGGTTTCTTGTGTGATGCGATGAATTTCGCCGGCCATGGCCATCCCCAACTAGACGAGAGACCCCGATTCTACCCAGTCGCCCCCGCGCTTTTGCCTGCCCCCCGGTGCGGCGAGCAAAATAGTGGCGACCAAGGAGAGCCCCATGTCCCAGCACGTTCACTCGATCGCCGTCATCGGCGGCGACGGCATCGGTCCCGAGGTGACGAGCGCCGCCCTCGAGGTCGTGGCCGCGGCGGGTGTCTCCTTCGACGTGGAGAACTTCGACCTGGGGGCGGCGCGCTACCTGCGCGACGGCTTCGTGCTCGACGACGCGACGCTCGAGCGACTGCGCGGTTTCGACGCCATCATGCTCGGCGCCATCGGACCGGCCATCGGCGACACCCGCATCCCCGGCGGCACCTTGGAGCGCGGCCTGCTGCTGCGCATGCGCTTCGGTCTCGACCTCTACATCAACTACCGGCCCTTTCACGGGGTGGAGGGCTCCCTCGCCGAGGGCTGCGACTTCGCCATCGTGCGCGAGAACACCGAGGGGCCCTACGCGGGCGAGGGCGGCACTCTGCGCAAGGGCACGCCCCAGGAGATCGCCACCCAGGGTTCGGTCAACACCCGCTTCGGGGTGGAGCGCTGCGTGCGCTACGCCTTCGAGCGCGCTCAACGCTCGTCGCGTCCCAAGGTGACCCTGGTGCACAAGACCAACGTCTTGACCTTCGCCGGCGACCTCTGGTCGCGGGTGGTGGCCGAGGTGCGTGAGGAGTTCCCCGGGGTCGAGGTGGACTACAACCACGTCGACGCCGCGTGCATCTACCTGGTGGAGGACCCCTCGCGCTACTCGATCATCGTGACCGACAACCTCTTCGGTGACATCTTGTCGGACCTGGCGGGTTCGGTCAGCGGCGGCATCGGCTACGCGGCCAGCGCCAACCTGAACCCCACGAAGACTGGTGCCTCGCTCTTCGAACCGGTGCACGGGGCCGCCCACGACATTGCCGGGCTCAACCGGGCCAATCCGCTGGCGGCCGTGTCCTCGGCCGTCTTGATGCTCGAGCACCTGGGCGAGGACGAAGCGGCCACCGCCATCGCTCGCGCCGTGAGAGACTTTGACGGTGACCCCGCGGCGCTCGGCACCACGGGAATCACCAAGAACTTGTTAGAGAGGTTGTAGATGCCCATCACCCCCACGAAGAAGATCTGGATGGACGGTCAGCTCGTCGACTGGGACAACGCCACGACGCACGTCTTGACCCACACCCTGCACTACGGCACGGGGGCCTTCGAGGGCATCCGCGCCTACAAGACCCCGAGCGGCCCCGCCGTCTTTCGCCTGCGCGAGCACATCGAGCGCCTGGCGCGCAGTTGCAAGATCCTGATGATCCCGCTCAGATACAGCATCGACGAGCTGGTCGAGGCCTGCGTCGAGGTGGTGCGCGTCAACGACCTGGCCGACGGCTGCTACCTGCGACCCCTCGTCTTCCTCGGCTACGGCGAGATGGGCATCAACCCGCTGAACTGCCCGGTGAACGTGGCCATCGCCGCCTGGCCCTGGGGCGCCTACCTCGGCGAGCACGGCCTCGAGAACGGCGTGCGCATGAAGGTGTCCTCCTGGGTCCGTCACGCGCCCAACGCCATGCCGACCTCCTCCAAGACCGTGGGCGGCTACGTCAACTCGACCCTGGCCAAGGTCGAGGCCATCAAGTCCGGCTACGACGAGGCCATCATGCTGGGCCCCGACGGGCGCATCTCGGAGTGCACGGGCGAGAACCTCTTCTTGGTGCGCGGCGGGCGCATCGTGACGCCGCCGCCCTCGGAGGCCGGCGCGCTGCACGGCATCACCCAGCACTCGGTGATCACCATCGCCCACGACCTCGGTTACGAGGTGAGCTTCGAGGCCCTGCGCCGCGACGACCTCTACATTGCCGAGGAGGCCTTCTTGACCGGAACCGCGGCCGAGGTCGTGCCGATCCACTCGGTGGACGAGCGCCTGGTGGGCGACGGACGTCCGGGCCCCATCACCAAGGCCCTGCAGTCCACCTACTTCCAGGCCGTGCGCGGCGAGTTGGCGCAGTACGAGGGCTGGCTGACCAAGGTCTGACGCGACAAGGGCTAGTGTCGAATCGTGACGCAACCCACCTATTCTCCCGTCTCGCGCAGTGGTGAGGTCCGGCCCACCACCTCGACCGCGACGCCCGCACTCGGGCGCCCGAAGAAGCCCGGACTGCTCCGCCACGCCCCGAAGGCCGCCCTCACCGGGACCAACGCCCCCGGCGAGGGCTTCGCGATGACCCTCGCCGAGCGCGAGTGCGCGTCGCTGCACGTCGAGGGCGTCGATCACCACGACCTGGTCGTGGGGGTGGCGCTGGTCGCCGCCAAGCGCGCCAGCCTGGCGGGACGCGGACCCACCGTCCACGACGTGCGCGCGGTCATCGAGCTCTTCGGCCTGGGCGAGCACGCGGGTGCGCCCGACGTCTCCTTCGCCGGCCTCGCGCACAGTTACGTGGCCCAGCGCCGCTTCGTCGACGCCGTGAGCGAGGATGATCTCTTCCCCAACGCCTGAGTGACTCAACGAGGAGTTCGCATGTCATTTCTATTGACCGAGGAGCAGCGGGCCTTTCGCGACGTCCTCAAGGGATTCGTCGACGAGCGCATCGCTCCGCACGCCGCGCGCTACGACCGCGAGCAGGCCTTCCCCCAGGACAGCTGGGACGCCTGCGTCGACTTCGACCTGCCGGCCCTGTGGGTGCCCGAGGTCTACGGCGGCGCCGGAGCCGACATGGTGACCCAGGCCATCGTGGCCGAGGAGCTCGCGCGAGGCTGCGCCTCCACCTCGGTGACCTGGCTGATCTCCAAGCTCGGCATGTTGCCGGTGATGAACTTCGGCTCCGAGGAGCTCAAGTCGACCTACCTGCCGCGCATCGCGGCGGGGACCCACCAGGCGAGTTACTGCCTCTCGGAGGCCGACGCCGGCTCCGACGTGGCGGCCATGCGCATGCGCGCCGAGCGCGTGGGCGACGAGTACGTGCTGAACGGCTCGAAGTACTGGATCACCAACGCGGGCGTCTCGGACACCTACACCGTCTTCGCCAGCACCGACCCCACGGCCAAGAGCCACGGCATCACCTGCTTCCTCGTCGAGAAGGACTGGGGAGTGCAGTTCCCCAAGCACGAGGACAAGATGGGCCTGCGCGCCTCGCCGACCGGCGAGGTGGTCTTCGAGAACGTCCGGGTGCCGCTCTCGCACCGCATCGGCGAGGAGGGGGAGGGCTTTCGCATCGCCATGCACACCCTGGACCGTTCGCGCCCGACCATCGGCGCCCAGGCGGTGGGCATCTCCCAGGCCTCCGTCGACTACGCGGCGGCTTACATGAAGGAGCGCAAGGCCTTCGGATCACCGATTTCGCAATTGCAGGGCCTGCGCTTCATGCTGGCGGACATGGCGATCCGCACGGAAGCCTCGCGCACCCTCGTCTACGCCGCCTGCGCGACCATCGACGCGGGCGACCCCGACCGCAACCTCAACTACTTGGGCGCGGCCGCCAAGTCCTTCGCGTCCGACACCGCGATGAGCGTGGCCACCGACGCGGTGCAGCTACTGGGTGGTTACGGCTTCACCAAGGACTTCCCGGTCGAACGCTTCATGCGCGACGCGAAGATCACCCAGATCTACGAGGGGACCAACCAGATCCAGCGGGTGGTCGTCGCGAAGCACTTGCTCAACTAGCGCGTTATCGAAGCGAGGGTGGATCCCGGTCCCGAGGCGCGCCACGTCGGGCCTCTTCAGGGCGATGCCACGTCGGCGGCACTGGACACGTCGCGATGACGTGGTCGTGACGCCATTGCTGCCAGGACCAACAAGGCCAGCATCATCACGTAATACGGCCACGGTGTGGCGTGCCAATAGCTCAGCCACGAGACCAGGGTGACCGCGATGGCGCTCAGGACGAATCGACGGATGCTCGAACTAGAGGAGACCGCCACCAGGAGCACCGTTCCCGGCACGAGGTAGTAAGGGACCATGACGGGCTCGACGACGCAGCGCAGCGCCAGGGCGATACCGGCCAGCCAGACGATTCCCGCGAGCGTCGGGCGCCGCCGCCAGGCCAGGACGCCGAGGGCGAATGAGACGGCCACCGCGACGAGTCGGCCCGGGCCCGCGGCGACCACGTTGGGATCGAAGACCGTGATCTCCGTCTGCACGAGGCGGTGCGCCCCGTGGGGCAAGGTCACGTAGTGCGACACCTGGATTCGTCGCCAGTGCGCCGGAACAAGGACGGGGGCGAGGCGCAGCCAGGGGGTGGGGTGATTGAGGGGGAGGTAGTTGGGCTGGTGCCACAGCCGGTGCGTGGTGGCTCGCCATTGTCGGGCCAAGGGCACTAGGAGAAGCAGGGTGGAGGGCGCCAGAACGGTGCCGGCCGCGGCGGGCCAGTGCCGCGGTGGGACTCGGGAGATGGCGAGAGGGGCGATCAGGATGATGAGAGGCTGGAAGGCGACGCCGACGCCGAGGAGCAGGGCCATACGCAACCATCTGCCGTCGTCGCCCGCGAGGAGGGCGCCGAGGCCGAGGGCGAGAGCGACGGAGTCCTCCGGGTGACCCCAGTAGGCGACGAGGAGCCACACGAGTGCTGTCGTGAGGCCTACGACCAGGTAGCGGCGATGTCGCGGCGCGCCCAGTCGCCTCATGAGTCGCTCGAGGGGGAAGAGCACGAGCGACCCGAGGACGAGGTCGACGGGACCCAGCAAGCACCACGCCGAGGGGCGACCGAGGTCGACGGGGTAGGCCGAGGTGAGATGGAGGTGGTCGCAGAGGTAGGCGAGGGGCGAGAGGGCGACCGCCAGGGCCGGAAAGGTTTGGTAGGCGGCCGGATTGTTGTAGATCTGGGCGAGGCCACCCCACGAGACGTACTGGGCGGCGCGAAAACTGGTCCAGAGGTCCGACGGGGTTGACCAGGCCCACTGGTGGCCCAGCACGGCCTGCCAGCAGAAGGAGTAGGCGAGCCCCGTGACGAGGATGACGAGGGAGCCCACCAGGGCCGCGCTGGGGCGTCGGCCGTCTCGTCGCTGTGCCGCCGGGGCGTCCGCGCTCGCCACTGCCTGCTCCCTTCGCTCGAGCTCGCCACGTCGGAGAAGACTGTAGGTCCTCCTCGGACGCACCAGTCGGGACGCCGACGGCGCACCCGTGGGGACACGAGCCCTCTCCTGGCGGGTCAGTACAGTGGAGGGGACGCCGAGAGCCCCATCGTGCCCGTTACGGGTCGAACACGGGGTTTGCAGTCGGCCCCGCAGAGCGAAATAGGAAGCCATGACCGAAGTCACCGCCAGCCCCCACGACGTCCTGCGTCGCACCGTCGCCACCCTGGACGCCGACGCCGTCATGGCGGTGGTCGATTCGCTGCAGCTCCAAGGCGCCAAGGTGAGCGCCGTGGTCGCCGTCCCCCTGCGCAACCTGCAGAAGAAGCGCGACGTGGCGGCCTTCGCCGCCGGCGCGCCCATCGACGCGGTGGCCGGCCTCTTGGAGCTCCTGGCGATGGACCCCCTCGAGAAGGTCATCGAGGCCCTGGGCGAGCACAGCGAGACGCCCACCTACGAGCAATTGAGCGCGGCCGTGGCCTCCCTGCGCGGCGCCGTGCTGAGCGACGACGAGGTCATCGCCGTGCTGGGATTCGCCATCGGCAACGAGTTCCCCGCCGCGCCCCATTGTCGGCGCCTGCTGGGCGAGGACGACGCCCTCGCGCTGGCCGAGATCGAGATCACCATCGGACACGCATCGCTGCTGTCGCCCAAGGTGGTCGATGAGTCGGTGCGCGAACAGCGCCGCGCGCGCCGCGAACAGGAGAAGGCCCGCAAGCAGGCGCGGGCGGCGAAGGCGAAGCCCGCCACGCCAGCTCGCGCGAAGCCCGACAAGAAGATGCCGGCCCCCGTGGCGCCGCCCGCGCCAACCGCACCCGCGGTGCTCGAGGTGACGCGCCGGGCGCTGACGTTGACGCCGGCCGAGGCCGCCCTCTACGACCCGGCGCACCCGCTGGCGGGAGCGGTCGTGACGACCGAGGTCCCCTTCGACGCGGTCGACCCGGTCATCCCCGAGCAGCAGTCGAAGATCCGCCCGGCGGTCGTGCTGGCCGGCGCCGAGCAGGGTCTCCTCGTGCGCGGCATCTATTCGAATCCCTCGCCGTCGCGCCAGCTCTTCACGGCCTGGCGCCGCCTGGGCCTCGATCACGTCTCCTACGTCGACGACGCCCGCATCTCCGTGGCCGCCGACGCGACCGTGGCTCGCTTGGGCGTCCTCACGGACGAGGAGTGGAACTCCCTCTTCTAGGCCGCCAGAGAGCCCTCGGCGCGACCGCCACGACGAGTGGCGCGCCACCACAGGACCACTCCGCCGAGCGCCAGCGCCAGTCCGGCGAGTTGGACGCCGAGCGAGCCCGCGCGGGACTGCTCGCCGAGCAGCCAGTGCTCGTCGGCGGCGCGCACGAGACCCCAGACGGTCATGGCGACCGCCGTCACCACTCCCGCGTGCCGAGCCGTCCGCGCGCCCTCGAGGCGCAGCAGGGCCAGCCACAGAGCGGCGTCCTCGGCACCCTGGATGAGGGGCACCGGGACCCGTTTGCCGACCTGGCCCGCGTAGTGCAGGCCGAACCACGAACTGGTCTCGTGGCCTCCGCCGTTGACCATGAACTGGGGTCCGAGCACCCGACCGAGCGCCCAGCCCGCCACCAGGGCGGGCACGAGGGCGTCACTGAAGCGGGTGAGCGCGTCGTGGGGCCACCAGCGCCGCTGCAGCCAGATCCCGACCGGCAGGGCGAGGGCGATGCCGCCGAAGCTGGCCAGGCCGCCCTGCCACACGGCGATCCAGCGCCCCGGGTGTCCGGCGTAGTAGGACCAATTGGTGGCGATGTTGGCCGCTCTCGCACCGACCAGGCCCGACACGATGAGCGCCGCGCAGTAGCGCCCGAAGCGCGAGACGTCGAGGGCGCGGCGACCCAGGCGCCGTTCGGCGTAGAGGAAGGTGACGTAGGCCGCGACGGCCAGACCGAGTCCGTAGAGGTGGAAGACGAGGGGGCCGAGGTGGATCGAGGTGGGGACGCCCGACATCGTTAGGCGCGCACGCGACCGATCCCCGCGAATCCCCAGCCCAAGCGGATGGGCGTGATGTGCACCTGGTACCCGGTCTGGGGAGCCTCGATCATCATGCCGCCGCCGACGTACATCGCCACGTGCTCGTCGCCGTTGTAGCCGTAGAAGAGGAGGTCGCCGGGCTGGATGTCGTAGAGCGGCACGCGCTCGGTGTCGTCGAACTGGCCGCCCGAGTAGTGCGGGAGGTAGACGCCCACCGCCTCGTAGGCCAGCATCACCAGACCCGAGCAGTCCACGCCCGCTCGTGAGGCGCCGCCCCAGGCGTACCAGACGCCCAGGTAGGACTCGGCGGCGCGCACGGCGGCCTCACCCAGGGGGTCGGGCGGCGGCGCGGCCCCGCTGCTGGAGGGCGTGGGGTTCGCGATGGCCGTGGTGACCGCCTGCGCCGAGGCGGCGTTGGCGGCGGCCTGGATGGCGTTGTAGTACGCGGAGATCTGACCCTCGACCTGGGACCGGGCTTGCTGGATCTTGCCCTGGAGCGTCAGGTACTGGCGGTAAGTGGCCAGGGCCGCATTGGCGTTGGCCTGGGCCTGGGCCTGCTCGGCGGCGAGGATGCCGCGCTCCTGGGTGAGCTCCACGCGGTTGGTCTTCAAGGTGGCGATCACCGAACCGATGTTGCCCTCGGCCAGCTGGTTGTAGACGTTGGTCGAGCCGACGGCGTTGGCGTCGGTCGTGAAGAGGGGGTTGGAGGTGGCTCCCGAGCCGCCGTTGACGTAGGCGTAGATGGCGTCGGCCTTGAGCTGGAGGTCGTCGGAGAGCACCTTGCCCTGGATGCCGGCCACGATGGCCTTGGTGTTGGCGATGGTGTTGTTGATCTGGGCCAGCTTCAGGTGGGCCAGGTCGTACTTCTGGCCGAGGAACTGCACCTGGGCGCCGACGCGCTGGATCTGGTTGTAGAGGTCCTGGGCCTGCTGCTTCTCGGCCGCGATGTTGGTGGCGCCGGCGGGACGTGGCAGGGCCGCGACAGTGCCGAGGGACACTGTCAGTGCGACGAACGTGGTGAGCATCCACCGAGACCTTTGGGGTCCGCTCGCGCGCCGAAGCGTCGAGGGGCGCGCGAAGCGCTCGACGTGAGTCACGGTCCCCAGGCTACCCGGCGCGACCGCGCCGATGGCCGGTCGCAAGGTAAATATCCTATTAAATACCTGATTAAATGGGTTTTAATCCCCGCGGAGCCGCGGGGGGCACGCCCACCGCGGACGTCACGCATTGTCTAGGCTGGCGGCATGAACGTCACCATGCTGCTCGCCGATTCCGCCCAGATTGCCGATGGCAAGCTCTACATCCTGGGGGGCGGCTGGTCGGTGAGCGGACCGGACCCCGTCCCTTCGGCCATCGCCATCAAGGTCGAGGTCGAGCCGCACGAGTTCGACCGGGTGCATCACTGGGAGTTGTTCCTCGAGGACGCCGACGGCCACCTGGTCCAGTTCGAGACGCCCGAGGGCGTGCAGACCATCGAAGTGCGCAACGACTTCACCATCACCGCGCCCGAAGGCCTGCCCGCCGGGACCCCGGTGGACATGCCGATCGCGGTAAATTTCCCTCCGCTGCCCCTGGCCCCGAATTCGCGCTACACGTGGCGCCTGGTCATCGACGGAGAATCGCTGTCGGGAAGCACCGTCTCCTTCTCCACGCGGCCCCTGCCGGTCATCTTGTAGGCCCCGTGGGAGCGGACGGCCTCGACGAGGTCTCGGCCGCGGACCTCGACCAACTGCGCCGGGCCGTGACGGCCGCGAGACGTCGGGTGCGCCGGCCCCTGCCCTGGATCGGCCACCCCGAGCCCTGGGCCGTCTTCGTGTCCGAGGTCATGCTCCAGCAGACCTCGACGACCCGGGTGCTCGGGCCCTGGCAGCGCTTCCTCGAGGACTTCCCGACACCCGCCGCTCTCGCCGCGGCCCCCTTGGCCGAGGTGCTGCGGGCCTGGCGGGGTCTCGGATACCCGCGGCGCGCCAAGGCCCTGCACGACGCCGCGCGGATGATGGTGGAGCGCCACGGGGGACGGGTCCCCTCGCGGGTCGAGGAGCTGCTCGCCCTGCCGGGCGTCGGCCCCTACACCGCCCACGCGGTGGCGAGTTTCGCCTTCGCCCAGCGCGTCGCGGTCCTCGACACCAACGTCGGACGCGTGCTGGCGCGTGCCCTGGCCAATCGCCCGCTGGCGCCTCGCGAGGCGCGCGAGCTCGCCGCGGACCTCCTGCCGCGCCGGGGGGCCGCGTCTTTCAACCAGGCCATGCTCGACATCGGGGCCCAGTTCTGCACCGCCCGGCCACGTTGCGAGGACTGTCCGTTGCGCGAGACCTGTCGTTGGCGGAGCGAGGGCGGCGACGACCCGGCCCCGCGTTCGGCGGCGGTGTCGCGACCCCAGTCCCGCTTCACGGGTTCGGACCGTCAGGTCCGGGGCCGGATCCTGCGCCGCCTCGACGACGGCCCTCGCCAGCGCCGCCGACTGCTCGACGACTTGGCCGACGTGGACGCCGAGCGTCTCGATCGACTGATTGAGGACCTGAGCCGCGAGGGCCTGGTCAGTCGCGGCCCGCGCGGCCTCCAACTGGGCGGGGCGGCGCCGACCTCCCGGTAGGGTTCTTGCGTGACTTCGCCCGACGCCGCCCACTTCAAAGAGGTCCTCGGGCACTTCGCGACCGGCCTGGTCGTCGTGACGGCCGAGACGCCCGACGGGCCGGCGGGCTTCACCTGCCAGACCTTCGGCTCCCTCTCGCTCGAACCGCCGCTGGTGCTCTTCGCGGCGACCTCCTCGGGCGCCTCGTGGGGACGGGTGCGCCAAGCGCCGGTCGTGGCCATCAACGTCCTGGCGGCCGAGCAGGAACCCCTGGCGCGCCTCTTCGCCACCTCGGGCGCCGACAAGTTCGCCGACCAGGGCGCGCGGCGCGCTCCCGGGGGGTCGCCCCTGCTCGAGGGGGCGCTCGCCCACCTCGAGGGGAGGGTCAGCGCCATCAGCGCACACGGCGACCACGACATCTGCGTGGTGGCCGTGGACTTCGTCGAGGCGCGCGCCGGCCACCCGCTGATCTATTTCCGCGGGGGCTTCGCCGAACTCGCCTGAGCGGTCCCGCTTCGCTACGCTGACCTTCGAGAAGGTCGGGTTGGTGCGAACAGGAAGGACCCCGAGATGATCATCCAGATCGCCGGCGGCGTGGTCCTGGCGGTGCTCGTCCTGGCGTTCTTGTTGTTAGGGCGCGTCCGCCGCTCGCGGGACCGCGACGTGCGCCCGACGTTGCCGCCCTCGCCCTACCAGCCGTCGCGGGGCTTTCGCATCCTCGACGGCACGGAGTCGGCGCCCGCCCCCTCGGTGCAGCTGCCGCGCCTCGATCCGAACACCGAATTCGTCTTCGGCGAGAACACTCCTGCGCCCGAGACGCCGACGCCGCACCTACGCCACGACGACCAGTGGGCGCTCAATCGTTCCATGCGTCATCGCATGCACCCGCGTCGCCGGCGACGCCTCGGCGCACTGATCGTCGTGGCGCTCGTCGTCGCGGCGTTGCTGGTGGCCCTCCTGCTCGGCGGGCACCACGCCGCGCACCACGCCCTGGGGGCCTACGCGAGTTTCGTCGCGCCGAGCTCGTAGAGGACGAAGGCCAGCACCTGCGCCTCGTCGCGCCAGGCGTCGTATCGCCCCGACGGGCCGCCGTGGCCCGCCCCCATCTCGGTCTTGAGGTAAGCGACGTTGTCGGGGTGGGCGTCGCGCAGGCGCTGCACCCACTTGGCCGGCTCCCAGAAGCCCACGCGTGAGTCGTTGAGGCCGCCCGCCGCGAAGAGGTGGGGGTAGACCCGCGGCGAACCGTCGTCGTTGGTGGCGCGCACGTTGTCGTAGGGGGAGTAGGACTTCATCGTGCGGTAGGCGACCGCGCTGGCGTCGGGGTTGCCCCACTCCTCCCATTCGCCCACCGTGAGCGGGAGGGACTCGTCGAGCATCGTGGTGAGCACGTCGACGAAGGGCACCTCGGCCACGACGCAGGTGAAGAGCTCGGGGGCGAGGTTCATGACCGCCCCCATCAAGAGACCCCCCGCCGAGCCGCCGCGGGCCCCCAGGCAAGACGGCGTCGTCCAGCCGCTCTCCACCAGGTGGCGCGCCACGCGCACGAAGTCCGAGAAGGTGGTCGGCTTCTGGGCGAGGCGGCCCATCTCGTACCAGGAGCGGCCCATCTCGCCGCCGCCGCGCACGTGGGCGACGGCGAAGATGACCCCGCGGTCGAGCAGGGAGAGCCGCAGCGACGAGAAGCCGGGATCGATCGAGATCTCGTAGCTGCCGTATCCGTAGAGCAGCAGGGGCGCGGGAGCCGCGACCCGCAGCTCGCCCTCGTCGCCCTCGACGACGACGCCGCGGCGCGCGACCACGGTGACCGGGATGCGCACGCCGTCGCTCGCCTCGACCCAGAGCCGACCGGTGACGTAGGCGCTCTCGTCGTAGCCGCCGAGGACGCGCTGCTGCTTGAGCACCGTGAGCTGTCCACTGCGCACGTCGACCTCACCGACCAGGCGCGGGGTGACCATCGAGGTAATCGAGACGCGCAGGTGCGTCGTGTCGTAGACCGCGTTGGCCGACAGCGACACCGTCGAGGGCGAGGGTCCGCCCTCGACCAGGCGCACGCGCTCGGCCAGGTCGGCGAAGGGGTCCTCGCCCTCGAGCAGGGTCACGATGCCCACCGCGGCGCAGCCGTCGACGCGTTCGGAGACGGCCAAGAAGTCGGCGAAGGCGTCCACCCCGTCCAGGCGCCGACCGGGCCGGTGGGGGATCAGCTCGCGCCAGGGGCCATCGAAGTCGACCTCGCGCGCCAGCAGCCGGAAGTCGGTGGCGTCCTCGTTGGTGATCTTGAGCCACCAGCGCTTCCCGCGGCGGTCGCGCAGGTGCTCGACGCCGTACTCGATGTCCTGTCGGCGGGCCTCGAGCAGGGTGAGCGGCGCGGTCGGGTCGAGGGCGTCGACGTAGTAGTACTCCGAGGTGCTCGACGAGGAGATGGCCACCACGACGACCTCGTCGTCGCGGCTGCGACCGACCGACACGTTGTACTGCGCGTCCTCCTCGCTGAGCACGAGGACGTCGTCGGCGGCCGACGTGCCGATCTCGTGGCGCCAGAGCTGCCAGGGTCGCATCGCCTCGTCGACGCGGGTGTAGAAGAAGTGGCGGCTGTCGCCCGCCCAGGCGAAGCCGTAGTAGACGTCGTCGAGCGCGTCGTCGAGCGGCGCCTGCCCGGCCAGGGGGCGCACGCTGACGTGATGGCGCTCGTCGCCCTCGAAGTCGACCCCGACGGCCACCCACCGGTCGTCCGGGCTCACCGCCAGGACCCCCACCGACAGGAAGTCGCGACCGGCGGCCTCGACGTTCTCGTCCAAGATGACCTGCTCGCCGGCGATCTCGACCGCCGGATCGATCTCGGGAGGGGTGTCGTCGCCGGGGGTGACCGCGAGGCGACAGCTGATGGGGTAGTTGAGTCCCTCGCGGGTGCGCTCGTAGTACCACCAGTCGCCGCGGCGCACCGGCACCGAGATGTCGGTCTCCTCGATGCGCGCCTTGATCTCGTCGAAGAGTTCGGTCTCGAGCGGGGCCAGGTGCGCCAGCCCCTCGGCCACGAAGGCGTTCTCGGCGCGCAGGTGGCTCAGCACCTCCTCGTTCTCGCGGTCCATCAGCCAGTAGTAGGGATCGACCCGGGTGTCCCCGTGACGGGTAATCTCGAAGGGGCGTTGCGGGGCGCGAGGAGGGGTCGGCATCCTTCAACTCTGCCAGAACCCGCCGCCGGCGCGGTCAGGTCGGTGCGGCGAGTTACTACTATGGCCGTAGGACAAATCTCGCGGAGGCCTGATGACCGTCGACAACTTGGATTTCAGCCGTTACCAGTTGGGCTGGTCTGACGACCAGATTCCGGTCTTCAAGCCCAAGAAGGGCATCAACGAGGCCATCGTGCGCGAGATGTCGGGGATCAAGAACGAAGAGTCCTGGATGCTCGACTTCCGCTTGAACGCCCTCAAGAGGTTCGAGAAGAAGCCCATGCTCGAGTGGTTCGCCACCCGCATGCCCGACCTCGACTTCAACGACATCTACTACTACATCAAGCCCACCGAGAACCGGGTGGAGCGCTGGGAGGACCTGCCCGACGCGATCAAGAACACCTACGAGCGCCTGGGCATCCCCGAGGCCGAGCGCAAGTACCTGGCCGGGGTCACCGCGCAGTACGAGTCCGAGGTGGTCTTCCACCGCAATCGCGAGGACCTCGAGCGCCTGGGCGTCTTGTTCTGCGACATGGACACCGCGGTGCGCGAATACCCCGAGCTGGTTCGCAAGTACTTCGGCACGGTCATCCCGCCCAACGACAACAAGTTCGCCGCGCTGAACTCCGCGGTGTGGAGTGGCGGCTCCTTCATCTACGTGCCGCCGGGGGTCAAGGTCGACCAGCCCCTGCAGGCCTACTTCCGCATCAACACCGAGAACATGGGCCAGTTCGAGCGCACGTTGATCATCGCCGACGAGGGCAGCCAGGTCCACTACGTGGAGGGCTGCTCCGCCCCGGTCTATTCGACGGACTCGCTGCACTCGGCCGTCGTGGAGCTCGTGGCCCTGAAGGGCGCGCGCATCACCTACACGACCATCCAGAACTGGTCCAACAACGTCTACAACCTCGTCACCAAGCGCGCCCGCGCCGAGGAGGAGGCCCACGTCGAGTGGATCGACGGCAACATCGGCTCGCGCCTGACGATGAAGTACCCGAGCGTCTACCTCATGGGCCCCAAGGCCTCGGGCGAAGTGCTCTCGGTCGCCTACGCCGGACCCGGCCAGATCCAAGACGCCGGCGCCAAGATGGTGCACTGCGCCCCCGAGACCACCTCGACCATCGTGTCGAAGTCCATCTCGAAGGACGGCGGGCTCACCACCTACCGCGGGCTCGTCAAGGTCGAAGAGGGCGCCACCGGCGCCAAGAGCTTCGTGCGCTGCGACGCCCTGCTGCTCGACGAGCTCTCGACGTCCGAGACCAAGCCCTACATGGAGGTGGGCGAGCGCGACGCCTCCATCGGTCACGAGGCCACCGTCTCGAAGATCGGCGACGACCAATTGTTCTACCTCATGAGCCGCGGCCTCACCGAGAGCCAGGCCATGGGGATGATCGTCAACGGCTTCATCGAGCCGGTCACCCGCACCCTGCCCATGGAGTACGCCGTGGAATGGTCGCGCCTGATCGAACTGCAGATGGAGGGTTCGATCGGTTAGGACTTTGGGCGCATCGGCGCCCGGTCCTCGCCGCGGCGAGCGTGACACAATGGAGACGACATGGGAATGCGCGAGGAATGCAAGCACTTCCAGAGCCGTACCTACGCCTCTGGTGAGGTCGCTCGCTTCTGCGTCCTCGGCAACGCCCCCGACCAGCCCTGGAGCTGTCCCGAGGACTGCATCACCTACGAGCGCCGCTACGCCGACGTGGGCTGGGCGCACGGCTCGCTGGCGCGCCGTCCCAACGTCGAAGAGCCGCCCTCGCCCGACCTGCCGGTCGAGGAGCGCCGTGACGTCCTCAACGCCGCCAGCGACATCATCGACGCCGTGGCCCCCGAGCTCTTCGAGGAGCGCCGCCGCGAACTCGAGGAGATGGAGAAGCGCCAGCGCCGCGGCTGGAAGTTCTGGCGCCGCGAGCGCTGAGCCCCTCGTCCCTCGCCACTACACTTCCCAAGCCCCCCTGATATGACCACCTTCACCGACTCCGCCCTTTCCCAGCTCGAGGGACTCGACTCGCCGGCGCGCCGGCGCGCCTGGACGGCCTTCGAGACCCTGGGCCTGCCCACCACCACCGACGAGGTCTGGCGCTACGCGCCCCTGAGCGACTTCGATCTGGGTCGCTACCGCGTCGCGACCCCCGGCGCGCCCTGTGAGCCCTCGCCCCTCGCTCAGGCCCTGGCCGGACACGCCGGACTCGTCGTCACCGTGGTGGACGGCGTGCTGGTGTCGCTGAGCGGCGAACTCGCCGGCGTCAGCGTCGCGGCCGAGGACGAGGACTGGGCGGGGCACTACGACTCCGACGCCTTCGCCCAACTCAACTGCGCCCTGCACCCGGCGACGGTGACCCTGCAAGTGGCCGACGGCGCCGTGGTGTCCGCCCCCATCCTGGTCGTCAACGCCACCACCTCGGGCGCCTCCTTCCCCCAGCTCCGCGTGGTGCTGGGCCGAGGCGCCAGCGCCTCGCTGGTCGAATTCCTCGACGGCGGCCGAGACTCCCTGGTGGTGCCGCTCAGCGAGTACGAGGTGGCCGACGACGCGAAGCTGGTGGTGAGCAGCTACCAGCGACTCGACGCCAGCGCCTGGCACGTCGCGCGCTCCACCGCCCGCCTCGGCCGCGGGGCGCACCTGCAGCAATCGGTGATCTCGGTCGGCGCCCACTACAACCGGTCGCGCAACGACGCGGAGTTCCTGGGCACCGGCGCCGAGAACGAGTTGCGCACGACCTTCCTGGGCTTCGGCGACCAGGTCCACGACTTCCGCACCCGCCAGTTCCACCGGGTCGGGCGGACCCGTTCGACCCTGCTCTCCAAGGGCGCGGTGGCCGACACCTCTCGCTCGGTCTACACCGGCCTCATCGAGATCGAAAAGGGCGCCAAGCGCACCGACGCGCGCCAGACCAACCACAACCTGCTGCTCTCGCCCCACGCGCACGCCGACTCCGTGCCCAACCTCGACATCCGCGAGAACGACGTCATGTGCGCCCACGCCTCGAGCGTCGGGCCCCTCGACGAGCTCCAGCGCTGGTACCTCGAGTCGCGCGGCGTGAGCCGCCCCGACGCCGAGCGGCTCATGATCCAGGGCTTCTTCTACGAGATGCTGGCCTCGCTGCCGCGCGACCTCGCGGCGGTGGTGGAGGACGACCTCGCCTCCACCCTCGGACGACTCTCGGCGGTGTCGGCGTGACCTACGACATCGGGGTCCTGGACGACTACGTGCACGGCCAGGCCGTCCAGCTCAGGCGCGGCGACCGGGTGCTGGTGCTCGTGCGCATCGACGACGAGGTCTACGTCCTCGACGACCGCTGCAGCCACGAGGACTTCTCGCTGGCCCTTGGCGAGGTCGAGGTCGACAGCTGCGAGATCGAGTGCGCCCGCCACGGAGCGATGTTCTCGCTCAAGGACGGTCACCCGACCTCCTTCCCGGCCACGCGGCCGGTCGCGCGCTACGACGTCCTGGTCGAGGACGGACGACTACAGGTGGTGGTGAGTTGAGCACGTTGACGATCGAAGGTCTGCGCGTCGAGGTCGCCGGCAAGGAAGTGCTGAAGGGTTTCGACCTCGAGATGTCCTCGGGCGAGGTGCACATCATCATGGGGCCCAACGGCTCGGGCAAGTCGACCCTGGCCCACGCCCTCTCGGGCCACCCGGGGTATCGGGTGGTGGCCGGTTCGGCGCGCATCGACGGCGTCGAGCTCCTCGGCCTCTCGGCGACCGAGCGCACCCGCGCGGGCCTCTTCCTCGCGCTGCAACATCCGATGGAGGTGCCCGGCGTTCGCCCGGTCGACCTCCTGGCCGCGGCCGGGGCCCCGCGTGAGGGGCTCGAGGCGCGCATGGCCGACGAGGCGCGCCGCGTCGAGTTGCGCCCCGAGGTGCTCGAGCGATTCGTCAACGTCGACCTCTCCGGCGGCGAGCGCAAGCGCGCCGAGATGGTCCAGCTCGCCGTGCTGCGGCCGAAGTTCGCGATGCTCGACGAGATCGACTCGGGCCTCGACGTCGACGCCCTGGGAGCGGTCGCGCGCCGCCTCCAGGAATCCACGAGCGAGTGGGGATGCGGAGTTCTGGCCATCACGCACTTCCGACGTCTGCTGCACGAGCTCACCGCGACGAAGATCCACGTCGTCACCGACGGTCGCGTCGTCGCCACCGGGGGTCCGGAACTGGCCGAAATCCTGGAGAGGGACGGCTACGAGCCCTTCCGAGTTGTGGCGCAGTAAAGGGAATTCTTAGGTTGCGCTGGTAGGGTTGGCTAATGCCCTCAGGTCCCTCTGACGACGCACGTCGTCGCACCCGGCGCAACGTTCCCCACACCGGCGGGGTCGCCAATTCGAACCGCCTGGCCGCGCTCGGCGCCGCCATCGACGAGAAGGCCGGCGTCAAGCACAAGAACCGCGTGCCCAAGGCCGCGCGAACCGGCTGGCGTCGTCACCGGGGCTGGTGGATCAGCGGCGTCTCGGTGGTGGCGGTCATCGCCCTCATCTTGGGCGGCGGCTACTTCTACGCCTATTACCAGTTGAACAACATCAAGAAGGTGAACGTCGCCGGCGAGGTCAAGCGCATCGGCAACCAGCCCTTCAACATCCTCGAGATCGGCTCGGACTCGCGCGCCGGGCTGACGGGATGGCTGGCGAACCAGACGGGGGCCACCTCGGGGGCGACGGGCTATCAGCACAGCGACGTGGTGAAGATCCTGCACGTCGATCCGGGCAAGGGCACCATCACCGTGCTCTCCATCCCGCGCGACACGATGACGACGCTGCTCGCCAACCAGGGCACCTACGGCCGCTTCAATCGCATCAACGTGAACTTCGGCAACGGTCCCTCGCTGCTCGCCCAGACCATCACCGCCAACTTCGGCATCCCCATCGCCCACACCGTGGTGGTGAGCTTCCTCGGCGTCATCAACGCCACCGACGCCATCGGCGGCGTGCACATGTACTTCCCCTACCCGGCCAAGGACACCTACTCGGCCCTCAACATCACCCACGCGGGCTGCCAGCTGGTGACGAACCTCACCGCGCTCGAGCTGGTGCGCAGCCGCCACTACGAGTGGTACGAGCACGGGCAGTGGAACACCGACGTGACGAGCGACTACGGGCGCATCTACCGTCAGAACGAGTTCTTGAAGGCCATGATCGACAAGGCCAAGTCGACCTACAACCCCCTCACCCTGGCCTCCTTCGTGTCGAAGTTGACGGCGGGCATCGCGGTGGACTCCAACTTCTCCCCCGGCGAGATGATCGGCCTGGCCGAGAAGTTCCACAGTCTCAACGTGGCGAACCTGCTCACCTACACCCTGCCCACGGCGCCGGGTTCCTACGGCGGCCTCGGCTCCATCCTCTTCGTCCAGGAGCCGGCGATGCAGCAGATGCTCTTCAAGATCTTCGGCTCCCAGCTCTTGAAGCCCACCAACCCGCCGCCGATGGACTCGGCCGGTGACACGCCGGGCTGGAGCGTTCCGACGACCACCACGACCGTGAAGGCCGCCGCCGCGGTGAAGATCCCCGCCGGACACTTCCTGGTGAACCTGGCCTCGTCGAGCGCGAGCGCGCCCACCACCACCACGACGGTGCCGCCGATCGGCGACCAGTGGTTCGACCCCTACCCCTGCTGAGCGAGCGGCGTCGCTAGGCCCCGACCTCGTCGAGGGCCTGGGCGAGGGTGTTCCAGGCCAGCGTCGCGCACTTGATACGCACGGGGAACTTCACGACGCCCGCCAGGGCCGCCAACTCGCCGAGTCGACGCAGGTCGCGGTCGGCCGACGGCGCCTCTCCCGAGGTCGCGGAGTCCCCGTCGAGCTGACGTTCGGTCACCGTCATGAGTTGCTTGAAGGTGGCGATCACCTCGCGCACCTGTTCGAGGCTCTTGCCCTTCACCGCGGCGCTCATCAGCGAGGAGGAGGACTGCGAGATCGAGCAGCCGTGACCGGTCAGCTTGATGTCGCGCAGGACGCCGTTGTCGCCGTCGACGTCGACGTAGACGACGATCTCGTCGCCGCACAAGGGGTTGAAGCCCTCGGTGCGGTGCGCGGGGGGCGCTAGCTCGCCGCGGTTGCGCGGGGAGCGGTAGTGGTCGAGGATGATCTCGCGATAGAGGTCGTCGAGGCCGGCCATGGTTATCCGAACATCTCCACCGCGTGGCCGAGCGCCTCGAGCAGGACGTCGGTGTCGCTGACGAGGGAGTAGGGGCCGAAGGAGGCGCGCGCCGTCGCGGCCAGGCCGAAGCGCTTCATCAGCGGCTTGGCGCAGTGGTGACCCGGACGCACGCAGACGCCGAACTGGTCGAGGACCTGGGCCACGTCGTGGGGGTGCACGCCCTCGACGTCGAGCGAGATCACGCCGCCGCGCTCGACGGTGTCGGCCGGGCCGATGACGCGGACGCGGCCGTCGAACTCCAGGGCCAGGCGCGTCAGGGCGTCGGCGGTCAGGTCGTGCTCGTGGGCGGCGATGTTGGCCATGCCCAGCCCTTCGAGGTAGCGCAGCGCGGCGCCGAGCCCGGCGGCCTGGGCGATGGGCGGCGTGCCGGCTTCGAACTTGGAGGGTCCGCTCGCGGCCGAGAAGCCTTCGACGCTGACGTCCTTGATCATCCCGCCGCCACCGAGGAAGGGCGGCATCGAGGCCAGGATCTCGGCGCGGGCCCACAGGACGCCGAGACCGGTGGGCCCGAGCATCTTGTGGGCGGAGAAGATCATGAAGTCGGCGTCGAGGTCGATGAGGTCGGTGGGCGAGTGGGCCACCGACTGCGCGCCGTCCACCGCCAGCAGCGCGCCGTGGGCGTGGGCCATCGCGGCGAGCTCCTTGATGGGATTGATGGTGCCGAGCACGTTGGACATGCCGGTCACCGACACCAGCTTCACGCCGCGCATCAGCTCCTCGATGTGGGAGAGGTCGAGCCGGAAGTCGTCGGTCACCGGGATGAAGCGCACCTCGATGCCGCGGCGCTCGCGCAACTGGAACCACGGCACGATGTTGGCGTGGTGCTCCATCTCGCTCACCAGCACCACGTCGCCGGGGGCCAGGACGTCGCCGCCCCAGGAGTGGGCGAGCAGGTTGAAGGATTCGGTGGCGTTCTTGGTGAAGACGATCTCGTCGCCGCCGCCGGGGGCGTTGAGGAAGCGCGCGGTGGCGGCGCGGGCGTTCTCGTAGATCTCGGTGGCCTCGTTGGCGGTCTGGTAGACGCCGCGGTGCACGTTGGCGTGGTGCGCCTCGTAGTAGCGGTCCATCGCCTCGATGACGCAGCGCGGCGTCAAGGCCGAGGCGCCGGAGTCGAGGTAGGTGATGGGTCGACCGTTGATCTCGCGGGTCAGCAGGGGCACGTCGCCGCGGACGCGCCGGGGGTCGAAACGGGTCACAGCTGGACCGGTCGCAGGGCGTCGTAGCCGTGCTCCTCGATGGACTGGGCCAAGGAGGCGTCGCCGGAGGTCTCGATGCGCCCGTCGATGAGGACGTGCACGCGGTCGGGACGGATCTCCTCGAGGAGCTTGACGTAGTGGGTCACCACCAGCACGCCCATCTCGGGGTGCTCGTCGCGCACCGTGCGCACGCCGCGCGCCACGATGCGCAGCGCGTCGATGTCGAGGCCCGAGTCCGTCTCGTCCAAGAGGGCGAGGGCCGGGGCCAACAGGGCCATCTGCAGCACCTCGTTGCGCTTGCGCTCGCCGCCGGAGAAGCCCTCGTTGAGGTGGCGTTCGGCGAAGGCCGGGTCCATGCCCAGTCGGTCCATCCACTCCATCAGGTCGAGGCGCACCTCGAGCACGCTGAGCTCCTCGAGGCCCTTGCGCGCGGCGATGGCCTGGCGCAGGAACTGCACCACCGAGACGCCCGAAATGGCCTCGGGGTACTGGAAGGCCAGGAACACCCCGGCGCGGGCGCGCTCGTCGGGCGTCCAGGCGGTGATGTCCTCGCCGCGAAAGAGCAGCGAGCCCTCGGTGACCTCGTAGCCGGGGTGGCCCATGATGACGCTCGCCAGGGTCGACTTGCCCGCCCCGTTGGGTCCCATCAGGGCGTGGACCTCGCCCTCGCCGACGACCAGGTCGACGCCGCGCAAGATGGCGACGCCATCGGCCTGGGCGTGAAGATTCCGCAGTTCCAGTAGGGGGCTTGTCACGGCCTCAGCCTACCGGTGCGCCCCCCGCGGCGTGCCTACCAGCCCCGCGCCACCCACTCGTCGAGGTGGGGGCGTTCGGCCCCGATGGTCGTGGCGGCCCCGTGCCCCGGCCAGACGATGGTCTCGGCGTCGAGGCGGCGAAAGAGACGCTCCTCGATGCTGGCGATGATGGTGGGGAAGTCCCCGCCCTCGAAGCTGGTGGCCCCGGGTCCGCCCGGGAAGAGGGTGTCGCCGCTGAAGAGCAGGGGACTGTCGACGAGGGCGAAGCAGATCGACCCCGGGGTGTGCCCGGGGGTGTGGATGGTGCGCAGGCGCAGGTCCCCCACCGCGAACTCCACGTCGTCGTCGAGCAGGTGGTCGTAACCGGGCAGCAGGTCAGCGTCCTCGGCGCGGACCCAGACCCCGACGCCGGCCTCGCGCACGGCCGCCACGGCGCCGATGTGGTCCCAGTGGCCGTGGGTCTCGAGGACCGAGGCGACGCCCAGGTGACGGGCGACCTCGAGCAGGCGCTCGTGCTCGTTGGCCGCGTCGATCAAGGTGGCGACGCCGGTGCGCCGGCAGCGCAGGACGTAGACGTTGTTGTCCACCGGGCCCACGACGAAGCGATGCACTTCGGCGGCGGCGTCGGACCACACCAGGGCGACGTTCTCCATGGCCCCAGTGTGCCAGAGGCGACGCCTCGGCGTGTCATTACGATGGTGCCACGATGATCGAACACGAACAGCTCACGAGCGGCACCTCGGTGCTCGATCTTCGCGTCGCCCACTCCGACAGCCGCCCCCTGGCCAGCCACATCCTGGTCCTGGTGCACGGACTGCCCCGGGCGATGGGCATGGGCCGCCAGGCCGCCGGACTCTTGCCCGAGCTCGCCGAGCACCTGGCCAACGAGTCGGGGTGGCTGGTGGCCACGGGGACCCTCTCGGGGGTGGGATCGAGCACGGGCACCTTCTCGGCCTCCACCTGGCAGCGCGACCTGAACGCCATCATCGAGCGCGTTGCCCAGGGCGAGGTGCGCATCTCGCTGGCCGGCTTCGGCTTCGGCGGCGCCCTCGCGCTGCACGTCGCGGCCCACGACGACCGCATCCGCGGGGTGGCCACCTTCGCGGCGCCCGCCGACTTGGAGCAGTGGTGCGGCGACGCCCAGGAGTTCCATCGCTCGGTGCGCGTCGCCGGCGTGGTGGGAGACGAGGCGGACCTGCTCGAGCCCGAGGCCCTGCGCGCCGACGTCTTGCGGGTCGACCCCCTGGGATCGATCGCGCAGATACCGCCGCGTCGGCTCCTCATCGGCCACGGCTCCGACGACGTCGAGATCCCGGTCGCCGACGCCCGCTCCTTGGTCAACGCCGCCGACGGAAGATGCGAGCTGCGCATCATCCAGGGCGCCGGCCACCAGCTGCGCGCCGATCCGCGGATGGTGGCGACCCTGCTCGGCTGGCTGGACCGCCACCGCTGAGCGACCGTCGCCCCGGGGCGCACGCCACCATCGGAGCGGTCCGATAGGGCAGAATGGGGGGATGCAGATTCCCGCCAAGGCCGAGTACGCCATTCGCGCCTTGCTCACCCTGGCGGCGAGCGACGAATCGGTCAGCGCCGAGCACCTGGCCCAGCAGCAGGACCTGCCGGCCAAGTTCCTGGGCGCCATCATGTCCGACCTGCGCCGCGGCGGTCTCGTGACCTCCCAGCGCGGACCCGACGGCGGCTTTCGCCTGGCGCGCAGCGCCGACGAGATCCAGATCGCCGACATCTTGCGCGTGGTGTCGGGGCCCCTGGCGGGCGTGCGGGGCATGCGCCCCGAGACCCTGCACTACGAGGGCGAGGCCACCCACCTGCGCGACGTCTGGGTCGCGGTGCGCGCCGCGCTGCGCGAAGTGCTCGAGCACGTGACCCTCGGCCAGGTGCTGCGCGGCGACTTCCCCCTGTCGGTGACGCGCTTCATCGACGACCCCGACGCCTGGGTCACCCGGCACCCGTGAGGCGCATCAACACCGACGGCTCCTGTCGCGGCAATCCGGGCCCCGGTGGATGGGCCTGGGCCGAGGGGCCCGACTCCTTCGCCAGCGGCGCCGAGGCGCACACCACGAACCAGCGCATGGAGGTCACGGCGGTCATCGAGGCCCTGCTCGCGCACCCCGAGGGCACGATCCACATCGTCAGCGACTCCACCTACGTCGTGAAATGTTTTCACGACAAGTGGCACGCCGGCTGGCTGCGACGGGGCTGGAAGAACTCCCAGGGCCAACCCGTGGCCAACCGCGACCTCTGGGAGCAGCTCATCCCCTTGGTGCTGCACTCGGGACGCGACGTGCACTTCTCGTGGGTGAAGGGGCACTCGGGCGATCCGATGAACGACCTCGTCGACGCCCTGGCGACCGAGGCGGCCGACACCCAACGCGGGCGGCGATCCGCGGGCTGAGGGTGTGGGCACCGGACGCGAGTCATTAGGATTGCGCGGGGGATAACACCGACTGCGTGAAGGGAAACACCGTGGCTAACGAGGTCCAGAAGTTCGATGTGGTGATTATCGGAGGCGGACCTGGCGGATACGCCGCGGCCCTCTACGGCGCGGCCGCTGGACTCAACATCGCCCTGGTCGAGCGCGACAAGGTGGGCGGCACCTGCCTGCACCGCGGCTGCGTGCCCGCCAAGGAATTCCTCGAGACCGCCCACGTGCGCCGCACGCTCGAGCACTCGGCGGCCTTCGGCATCACCACCAAGGGCGTGGAGGTCGACTTCGCCGTCTCGCAGGCGCGCAAGAACGAGATCGTCGACCGCCTCCACAAGGGCGTGAGCGGCCTGTTGAAGGGCCGCAAGGTCACCATCTTCGACGGCACCGGTCGTCTCGACGCGGACCAGACCGTGAGCGTGCTCGACGGCGCCGACGCGGGCGCGTCGCTGCGCGGCAGCAACGTCATCATCGCCGCCGGCTCGGTCCCGCGCACTCTGCCGGGCTTCGACGTGGACGGCACGTTCGTGCTGACCTCGGACGAGTTCTTGGACCTGACCAAGCTGCCCGCGACCGCCGCGGTCATCGGCGGCGGCGCCATCGGCTGCGAGTTCGCGTCCATGCTCGCCGACATGGGCACCAAGGTCACCATCCTCGAGGGCCTGCCCTCGATCCTCGCCGGCTGCGACAGCGAAGTCGCCTCGGTGGTGCAGCGCGCCTTCAAGAAGCGCGGCATCGAGATCTCCACCGGCGTCAAGATCACCGGACACACGCCGGGCAAGAAGACCACGGCCATCCACATGGAGGGGGCCGACGACGTGAGCGTCGAGATGGTCGTCGTCTCGGTGGGACGCGCGCCGCGCACCCAGGGACTCCTCGGCGAGGGCACCGGCGTCGAGATCAACGAGCGCGGCTTCGTGGTCGCCGACGGCTACATGCGCACCGCCAACCCCCACGTCTACGCGGTCGGCGACGTCGTGGCCGGGACGCCTCAGCTGGCCCACGTGGGCTTCGCCGAGGCGGTCGTCGCCATCAAGTCCATCCTGGGCGAGGCCGTGGTCCCGGTCGACTACGACCGCGTCCCCTGGGCGATCTACTCCAACCCCGAAGTCGCCTTCTGCGGCCTGACCGAGGCCTCCGCCAAGGAGCGCGGCTACGAGGTGGTCGTGAAGAAGGACCCCTACGGCGGCAACAGCCGGGCGCAGATCATCGGCGACACCGACGGCGTCGTGAAGATCATCGCCGAGAAGCGCGCCGACGGCACCGCCGGACAGATCTTGGGCGTTCACATGGCCGGACCCTGGGTCACCGAGCAGCTGGGCGCGGGCTACTACGCGGTCAACTGGGAGGCCACGGCCGAGGAGGCCGCCGCGCTCATCCAGCCGCACCCCTCGCTGTCGGAGACCTTCGGCGAGACGCTGTTGGCCCTGGCGGGTCGAGGCATCCACGTTGGCTGACGTCACCCTCCCCTCGCTCGGTGAATCGGTCACTGAAGGGATCATCACCCGCTGGTTCAAATCGGTGGGCGAGTCCGTCGCGCGCGACGAGCCGCTCTTCGAGGTCTCGACCGACAAGGTCGACTCCGAGATGCCCTCGCCCGCCGCGGGCGTCCTGGTGCAGATCCTCGCCGAGGAGGGCGACACGGTCCTCACCGGCGCGCGCGTCGCGGTGATCGACGAGAGCGCCACGCCGGGCGCTCCCATCGCCCCGGCCGCCCCGTCGCCGTCTGCGTCGGCGCCGTCGAGTCAGTCGGCGAGCGTCGTGACCGCTCAGGGACCCGGCGTCGTCGTGTCGCCGGTGGTGCGTCGCATCCTGGCCGACGGTGGCGTCGAGGCCTCGACGGTGCGCGGCACCGGTCCCGGTGGCGCCATCACCCGTCGCGACGCCGAGCGAGCCGTCGCCCAGGGGCCCACGGAAGAAGTGGTGCTGCAGCTCTCGAACGGCCGACGCCGCATGGGCCAGCACATGAGCGTCTCAGCGCTCAGCGCCCCCCACGGCTTCGTGGCCCTGGAGCTCGACGCGGCGATCGTCGACGAGCTCGACGCCGCGGGCCGCGAGACCCGCGACGGCTACCTCATCACCGACGAGTGCCTGGTGACCCTGGCCGCAGTGCGCGCCCTGTCGGACTTCGAGTACCTGAACGCGACCTATCTCAACGACGTGGTGACGCTGCAGCGCACGGTGTCGGTGGGGCTGACCCGTCACGTGGACGACGACGGCATGCTGGTGCCGGTGGTGCACGCCGCCGCCGGACTCACGCTGCGGGCCCTGGCGCGGCGGGTGAGCGAACTCGACGGGCGCCTGGCCTCGCGCCAGCTGAACGCCGACGACCTCATGGGGGGCACCTTCACCGTGGCCGCGGCGACGAGCCCCCACACGCTGATCAGCCAGCCCATCATCATCCAGCCCGAAGTGGCCGCCCTGAGCATCGGCGCGGTGCGCCGGGTGCCGGTGGTGGTCGAGCGCGAGGGCGTCGCCGGTGTCGAGATCGGGCGACGCGTCATCGTCGGCCTGAGCTTCGATCACCGGGTCTGCGACACCGGCGCGGCGACCGCCTACCTCGAACGAGTGGGCCAGCTGCTGGCCGGACTCGACGTGAACGCCGAACGCTGATGCTGCGCCGTCGCCACCTCGGACGCGTCAGCTTCGCCGAGGCTGACGACCTGCAGCGCTCCCTGCTCGAGGCGAGCGACGACTACCTCCTGCTCTTCGAGCACCCGCCGACCTACACGCGCGGCGTGCACGCGAAGGAGGAGCACTTCCTCATCGCGCCCGAGCTGCTCGACGCGGACGTGGTGACCACGGACCGCGGCGGCGACGTCACCTACCACGGACCGGGCCAGGCGGTGGCCTGGCCGGTGGTGAGCGTGCCCGACGACCCCTCGTCGGGTCGGCTCCACGTGGGACTCATGGAGGACGCGGTCATCGCCACCGTCACCGCCTTCGATCCCGAGGGTCGGCTCGGACGCGTCGGACGCTTCGAGGGCTATCCGGGCGTCTGGGCGCGGCTCGACACCGAGCCCCACAAGATCGCCGCGGTGGGCGTGCGCACGACGCGCAACTCGCGCGGGCAGCGCCGCACCCTGCACGGCGTCGCCCTCAACGTCGAGACCGACATGAGCCGCTTCGAGGCCATCGTGCCCTGCGGGATCCCCGACCACCCCGTGGGATCGATGAGGTCCCTAGGCCTCGAGGTCACCGAGGCCGAGGTCGAGGAGCGCCTCGGCGAGGAGCTGGCCCGGCGCCTGGCCCCCGAGGAGCGCGTGGCGCGCGTGGACCGCTCCCTCGCCACGATGTCCGAGGAACGTCCGATGATCCGGCGACTGCGCAAGGCCGGCGTCAACCCCGACGAGGCGCTCGACATCGCCACGCGCAAGCCCGAGTGGCTGCGCATCGAGGCGCACATGGGCCGCGAGTACCAGAGCCTGCGCACGCTCACCGAGGACCTGCGCCTGGTGACGGTCTGCGAGGAGGCCGGCTGCCCCAACATCTTCGAGTGCTGGGAGAGCGGCACCGCCACCTTCATGGTGAACGGCGAGCGCTGCACCCGGGCCTGCGGCTTCTGCCTCATCGACACCCGCAAGCCCCTGGCCCTCGATCCCACCGAGCCGGCCCGGGTGGCCGAGGCGGTGGTGCGCTTGAAGCTGCGCCACGCCGTGATCACCTGCGTGGCGCGTGACGACCTGCCCGACGGGGGCGCCGGCGCCATCGCCGACACCATCCGCGCGGTGCGCGAGCGCTCGCCCGAGACCGACGTCGAGGTCCTCATCAGCGACCTGAAGGGAGACCCCGAGGCGCTGCAACTCATCATCGACGCCCGGCCCGACGTGATGAACCACAACATGGAGACGGTGGCGCGCCTGCAGCGTGCCGTGCGCCCGAGCGCGGCCTACCACCGCTCCTTGACGGTGCTCGCCCGATCGGTCAAGGCCGGCCTCACGGTGAAGTCGGGGATGATGGTGGGCCTGGGCGAGACCGCCGACGAGGTCGAAGAGGTGCTGGTCGACCTGGCCTCGGTGGGGGTGTCCATCGCCACCATCGGCCAGT
>Ga0007854_10000408_pt1 | contig 27972 bp, 29 predicted proteins | sample CryBogCBH12Aug08_FD_60382 | JGI IMG/M metagenome (GOLD analysis project Ga0007854, IMG submission 60382) | Freshwater microbial communities from Crystal Bog, Wisconsin, USA - CBH12Aug08 | ecosystem: Environmental > Aquatic > Freshwater > Lake | place: Crystal Bog, Wisconsin, USA | collected... | reverse complement strand
CAAATGCAAAAAAAGCAAACCCCTCGACAATCCATTAGAGCTCTCCGTATGATGGCAGGGTGGGATGACGCCTTGCTCGCCTCAACTCTCTCTCAAAAATTTTCATGAGGTGACCCTGGGATGAAGAAAAGGATTTATCCTCATCAGATCTCCTTTAGGATAAAATCATACCACCGCCTTTCTTTAGGCGGTGGTCATTGATTCATTTTTTTATAGAAGACACGACAACCTTTAACTTGTGCTCATTAACTTTGTTTTGGCTTCTTCCAGTAGGGGCTATTTTGGTCGGTATGGCTGCAAACTCTGGCTATTATTTTATGACGCGCTGGACCCACAGAATGGTTGATCGGTACGATTTTTTCGGAATGACGCTGCTATCGGCCTTTGGAATATGTGCTATATATTATATTGAGTATCATTTTCTCGTTATCCAAAGTGGGTTAGGTGATGAAATTGGCTTTTGGGACTTTTTTAAACTCGTTACCGAAAGCACAGAATATAGGGTGCGTGTCGGCAAAATAATCCCAGGGCGCCTTCCATCATTGGGTTGGTTCAATTACGTGATGGTCTTTGTTCATTTTATAGGGTTTCTACTTGGAGGCGCCGTAACATTTCTGTTGATAAAAGCCTCTGATATTTGTAAGCCTTGTTCAAAATATATGGTTAAAGTTCAGGCAATAAAAGTTTTTTTTGGTTCGCTGCAGTCTTATCTTGGGTATGCATCAAGGTTAGGTGCGCTAGATCCCGAAAATCCTAATTTTCTGTCCGATCTGGTTGAGAAGGAATCAAAAATACCTGTTAAGCATGAACAGGCAGTTAGATACACATGGACCTATAAGAAATGCCCCAGCTGTAATGCAGCCATTTTGAAGGGCGAAGGAAATATACGCGATGGAAAGGAATGGAAGGATTTAAAGGATTCATCCCACACCTTTTCTAACTGTGACGAGCTTAAGCTTTAGTTTGGGTCTGTCCATTGATGGGGCTATAAGAATTAATCTCACCTAAAACGATCCCCTTTTAAATTTAATACTGGTAATTCTGCGCATAAGTGGGTACATAGTACTTATCAAGATTAAATTTGTGATCTTTGTAATACCGTTTGAGGTTCAAACTGTAGGTCGACGCTTTTTGGCTGCTGCCTTGCACGTTGGATTATCTTCGGTATATCAGTGACAAGCGGTGCATTAAGTCAAGCACGGGTTTTGTCATTGCCAAAACCGTATGTTGACTTAATTATAAAAGGAAAATCCGTTGATTGAAACTACCACTGTAAGTGGCTTTGAAGCCCTTAATCTTATTTCGCCCATTTTAAAAAATTTGCACGATTTGGAATATTTAACTCCGACCCCCATACAAACGCGGGCAATCCCCTTTCTCCTTGAAGGAAGGGATTTGCTGGCTTGTGCCCAGACGGGAACGGGGAAAACGGCAGCGTTTGCCATTCCTCTTTTGCAAAAACTTTTCTCTAACAACAGTGAAAAAGAAAAAACAACCAGGTTCAAAAGGCCTATCAAGGCTTTGATCCTATCACCAACTCGGGAATTAGCGTCCCAGATTGGCGACAGCTTTAGAACCTACGGCCGGTCTTTGGGGCTAACCCAGACCGTCGTTTTTGGGGGCGTTTCTTATCGCACCCAGATTCAGGCCGTTGCAAGGGGCGTCGACATTCTAGTGGCAACCCCAGGCAGATTGCTTGACCTTATGAAGCAGGGCATTATTTCCCTTCGCGAAGTTGAAACATTCATTCTTGACGAAGCGGACCAAATGTTTGATATGGGCTTTTCGAAAGCTGTTCAATTAATTGTGTCTGAATTGCCAAAAGAAAGACAAACAATCCTGTTTTCTGCAACCATGCCTCCTTCAATTGAAAAGCTTGCGGATGCTGTTCTAAGGAATCCTGAACGTTTGATTATTTCGCCAATTTCATCAAGTTGCGATAAAATCAAACAGCAAATCTTGTTTGTGGACCGCAGAAATAAGCCCGGTGCCTTGAACGCAATGATGCAGGACAAAACCCTAAAGCGGGCTATTGTCTTCAGCCGCACAAAGCATGGCGCTGATCGTATCGTTGAACAACTGACGGCGCAGAATGTGAATTCTGAAGCCATTCACGGTGACAAAAAGCAGGCCGTTCGTCGCCGTATTCTTGATAACTTTAAAAGAGGCCACTTTGATGTGTTGGTTGCAACAGACGTTGCAGCAAGAGGCATCGACATAGATGGAATCACCCACGTGATTAACTATGACCTTCCTCATATTCCTGAAAACTATGTTCACCGTATTGGAAGAACTGGGCGTGCAGGGGCCTTCGGAACCGCAATTTCCTTCTGTGATCATGAGGAAAAAGCCTACCTTAGAAGCATCGAAAGATTGACCAAAAATCCACTTTTGGTTGTTAAGAATTCAGACATGGGTCTGCCAGAAACATCCTCTGCTCCCCAGAAATGGTCGTCTTCTGACAAAAAGCCACCCTTCAAGAAAAGGGGCGATAGCTCTGAATTTAGATCTTCGTTTTCGTCTAAGAAAGGCGGCGGATCTGGTTCCTCTTTTAGCAAAAACGGTGGCGGAGGCGGAAGGGGTCCCTCAAAGTTCTCTAAGCCCCTTTCCGTAAGTCGCAAAGCTAAAGTTTAAGAACAGACCAGGGTGCCTTCTTGAAGGAAACTTCAGGGAGCACCTTGTGGCAGATTTTTTGTTTTCTTTTTGATTGAAATATGACTTAATCAGAAGAAATTCGGAGGGGTGCCAGAGTGGCCGATTGGGGCGGTCTCGAAAACCGTTGTGCGTGCAAACGTACCGTGGGTTCGAATCCCACCCCCTCCGCCATTTTATTTGCCCAGTTGGGGCGTAAATTTTTAAGTCCAAAATTCCCCTTTTTATCCTGTTCCCCTGTTTGTGTTCAGGTTATTAAAACACTCAATGAGCAACTTTTCTAATAGGACCTTATTATCATCAGTCATGGTAGCGGTCATGCTTGCTTCGGCTTTACTGATCATTTTATGAGCGTGCTGAACAACTTTCAGGCCTTGTGCAGTTAACTGAGTAGCGAGGATCCTCCCGTGCTTTGGATCGCTCTTTCGTTTCACGAGACTCCGTTTTTCTAAATTCAAAACGATGCCATGCATGGTTTGCGCTGTAATAAATGAGGAACGGGCTAGAGCCGCATTGGAAATACCAGGTCTTAGTTCTAGCTGAGCAAGAACGGCATATTGAGGAGTGGTCAGGTCTAATGTCCTGAGTGCCTCGTCCATGTGAAGACGCAAACTGTGCTGTGTCTGCTTTAGTTTATAGCCTAATAAACCTGTGACATTTATTTTTTTAGAGGTTGACATGTCAGCTCCCTTATATCATATTATCAGTGTACTTATATTATAATGGGGATTCGATATGAATACAATAAATTCTGAAAATGATAATAACTTAAAAGTGGCAGAAAATTATTATAGCGCCATGCTAAAAAAAGATTTTGATGTGATGGAAAGTTGTCTTCATGAAAATGTCCATTTCATTGGGCCGTTAGCGGAAATGCATGGGAAAGATGCAGTTGCTTCTGCTGCAAAAAATTTAAGCCAAATACTGGAGGGCATTAAAATAAGATCCAAATTTGCTTCAGGCAATCAGATTATGCTCGCCTATGATTTTATATTTCCTGAACCTATTGGTAAACTTAAGGCAGCTGTTCTGATGGAATTTATGAATCAGCTTATTTCTAAAATTGAGTTGTTTTACGATGGCAGACCGTTTGAAGAAAAGAAAAGTGAAATTTTTTTACAAAAATAGCATTTACGCAGTGAGCAAGTTTTAGGTTTCACGTTTTACCCCACCTAGTAGCCCCACGGCTTGACCGTGGGGTCCAGGGGAAATATACGAGCAAGATTCTGGTATCTGCGATCAAGTCGCAGGACTACTGAAGGAGAGAGTGAAATTTTAAGCTCAGCATCTCCCTAAGGTTACGGATAGTGTTTTAGGGACATGGAGAGGTCGAAAATGTTGTAAATACCTGACAATTAACTTATCCTTACCTTGTCGGAGTTGACAGTCGCCACCCCGTTTGGAGGTGGTTGTTTTAAAGGATACCAACCTCCGTCAATTCTTCTTGATTCACAGTTGCGGAGTCCTTATGGGAAAGAAATCTTTACTTGTCATCAATTCAAGTCCAAATTTGACAAAGTCAATGTCCAGGCATCTGACAGAGTATTTTGTGGAAAGCGTGCATAAGCGTTTTCCTGATCAATACCAAGTTATTGACCGGGACGTTGGAAAAAATCCCGTTCCCTTTCTGGATGAAAAAAGCCTTGAAGCTATTGTTTCTGATACGCTGTCAACGCCTGAGGCTGAGGCCGCCAAAAAGTTGGTCACCCAGCTTGTTGACGAATTAAAAAGCGCTGACATCATCGTCTTTGGTGCAGCCACCCACAACTTTATGATCACAGCCGAGTTAAAATCGTATGTTGATCACGTGGTTCGTTCCAAGATGACATACGAATATACATCCTCCGGTCCGCGCGGACTTGTTGCTGATAAGCCGGTCCTTATTTTATGCTCATCGGGCGGGTTTTACCGCGGTACAGTTTGGGATCACTTGGTTCCTTATATGAAAACTATATTGGCCTTTGTGGGGCTTGAAAATGTGACGGATATTATGGCGGAAGGCCTTGCGATGTCTGCATCCCGTGATACAAGTATCAGCAAAGCGAAAGCCGCGATAGATCAGTATATTGAAAAGCTGTAACCCCATCCTCTAGGCACCATGCCCAGGCCAGCACATTTTGAACAAAGCACCAGTCTTGAATGCGCTCTTCATCAAAGCCCAATCTGCGCGAGAAAATCTTAATTCGATTTTCTATAATACGTGGATAATTTTCTGAATCAAGCAGTTCGGGGATGGGGTTTCGAATAAAGGCTGCGACTTCATAAGCGGGGTCACCCATGACTCCTTTGGGATCAATGACAACCCACCCGTTTTTATCTTGCAGAATGTTACCGTGATGTAAATCCCCGTGAAGGAGGATGTCCGGGGATGATGTTTCAAGCAGCCTATCCCGTAATGTCCGCGCCCTTTCAAGAAGGGGGGCGGGAATATCCAAATTCTGGTCCAGGGCCAAAAGCCAATCACGACTATGGGGAAATGTGCCCTTCTCAGGGGGCGATGCCTGATGAAGTTTTTTGATCACTCCGCAGACAATTTCAGTTGCTTCGGAATCCCTGGATGGAAAATAGGAACGCAAGGGTGTGCCGGGAACGGCCCGTTCAAGCAGTAATGCCCCCTGATCTTTTGCCAAGACACCCACAGAACCGAATCCTGAAAAAGACTTAAGGGCTGCAGCTTCCTGCTCAAGTCCGTTTATGTCGGGTCCCAGTTTTAGGATAATGGGCTGACTTTCCCTAAAACCTGAAAGGACATAATGATGGGACAAATCATCGGCAGGTTTCAACTGTGACAAACCCCACGTCACAGACAAAGCATCAACCTGGTTTTTCAGGTCCGAAAGCCATGCCTTGCCAAGGTCCCCGTAGATGGCGATGACGTTTGTTTCAAATGTATTCATGGTGATACAAAAATATCCAATAATACCCGATTATACCCAATAATACCCAAAACGGGTGAAACCATCTTGACCATTTGGCAAGCTTATATACTATATCTACAGATGTAAAAAGTAGGATAACTTTATGTGGACAAAAACGTTTAGCAAAACCTATTCGGGCCTTAAAAAAGAAGATGTTTGGGGCCTTTGGACCGACATAAACAACTGGCCTAAATGGCATGGTGACCTTGAGTATTGCAAGCTTGACGGTCCCTTTAAGGTTGGCAACCATTTCACCCTAAAGCCCAAGGGAATGGGACCTGTCAAAATTGCCCTTATAGAAATTGAAGAAGGTCAAAAATTCACAGATTGCACATCCTTCTTTGGTGCCAAGATGTATAATACACATGCTATGGAGGAAACACCTAAGGGGTTAAAGCTGTCCAACACCGTTGTTGTCACGGGTCCGCTTAGATGGCTGTGGATTAAGTTGGTTGCAGAGAAGGTTGCAGATACCGCTTCTGAGGAAATGGAGGCATTGGTTAGCCTCTTGCGAAAGGGGTAGGGGATTAGGGGGGGCTAATCCACCAGCCTGATTTCAATTCTTTCAAGCGACTTTCCGGGTTTTGATCTTTTTAAGGCTACCAATCCCACTTCCTTTGTTGACTTTACATGGGTACCGCCGCAAGGAACTTCTGCAAAGCCATCGATTTTCCAAAAGCGCCTTTGGGTTTCTGTGTCAGAAAAACCCGTTTGAATGGGTTTGTCACTGTTGATGATTGCGTTGTAGTCAGTCAGTATATCCTCAAAGGTAGAGGAAACATTAAAGTCTGCTCTGAAATCAATACGCGCCTTTTCCTCAGAAATATGGGCGCCCACCTTTTCAAGGTGAAGTTTTTTTGTGACAAGCTCTAAAACTAATTCAGCCGCAAAGTGAAGGCGCATTAATCTATAACGGCGCGGCCAATCAATGGTCATCAAAGCGACCGAATTCTCAGAAAGTCCGTGATTGTCAGGAAGGGTGTAATAAATAAGGTTTCCTTCCATTTTTGAATTTAAAATCTCTAACCCATTGACGAAAGCCTGATCGCTTTCTTGCCCCCCCAGAAAATGAATATGCAATTGTTTCTTCAAACAAAACGTCGTTTCCATTGACGCTGATCACCTTCGTATCAAGCGTCTGTTGGTACGGGTCATCCCAAAAAACTTTATTCATTTTGGGAATCACTTATACAGATTCTTTCCTTATGGCTTCCACTTCATCCTTAGAAAGTCCCGTAATTCCTGAAATAGTCGCATCATCCAAACCATGGGAGATACAGCTTTTAGCAATCTCTTTCTTTTCTTTCTCTCTTCCTTTTTCAATGCCTTCTTGAATTCCCTCTTTAATTCCCTCTTTAATTCCTTCTTTAATTCCTGCATTAAAACTATCTACCTTAAAAGTTTTTTCAACACTGAGGGCATCCCAGTATTTATCATAAGCTGCTAGTTCTCCCTTAGTGTAGGAAGACTCCTGGGACAACTCCAATGCCTTTGACAGGTCTGGTTGTTCTAAGAACGCAGCATCGACATCTTGGGTTTTCTCGTTTATTTCCCTTAAAAAACGTAGCCATAGAACGCCCATTTTGCGCTGAACCCAGGTTTGGGGCTTGAACTTAGGCAGTTCGATAAAGACAAGCTCTAGCCCTTCTAAAACCCTTTCCGTTTTTTGAATATTGACGGTGCGATAATGGTGAAACCAATCATCAGATTCTTTGTCGAAGGTATCATTTAAAATCCCGACCCCATAAACAGGGCACAAACTTCCGTAATCTTCACCCTTGTCCAATTGCTCCACATAGGCCTTGGATGCCCCAAACAAAAGGCGCTTGCTAAAGTTTTCTGACCATTGCATCTGCATTTCAACGATGAACACCCGGCCGTATTGGTCGGTACATTTCACATCCACGATGGTATTTTTCATGGTTGGAATTCTAGGGGTTTGCTCGGGCGCCAGGTATTCAAGGGTTTCAATTCGCCTGTCATCCGGCAAAGGCAAAATGCCATTCAAAAGACTTTTCGCCAAATCAGGATGATTTCCAAAGATTTTCTTAAAAACAATATCTGACTTTGGGTCAAGAAAACGGGCGGGTTTAAGGGCCATGATTTAATACTTCCAGAAATTCTTATAGATCTTTATACCATGGATGGCCTTAAGGGATAAGGTTTTTGATCAGCAGTTCCCGCTGAAAAATCTTTGGAATCCTTTGCAGTACTCATTTTCATGAAAACAGCTCACGATTTTCAGTTTATAGGAATGGCTCTAATACTGGTTTGCCAACCTCAGCTGGAATTGCTGGTTTTTGATAAGGTTACCCCCTTAAACCGGGCTTCAGAATTGCGGTTTTCTGGTAAGGTTGCTACAGTGACATCAGTTTTCAAGAAATTGAGGTTCGGATGCAGGTTTTAACGGAAGTTCAGGCAAATCAAAAAAGAAAAAAGGGGATCATCTATTCCCTTTATTACAAAATACTAGAAAGCGCCAACAGCCCAAAGGCTCTTTGGATATACTGTTTGGTGTCCTTTGCCGAAAGCTCTTTTTTTCCCTTGCCACCAGATCTTTTGATGATCCCGATGCTTCTTGCCAACAGGTCTTTGGCCTGGCGGTTGGCATTTTTGGGTGTGGTTACCTCAGTCTTGGGGGGCTTTCTTGGGTATGCAATTGGTTATTATCTGTACAGCACGTTTGGTGTATGGATTATCGAAACCTATCACCTTTCCAATGCCTTCCTTAAATTTCAGGAAGGGTTCAACGAATGGGGGTTCTGGATTATCGTTCTAAAGGGGCTAACCCCCATTCCCTACAAGCTTGTGACCATTGCGAGTGGTGTGGCCCATTTCGATTTGGCCTCTTTTGCTATAGCTTCAGTCATTGCACGGGGATTTCGTTTTTATCTATTGGCCGGTCTTTTGTGGTGGTTTGGTCCCTGGGCCAAAGACTTTGTGGAAAAATATCTGACCTTGTTTTTGATAGGGTCACTTGCCATAATAGCTGCAGGTTTTGCGATCTTTAAGTTTTTGGGTTGATGTTCATTTTTAAACGATCCTTGATTCCCTTTGCGACTTCTCTGTTCTTTTTTGCATCTCTCTTGGTTTCCTTTGGGGCTGAGATTGTTTATGGAATGCATCCCTGTGCTTTGTGCCTTTACGTTCGGTATGCGTATGTTTGCGTATTTGTTACTGCAAGCGTGTTTTGCTTTTTTCCCAAGAAATGGCTTTTTTTAACCAAAGCTTCTTTGATCTTTCTGGCTTTTTGCCTAAGTTCTTTTCATGTGGGCGTTGAGCAACATTGGTGGAGGGGTCCATCCACCTGCAGTGGGGGAACCTTCAGTCCCCATCAGCTTGAGGGGATGACTCTTGATGAGAAAACGGAGTATCTGCGTCAGCGTTTCCAAAGGGCACCGGCTGCCCGCTGTGACCAGGTAAATTGGCCCATTATTGGAGTCTCGGCCACGATTTGGAACGCGGTTATTCTTTTCTTTCTTTTAGCGGGTATAGGAATTTTATGGAAACGACAAAAGATATACACGGAATGATTCGTGTGAATCAGGCTGGGGAATACGGGGCTGTTCGAATTTACCAAGGGCAATGCGCTGTTTTGGGAAAAAATGCAGACCTTCAGAAAATGCTAACTCAAGAAAAAGAACACCTGAAACAATTCAATAGGCTCATGATTGAACACAAAGTTCGTCCAACCCTTATGCAACCGATTTGGCATGTGGGTGGTTATGTCTTGGGTGCGGTTACAGCCCTTTTGGGCGAAAAGGCTGCCCATGCGTGCACGATTGCTGTTGAAACTGTCATTGATGAGCACTATCAAAATCAACTGCGGGACCTTGAATCCTCGGCCGATCATCAGGACCTAAGGTCTGTTATCCATAAATGCCATGAGGAAGAAATAGACCACAAATCTATTGCAACCGAAAAGGGCGGTGAAGATGCCAAGGGATTTGCTCTTTTAAACGAAACCATTCAAGCTATTTCAAAATCTGCAATTTGGTTATCCTCAAGGATTTAGTTGAAAAAAATATTTTTTTTCAACCTGACTTTCTTCTAATTTCCTATTCCACTGCTTTGGAAATAAATTTCTAAGCAATATGCATTGATATGAACAAAGTTTTAAAGGCATGCGCAATTGGTAACATTATCGAATGGTACGAATTCATGGTATTCGGCTATCTTGCTAATATCATTGCTAATTTGTTTTTCCCGGCTTCTTCCTCCTTAATTTCTTTGTTTAAGGCCTTTGGTGTTTTTGCAATTGGGGTTCTAGTGCGGCCCCTTGGGGGAGTATTTTTAGGGCACATAGGCGACAAATATGGCAGAAAGTCTGCTCTGACTCTTTCTATCTTTTTGATGGCGATTCCAACGGTTGCAATTGGTTTTCTGCCCACCTATGAAACAATAGGTATTATAGCCCCACTGGCTCTTCTTTTGATACGCATTCTGCAAGGCCTTTCTATGGGCGGAGAATATGCTGGCGCTATGATTTCTTTGGTTGAGGATTCGGAACCTAAAAAGCGTGGGTTTTATGGCAGCCTTGCGGCATTTAGTCTTGTTTTGGGAATGGCTCTGGGGTCCTTTGTTTCTTTTCTTTTACAAACGCTTTTGACGCAAAAACAGATGCTTTCCTGGGGGTGGAGGATTCCTTTTATCATCAGTATCGTTGGCTTTGTCTGGGGGCTCTACGTCCGTTCCCGTCTTGAGGATTCGGACGTTTTCACAAAGCAAAAAGAGCAAAACAAGTTGGCCAAAGTGCCAATTAAAGAGGCTTTTAAAGAAAGCTCAGGGGCGATTTTCTATACAGTTTTTGTGCAGTGTTTTTTGGCGGTTGGTATGTACACCATGACCATATTTTTTGCAAACTATGCCAAGGAACAGTTCACAGTTTTCCAGTCTATTTCTTCCTTTGCCCTAAACACACCTGGAGTTCTTGCAATTGGGTTTTCGGCCCTTATCTCAGGACGTCTTTCAGATCGCTTTGGGGTCAGGAAGGTCCTTTTTCTGACATCCATTGCTGCGTTTTGTGCGGCCTATCTTGTGATTCCCTTGATAGGGGATAAAACGGTTGTTTCCTTCTTTATAGCCCACGTTACCTTGTCAGTTTTAACAGGCTTCTTTTTGGGCCCCATTCCATCGTTCCTGACACAGTCTTTCCCTGTTAAAACCAGATATACGTGCGTTGCCCTTAGCAATAATTTAAGTATGGGAATATTCGGGGGAACGGCACCATTTATGATCACTTATCTTGGAAGTTATTTTGAATCCCCATTTATGCAAAACTACTATTTGATGATAAGCGCCTTTGTCAGTATGATTTTCTTGTTTTATCTTCAGAATAAAAGGGCAGAACAATGAGCCTACTTTCTCTTTTGGTGCCTAGGGATTCTTTAACCCTTGAAAACGGAGATGCAGATTCCCTGGGTGTTGATCAAACAGATCTTGTGACAAACTTTGCTTCCCATGACGTGCTTAGGACTTTTTTGAATCAGAATTCAGGTTTTCTATCTATTCAATGGGTTAAACTTTCTCCAGGGGATAAAATTGAAGAGCACCAGCATTCAGTGGATACAATGATGATTGCTTGTAAGGGACGCTGTCAGCTCACAGGACTCCTTCAAGCTGTTTTCAGGGAAGGGGACGCTGTCGTCATTCCAAAACAGAGTGAACATGGTCTTTTGGCAGACGATGAAGACTTGTTTTGGGGGTTGACGCTTAGGCTTCAGCAGAACCCTTTTTAGAATTTATTATTGAAAGCGTCTATGATTTGTGCTTTTGAGTTATAGCCAGTTTTGTTTCTGACACCTCTTAAATAATCTTCAACGGTCCTTGCGCCGATACCAAGGGTATTTGCTATTTTCTTCATGGATTTTCCGCGGCTAAGAAGCTTTATGCACTGGCTTTCTCTTCTGGTTAAGTTGACGATAACACCGCCCAGCCCTTTGATGATCCCATGAATCTGAATGTCTGGTAAATCTGGGAAGCAGGATGTTTCTTCACGTAAGTCGATTTTGGGATTAATGCGTGCGAACTGAGACTCTTGTCGAACGTTAATAAGAGAATCCGCCCTTAGGTTGAAGTACCGAATGAATTCTTCAAAATGCTCGATCGTATTTAGATACAACTGGGACATGTTGGATCTATCAGGGCTGGTTGAAAACGTCCAAAGCTCTAAGGAATCGGGTCTTTTCCTGTAAAAATTAATGCCATTCCACATGCCAAAGTGATGGAGCGATTTTAGAAAATGATCTTTAGGGGTATCTGGCCAAAGAACCCGATAAAAACCGGTTGAAGAAACATGATTCATGGCATCTTGAAAGAAGACACCATGGTCGTGAATATTCTGATAGTGGTACGACACCCAGTTAAAATTTGTTGATAGGAACAGGTACCGGCCATCGTCAAAGACCCGTTTATACCCAACCGTCGTTAAGCCCAAAGGTTTTATAAAATCCTGGCAAATTCCAGTCAATTGCTGGCTTGCGCACTGGCTATATTCAAGGGGAGACGCACTGAATCGACTTGGCATTTTTTCTTCGTACCCTTAAAGAACGTACACAAACTGGATACTAGGGGCTGGCTCCTTAAACAATGGGAAAAAAAATAATTTTTCAACTATTAGGAGAAAATTGTTAGGTCTTTTAATCAATTAACCTCGTGATTTTGCATACGATCATCAAAATTACGCGGTTAATTAGGAGGGGCAAGGGATTTTTCTCAAAATCCAAGGCGCATAATTTCCCATTCTAAAAGAACGCCGGATGTTTCCTGAACCCTTTGGCATACGATATTTCCAACATCCTCCAGGTCTTTTGCCGTTGCTGAATCCAGATTCAGTAAAAAGTTACAGTGTTTTTCGGACACCTGGGCGTCACCAATTCGAAGGCCCCTGCAGCCTGCCCTGTCAATCAATTCCCAGGCCTTAAGGCCCTCTTTCGGATTCTTAAAGGTACTTCCCCCTGTTCGGCCACGAACGGGCTGGGTTTCTTCCCTTTTCTTAAGAAAATCTTCCAGTGTGTTTTTGATTTCTGGCTGCGCTTTGGGTTCTGTTCTAAATGCGGCCCTTAGGACAATCGATCTTTTGGGAAGGTTCCCCTGACGGTAACTCATGGACAGGTCTCTTTTTGACAGGGTGTAAATTTCCCCACGTTCGTCCATTAATTCCACCCATTCCAAAAGATCCTTGACCTCTGATCCATAGGCGCCAGCATTCATAGCCAAGGCGCCCCCTATGGTTCCTGGAATGCCGACTAGAAACTCAAGGCCAGAAAGGCCAGCTTCTAGGCATTTCATGGCAACTGTTCTGTCAAGGCATCCAGCCCCTGCAATAACCGTGGTTTCTTGGATGGCGATGCCAGAGAACCTAGATCCAAGGCGGATTACACAACCCCGAATTCCCTGATCCCGTACTAGAATGTTTGATCCTGCACCAATGCACAGGACATCAAGGTCAAGGGGTTTGTTCTTTAAAAAATGGCTTAAGTCTTCAGAATTAGCTGGTTTAAAAAGGATGTCCGCAGGGCCGCCGACTTTGAACCATGTTGATCCAGACATTTTATGATCAAAAACATACCGGCCCTGGACGACAGGCAACCCATCAGCAATTGCTTCAACCAAGTTCGCTAACCTTTTCCTGGATCATGGTTTCTGTTTCCTGCCACAGGGAATCTAATTGCGCTGGCAAAGCTGCCGCCCAATAGGTAATGCTGCCTGCGCCAAGGCATAAAACAATGTCACCAGGGGAAGCAATACGTCTTAATAGGTAAGGAATTTCTTTTTTTTCTTCAATTTCATAAACATTTTGAATGGTGCCCTGTTTACGAATGGCCTTTGCCAAATGGTCCGATGTTGCGCCCTCAATCGGCGGTTCACCAGCACTATAAACTGGCGCAAGGATCAACTGGTCGCAGCCTGAAAAACAGGTCACAAATTCATCGAAAAGATAATTTAAACGCGTATAGCGGTGGGGTTGAACAATCGCAATAATCTTACCGTTGCTGGCTTGTTTTGCGGCTTCGATAACCGTTTTAATTTCCACAGGATGGTGGGCATAATCGTCAATAATGGTAACGCCACCAGAAACACCAACCTTTGTGAAGCGACGCTTAACCCCCTTAAACCCTAGAAAGGCTTTGCGAATGACATCCTCACCTAATCCCAATTCCTGCGCAATGGCTATCGCAGACAGGGCGTTTTGAACGTTATGTTTTCCAACCATGGGAAGGAATAAATCTTTTATCCGCAAAGGTAGGTTTTTGACTTTGGCTGTTTGGGAATGCATCAAAACGTGATGGGGAAGGGACTTTTGAATATCAACATCAAAGGTCGTCCCTTCAGAACTCATCCGGATGTTGACAGCCCGAATCATTGCATTTTCAGAAAGTCCATAGGTGACAATTCTGCGGTCTGTGATACTTGGTAAAAGGGCCATGATATTCGGATGGTCAGCACACAAGACTGCCAAACCGTAAAAGGGAATATTCCCTATAAACTTAAGGAATGCCTGCTTTAAAGCCTCAAGAGTTCCATAAAATTCCATATGCTCTGGGTCAATGTTTGTCACGACGGCGATTGTGGCTGGAAGTTTCATAAAGCTGCCATCAGATTCGTCAGCTTCAACCACTGTCCAGTCACCCGTTCCAAGGCGTGCATTTGTGTTATAGGCGTTGATGATGCCGCCATTGATAACTGTTGGGTCCATGCCTGCTGCTTCCAACAAAGAAGCAACCAAAGATGTTGTTGTGGTTTTGCCGTGTGTTCCGGAAACGGCAACAGAAAATTTAAGGCGCATGAGCTCTGCCAGCATTTCTGCCCGTTGAATAACAGGAATGCCAAAGTCTCTGGCGGCTTTGACCTCTGGGTTGTCGGCCTTTACGGCTGAGGAGGCAATAACGACTTGGGCGCCCTGAATATTTTCCGCAGAATGACCGATAGAAATTTCAATCCCAATTTTTTGCAGGCGACTTGTATTGTTGTTTTCGGAAACGTCGCTTCCTTTTACTTGGTATCCCAAGTTATGCAGAACTTCTGCAATGCCGCTCATACCAATTCCACCAATACCAATAAAATGAAGGTGGTGAACCGTTTGGGGAGGAATACGCATAGTTAAAAAGCCTTGATCGAAGAAATAATAAGGGGGACAATACTGTCCTCTATATAGTTAGCAAATCTCCGATAACTTGTGCAACAGTATTTGCAAGGTTCCGGCCAGCGTCAGGCTGTGCATATTTGTGCATCTCTTGAGCTGCCTTGGAAAGAGTCTGCGGATTTTTCATTAAAGAAATCAAAAGTTTCGACAAAGATTCGGGGGTGAATTCTTGTTCCCTGAAAATCCAAGCACAGCCGCTCTGGGCAAAATGCTGGGCGTTATACCATTGATCGCCTTCCAAGGATGCAGCATAAGGAACCAAAATGGCCGGACAGCCAACTGAGGCCAGCTCTGCTACTGTTGAAGCCCCAGACCGACTGATAACAAGGTGAACCTTACTATAAAGGGCATTCATGTCCCTGAAGAAAGGCTCTATTTCTACATTCAAAAGGGATTGTCTATAGATAGCTTTCGTCTTTTGAAGGTATTCAGGGCGTGATTGTTGGTGGATGACAAGGCGGCGTTGAAGGTCAAGAGGAAGGTGCACAAGCGTTTGTGGGATCACCTCTGAAAAGATTTTAGCCCCCTGGCTGCCACCTATGATCAACAGATGAAAAGGGTCACCTGGGTTTGACACCGCATAGGGTTTGTCTTTTAGGGCATAAATTTCTTTTCTAATTGGGTTTCCGGTAAAAGTTGTATTACTTCCTGTTGCCCCCTTTGTATTGGGAAAGGACGTTGCAATACGAAAAGCTCGTTTTGCCAAAAGCCGATTGGCTCGTCCCAAAACAGCATTTTGTTCATGAATAATTGTTGGAATTCCCGAAAGTTGAGCTGCCAAAACAGGGGGAACGGAAGGATACCCCCCAAAACCAATCACGATCGTGGGGCGCAGGCGACGGTACAGCCAATAACAATAAACGGTTTGCCAGAACAAACTGAAATAAAGCCTAAGCTTACCGATCAACTTGGACTTCCGTTTGATGGGACACACGAAAACATCTTCAAAGCATTTTTCCTGGCTAAGGCTTTGGGCCCGATTGTCGGTTATCAAATAGACCCTTCTGCCATGAGATTTTAATTCCTCCCCAAGGGAAAGCGCTGGAAACAAATGTCCTCCCGTTCCGCCGCTTGCTAAAAGATAGGTTGGTTTATGAGAAGGTCTCATTAAAGTATCTCCGTAAGGCCGTGTCTGCGTCTTGTCAAAGCAAGAAGCATTCCCATAGAAATTCCAAGTGCCAAAAGGGACGATCCCCCATAGCTGATGAAAGGCATAGTCATCCCCTTTGTTGGAATAAGATGAAGGGCAGATGCCATGTTGATGAAGGCTTGCAGCCCAAACTGCATTGCAATCCCAGCAGTTCCCATAATTATAAACAAACTTGACTCATGCATTGCCCTTAAAAGGGAACGAATAACAACAAACGCAAACAGTCCAACTAAAGCCAGACAGAGAATCAAACCAAATTCTTCACCAGCAACTGAAAAAACAAAGTCCGCATGGGCATCAGGGACGTGTTTTTTGATGATGCCTTCTCCTGGTCCCCTTCCGAATAATCCCCCATTCATAAAGGCCTCTAAAGATTGGTTGACCTGGTAAAGATCATTCTGCGGGTCGCCAGAAGTTGGGTCTAAAAATTGGTCAATACGCTTTGCAACGTGAGGGAATAAAAAATACGCCCCGCACAATCCAACGCCCCCTACAACGGCTAATATCCCCATCCAGATAATCGGCATTCCCGCTATGAAAAGTTGCCCAATCCAAGTCGCCACAATTACAAGAGTCATCCCTAGGTCTGGCTGTAAAAGCAAAAGAAGAACCAGAACAGACAGAAGGATAAAGGATATTAGAAGTCCTGGAAATTGAAAATCACGGTATTTTTCAGCTAGCATCCACGCAACCATAATGGCGAAAGCTGGCTTTATAAACTCAGAGGCTTGGATGGAGGTTCCTGCAAGCATGATCCATCTTCGTGCGCCTTTGATTTCTGAGCCGTTAAAAAGGGTAAAAATCAAAAGAATAACACCCCCAAGATAAATCAGGGACGCAAGTCTTCGGACCTGTTGTGGGTTCAATAAAGAAACACCGAGCATTAAAACCAAGGCAGGGGGAACCATCATAAGGTGGCGTTTAACAAAAAAGAATGTCCCCAAGTTCAGCCTTTCAGCAACCGGAGGACTGGCAGCAAAGCTAAGAAGAACACCAATTGCTACAATAATGGTCAGGGCACCAAGTCCCCACCGATCAACGGTCCACCACCACCTTCCTAAAACACTTGTATCTCGGCGTGAAAAGTTGGCCGTCTTCATGACATCTTTCCAACAAGGTTTCGAAAGGTATCGCCTCTTTCCTCGTAATCCCGAAATTGGTCCAGGCTAGCGCACGCTGGTGATAACAAGATCACAGCCGATTCTTTGTTATCCGTCATGGCCATTTGAGTTGCTTCCTTTAAGGCTTTTTCAAGGGTATCGCAAAGGGAATGGGGAACATCAATACCAAGGGTTTGTGAAAAGTCTTCCTGAGCTTCGCCGATTAGGAAAGCATGCTCAATAGACGAAAAATAGGGTTTCAAGGGCCTAATACCTTGGCTTTTGGGGCGTCCCCCAGCGATCCAATAAATTGCATAATTCCGGTAGCTATCAAGTGCCTTTGCTGCGGCATCGGCGTTCGTTGCTTTGCTATCGTTTACAAAAAGGACACTTCCTTCTTGGCCCACGATTTCAAGGCGGTGCGCAAGGCCTGGAAAGCTTTCCAATGCTGAAACGATTTCCTCAGATGAAAGACCATAATGACGTGTTGCAGCAAAAGCTATGGCAGCATTCTGATGATTGTGTCCCCCCCTTAGGGTTACGATTGGGTTTAGGTCCGCAATTTTTTTTGACCCTTGGAAAAGAATGCCTTTTTCAACCCATACATCTGCCTTTCTTTTTACTGAAACGGAAAGGGTGGGCTGCTCGTCTTTAATTTTCTGGTACACTTTTTCGGAAAAGGGATCATCTACAGAAATGACAGCCTTTTTACAGCCTTTGAAAACATTTTCTTTGGAAGCAACGTACGATTCCATCGTTCCGTGGCGGTCTAAGTGATCTTCTGAAATGTTGACCCAAACACTAATGTCAAGATCAAGGGGCGCTGATAATTCCAGTTGAAAGGACGATAATTCCAAAACATAAACGCCGTCTTGCCCTAGACTTGGAAGGGATAGGGCAGGAATTCCTATGTTTCCACCAACAGCATTTTTTAAGTTATTTTTCTCTAGAATATGACCAATCAACGCTGTGGTTGTTGATTTCCCGTTCGTTCCTGTGATGCCAATATAGGTCGCGTCTTTCTCTTTCGTGCGCAAAAGATTGATGTCTGACAGGACGGGAATGCCTTTGGATTGGGCTTTTTCTGTTACAGGGTGCGGCGCTGGAAATGAAAAAGGAATCCCAGGGCTTTGAATAACGGCTGTAAGGGAATTCCACGGAATTTCATCAAGGGTCTTTATGCAATTATTGGCTTGGTTTCTAAGGGCGTTGTCATCAAAGGAGAAAACAGTAGAGCCTTTTTCCTTTAACCACTTAGCTGCGGCTTGCCCGCTACGGGCCATTCCTAAGATTAAGAATGATTCTGAGTTGGATACCATAGAAATTCTCTATCTCAGTTTCAATGTGGACAAGCCAACAAGTGCTAAAATACTTGCAATAATCCAAAAACGAATGACAACTGTTGACTCTGCCCAGCCTTTTTTCTCAAAATGATGATGAATGGGGGCCATTAGAAAAATCCGTTTTCCTGTCATTTTAAAGTAACCAACTTGTAAGATTACTGATACAGCTTCTAGGACAAAAAGACCACCAATAATTGCCAAGACGATCTCGTGTTTTGTAATGACAGCAACTGTTCCAAGGGCCCCGCCTACGGCCAAAGACCCTGTGTCCCCCATAAAAACTTTTGCAGGGGGTGCGTTAAACCATAAAAACCCTAGGCCTGCCCCAATCAAGGTTCCAAGGAAAACAGCCAGTTCGCCTGCATTTACAACGTGATGTAATTGAAGGTAATTCGCAAACACGCTATTTCCTGAAACGTAGCTGATAATACAAAAACACGCTGCTGCAATCATAACGGGCACAATCGCAAGGCCGTCAAGACCATCTGTCAAGTTTACAGCATTAGAGGCCCCTACGATTACCAGCGTAGACCATAAAAAATACCAGCACCCAAGATTAAGAACGAAATCCTTAAAAAAGGGAAACGTTAAGGTGTGGCGCAGTTTCTCAGACGTAAAATCTTCAATATAATAGACAGCAATCAGGGAAAGTGTGATCTGACCCAATAATTTAAGACGACCAGAAAGGCCTTTGTGGCTCCGTTTTGTTAGCTTTAAAAAGTCATCATAGGCGCCAAGGCCCCCAAAGCCAAAGGTCACCAGAAGAACCACCCAAATAAGGGGGCTAGAAAGATCAGCCCAAAGAAAGGTGCTAAGACCGATTGCCAGAAGAATCAAACAACCACCCATGGTGGGCGTGCCCTTTTTGGTCAAAAGATGGCTTTCTGGGCCGTCTGTTCTGATGGGCTGTCCTTCGCCCTGTTTTTTCTTTAGCCAGCGAATAATGGGCTTTCCACACACAAAACTAATAACTAGGGCTGTTAAAATCGCACCCCCTGTTCGAAAGGTAATATACCGAAAAAGGTTAAAGAGTGAATGCTGATCAGAAAGAGGATACAAAAAGTGATAGAGCATAAGATATTAAGCTGCAGCTGTTGAGGGTTGAGACAAAAGATAATCAACAACCAGGCTGACCTTGCTGCCCTTTGATCCCTTAACAAAAACAATATCTCCGTCTTGTATCGCTGAAGTTACATGGGGAACTAAGGCTTTTGCTTCTTTCTCAAACTTTCCCTTCAGGGCATCAGGAAGATCTTCAAAAAGGGACTGCATGCCTGCGCCTGCTGCGAAAACGACATCAACCCCTGAACTTTTAACCTCATTAATGAGGTTTCGGTGATACTCGCCGGTATTTTGACCCAGTTCCAACATTTCCCCCAGAACCGCAATCTTTTTACTCTTTGTGGAAAGAGATTTCAAAACAGTTAATCCCGCTTTCATAGAGGCCGGGTTGGCGTTATAAGCATCATCAATCAGGGTGATAGTATTTCCATTAAGAAGGGTAACTTTTTGCCTTAACCCTCTTCCTCGGAAAGGTTTAAGGGTCGATAGAGTCTGAATGGCCTTTTCCAAAGACAGACCTAAATGGTCAACACACGCTAAAACAAATAGGCTTGTAAGGGCGTAATGTTCGCCGATAAGGGAAAGCTGATATTGAACCTTTTTACTCTTGATTTCTGCCGTGATTGTCGATGTATAGTCTGACGGTGTTTCTTTGCAATCAAGCAATATCACATCAGCCTCTTTTGCCTTGCCAACAGTGATAATGTTCTTGATTCCTTTGTTTGTTGCGATTCTTTTCAAAAGGTCAAATTGGGGGGCGTCCTGATTCAAAACAACAGTTCCACCTGCCTTCAGACCCTTAAAAATCTCAGACTTTTCTAGGGCAATTTTTTCAAGGGACCCTAGGCGACCAATATGGCTCTCAGCAATATTTGTAATGATCGCAATATCTGGTTGAACGAGGGTGGACAGGGGGGCTATTTCACCAGGGTTATTCATCCCAACTTCGAAAACCCCAAAATTGGCGTCCCTTTCAAGGGTTGATAGGCTTAAGGGGACACCTAAACAGTTATTATAACTCTCAGGGGAAAAAGCTGTTTTACCAAAGGAAGCCAGAACTTGGCTAAGCCACTGTTTTGTTGTAGTTTTGCCGACACTTCCCGTAATAGCAATCACTTTTGCTTCTGTCTGAAGGCGGGCATAGGACCCAAAGGCTTTTAAAGCTTCCAAAGTATCATCGACCAGAAAATAACTTTCTGTTTTTAACTCTGGAACTGGCTGGCTTACGACGACGCATGCAGCACCTTTGGCAAAGGCATCTTCTATAAAATTGTGACCGTCACAGGTTTCACCTTTTATGGCAACAAAGATTTCCCCTGGCTTTAACGTTCGCGTATCAATTGAAATGCCGGTTGCCTCAAAATCAGAAGGGGAAGCTACAAGCCCCAGAGCTTTCAGAATATCACTTGCTTGCCATGTTGCCATTTTTTACTCCTACAAATGTTTCAGAATCTCGTCCTGGTCACTGAAAGGATACACGGTACTTCCTATGGTCTGACCAGTTTCATGACCCTTACCTGCCACTAACAATACATCATCAGGGTTTAATCCTGCAATCGCTACGGCAATGGCCTTTGCGCGGCTGCTGATTTCCTGGGCTCTTGGGCAGGCTGTCATAATCTCCGCACGAATAGTGGCTGGGTCTTCTAGACGTGGATTATCATCTGTAACAATGATTTTGTCCGCCAGTTGATCGGCGATTTTCCCCATTTGGGGACGTTTTTCTTTATCACGGTTCCCGCCGCATCCAAAGACAACCCACAACTGCCCTTTTGTATGGGGTCGCAGGTTTTCTAAAACACATTTCAGGGCATCGGGGGTGTGGGCATAATCCACAAAAATGGGGGCCTGATTCTTTTCTCCAACATAGTCCATCCTGCCCTTTACGCTTTGAAGGGAAGGAAACGTTGATACCAAAGATGGAATAGAAAGGCCTGTCGAGTTCGCAAGGGCCAAAGCACATAAAAGGTTTTCAAGCTGAAAAATGCCAGCCAGTGGGATTGTTTGTGACGGAAAGGTTTCGCCATGGGTGGTCAAATCAAAACGAATGGAATGATCGGACGGCTGAATGTTCGTCGCAGAAAAATCAGCATCCTTGGTCAGGCTATAGGATATTAGGGAATGGTTTTGGGTCCGACAAATGTCCGAAAGTTTATCAAAATAGGGGGAATCGGCATTTAAAACAACAGGGCTTTCCTTGGGCAGAACCTCTGAGAATAATCGAGCCTTGGCCTGAAAATAGGCATCCAAAGTTCCGTGATAATCAAGGTGATCTTGGGTCAAATTGGTAAAGGCCGCGGCTTTGATTGTGGCCCCATCAAGGCGATACTGATCAAGACCGTGACTAGAGGCTTCGATGGCAAGGTGATTGATATCACTTTCCTTTAAAGCCCTTAGGGTTTTATGGAAATCAAGGGGGCCAAAGCTTGTAAGGCTCGGTAGTTTTAGGTCTTCGTCTAAGCCTACACTTGTCGTCAGACCTAATGTGCCTAAACTTGCAGACGGCAGTCCATTTCTCTCCCAAAGTTGTTTTAGCATACTGACAACCGAACTTTTCCCGTTTGTCCCCGTTACGGCGATAATCGTGTCAGGTTGCTTTTTGTAAAAAGCCTGGGCTAGTTTTGCAAGCGCCAATCTTGGGTTTTGAACTTGCACAAAAGATACTTCAGGAAAAATGGACCCCAACTGGACACAAATTTCTGTATGGGCAACAACAACGGTAGCACCCTTTTGGATAGCTGTTTTTGTGTAAGTCAAGGCTTCAGCGCAGGGGACTGAAACGAAGATATTCCCTTTTTGGGTATGACGGGAATCGCAAGAAATCCCATTTCCCAAGGCTGCTTTTTCAAAAATTTCCTTAAGGAGCATTCAGGGTATCTGCTGACACAACATGATTTACATTAAGCCATTTGTTCGACGAAACTGGGTCCTCGGCATCAAGGTCAGCATGAATCCCCAAAATAGGGGCCATGCGTTCTATAATTTTCCCGCCCGTTGGAGCTGCATTCCAACCAGCCGTTGCAAATCCATACGTTTTTTGGGTTGGCTTAGGGTCATCCAATGTTATCAAAACAATATATGTTGGGTCTTGATGGGGAAATGCTCCTACAAAAGTGGCAATACGTGCCCTTTTTCCCTCAACGCCATAAGTTCCATTTTTATTAAGCTTATAAGAGGTTCCTGTCTTACCAATAACCCGATATCCTTTGACGTTTGCTTGTTTTGCGTTGCCTTCTATTACAACCATTCGAAGTAAGTCACGAAGGATTTGTGAAGTTTTAGAGGAAATGATTCGTGGCTGATTTTGATAGTCGATATTTCTTATTTGACCTTTGAACAAAAGGGTGGCCACCGGCACAATTCCATCATTAATGAACCCTCCAACTGTTGAAATAAGCTGAAGAGGAGTTACAGAAATCCCATAACCGTATGACGCAGTCATCATTGTCGATTCTTTCCAGTCTGCGGGGATCAGGGGTTGACCTATTTCTGGAATCTCAAGAGAAGGGGATTTGAAAATACCAAACTTCTTCATAAAAGCTTTTTGATTTGTCGCCCCAAACTCTTGGGCTATTTTGATAGCTGCTATGTTTGAAGAGTAAATAAGGGCCTCTGCTAGACTAAGAACTCTGTTTTTGCCTCTAAAATCTGTAATCAAAAATTTCCCAATTTGAAAAGGGTGAGACGCATCATAACGACTATTTACAGTTGCCGTTCCAGCTTCTAAAGCAATAGCTGTGTTCAAAATCTTAAAGGTTGAACCAGGTTCGTACGTGCCTAAAGTATTGCGGTTAAAGGCGGCTTCTTTTAGCCCTTGCCCAGGTTGATTGGGATCAAATCCTGGGGCTGAAACCATTGCGAGCAACTCCCCTGTTTTTAAATCCATGACCATTGCATTTCCACCAACAGCACTATATTCGGTGATGGCTTTCATCAATTCATCGTGGACAACGTGCTGAACCCTTATGTCCAAAGATAATTTCAAAGGCACATCTGTTTTCTGCAATTTGGTGTCAAAGAATTTCTCAATCCCAGCAAGCCCATTTCCATCAACGCCGCAATAGCCAAGAACATGGGCAGCCAGCTGACCATAGGGGTAAACCCGTTTATGATCTTTTTGTAGGTAAACACCTGGAATGCCCAGCTGATTGATCGCCTGCTGAAGTTTGGGGGGAAGATGACGGGCAAGCCACACAAACCCCTTAGCAGAGCTTAGGCGTTGATAAAGAACCTCAAATCCAACTTCTGGCAAGACTTTGGCTAGTTTTTCGGCAGCCTCTTTCGCATTAAGAATAACTTTTGGATTTGCATAAATGGATGCCGTGACAAGATGTGTCGCTAAAACTTCGCCGTTTCTATCAACAATATCAGCTCTGGCAAGGGTTGCCGTTTGTTCTGAGTTTGAATGTGAACACTCTTTAGGTCCCTGAAAAACCATAACATCAATCAAACGTCCGCATATCAAAAGATAAGCAATGGCAACAAGGCTTCCGGCTACAAACACGCGCTGTCTTGCCATTTCAAGAAGCGAACGATGATGCACAACCTGATGCCAAAGGCTCAGGTGTTTTGCAACGCTGATAAAGGGGCGCTTAATGAGTCGTTTCAATCTTCCCCCCTAATCTGCGTCTGGGGCAGGGGAGGGCATATCTGCTGCCGCTTCTGCAACTAGGTTTTCAAGCGCCCTTCGATCATAGCCGCCATCTTTGCTGGCAACGTCGTCAAACGAAACAAACTGGGCACTGGCAATGGGGGCTATATCAAGGTATTTTTGCGCAAGGACTTGTAGACGGCTTGGATCGTTCAAATGTGCCCATTCTGCGCGCAGAACGTGCAGAGCTTCGTTTGTGTCCTGAATGCCTTTTCTCACCTGCGTATGCTGACGCTCAAGCTCCATGACGGCATACTTAATCTTAAAAAGGACTAATCCAATCACAATCGATAAACTCGCAACAGCAAGGGTAGAACGGCGCATCATAAAGACAGTCCTTTTTCTCCCAAAGAAACCAAAGTTGCCCCTCTCAATTTTGCGGATCGGCTCCGGGGGTTTTCTCTAACTTCTTGCCTGCTTGGTGCCAAAGGTTTTGGAAAAAGTGGGTTTAGGGTAAAACCAGGGCGTGCACACGACGAAGCATTCGCACGCATCCAGTTTTTGACCACTCGGTCCTCCAAAGAATGAAATGTGACTGTGATCACTTTCCCACCCACAGACAATAAATTTAAAGTTTTTTTCAGTGCCGTATCTATCTCTATTAACTCATTATTTACAAAAATACGCAAGGCTTGAAACGTTAACGTAGCTGGGTCGATACCATCATGGCGCCTTACGATCGAACGAACAAGCGCGGCCAAGTCTTTCGTTGTCTCTAAAGGCTTTTTCTTCCTTTGTTCCACGATTGTCTTGGCGATAATTTTTGCCTTTTTCTCTTCTCCGTATAAGGAAATAATTTCAGCTAATTGATTTTCCGGGTATGTGTTCAAAACGTCCCCAGCTGTAATCCCCCCCTGGCTTTTTGACATGCGCATATCAAGGGGGCCTTCAAACCTAAAGGAAAAACCCCGATCTGCTTGGTCCAACTGGTACGAAGAAACGCCAAAATCAAAGATAATACCATCGTATGTTCCGGGGGGAAGAAGTGTATCAAGGTCGCTGAAGACACCTGAAATGAATTGAAATCTATCCTTAAATTCATTTTGGAATTCCAGGGCCCGTGCCTTTGCGTCAGGGTCACGGTCAAGGCCAATGACTGTGCAATTTTTCGCCTCAAGAATGGCGCGTGTGTATCCGCCCCCACCAAAGGTTGCATCAACGTAAACGCCTCCGTCTCTGGGGCCTAAGACCTCCAAAACTTCACGTAGGAGGACGGGAATATGGTTATCCATCACAGTTTTTTCAAATCACAAAGTCATAATACTAAAGAATGCTGTTGCATTATTATTCTTTAATTATACGCAACAGCAGATTTTCTATATCACTCTCCCTATTATTTGTCAAACATAAGCTGCTGTTGGATCGCTTTATATCATCCAATGCTCGGAAGGGTGAGGTCATTTTGAATCTCATAAATTTGTTCAATGCATTGAACAAATTCATTATTACCATTTAACACTTCAAATACCGCTCTATCCCCTCCATCAGTCGGGCAGCTTGGACGGTTTCCTCCACGTCATGAACGCGCACAATCTTTGCCCCTTTTAAGATGCCCAGGGTGTTCGCGGCAATGCTTCCTCCAAGCCGCTTTTCCGGCGGGGCTTTTGTTGTGTAGCCAATAACAGATTTTCTAGAAACACCAAGCAGTAAGGGATATCCAAGTTTTGTGAAGGCCTCAAGATTAGCCAAAAGCTCCAGATTCTCCTCAACAGTTTTTCCAAAGCCAATACCAGGGTCTATGATAATTTTGTCCTTTTTTACGCCGCGTCTTGTGGCATGAAGGACTAAGTTTTCAAGTTCCTTTGAAACCTCCTTGACCACGTCTTTATAATCTCCCTTAAGGTAACGCCCGCCGAGCTCTGTTTGTTCGGTAGACTCGTTGGCTTTTGAGTGGGTTATAACAACGTATGCCCCTGTTTCCAGGGCAACGTCAGTCATTGCTGGGTCCTTTGTCAGGCCGCTTACATCATTAATAAGGCAGGCACCCCGTTTGACAGCCTCCCTTGCAACAGTAGCTTTTGTTGTGTCGATGGAAAGGGGAATGGAAAGATACTGCAGAAGGCAGTCAATAACGGGAAGGACCCGATTCATTTCTTCCTCAAGGGAAACGGGGCTGGCCCCTGGGCGTGTGCTTTCCCCGCCAATATCCAAAATATCCGCGCCCATTTCGGTAAAGGTCTTGGCCTGTTGCAGGGCCCTTTCGACCGGGCTCTTGTCCGACATAAGTCCGTCCCCTGACAGGGAATCTGGGGTTATATTCAAAACCCCCATAACAAGGTTTTTTGGCGTTGAGAGAAGCTTCTTTAGCATACGGTCTATTCCTTCTAAAAGATTTGTCGTAATCTTAAGGCTGAAGGTAACCTTTAGCCAAAAGATGGTAAACAATGAAATTCTTGACCCTGAATGATGTTTCTTTAGCAAATAAAACAGTTTTGGTTCGGGTTGACCTTAATGTGCCAACCAAGGGCGCCACCGTGACGGATGCAACCCGCATTGAAAGCATCTTGCCAACCTTGAATCACCTGCTAAAAGAAAAAGCGAAGGTCGTCTTGATGTCGCATTTTGGAAGGCCGTCAGGGTGGGATTCGGCCCTGTCTTTAAAATTCATCATTCCCGTTTTGGAAAAGGTTTTTCAGCATCCCGTGACTTTCTTGCCCGCTTGTGTTGGTGACAGCATAGGAAAGGCAATAAAAGACGCGCCTTATGGCAGCGTATTTTTGCTTGAGAACCTAAGGTTCTATGAGGGTGAAGAAAAGAATGACCCTGTTTTTTCAAAAGACCTAGCAGCCCTAGCGGATGTTTATGTCAATGATGCCTTTTCTTGTTCTCACCGCGCCCATGCGTCCGTTGTGGGTGTGACAAAGTACTTGCCATCTCTTGCGGGGCATTCTTTAAGCCTTGAATTAAAGCACCTTGATCTGTGTTTAAGGTCGCCAGAGTATCCTTTGACAGCCATCGTTGGCGGGTCGAAAATTTCAACAAAATTGGAATTGCTGACAAACTTGTGCGAAAAGGTGGACACGTTGATAATAGGGGGCGCTATGGCCAATACGCTGCTTGCTGCACAGGGGATAGACGTTGGAAAATCTTTGTATGAACCAAATTTGTTGGATATTGCTGCCAGAATTTTAAAAAACTCTAAGGCTGAAATTCTTTTGCCCACTGACGTTGTGATTGGAAAAGATCTGTCGGATAGGGCCCAAACCCAAATTGTGGATGTATATGCCATTCCCCAAGACCAGATGGCTTTGGACCTGGGTCCAAAAACGGTTGAACGGATCAAGGCGGTTCTTAAGGAATCACGGACAGTTATCTGGAATGGTCCCGTTGGCGCCTTTGAATGCGCACCTTTTGCAGAGGCGTCCTTAGAAATTGCCAAAACGCTTGCTGATTTGAGCCAAAAGGGATCCTGCCTAAGCGTTGCAGGCGGGGGCGACACAGTTGCAGCTCTTGGAATGGCTGGGGTTAAAGATAAACTAACTTATGTTTCGGCAGCTGGCGGGGCTTTCCTTGAATGGCTTGAGGGGAAGGTTTTGCCAGGAGTTGAAGCGCTGATTGGGAATCCATAGCTACGGTCAGGGTTTTAGAGATTCAATTTCTTTCAGAGATAGACTTGTGATCTCTGCAATTGTTTGTGGGTCAAGACCCTTGGAGAGCATCTTACGGGCGATTTCCAGTTTCCCTTCCGCTTTTCCTCTCTCCATTCCCTCCTCTCTTCCTTCTTCTCTTCCTTTCTCCATTCCTTTCAGTATTCCCCTCTCCATTCCCCTCGCTTCACCCCGTTGTTCATAATTTCTGATGGTATTCGTTTGGATGCGAAGCCATTTTAGGTGATCTTCGTAGTCTTCTCTTTCCGCATCATTAAAGTTCATGATATCAAGAACATTAAGGGCCTTTTTAAGCTTTGTCTTTTCAAGGCTTTTTGGAAGGTTATCCTTGTCCAGCATGCTG
>Ga0007854_10000407_pt1 | contig 28032 bp, 24 predicted proteins | sample CryBogCBH12Aug08_FD_60382 | JGI IMG/M metagenome (GOLD analysis project Ga0007854, IMG submission 60382) | Freshwater microbial communities from Crystal Bog, Wisconsin, USA - CBH12Aug08 | ecosystem: Environmental > Aquatic > Freshwater > Lake | place: Crystal Bog, Wisconsin, USA | collected... | reverse complement strand
AGTGAGGCCGGTCTGAATGACGTGGTACGATTGCTGGATGCTCTGGCGAATGGCGACTTAACCCAGACAATCAGTTCTGAATACCAGGGAACGTTTGGGCAAATGAAAGAGGATGCCAATGCAACTGTGGCGCAATTAACCGAAATCATCAGCCGCATCAAAGATGCAGCCAATACCATCAACACTGCCGCCAAAGAAATATCTTCCGGCAATACCGACCTATCACAGCGCACCGAGGAACAGTCCTCCCATTTGCAAGAAACTTCCTCCAGCATGGAAGAATTAACATCAACAGTCAAACAGAACGCCGAACATGCCCGGCAAGCCAACCAATTAGCGGCTGGTGCTTCTGAAATGGCTGTACGTGGGGGTGAAGTCGTAGGGAATGTCGTCAACACCATGAGTTCGATCAGTGAAAGTTCGAAAAAAATTGTCGACATCATCAGCGTGATTGACAGCATTGCTTTCCAGACCAACATTCTCGCATTAAACGCGGCCGTAGAAGCAGCGCGTGCCGGTGAGCAAGGACGCGGTTTCGCCGTGGTAGCTGCAGAAGTGCGTAACCTTGCGCAACGTAGCGCTTTAGCAGCCAAAGAAATCAATGGTCTGATCAGTGACTCGGTCAACAAAGTTCAAGCTGGCACCAAACTAGTCGACCAGGCCGGCAAAACTATGGAAGAAGTTGTGGCGGCAGTAAAACGTGTTACCGGTATTATGGGCGAGATCAGCTCTGCCTCATCGGAGCAAAGTTTCGGCATCGAACAAGTCAGCCAGGCGATCAACCAGATCGACGATGTGACACAGCAGAATACGGCGTTAGTCGAACAAGCGGCAGCAGCAGCTGAATCGTTGAAAGAACAGGCGCAACACCTCACCCAAATGATGTCCACATTCAAGCTGTCCAGTAACGCGCAGCACAAGGGAAATTTACTTGCATTAAGGTAGCGTACCAATTGCAAACCGAGGAGGATATGAATGCCCTTTACTTGGTACGCTTGGCTTAACTTGCTTTAAATTCAATGCCGGCGTAAAGTGCCGCAGCTTTTTCCTTCACAGAAAGTCGGTGAAATGAGTAACACACAAACGAAGCAAAATTTGTCTACACTTGCACTCGGCGCCATTGGTGTGGTTTTCGGCGATATCGGCACCAGCCCGCTCTACGCGATACAAACCACATTTACAGGCACCACTCCTCTACCTGTTGTGGAAGCGAACATCCTCGGCGTCTTGTCGGTCATGTTCTGGACAATCATGCTTCTGGTATCGCTCAAGTACGTCGTCATCATTATGCGCGCCGACAACCATGGTGAAGGGGGCTCGCTGGCCCTGTTGTCTTTGGTAAGTGACTTGACTGCACAAAACAAAAAATTAAAATGGTTTCTCACCGCTCTCGGTGTATCTGCAGCAGCTCTTTTTTTCGGCGACGGCATGATCACCCCCGCTATTTCCGTGCTATCGGCAGTCGAGGGGCTGGATTTGATTTCCCATCAGTTCAAGAGCTATGTCCTGCCCATTAACTTTATCATATTGACGGGATTGTTTTTTATCCAGAAACGCGGAACGGGCACCGTAGGTATACTGTTTGGCCCCATTATGGTTTTCTGGTTTATTTGTCTGGCGATACTGGGCATTATGTCGATTGCGCAGAGTCCTCAAGTTCTATTGGCACTTAACCCTGTCTATGCAATCAACTTTTTGAGAGCTGATTGGAGTGTCTCTTTCATGGCTCTGGGTGGTATCGTTCTTGCAATCACTGGAGGGGAAGCCCTGTATGCCGATATGGGCCACTTTGGAAAATTGCCGATTCGCCTAGCCTGGTTTTCTTTCGTGCTTCCCGCACTTGTTTTGAATTATTTTGGGCAAGGTGCCTTACTTCTGCACAATCCTAAAGCGATCGAGAACCCATTCTATCTGCTTGCCCCGGAATGGGCATTGATCCCGATGGTCATTCTTGCTACCGCAGCAACCGTCATCGCGTCACAGGCTGTCATCTCGGGTGCATTCTCAATAGCCAATCAGTCACTACAAATGGGATTTCTTCCGCGGGTGCAAATTTGCCATACCTCAGGAAAGGCGAAGGGGCAAATTTATGTGCCCTTCACCAATTGGGTACTGTACCTGGCCGTGGTATATTTGGTTTTCACCTTCCAGAGTTCTGCTAATCTGGCGGCTGCTTATGGCGTGGCGGTCACCGGCACCATGACTATAACTACCGTCATGATTGGATTCGTCATCATCAAGCTTTGGCGATGGCCTCTGGCAGGTGCCATCCCCCTGATTGCCGGTCTTTTTGTCATAGATATAACCTATTTTTCGGCTAATGCAATTAAAATTCCTCAAGGTGGCTGGTTTCCGATTCTAATTGCCACCATCTCTTTCACTGTTCTGATGACTTGGAGGCGCGGAAGAGAATTACTTTTCGCTGAAGTTTCGCGGCAATCAGTCCCCATGCAAGCAATAATTGATGGCGTAGACAGTATTCCACGCGTTGAGGGTACCGCAGTGTTTCTTACACCGTCAAACGAAGGTGCCCCCTCTTCCATGTTACACAACCTTAAGCACAATCACGTATTGCATGAACGCAACGTATTACTGACAGTCCTGGTTGAGGAAAAACCTTACGTTACAAAAGGCAATCGACTCTTAATCAAGGATATGGGTAAAAACTTTTATTGGGTCAGAGTATTCTATGGATTTATGGAAACCCCAGACATTCCAAGCGCTCTGGAGTTATGCGAGGCACAAGGCCTGACTTTTGAGATGATGTCCACGTCGTTCTTCGTTTCTCGGGCCCTGATTGTCTCCGGCCCCAATCCTGGCATGGTAAAATGGCGCGAACGACTATTCATGGCTTTATCCCGTAACGCCATGCATGCTGCGGATTTTTATAAAATTCCGGTGAATCGCGTGGTTGAGATGGGAACAAAAATCGAAATTTAATAACCTCAATTAATCTTTCCCAAACAAATCACGGCTATAAACTTTATCCGCCACATCGCGAATATCATCGGTAATGCGGTTTGCAACGATGACATCCGATTCCTGCTTGAATTGTGCCAAATCATTCACCACTCTAGAGTGAAAGAACTCAGCTTCTTTGAGCACCGGTTCATACACGATCACTTCGATACCCTTGGCTTTGATCCGTTTCATGATGCCTTGAATACTGGAGGCCCGAAAATTATCTGAACCGCTCTTCATGATTAATCGGTGAATTCCGACAATCTTGGGATTACGTTTCACGATGCTTTCCGCAACAAAATCTTTGCGCGTGGTGTTGGATGCAACGATAGCGTTAATCAAATTTTGAGGAACATCCTGATAGTTGGCCAGCAGTTGCTTGGTATCTTTGGGCAGGCAGTAACCGCCGTAGCCGAACGAAGGATTGTTATAGTGGTCGCCAATTCTCGGATCAAGGCTTACCCCCTGAATGATCTGTTTTGTATCCAGTCCGTGAGTCGCAGCATAAGTATCTAGCTCGTTAAAATAGGCTACGCGCATCGCCAGGTAGGTATTGGCAAAAAGCTTGACTGCTTCAGCCTCGGTCGAGTCGGTAAACAGGGTGGGAATATCCTGTTTGATCGCCCCCTGCTTGAGCAGATTGGCAAAGGTCTCGGAACGCTTGGAACGTTCGCCCACGACAATCCGGGAAGGGTGAAGATTGTCGTACAAGGCGCGCCCTTCACGCAGGAATTCGGGTGAGAAGATGAGATTCGGGCAGTTGAACTGCGCGCGCGCTTTGACCGTATAGCCCACCGGAATAGTCGACTTAATAACCATGACAGCCTGCGGATTAATGCTCATTACATCCTGAATAACCGACTCAATCGAGCGCGTATTAAAATAATTAGTGACGGGATCGTAATCAGTGGGCGTGGCAATAATAACGTAGTCTGCCCCCGCGTAGGCTTCACGTTTATCCAGCGTGGCTTTGAAATCGAGTGTTTTGTGTTTCAGGAAATCCTCAATCTCGGCATCTTCAATAGGAGACTGCTTGCGGTTAAGCATTTCGATCTTTTCAGGAACGATGTCAACCGCAACCACTTGGTTGTGTTGTGCAAGTAGAATGGCGTTGGAAAGCCCGACGTAGCCGGTACCGGCGATGGCAATTTTCATAAATTCAGTTTCCCAATTATGAGTAGATCGACTATTACTTAACAGCCCAGTAGTTAATTATTATTCGGATTGACTTGGCACAGCGGACACGGTTACTTTAGGATGATCGCCGATGATCTGAAAAAAAACCTCATTGGGCTTCACCATGCCAAGTTCACTTCGCGCTCGTTCCTCAATAGCTTCGGTGCCTTGTTTAAGGTCACGCACTTCTGCATCAAGCACTGCATTTCGAGATTGTGTCTTTTGGTTTAATTGCTTCTGTGCATCAACCTGTTGCCTGAGATCCCACACCTTCAACCAGCCGCCCTTTCCAACCCACAGCGGGTACTGCAAGAGCAAGATCAGGGCAACAAGTATCAGCGATATCCAACGCATCTAATGCAGTGCATGCCTACAAGAATTGGTAATAAGCCTCGCGCCCGGGATAAGATGCGCAGTCCCCCAGATCCTCTTCAATGCGTAACAATTGGTTATATTTTGCGATACGATCAGAACGCGACAGTGAGCCTGTTTTAATCTGTAGCGCATTCGTCGCAACGGCAAGGTCTGCAATGGTAGAGTCTTCCGTTTCGCCCGAACGGTGCGAAATGACAGCGGTATAACCTGCGCGCTTGGCCATTTCAATCGCGGCAAATGTTTCAGTCAGGGTGCCAATCTGGTTGACCTTGATGAGGATAGAATTGGCAATACCGCGCTTAATCCCTTCCCTAAAGATTTTCGTATTGGTGACAAAAATGTCGTCACCGACAATTTGAATCGATTTGCCGAGACGATCTGTCAATGCCTTCCACCCATCCCAATCATGCTCGCTCATGCCATCTTCGATACTGATGATCGGGTATTTGTCGACCCAAGTTGCGTAAAGATCAATGATCTGAGCAGAAGTCAGGGTTAGTCCGTCTGCCTTAAGGTGATATTTTCCCTCGCTGTAAAACTCGGAGGCCGCAGCGTCAAGCCCGATTGCCACATCTGCGCCGGGAACATACCCTGCTGCTTCGATCGCTTCGACAACTACTTTAAGAGCAGCTTCGTTGGAACCCAATGAAGGTGCAAACCCTCCTTCGTCTCCCACCGTAGTGCTAAGACCGCGACTGTGGAGAATTTTTTTCAGGTGATGGAATATCTCGGCTCCGCACCGCAGCGCTTCACGAAAACTTTGACTGCCCACCGGAATAATCATAATTTCCTGAACATCGGCCCCCCCTGTGGCATGTGCTCCACCATTGATAATATTCATCATAGGCACCGGCATTTCCATACGCGCCGCCCCGCCGAAATAGCGGTACAGCGGTAAACCGGCTTCTTCAGCGGCAGCTTTCGCTACAGCAATGGAAACGGCCAGTATGGCATTGGCTCCGAGGCGGGATTTATTTTCTGTTCCATCCAGATCAATCATAGTCTGATCTATGAACGCCTGTTCGGCAGCATCAAGACCAATGATGGCCTCGGCGATTTCAGTGTTGACATTTTCCACTGCCATCAGCACGCCTTTACCTAGATAACGTTGTTTGTCGTTATCACGTAATTCCACTGCTTCCTTGGTGCCCGTTGATGCACCGGAAGGCACAGCAGCGCGCCCCATGACGCCCGATTCCAACAACACATCTGCCTCAACCGTAGGATTGCCACGGGAGTCCAGAATTTCACGCGCTACGACATCAACAATTGCACTCATGATTTTTTCCTTTAGTTTACTAAACGCAAGTTTACTTTTTCTTCAATCAACCCCTGTTCCTTTACCGTTGCATCCAACACCTTCAATGTTTGCAACAATTCTTTCAAGTGTCCCAGTGGAAAGGCATTGGGACCGTCAGATAATGCCTGGGATGGATTTGGGTGAGTTTCCATGAACAAACCGGAAACACCTGCCGCCACGGCTGCGCGCGCGAGTACCGGCACAAATTCGCGCTGACCACCGCTCACTGTCCCCTGCCCTCCGGGCAACTGCACTGAATGAGTCGCATCAAATATCACAGGACATCCGGTAGTACGCATCACCGCCAGCGACCGCATGTCGGAAACCAGATTGTTATAGCCAAATGATGCACCCCGTTCGCACACCATAATATTGTCAGCATTACTTGCTTCGCGCGCTTTTTCAACCACGTTCTGCATATCCCACGGAGACAAAAACTGCCCTTTCTTGATGTTTACCGGGCGGCCTGAACGAGCTACGGCATGGATGAAATCAGTCTGGCGACAAAGAAATGCGGGTGTTTGCAATACATCTACTATTGCAGCAACCGGCATGATTTCTTCAATGCTATGAACGTCAGTCAAAATCGGCACAGCAATTTGCTTTTTGACCTTTTCCAAAATCTTCAGTCCTGCATCCATTCCGAATCCGCGAAAAGATTTTCCGGAGCTACGGTTGGCTTTATCGTAGGAAGATTTGTAAATGAATGGAATCCCCAGCTCAAGACAGATTTCTTTAATTTGTCCCGCCGTATCCAGCGCCATCTGCTCAGACTCGATGACACACGGCCCCGCAATTAAAAACAGGGGATGAATGAGTCCGGCATCAAAGCCACACAGCTTCATGAAGCATGGCCTTTAGCAGCTTGCCGATGTTGGATAGCTGCTTCAACATAGGATTTAAACAAGGGATGCCCATCGCGTGGCGTGGAAGTAAACTCCGGGTGAAATTGCACCCCCACAAACCAGGGATGGGTCGTTTGTGGCAATTCCATAATCTCAGGCAATGACTCACTGGGTGTTCGAGCCGCGATCACTAATCCGGCATTTTCCAGCGTGGGCAAATAATGGTTATTCACTTCATAACGGTGGCGATGTCGCTCGTTGACTTCGTTACCATAGATACGCGATGCCAGCGTGCCCGCTTTGATCGGACACCGTTGAGAGCCAAGACGCATCGTTCCGCCCAAATCCGAGTTCTCGCTGCGGGTTTCAACCTTGCCGTCCCGATCCAGCCATTCAGTAATTAAAGCGACCACGGGATGCTCGGTTTCCAGATTGAACTCCGTACTATTTGCATCGGTCATTCCGGCTACATCGCGAGCATATTCAATCACGGCGAGCTGCATGCCAAGACAGATGCCCAGATAGGGAATCCTGTTCTCGCGGGCATATCGTATCGCTGCAATTTTGCCCTCGGTGCCTCGTACCCCGAAGCCCCCTGGCACCAGTATTGCATCCAAGTGTTTCAGTACATTGATTCCTTCAGTCTCAATCGTTTCCGAATCAAGGTACTCGATGTTCACCCGCGTGGAAGTATGAATCCCCGCATGCCGCAAAGACTCAATCAAAGATTTATAGGATTCAGTAAGGTCAACGTACTTGCCGACCATGCCAATAGTGACCTCATTTTGAGGGTTTTCCAGTTCGGCAACCAAGTTGTCCCATACTGACAAATCTGCAGGCGGAAGTTGCAGGCCCAATTGTTCGCAAACAATCCGGTCCAGACCCTGCTTGTTCAGCATTTGTGGAACCTTGTAAATGCTATCAACATCCCACATCGAAATCACGGCTTCTTCGCGCACATTGGCAAACAGCGAAATCTTGGCGCGCTCGTCTTCCGGAATCGGGCGATCCGCCCGGCATAATAGCGCTGTCGGAAAAATACCGATCTCACGCAATTTTTGTACACTATGCTGGGTTGGCTTGGTTTTTAATTCGCCGGCACTGGCAATATAGGGAACCAGGGTCAGGTGAATATAAGCCGTGTCAGTCCGACCTCGCCGCAATCCCATCTGCCTGGCCGCTTCCAGGAATGGGAGCGATTCTATGTCACCTACTGTACCGCCAATTTCAACTATTGCCACGTCGGCCTTGCCATCGTGAGAAGCCGCTGCACCTCGTTCGATAAAGGCCTGAATTTCGTTGGTAATGTGGGGAATAACCTGCACTGTCTTGCCAAGATATTCGCCGCGACGTTCCTTGCGAATGACGCTATCGTAAATCTGCCCGGTAGTAAAATTATTGGCCTTACGCATCTTTGCCGAGACAAAACGCTCGTAATGCCCCAGATCAAGATCGGTTTCTGCACCGTCTTCCGTCACAAAAACTTCACCATGCTGAAACGGGCTCATCGTGCCCGGATCAACATTAATATAGGGATCAAGTTTGAGAAGAGTTACCTTGAGGCCGCGCGACTCAAGAATCGCAGCGAGAGATGCTGCGGCGATTCCTTTACCCAAAGAAGAGACCACACCACCTGTAATAAAAATATATTTTGTCATGGGGCGTAATGATACCGCAAAACACACTTCCCCTCAAAAGGAAGTAAAGCCTGGAATAGTCAGAAATCTGCCATTATTGCCAAGATGGAAGTGGTGGCGGCTGTGTTCATGGTTGTGTATAAATCACCTGGGGCTGATAACTGGAGCCCTCAGGAAGCTGATTACCTTTGGCATACATGCATTGCTCATAAGCGATGTCGTAGCGGCGCTGAAATTCTTTTTGACTGCGATTTGCCTCACCCGTACCAATTGCGGCACCTTCCAACATCCCAATAGCTGCACCAGCCCCGGAGCCATTGCGATTACCCGCCCCCAAAATTCCCGCAACCACGCCTATTGCCGTGCCTGCCGCAATACTTTTCATTTCACTGTCGGAAGCAGCTTTGCTGGCTGAGGTTCCAATGGATTTTTGCGCAAACTGCCTACAAACACTGTCTTCGGCATTAAATTGATCAAATGACTTTCCCGGAGCAGGCATCACGGCAACGCTCGGCCCATTCGGGATACTCGCGCATCCAGCCAAAGCGGTTATAAGTGCTAACGACCCTATTGAAAGACGCATGACTATCCTCTCCAGCCTGAATTGAACTATTTTATAGACTATTACATTAACTAATAAATTTCAATCAGTTAATAATAACTATGGCGTCAATAATAAAAAAATTTAAAATAATACAAATTTCCCTAAAGTTTATTTAAAGCATGCCGATAGCCATATTACTGGGACAAGCGTCAATCCATTCTTAATTTTTTGGATTTCATTTAGGAGAACACCATGAGTTCAATCAGCAACATTTCCAGTTTGACTAGCCAGACCTATTTGCAGCCCACAACCAAGGCAACGCAATCGGTTGTTGGTGCGAACTCGGACAATGACAGCCAGAGTAACGGTGGGAGCAAAGTCGGAGGAGTAGGCAAATCAAATTTCCTGAGCGCCATTGAACAGGCATTGGGGCAAAGTTTGTCAGGCAGCTCCAGTGCTTCCTCTTCCACGCCGACAATCAGTACAACCCAATCGTCAACTTCGACTGCGACCCAGAGTGTTCAGGCTGCTTTACACGCTTTTCTGCATAACCTTTTTACAGCATTGCAGCAATCCGGGGGACAAACTAACAACTCGGCCCCCAACACCAGCAGCACTCCTGCAACAGAAGCTGAAGGCCGTCATGGTCAAAATGGGAGTTCAAATCTGGTGGCAGGTATTCAGAATTTGTTGCAACAACTCTCATCGAGCGCCCAAAATACCTCAACGGCAAGTACTACGAGCGGACAAAATAGTAGTAGCAATTCCAGCGCGATCAACAATCTGAGTTCCAGTTTCCAGAATTTGTTGACTGCCTTAAACACATCTCAAGGACAAGGGGCTTCGGCATCAACATCCAATTTGCAATCGTTCTTGCAGAATTTACAAAAAAACCTGAGCAGTGGCCAAAACATTTCCGGCTCGCTGGTCAACACAGTTGCATGAAACATGGATCACAGCTAATTAATTGTTGCCCCGGACACTACTAATAGAAATTACAATTCCGGCCCAATCAAGCAATTGCTGATGTTGTTACTAGAAAGAAATTAGAGGCAGACAGCCATGGACGTTACTTCAGTTGCATCCTCACTATTAGCGACGGGGTCGACTCAAAGCACGCCAAGTAGTGGCAATTCAGTCACGCCTGCAGCTAACACCACTGCTCAACCGAATAATTCGCAAGCTAACGCTACTCCTGCTCCACCTGTGCCGCCATCCACTGCAATTCCTCAAAATCCATCAGCAGAGCAAATCGCCAAGGCAGTCAAGCAAATGAATGACTCCTTCAGTCAAAAGAGCCAGAATATTTATGCCACCATAGGAATAGATAAAGCAACCGGCGTTGAAGTTGTTAAAATCGTGGACCGTGACACCAACGAAACCGTGGTTCAATACCCGTCCAAAGCCGCTCTTGCAGCCGCCGCAGCTATCCAGCATCCACAGGGATCAACTGGGCAATTTATCAATACCAATGCCTGATTAATTCGACCTGTGCTATCGTAAACAGTAAACGCGCTTCTCTTGCATGATGGCGTGAACTTGAAGCCCATTGGATATTTTGCCTAACAGGGTAGAATACCTATAATATAACAGCAACAAAAACTGGAGGACAGTCATGAGCACAATTCCTGGGGTAACTGCGATTTCCGGAACCACTGCAATTTCAGGTGCCACATCATCCAATATTAATGGCTCAAACTCGGCTCCAGCCAGCAACAGCATTCCCATTAACTTCAGTTCAAATACAACGACTAGTCAAGCTGCGAGCACACTGGCCGCTCAGGAACAAACCTTGGTCACGCTCGGGAGCAGTTCAAATTCGTCTGCCCCACTGACTTATAATGCCTCAGGGCTTTTAAGTTCAAGTCAATCTACACACTCGCCCACATCAACTTCTACCATTACAAGCGCTCAGGCAGCACAAGATGTGCTTGCAGCAGAACAAGTCGTCACCGAAACACTTAATTCATTGTTCTCAAGCACTTCATCTTACTCATCTAACTCCTCGTCCTCAAACACTTTCTCCCTGCCAAGCTTGCCTGCATCCTCCGCTTCAAACAGCAATACCTTAACGCCGGTAACCAGCGCCCAAAATGCCGTTGCAGCAGCAGAAGCAACCGTGACCAACACCCTTAATTCTTTGACCTCTGGAAAACCCTAAACAAGACCAACATCCGCCGCCTTTACTCCTGAAAAAACTGAAGTGATTTGCGCTGTTGATAACCCATATAACCCGCCTAGCAATCCCCCTAAAATAGCCCGGTAGTCATTTAGCACCGGATAATCGCGACTCTGAAACAGATTGGCCTGATTAACACTGACCTGTTCTCCCAAAATGCGTCCGCCTTTGATTTTTCCACCCAGCACCCAATAGACCGAACCATGCCCATGGTCGGTTCCTCTGTTGCCATTCTCCCTGAATGTTCGGCCAAATTCGCTTACCACGACCATGGCAGTATCTTGCCAGCGGGTTCCCATTTCCTCCTTAAATGCGATGAGCCCTCGCCCTAATTCATCGAAACGACTTGCCAGATATCCGACTCCCCCACCCTCTCCCACATGCGTATCCCAACCACCCACATCAACAAACCCGATGCTGTACTTTTCTTTCATCATCGTGGCAATACGGCGCGCCTCCAGTTCGAACCCTTTTGAAGTGATGGCATTTCGGCTGGCCGTATCCATGTGCGCAGTCATTTCCTTGAGCACTTCGTCTCTGACATCAAATCCTTCGACAACAGGTTTGGATAAATCGCTGTTCTGGTACATGGCTGTGATAATTTTGGTTTGGCGGGGATTCAGACCGGGTTTATCAAGCTGTCGAAGTGCCATATTGGGTATTTGAGTCTCACCACGAAATATTACCGGCAGCTGATCGGTAAAAGAGATGGCATTACTGCCGTGCAGTACCGAAGCCAGCCGATTCAAAAATCCGGATTGAAAGTTCCGGCTCGAATTAATTGCCTGACCAAGTTCAATACTGTCCTGCGTTTCGAAGTGACTGCGAGATAAATCATCTGTTCCCGCAAAAGGTATAAACGCTGCCTGCTGATTTTGAAATAACGGGTAGATACTTTCTCGCAGCGCCGGGTGCAGCCCCCAGTCACTATCCAGTGGCAATGCGCTGTGGGCATCAAGGCCGGGCTTGGCGATTGCGATATTAGGTCTCGACTCATAATAAAAGGAACTGGATACGGGAATCAGCAGATTGGCTGCGTCGTAGCCCCCGCGCAGAAAAACCAGCAAAAACTTGTTGCTATTAACCGAAGGCAAAGCAAGCAACTGCCCAGAACAAGTCATGAATGGCAGTGCTGCAAGGACCCGTAATACTTGACGACGGTTCATACTCAACCTCGTTAACGTTTCATAAACTCTGGCGATGCCAGCAAGAAAATGTTCCATTCCTGCTGCGACACGGCTTGATCAAGGGCGGCTTTGGTTTCAGCCCCCAAGGTGGATTGCCAAGACTGATAATAAAGCGCATTAGCCAGTTGGGGAAAAGCCGCACGCTCGGTAGCCTCCGGATTGTCGGTACGGAACAGCCCCGCATTGCCGCTCCCGATGGCTTTGGCAATTTCGAATCGCGTCGTCATCTGGCCGGAACTTGCCCAGGATACCTGAATCAGCGGATACCCATCAGGTGTTTGACGACCATAAAGCTGTTCACCCATGCGGTTCAGCCAATTGATCATTGGACCTGCATTCAAAATCGTTTTGTCATCGTAGGCTAACCTGACAGAAGAAACCACATAATGGATCGGGTCCTTAAATTTAGTACCGAGCGATGCACGAAATTCGGAAGACATAAACAGGGTTCTTAACACCTCACTGATCTGACCTCCAGATGCAAGAAAAGTTTTCGCCATATGATCAACAAGAGCATCCGAAGGGCTATCGCCCACAAAATAAACCGCCAGCTTGCGACTCACAAAATGCGCGGTGGCAGGATGGAATGCCAATAGGTCAAGCACCTCATCCACCTCGGCGATGCCACGGCCATGAATCGATTTCCCAAGAAAAGTCTTGTTGCCATAGTCATGATGGTTGGGATTGAACTCGAATAAACCCTGGCGCCAATACTGATCCTGCCACTCCTTTTTTACAGCGGGCTTTTGATCCGACAGGTTCACGCCCAAACCCGTCAAAATACGCGCCAGCTCTTGTACATCTGCCTGAGAATATCCTCCTGCCACGCCCAGCGTGTGCAGCTCCATCAATTCTCTCGCATAGTTCTCGTTGATATGTCCCTTTGCATTTTGCTCATTATCTAGATAGCGCAACATCGCCGGGTGATGAGCCGTAACGGTAAGCAGATCACGAAAACTGCCCAGTGAGTGAGCCCTAATTTGATCCTCGTAGTCAGCCAGCAACACTCTCAGATTACTTTTGGACTGGTGAACTGAAAAATGATTCATCCAGAACCACGTCATCTGTTCAACCAGTTGCTGAGGGGAATATAGATCCCGCAGGAGAGAACGCGTTGCGGTTTCTTTAGCAAGTTGATTCAAATATTGCTGATAGGCTTGCTGGGCCGCTTTTTTCTCGTCGTCGCTTGCAATTGCATCAGCCGCCTTGCGCTTCTGTTCGCTTTCAACAGCCAGTTGTACCATATTTTTTTGGCTGATCTGCATTCCTGAAATTTGTGCATGGACGGTATTGGGAAGAGTGATTACCGGATCAGGATGCAGCTGCGAATCGAGATAATTCTCGACACCCCGGTCAACCAGTTGGTGCATCTCGTTCGTATTGGCTCCCCAAGTCACCCGATTCAGCAGGAGTATGGGATCTGTCTGAAATTCCTTTGGCCAGGAAGTACGCGCTGTATTAGCGGGAGAAGCCGCGCAGCCCGTCAATAGGAAACAGCTCAACGTGCATAAAATAAAGCCATAAATGTTATTCAGGTACGGCACTTGCAGTCTTTCACTTAATTGTGTATCAAGTTTCGATATCAAAACGCAAAAGGCCACACAATCAGGTGGCCTTTTGTTCGCGCATTGCATATTAATCTGATTTACTGAATCAGTACCTTCCTTGAGTCTTGTTAATGTAGTTTGATAATTGCTCAGCTTCCTGATTCATTCGAATCAAGTTAGTATGAGTGTTGCGGAACAGTGCACACATCACCTTGTAAATAATCCGTGGATTGCCATCGATCAATGACTCAAAAGCAATGGGCTCCAATGTATAGACAGTGGCATCCCCATTGGCAACCAATGTCGCTTTACGAGTTGTACGGTCAATAAAAGCACGAGTTCCGGCACATTCACCCTCGTGCATGGTATAAAGCACAGCTCCCTTACCTTCCTTATCCCCAAACAAATTCAGCTTGCCTTCAATCAAAATGAAGAGCGTACCTGCTGCATCACCCTCTTTAGAAAGCATTTCTCCATCTTTAAGGTTCTTAACCCCCATTACGCTGCATAAAATCTCGCACTCTGCAGTGGTCAACTCCTTGCCAATTGATGACTTCCCCATTAATTCAACGTTAATTTTGGTTCCCATAACCTGATTATCTCCTGATGTAGCCTATGCCGAAAAGACATCGACCGATTTTGAAATCACCGTCCGGTTGTAAAGATAGCATAATTTAATATATAGCGAGTTCGTTAATCAACCGGAACTCATTCCCGATCTAAACTTTCCGCGAATAATATTTATGATTTCGGAAGATATTGTTAGAACAAGTCAACACTACCCGAGTCAACCGAATCCTGCTGAATATGTTTTTTATCCAGCGCCTCAAAGCTTGATTGGCTCGCCGCCATAGCACTTTCCAAACTTGCAATACGAAGCTGAAAGCGTTGCAAACCGTCGGCAGATTCGGCATCCCGCTCAACCTTATGGAGCGACTGCATATAGTCTTCAAGCAATTCTGATCTCTTTTGGACTTGCTCAAGTAGCTGCCTTACCAGATCGTCAAACTGCAATGAAATGATGGCATCCAGAACCAGCTTATGAATCTGCTGTGAAACTTCTGTAATGTGGGTTGATTGATTGGCTGCAGCGACATTCAGATTATCCATCTCATTCCACATATTACGCATGTTGTCACGCGAGCGGTCCGCTACACTCATGTCCATATCCGACACTTCACTAATTGACGAACCAACTCTCGCCATACAAGTTTCAATATCACTTAGAAGAGTACGAATTTGTGAGCTAAACTGATTTGATTTATGTGCAAGCTTTCTCACTTCATCAGCAACCACAGCAAAACCACGCCCGGCTTCGCCAGCCCGCGCAGCCTCAATAGCAGCATTGAGGGCAAGCAAGTCAGTCTGTTTGGTAATTTCGTTGACGCTATTGAGAATCGATACGACAGACCCCATCAGTTCTTCCATCTTAAGAAAACTTGTCGCCGTCTCCTGACCCGCATGGTGAACATCTCCCATGAAACCAACCAGTTCGTCGATAATGCCTTCTGTGTTCTGGGCAAAATGCTTAATCCCTGCAACCTGTTCCTTTTGCTGCTCACCTTGAGCGGAGGAAACCAGGCTCTCGACCAATTGGCGGAGCATCTCCATCTGACCGACCGATTGTTCTTTTAGTCCGGTCAAATTACCTGTTAGTCGAGAGGTTGCCGTGCCGATGATTTTATAAGCTTGTGAAATACTTTCCCGAATGGTATGAAATTGCACATCAACCAGTGTTCCGGCTTCGCTGGAGCGGGTATCGTATTCCTTCATTGTGGCGAACAAATTGGCCATCCTGGCTGCCTGTTTTTCTTTGAACTGTTGACGCGCAGTTTGTCCCAATGTAATGCTAAGAATAAGTGCCAAAGCCGCAAAAATGTGGATAGTCGTAGGAAAAATGGATGAACCACTTATAAAATAACTAACTACCACTCCTACGATCTCTAACGCCAAAGCAAGAAAAACTGCTATATCGTCTGGCCTGAATTGCATAAGTTTCTCCAGAATCTATTAATTTTTTAAACGACCGGAATCGTAAATTATATTACAATCAGTGTATCAGCTTTCAAAATCAAAGTAATTCTCGCTGGAGAAATTATGATGTAGCTTTGTCTGATTCAGCATATCTTGCCAATAACTTTCTACGGCCTTTATTGATGATCCTCTATCGGCATTAGATTGGATTTCTTAAATTTTATGGATTGAGTTTGATAAATAACAGCCTCACTTGATGTGTGTATTATTTACACGTATATTCCAATCATTAGGATGCACTTAAGACGCTCTGACTAGAGCAATTAAAGCATCCTGTCTGGCCACTGCATGTCATAGGACACTATTACAACCAAGCCGCATGGGTGGATCTACAATTTCAAACCTGTGTTTTTTTGTTGAATGGAAAAACTGGATAAAAATGTCTATTACCCATTTTGCAAAGCAATCAAATATATCCTTGCTGAGTGATGGTATATTTAATATTGCCTTCGCTTTGATTTTGGTCATCGCGCTGTCAACAATTTTGTGGATTGTAAGAATCGAAACAATACTTTGGTAAAGATATTTCCAGAATTTTGTTCAATCTGCCAGACCGGCATCTAGCCGTATTCCCGTGTTAACAAGAACTGACTGTATAGCAAGCAAACACTGATTTTATCGCTGAATTCACTTAGAATTTAATTGCAAGGATAAGAATCCCCCCTGCCACCATTGCAATACCACTCCATTCGCGTAGCGAGGGGTGCTCCCCAAGAAATACAAATGCGAAAATAGCAACCAGCACCAAACTCAGCTTATCGACGGGCGCCACCTTTGAAGCATCACCAACTTGTAGTGCACGGAAATAGCACACCCAGGATGCTCCCGTCGCCAAACCGGACAATCCAAGAAATATCCATGTTTTGTAAGGCAACTCAAACGGGTTGCTCCATTTTCCCGTAATCCAGACAAAAGCTGACAGGACAACAATAATGATTGCAGTACGAACAAGTGTGGCTAAATCTGAATCTATGCCTTGAATCCCAATCTTGGCAAAGATAGCAGTAAGCGCCGCGAAGACTGCGGACAAAACTGCCCAATAAAACCAGCTGAAAGAAGTATCCATAAGGTTTGGTTTGCCTGATTAAAATAATGATTGACACAACTTATCAACTAACAAGAAGGTCTTTTATTCTGTAACAATCAATTCTCAATGATTCAAACAGATAAAGAACAAAGTTCGGTCAGTTTGCTTGTTAACTGATCAAAGTCTATGGGCTTTCCAATAAAATCCGTCATACCTGCACTGGTACAAATCTCCTGTTCGTTTAAAGTCACTCCTGCACTCAATGCAATGATAGGCAGGGTACTAAATTTGGAATTTTGGCGAATCCGGCGTGTCGCCTCTAAACCGTCCATTACAGGCATTTGAACATCCATCAAAACCACATCGTAGTTCCCATCCTGCATCCGTTGAAGCGACTCTGCACCATTGTTGGCAACATCTACTACCATCGACAACTTCTTAAGCAATTGCGTTGCCACCAACTGATTGACACGATTATCCTCAACCAGCAATACCCGTTTACCCCGTAAAATAACTGCTGCCTCACGATATTCCGGTGGGGCTTTGTCTGCTTCTCTTCGATTATGGTATTCAGCCTTTTGAAGAACTGTTGCCCGCTCCAAGGTAACCCGGAAGCAAAATAAAGTACCTTTACCAAGCACGCTTTCAACCGTAATATTGCCTCCCATCATGCGAGCCAGATTGAGGCTGATAGACAATCCCAATCCGGTTCCCCCAAAACGACGTGCCGTCGAATTGTCAGCTTGCACGAATGGTTTAAACAATTTATCGATCTGCCCTTCACTTAATCCGATGCCTGTATCCTGAATGCGGAAGTCGAGAGTTACTTCGGACTCATTTGATTGCGTCTCAACTATTTCGAGAGTAATTCGGCCTTGCTCAGTGAACTTAACCGCATTCCCAAGCAGATTAGTTAGAATCTGTCTCAGTCGAAGTTCATCTCCCACCAGTAAATTTGGTATTTCCGCTTGTCTGGACAACAAGAAATCCAGACCCTTATCTTGAGCATTCTTTTTAAACAAGCGATGCAGGCCGTCGTTGAGTTGATCGATATCAAAAACGCGCTTTTCGATTATGATTTGCCCTGCCTCTATTTTCGAAAAATCCAGAATATCGTTAAGTATGCCCATCAGCAATTGGGATGATTCCTGTATCTGATGCAAATACTGCACTTGCTCTTTTTGATCGGAACTTTGCAGAGCGATGCCAGACAGGCCAATGACCGCGTTCATCGGTGTCCGAATCTCATGTGACATATTAGCCAAAAAATCACTTTTTACCCGATTGGCTATTTCTGCCTTATCTCTTTCCAACTCAATCAATTTTTGCTGGTTTTTATATTCAGTAATATCGGTAATATAACCATGAAGAAGAATGGATTGATCATTTAAAATCTGTGGTGTTGCATCACCATGTCGCCATTCAATTCCCTTGCCTGGAAATGACAACCTGTAATCCTCGTGCCAAGGCTCCAGTTTCTTAATCGAGTTTTGAATAGAAGCAAACACCCGTTCCCGATCCTCCGGGTGCACATAATCGAATAACGCCAAACCCTCGACGGACAGCTGTTTTGTGCCTGACTTATATTCATCCAGAAACCCCTTATTGACGTAAGGCAGAGTAATTTTTCCATCCGGGGATTGTTGCAACTGAAACAACATTCCCGGAATTTGGACTGTCAAATCGTTAAGCAGTGCATTGCTTTTTTCTCTCTGTAAAGTGATGCGCATCAGAAAATACGTTGCAAAAAACAAAATCAAAAGACTTCCACAAGCGATCACCGCAATAATGCTGGAAGCATTGCGCCAATTTTTAAGGAAGAATTCTTCAGTAATTGTCAAATTGACAATCAATGGAAAATGATCCAAAACACGGACAGCACTCATTCTGCGAACAGGCAAACCATTTTCAGACAGTCTGGGACTGGCGTGCTGAATAACTGCGTCATTTTTTTTCATCCTGTCCACAACCTGATAGGAAGAACCGGTCAAAACTTTTTTCCCGATTTCTTGGTCATTCCTGGGCCATCGTGATAATGCAGTAAAATCGTTGCGAAGAAGGGTGATGCTCGCGCCTTCTCCCAGATTGGTGACCAGTCGCTCATAAAACTCTGTGAGTTTATCAACTGAAATTCCAATCAGTACCAATCCCATGAGTTTCCCATTCGGCTCATTTAATCTGTAGCTCAAATAAAACACCCATTTACCATTGCCTTTGTTTCTGACAGGAATACTAATGAACGCTCCCACCTCGGAATTATTGATATGCGCCTGAAAATAATCGCGGTCGGACAGATTAATTGCGGGGGGAGGATAGGAGCGAGTAAAATTTATAACATCTCCGTTTGCGGCAACTATTGTGGCAACATCGACTTGCGGCAATCCGGAAATCTTGTCGAGTAATATTTGATGAAAAGCCTCGGATTTTGCTTTTAAACGTAATTCTGCATCACTGCGAATTCCTACCGTATTGATGCGATCAACAATCCCTTTCATCGCAAGTTGAGCGGAAGACATCGACTGGTAAGTTTGCTCGGATAGAGTAAGTGACAGGTCGGACAGCTCGCGGCTCCATGTTTCGATTTCCTGTTCACGCAAAAAAAACATCGATCCAATCGATGTCGCGATAACGATGATCGCAAGGATACAAGCGCTACCCAAGATATAGTGCTTTGAAGTCAATCTGGTCGAAGCCACTATCAATTCCGGCAAAGGTGATTACGCATTTTACAACTAACTTCCGGAAACTCCCAGCACTCCAAGTTCATGAGAGCTTTGTGTGCCTCATATTGCATGCATCCATGATTTAAGCTCTTTCGCTATTTCACCTATTGGCTTTTCCCAGTGATTCAGTTCTATTTGCCGGAAGATGCGCACAATTCCGGGATACCAGGGAGAATCACTACGATCCAACATCCATCGCCAGTCCGAACCGACAGCGGGCAACAACAACCAGCAAGGTTTTCCCAAAGCAGCCGCCAAATGAACGATCGCTGTATCGACGCAAATAACCAAATCCAACTGAACGACAATTGCCGCAGTATCAGCAAAGTCACGTAGCTTAGAGCCAAGCTCTATTATGGGCTGAGCATCGGAGAATTGCTCCACATCGTCCAGTTTCTGCCTGATTTGAAGCGCGATGAATGTGATCTCCGGTACCGACCAGAGTGGCGCCAATATAGAAAACTGCGAAATCGAGCGGTAAGCATCATTTTTATTTTCCGGGTTCCCCCGCCAGATCAGTCCCACTCTAAGTCCTTTCTGCGGCAACCGATCATGCCAGTAAGACAGTCTTTCCGGCAAGGCATGCAAATAAGGTAGCTGAGCCGGAAGCTTATCTAAAGTGATACCCAAGTACAGGGGAACGCTGAGCAGAAAGGACCAGTAGTCGTGGGCTTCAACTGTTGCAAAATCTGTGATCACCGTATCCACGCCCACAATCGATTCAAACAATGTTTTGAGGGCTGGGTCACACACTAAAGTCAGATAAACAACACCAAGACTCTTGACGACAGGCACAAAGCGAGAAAACTGGATCATGTCACCCAAGCCTTGCTCGTGGCAGAGCACAAGAGATTTTCCTGATAAATTTTCACCTCGCCATTGAGGAAAAGTGAAGTCAGGGATTCTAGTGTAAGCTTCTGTAAAATTTGGGGCGTAACGGGACTCGAAGTACGGCCAGGCTTCAGCATACCGTCCCTGAATCAACAACAAAAGGCTTAGATTCCATTGGGCCTCGACAAAATTTGGCTTCAATTCAAGCGACCGGCGAAAGGCTGCCTCTGCTTCAGACATGCGCTTGCTTAGATAGAGCAGAATGCCCAGATTAACGCTGGCATCTGCATAGCCCGGCTTGAGTTCAAGTGCCCTGCGATAGCTTGCTTCCGCTTCAGATAATCGTCCGGTTTCCTGTAGCACATTTCCCAAGTTATTAAATGCTTCGGCAAACACCGGATCAATTTGGAGCGCGTGACAAAAAAATGTTTCCGCCTCTTTAAACCTTTTGGTTTCCATCAGCACATTACCCAAACTATTGAATGCACCCACATGATCCGGTTTAAGATCAATTACGCGGTGGAACACAGCTTCTGATTTCGAGAGGTGTTTGGTTTTATGGAACAGAATACCCAGTTTATAGTAAGCCTCGGAATATTCCGGTTTGAGTTCAAGCGCATGCAGATAAGTGGTTTCGGATTCCTGTTGTTGCTTAACTTTTTGGAGCATAATCTCAACACTGTCGTGTGACTCGCTGGAAACTGACTGTCCGGCAAGTGCCCGAAGGAATGACGCTTTAGCTTCGGGCAGGCGATTCGTCGCATGAAACAGGCTGCCCAAATTAATATGTGCGACAGTAAAGTCGGGGTTAAGCTCCAGTGCCCGCAGAAATGCTGCCTCGGCTTCTTGAAAAAGTTTTTCTTCTTTAAGTAAATTGCCCAGGTTATTGTGGGCTTCGGCGAAATCGGGTTTCAGTTCTATTGCTTTGCGAAAGGCGCACTCCGCTTCCCCCAAGCGCTTCGTTACATGAAGTAGATTGCCCAAGTTATTGTGGGACTGTGCCAAATCAGGGTAAAGTTCGAGTGCGCGGCGAAAAGCGGCTTCAGCTTCTTGCAGACGCTTCGTTTCATAGAGCAGATTACCCAAATTATTATGCGCTTCGGCGAAGCCGGGTTTCAGTTCCAACGCACGCAGGAAAGAAGCTTCCGCTTCTTGCAGACGCTTCGATTTATGCAACAAGTAGCCCAGTTCATTATGGGCTTCGGCGTATTCCTGAGTCATATTTCAGTGCTTTGCAGGGACAACGAACATCATGCCCATGACTGAAAAGTCTACTGTGTATCCAACATTTTTGTCATCGCGTTTCGTTCACCCGCATATTCCCCGGTAAGTACAAATCCTTTGATTCTGTCCTGTGCGTCGAAAAATCCCATTTTTATTCCGGTACCCGAAGCCATTACCCGCCATTCTCCAGCCAAGTCACGGGGAACAGGCAATACAGCAATAGGGTGAGCCACAGTTTTTACCACGATCGGCATGGCCGGAAATATGAGCTGCGCTGCCTGGTTATTAAGGATGCGAGCCAGCGTTCTTCCTGCATGCATGATGGGTAAAACGAATGGCAACACTTTTCCATCAAGCTCGGCACAATCGCCCAAGGCAAAGATAGAATTGTCATTTGTACACAACTGATCATTTATAACAATTCCGCGATTAACTTCCAGCCCTGCCTCACGCGCAAGTTGAATTCTGGGACGCAAACCAACTGCAGACATCACAATATCGGCCTTTACCACCGACCGATCAGTAAGTGTCAAGGCATATCCTTTGGACGCCAAATCGATACTTTGCACCGAGGTACCAAACCGCCATGTCACACCCAATTGGGCCAAGGGTTGCAGCAACTGCTTGCCCGCCAGCTCGGGAATCAAGCTCGCAAGCGGATAAGTACCCGGATCAATTACCGTGACTTCATATCCGGCAGTGGCCAGATCGTTGGCAAATTCGCAGCCAATCAATCCCCCTCCCATTATGGAAATTGAATTCGCGCCTTCAAGTGCTTCCCGCAACCGAGCATAATCAGTTAAATCGTTGACAGATATAACCGCATCTGCAGCATTTCCTTGTAGAGAGATTCGGATCGGATCAGCCCCCAATGCCAGAACAAGTTTGTCATATTCAAGTATTCCGGAGGAGGTGTCGAGTTGTTTGCCGGAGCGATCAATGACATTGATCTCAGTGTGTGCCAGCATGCTGATATTGAGCTGTTCAGCCATCTTAAGCGCAGGAGTCTGAATCAGGCTGACAGCATCTTTTCTTTGAGCAAATGCATTCGACAGCATCGGCTTGGAATAAAAATCCCCACTGTCCCGAGAGATTAGAGTGACGGGCGCGTCAGCGTTAAGTTTGCGAAATTCACGTACTGCGGTATATCCCGCCAAACCGCTGCCAAGCACTACAATAGGTTTCACTATCCACTCCTCCATGAGACTTTCCTACATTCAAACCAAGAGATCAGGATCGACTCCTCACCTGGCCTCTTGAAACATCCAACTTGCTAAACCTCGACCATCTCGAAGTCAGCCTTGGCCACACCGCAATCCGGACAGGCCCAGTCATCCGGTATGTCTGCCCATGCTGTGCCAGGCTTAATTCCCTCTGCCGGCAAACCGACTGCCTCGTCATAGATAAATCCGCACACTACACATTGCCAAACTTTCATGTTCATTCTCCTTGGGTAATTGGTTCAAACTGATATTTTTGCAAGTTCTGCACGGTATTGATTGGCATGGCGCTCCTCGACCTTTACCAACGCTGCAAACCGCTTGGCTGCCTTTTCCAGTGTTGTCTTGAACAATTCAGCATGTACTTTTGATTCTCCAATCTGCTGCGAGATTTCCAAAGCGGCTGCAATATCGCCTTCTTGCTTGGCCGTTTTCAAGAACCCCGGATACATTTCGGTGTATTCGTAAGTTTCCCCAGCTATCGCCGTTTCAAGGCATCGTTGCGTCGTCATCTCGGTTTTGGGATAAAGCAAATCCAGATGCCCAAATGCATGTTGCATTTCCTGGTTGGCGGTTTCTTCGAATATCCTTGCTGTTTCGTCGTCACCCGCCGCACGCGCGATTTTCGCGAAATATCGATACTTGATATGAGCCATTGATTCTCCTGCAAATGCAGATTCAAGGTTAGCCATAGTTTTGATTTCTGGTCGTTGCATGCTCTTCTCCTGATAAATTGCCTGATTAAGTGGTTTCTGTCCACGTGTGCAATTTAAATCTTTAAAGATCATTAATCAAATTGATTGTTTAAAGCTATATGATTTATTTATTAAATCGACAAAAGAGAATAATCACCTCAATGGTATGAATGCGAGAAGTTTCAACAATCCATTTTTTCACGCCGGCTTGCCCAGTTTAATGTGAAGCCTTGTCCTTCAGATGAGCAAAGAGCATCCCCACCTTCTTTCACTTTCTTCGTTATTCCTTAAACACATCTGTTTTGACAGATCGAGCAACTTCCATAAAGTAAAATACATAGATTAAAGTCTATATAAGATATGTATAAATATAATTATTATTTATGATAATTCCAGTCTATATTACTCGTGGGCTCAATTGAGTCATAGAGTTTTCCCCAGCGAAAAACAAATTTTATTTATTCCAAAGGAGTCATTCATGAAAACTATTAATAAACCTTTCTTGAAAACTTGTGATGAAATTATTAACGACGTGTGGCAAGTGGAACACCCGGAAGCATCGTGCAACGCTGCCCCCACTTTTACAAGGTTCATCAAGGGGATTGGCGATCTGGCCAACCATTATGATGCGTTTCTGGTCGATCAGTGGGGGGTGTTGCACAACGGGCATGCCCCTTATCCTGGGGTAGTGCAATGTCTTAAGCGCCTGGCTTGGGCCGGTAAGCAGGTCATTATCATAAGCAACTCCGGGAAACGCTCCGATGGCAACGAGGCTCGCATGAAAAAGCTGGGATTTCCCCGTAGTAGTTACAAACATCTGGTGACCTCTGGTGAGATTGCTTGGCAGATGCTGGAAACTGGGAGTGGGGTTATTGGTGAATTTCATAGAGCCCCATGCCTTTTACTGACAAGTGACCCGTCGGATACGTTTGCTCAGGGACTTACGGTTCCTTTCGTTGAAAGTATAGAGCAAGCTGGGTTGATCTTGCTGGCTGGGATTGACGATTCTCGTTCGTCGTCTTTCTATGAAGACATTATTGAGGAAGGTGTTGCAAGAAAATTGCCGTTGGTATGCACCAATCCAGACCTCACTCGGATAACGGCTAATGGACTTCAGCCCAGTGCCGGAGCCATCGCGCAGACTTATCAAGAACGGGGAGGTAAGGTGCATTTTATTGGCAAGCCTTATCCCGAGATCTATCAATATTGTCTGACCTTGGTACCGAATGTGCCTGCTTCCAGGATTCTTGCCGTTGGCGACTCGCTCCATCACGATATCGCCGGAGGAATGTCAGTGGGGTTGAACACGCTTTTGACCCTGAACGGGGTGCATGCGGATCATTTCATCGATACGATCGATCCGTTGGAAATCAATCAACGCATTGGAAAAGTTTCTGGTCCAAACGGTGCGCTCCCTGACTGGGCAGTTCCTTCGTTCCAGTGGTGAGACATGGAAGAAAAAATTTGGCCATTAAGACGCCTCTCCTGTCTGGATTCCCTCAGGGAGAAATTATGACTGACAAACAACCTTTGATCGCCATTATCATGGGCTCGGATAGTGACTGGCCAATTATGCAAGCAGCTGCGGACATACTAGAAGAATTCGGCGTGGCTTATGAGGCGTGCGTAGTCTCAGCGCATCGTACCCCAGACCTGATGTTCGAATTTGCCGAACAGGCACGCGATCTTGGATTTCGCTCCATCATCGCTGGCGCAGGCGGAGCCGCTCACTTGCCAGGCATGGTTGCTGCCAAGACTACCTTGCCAGTGTTGGGTGTGCCTGTACCGTCCAAATATTTGCAGGGGCAGGACTCTTTGCTGTCCATCGTGCAGATGCCCAAGGGGATTCCTGTCGCGACCTTTGCCATTGGAGAAGCCGGTGCAGCCAATGCAGGACTATTTGCCATTGCCTTGCTGGCGACAACAAATGAATTGCTGGCAAACAAACTGGCTTCGTTCCGTCAGGGGCAAACTGACAAGGTGGTGAGGATGAAAATACAGGAGAAAGCATGATACTCCCGCCTTCGACATTGGGGATGCTGGGTGGAGGACAACTGGCACGCTTTTTTGTTATTGCCGCACACGAAATGGGGTACAAGGTGGTCGTGCTCGATCCCGACAAGAAAAGCCCGGCAGGTCTTTTGGCAGACAAGCACTTGTGCGCGGCCTTTGACGATGCCGAGGCGCTAAACGAAATTGCTCTGACTTGCGTTGCAGTTACCACCGAATTCGAGAATGTTCCTGCCGCCACGCTGGTAGCCTTGACTAACAGGTTGCCTCTGCATCCGGCGGCTTCTGCCGTAGCCATCTGTCAGCATCGCATCAGCGAAAAGAATTTCCTGCGGGAACACGGTTTTCCACATGTACCTTACGCTGAGATCAACAGCGAAAAGGACATTCCCGCCACTGACAGCGGACTTTATCCTGGAATTCTCAAAGTTGCCCGATTCGGCTACGACGGAAAAGGGCAGGTACAAGTTTCTACGGCAGAAGAAGCGCTCGCGGCCTTTACGGCTTGCAAGTCAGAGCAGTGTATTTTGGAACGTCGGTTGACGCTGGATTATGAAGTTTCTGTCGTGTTGGCGCGTGATTTAGCTGGTAATATTGCGGCCTTCCCCACGGTCGAAAACGCACACCGTGATGGCATCCTTGATGTCAGCATCGTTCCGGCGCGTTGTAGTGTGGAAGTTCACGAACAGGCACAGAAATTGGCGCGTAGAGTAGCGGAAAAGCTAGGCTACGTCGGTACACTTGGGGTCGAGTTCTTTGTTTGTGATGGCAGTATTTACGTTAACGAGTTGGCACCAAGGCCTCATAACTCAGGCCATTTCACTATCGATGCCTGTGTAACCGATCAGTTCGAACAGCAGGTCCGCGCCCTGTGCGGTCTCCCTCTGGGTGATCCAAGGTTGCATAGTAAAGCAGTCATGGTCAATCTGCTAGGTGATGTCTGGCCCGAGGGGTGCGACCCTGAATGGCATGCTCTGTTCGTGCAGCAAGGTCTTAAGTTGCACTTGTACGGCAAGCACGAAGCACGACCGGGTCGCAAGATGGGGCATTTTACCGTGGTCGGCAATGAGGCCGACGTGGTGCTAAAATCGGCAATGGATGCACGTCTAGAGTTAGTTAAAGCAAACAACTTGTCATTTTAGGATTTTTATCTCCATGCCTTTGCTTGATCAGACAAATGCTTTTTAAAGATAGTAGCAATGGGCGATAACTTTTTCCCTTTGGGGCTAACAATATGCCAGCTAGATTCAATCGGAAAGTCTTTGCATTTGAGAATGGCAACTTTTTCTTGATCTATATTTACACCTAAAGTGTATTTAGATAGAACCGCTAACCCCAAGCCCCCAATCACCGCTTGCTTAATTGCCTCGTTACTACCAAGCTCTAAGCGCACATTCGGCTTGAGCTTTAGCTTCTTAAAGTGTTCATCTGTTGCCATCCGGGTGCCAGAACCTTTTTCTCGAAATATAAAGTTCTCGTTCTTTAATGCGGTTACATCAATATTCCTCTTCTTGGCAGTTGCATGATCTTTTGGCGCAACCAGAAGTAATGGATTGGACATAAATATTTCATCCTCAATCTCCAGACTCAATGGAGGGCGAGACATGATGTACAGATCATCCAAGTTTTCTTCAAGCCTTTTAACCACACCGTCTCGATTGAGAACTTCCAGTGAAATTTCAATTTCTGGATACTTCGCACAGAATGACCCTAATATTCTCGGAATGAAGTATTTTGCAGTACTTACTACTGCGACTTTGAGTCGTCCTCGCGTTAATCCTTTTAATCCATCAACCTGCTGTTCGAATACCGCCCATTGATTCGACATGGCTCTGGCCGTTATAGCCAATTCTTTGCCTATCTGCGTTAAATGAACTTTTCTAGAAACCACTTCGTAAATTGGTAATCCCACTGCATCAGTAATTTCTTTTAATTGCATTGATGCGGTGGGTTGAGTGACGTGAACCATGCGTGCTGCTGCACTCACGCTCCCGGTGTCAACAAGAGCTAGAAATACCCGTAATTGTCTAAATGTAATATTCATAGATTAATACCTATATAAAACTATCATAATTACGATTTTACTTTATATACTAATATTCATAAGATCACAACACAAGTTCCCAACAAAGGAAAATTTATGAATAACTTACTTGACCCTTCCATCCTCTTTTTCATCCTTGGTATCTTTGCTGGCTTAGTGAAATCCAATCTGGAAATTCCACAGCCAATTTCTCGATTTCTGTCGCTTTACTTATTGATGGCTCTTGGACTAAAAGGTGGCTTTGCCTTAAACAAATCAGGATTTACTCCGGAAATTGCTATCAGTCTAGGACTTGCAATCACGCTAGCTATTGTCATTCCCCTTCTAGGGTATAACTTCTTAAAACAAAAGCTGGATAAATTGGATGCCGCAGCCCTTTCCGCGACATATGGATCTATTAGTGCAGTCACCTTTATCACCACGACCCAAGTGCTCGACCAAAACGACATTCATTATGGTGGACATATGGCCGC
>Ga0007854_10000405_pt1 | contig 28125 bp, 33 predicted proteins | sample CryBogCBH12Aug08_FD_60382 | JGI IMG/M metagenome (GOLD analysis project Ga0007854, IMG submission 60382) | Freshwater microbial communities from Crystal Bog, Wisconsin, USA - CBH12Aug08 | ecosystem: Environmental > Aquatic > Freshwater > Lake | place: Crystal Bog, Wisconsin, USA | collected... | reverse complement strand
ACAATCAATGAAGTGATTCACAACGGCAGAAAATTTAACTGGAACGATTACAATCAGAAAAAATGGTTCCCATATTTAGATATGCAAGCCTATAACGACGGTCGCGAAAATGATGGCTTTGTGCTGGTCATCTACCTCTACGCTGGCGCGAGCGTCAGTCCCCGCCTTTGCTCGTTTTCAGAAGAAGAAGCACAGAGTTTTGTAAATGATAACTTGGAAGACTGGAAAAATTTTATAGGTAAGTAGTAAACAAGTTCTTTTAAAATAGTTTGTTGTGATGGGTGGCGTTAATTTCTCAATGGTGTAAAAATGCAGAAAGTAGAAGGTAATCAGTCCTTTTAATGCCATCACGTTGACCGTTCGAGTCGGAAAATCATCAGCGGGTTATGCGTATCGCCCAAAGCAACAAATAACGGTTATGTAAGTGTGGCGGAATTAGACGCTAAGTGGGTTAGTCGAGGACACACCCGAATCACCGGGACGGCGGCAACACAGGAGTTCACCTGAATGCAGTTCAGAAATGGTCTGTAAAACCAAAAAACTTCTAACCCTAAGTGATATGCTAAAAAGATTGAAACGTAATGCAAGTACCCAATCCTGCCACTTACATACCGTTTTTATTAAACCAGTTAAATAAGAATAATGGCTAAGATTGACAGAAAATTAGTTTATGGCAAGTGCAATGGCAAATGTGCATATTGTGGTTCTGAATTGAATGGGAAGTTTCAAGTTGACCATATTATCCCGCAACGTGATTTTATAAGTTATGTTATTAAAAATTTTAAAATACCACCGTTTTTATCTCATTTGACACCCGATGATTTAAACCACATTGATAACCTTTTACCCGCTTGTTCAGTATGCAATAAATGGAAAAGTTCACATCACCTAGAGTTGTTTAGAAGTGAAATATCTGAACAAATTAAAAGATTGAATAACTGGAGTGCGAATTATCGATTTGCTAAAAGATACAATCTAATTCAAGAAACACCAAAACGAATAGTTTTTTATTTTGAAACCATTAACCAGTTAAATAAGTAAATAAGATGCAAGAAATAGAAATAATTGAAGGTAATAAGCTAATAGCTGAATTTATGGGCGGTGTTTTAAAACACGAAAGCATTTATTCCGACCCAAAGTATTCATTTTACGACTTTGGCGATAATAAAGTTATCCCATTTGACAAGTTAAAATATCATAAGGATATTAAACAGCAAATGACAGTTGTCGAAAAAATAGAACACACTTCAGTTGATGGGCAAACACTTCCTAGAGTTACAATAGATACAACATTTGTGAGAATATGGCATCAAGAACCGCCTATTGAACACCATGTGTTTGATACAAAAGAACAAGCATTATTTAACGCTATGGTTGAATTTATTAAATGGTACAATCAAAATAAACCCTATGACAAAAGATAAAATACTTAGTGCAGAGGAGTTTTTGTGGAAATTTATTATGACCAAAACAGGAACGCCTGAAACAGATATGGCTTCTATTGAAGATATGAGTAAAACGCCAGAATTTAGTAAATTGGTTGGAATGTTGAATGATTATGCCGACCAATTCCATCCCCCAACAATGACAGAGGAGGAGTTAAGGAAAGAAGCGGAAAGGGAGTATCCATACTATCCTAACCAGAAAAACATTGCATCGGAAGATACTTTTACTCATAACGAAATAACAATTCTTGAACGCCAAGCCCACATAAAAGCCCGTAAGATGGGAGCAATTAAGATGGATAGGGAGACGGCTGAAACTATATGGAATAAAGCCGTAGATTCATGCGTATTACATTGTTCTTCCAGTTTCAATACTTTTGACCAATCCCCACAACACGAACACAACTTTTCGGAAATAGAAATAGAAAAACAATCATTCCTTAAATCTATTAATCAATAACCAATTTTATATGGAAGATACAGACGACTTAAACATATTATACGAAGGTAAATCAGACAAAGAAATAATAGAAGAACAGGAAACTATTATAATGAATTTACGTTTTAAAAATGTCCAGTTAAAGTTGGAAAATGAAAACCTAATATCAGCTATTAAGGAATTAATATTAGCAGATAAACCTATGACTGAAAAAATGAAGATTATTGTTAAGGGGAATTTAAACTGATACTCTACGGTAACCTATCTCCCATAATATCCTAGCTATTTCCGTAGCATGACCTTGTACCTTTATTTCAGCCCACTTTGGATTTAATATATGTTCCATTTCATGTATGCAAATTTCAAGGTGTTCTTTGCCATTTAACCGTTCATCTATGTGTATTTCTCCATTATCACAATAAGCTAATCCCATAGCCCTTTCCTTCCCTAATTTACGGTGTATGACCTTTTTTACCTTATTCATACCCCTAAGATAAATCTTCTTCGGTTATTTTCCTATGATGCCCCCTAATTATTCCTAATAACTTTTTTATGTTATCTGTAACAGCATAGTATTTAGATAGATACTTCTTTAGGTATTCTTCTTGTTCTTTCTTTGAAAGTTGGTAAAAGGTGTCGGGTAGTTCAATCATTGTGGTTAATTTTTCTTAAAATAAGTGTGTAATCCGGCTGATTTGTCCATATTCAGGGTGGTGTATAAATCCTTCTACTGCTTTAGGGGAGAACTGGTAACCATTTCTATGATGCCACGAATCCGTACCGCTAGGGCTTCTAAGGGCTTCCACGCATACACTCATATAGTCTTTACTTTTTTTATGGTGGATATGGTGGACATAGAAATATCGGTGTTTACATTCGTTCCAATCTTTGCTTTCATGTGCCATAAGTAGGGCTAAATCTGTTTCTTTTGCCCCATCCCCGTGAGTAGTCCCTATCAAATTTTTACCGTATCTAAAATACTTTCTATGTGCTATTGTTACGTTAAATTTAATATTTTCGTTATTTCTGAACCATGCTTCTATTCCCTGTGCAAGTAAAAATCCTACTAAATAATCGTGGTTGCTAGGGTCATATTGGATAGTTATAGGGGCAACCGTTAGTAACATTTCAATTATATCTACATACAACTTAAAGGCTACTTTAAAGGCATCATACCACATCATTTCGGTATCTTGAAATGTTCCACTAGTGGTTGTGCTTTTGGGATTATCTGTGTGTAAAATATCGTTTCCAATTATAAAAAGTATCTTTTCTATGTTATACGGCTGCGACTTCTGTAAAATGCCCGTAACACCTTCTTTTACCCTTTTTACGGCTGTTTCTGTATTATAGGCATCTCCTGTTTCAAATGCACTACATAGCTTATTTATGTGTATATCTGCGGGGTCTAATACAAGTAGGTGGGGGTCTGTTATTGTTGGGTAATTAATTACTGGATATTTTGGGGAATATTGTTGCATATCTGCTATAATACTCTCTTTTAAATCCCATAAATTAACTTTTTTGTTGCCTACATGTATTGAGAAATGTTCCCCTTTATACCAATAATGGTTTACGTCTTGCTGTGGTATACCTACTTCTTCACATTCTTTTTGTAGGGCTTCATGTAGTTCAGATGCTTTTTTTCGGTTAAGTTTTGCCCCAAAATCTAATCCTTTCTTTTTAAGTCCGGGTATTTTTTTTGCCCGTTTCCGTATTGAATCGTCACTTAACCCGCCACAAAGTTTACCAATTTCTGAATTAGTTTTATTATCCCAATTATCCGCTATTATTTTATTAATCTCATCTTTCGTGAGCATTTTTAAGGGGTTAGGTTAAGTAAAATTAGGATTATTTATTAACATTTTCAAAAATTAATATACGAAAAAACCCCGACCTATGGAAATAAGTCGGGGAAAACCAAAAAACATACACAATGAAACAAAGAAAAAAAGCATCATAAAGATAGTAATTACTTTTTATTCAGCAACTTTAATTTTAATTCATTGTAGTCTTTTTCTATTTTTTGCCAGTAGTCAGTTTTGGATTCTTTGGCTTCTTTCCAACCTTTATCGTAACCTAAGAAGTAAATACCTATACCTATGCAACCAATAAAAAATATAATTCCTAATATTGACAATACGGTGTAGAGTATGTGCATTGTTGGGGGGTGTTTTTGGGGTTATAGCATATCTAATATTTGCCGAAGTTCGTCTTTTATTTCGGGTGGGTCACCTACTTTTAAATAACCTGTAATAACCTGTACCGAATGTATGCAAGTGGTTCTATCCCGATTGAATAGCTTGCACATATCTACATCGGTCATTCCTGTGTGCATTTTAATTAAGTAGGCGGCTATGTGTCTTGCCTTTACTACATCGGAAGTTCGGTTTGGTTTTAAAAAATTATCCAATGTGCCGACTCCATAAAAAATAATGCAAGCATTGATAATATTTTTTGCTTTCCTTAACTTATCTTCCCTTTTCATTACTGAATTGGGTACTTGTAAATGTCCTTTAATACCCACAAATGAGTATGGACTTACTAACGTGCTTTGTACCATGTTTATTGTTTTTCGTATTCGATTATTTCACCTTTTAAAATTCCTTCAGCTATTTTTTCAAGCATTTCCCTTTGTTCAGGATTCATTCGTAATATATTTTCAGATAAATTCTCATGAAATAGTAAATCCCCTTTCTTTATTTCTTCATTAAATAATTGTTTTGCTTCTGGTGTAAGTGCTGAATAAATATCATTATTAAGCCATTCTATTCTTTTTATCCATGTTCCGGCTTGATACTTTGCTTCTTGTTTACACTCTACTTTAAAAGCATTAAAATACTCTAGTGCTATGTTTAAATGGTATATACCTTTGGTAAGTACTGAACTCATTTTAATTTTCTTTTTACTAATTCAAGTTTATGACGATATTCTGAAAGTAGTTCTTTTAATTCGGTTCGGGTAGGTTTCCATATTTGCCTTGCTTGTTCAGATAACCAATCGGAAATACCATTATTTTCTTTGTCTAATCTTTCCCTATATACTTCTATATTACCGTCTTTATATTGGTTACACGTTACACATTGGGGCTTTGTATTATGTTCGTTCCATCTTACCATTAAATTTGCTCTAGGTATAAAATGACCGCAATCTATCTTAGTATATTTTTCAACTTTATCACAAGTATAACAAGAAACTAATCCATCTGAATTTGAGTGTTTAATACGAATATATAAGCTATACACCGTATCAATATCTTCTATTAAGTTTCTTATTGATTCTTCTTCATCCGTATCTATTTCTGCAAACCTTTCAATTCTTTTATTTGTAGATACTACCGTAGCACATTGTTTGCACATTTTATTTGAAAACCAATAGTCTTTTTTACCACAGTTTACACAAACTTTTTTCTTAGATATTATTGTTGAATTATACGCCAACTACTTAATTTTAATTGGTTTATCAATACTATAATCCCATTTCCATACACTACCATTAACTTCCATTATTAAATTTAATTTTTTCATTAGTAGGTATATGTTATTCTTTTGGGTATGGGTCATACGGTTTGAAAGGACAAAATAAAATAAAAACATTTAAACAAAAAAATATTTTTTACTTTGGAAGTAATATTTATATTTGTGCAAAATCTGTAACAAATGGCTAAAAAGCATGAATATGTAGGCGAAAGAATCCGAAAGGAGGTAAAACGCCAACGGGTAACTAATGGGTACTTAATACACGCACTTAATGAATCCGGCATAAAAATGTCCGACTCAAAGTTTTCAAACAAAATATACGGTAAAAGAGATACATTTAATGAACAAGAAGTATCCGTAATTTCCCGCAAACTCAACACAGACTTTACTATCTAAAAAAATAGTTAAAGTCTTTTTTATTTTACCCCTATTAATTAGTAGAATGGCTAAGGATACCCATTGGTTTTCGCATGATTATAATTCACGCTCTGATGGAAAGATATTGAAACTTCGCATGAAACATGGGATGGAGGGGGTTGGTATTTACTGGTGTATTGTCGAAATGCTTTATGAAGAAAATGGCTTTATCGAACTAGATTACGAACGTATTACATTTGAATTACGAACGAATGAAGAAATTGTAAAGTCCGTAATACACGATTTTAGTTTATTTGAAGTAAATAAAGAGAAATTTTGGAGTAATACAGCCGTAGAAAGGTTATCAATCAGGAAAGATAAAAGCGATAAGGCAAAAGAATCTATAAATAAGCGTTGGGAGGAAGAAAGGAAACGTAAGTTATTGGTTACCAATAATAAAAATACGAACGTATTACAATCGAATAACGAAGGTAATACTATAAAGGATAGTATAGTAAAGAATAATATAGTAAATAATACTACCGAAGGAGAAAAAAAAATAGAAATAAAATCAGAAATTGAAAAACCGTTTAATTGGGGTATTGAGGTTAATAAATTTTTAAACGATAGTAGGTGGCGTGAAAGTTTTTGTATGCAAAAGGGGTTAAAGGATAAAGATTTATTCAAGTGCATGAAAGAATTTACAACAAAACTTACCTTACAAGAAGATTTTAAGGATTGCGGTGGGTTAAAAAGGCATTTTGTCAATCATTACAACAAATACGGGTTAGTCGTTTCACAGTTGGAAGTAAAAGAAAAACCAAAGGAACCTGCAATAAATTTGAAATAAATGGAATTATTGAAAGCAAAAGTACCCCCAAATTCAAAAGAATTGGAGGAAATGGTTATCGGGGCAATATTGGTTGAGCCTATTTCGCTTCCTGTGGTGCTAAATTTGGTGTTTAAGGAAGTTTTCTATACAGATGCTCACATTTTAATTTTCAGGGCTGTATTGAGGCTGTATGACGCAAATAGAGGCATTGACGTATCAACCGTATGCCGGGAATTGCAAGAAATGGGGTATTTAGAGCAAGCAGGGGGGGCTTATGGGGTAACAAAAATCACAAATAAGGTCGTTTCATCTGCCAATATTGAAACCCATTGCCGGATATTGTTGCAGCTTTATTTGAAAAGGCAGTTAATTGAAATGGGAATGACGGCTATAAATCAGTCTTATGACGATAGTACCGATTCATTTGAATTATATGATAAACTTGATAATAAACTGATAAATACCCAAGAATTAGTCCTAAAAGGGCAAGTTAAGGATATGAACTATTATTCGGGGAAAGTTTATGACCAATACGAAACAATTAAACAAACGGGAGTTTTAGGTATAAAAACAGGTATTGAACCGATTGATAAAATTTGTAGTGGATTGGTTGCTCCCGATTTGTTTATTATTGCCGCAAGACCATCCCAAGGGAAAACAGCGATAGCCATGTCAATAACACATAATTGTTCTATTTTGAATAATTTACCATGTGCATGGTTTAGTTTGGAAATGGATGGAATACAGCTTACCCGTAGATTGGCTTCAATAGATTCAGGTTTACCACATGAATTTATAAGAAATGGTAAAATATTTTCTGATGTAGAACCAAAATTTTATAATAGTTTAGATAAAATTGCACGTTCACCGATATTTATAGAAGATTCAGGAACGATAAATGTAAGGTCAATAAGAACTAGGGCTAATATCCTTAAAAGAAAACACGATATACAGTATTTGGTTGTGGATTATTTGCAATTAATTTCAGGGGTAGATTCAAGAAATAAAAACAGAAATGAAATAATAGGCGAAGTAACAAGGGGGCTAAAAGAACTAGCTAGGGAACTTCAGATGCCAGTAATAGCATTATCCCAATTAAGTAGGGAAGTTGAAAAAAGACCTGATAAAATGCCTCAAATGTCAGACCTAAGAGAATCAGGAAGTATTGAACAAGATGCGGATGAAGTTTTATTCCTTATGCGTCCTGAAAAATATGGTTTTACAGAACCATCAATAATAGGTGGCATAGAGTACCCCGTACAAAACTTATGTATAGGCAAGCTAGATAAAAATAGACACGGGGAGTGCAAAAATTTTGCAATGAGTTTTTCCGGCACAACAATGAAAATAGGCACACATACCAACGATGAACTAATGAGTACTTTTAGTAGTAAACCTAAATCAAATTTTGTTCCATCTGATGAAGAACCATTTTAAAAACATAAAATAAAAAAGCAAAATGAAAAAAACAGAATATGAATTATTTTTAGAAAAAAAGCAAAAAAATGTAACATTATCAGGTTTTGATATTGATGAAAGTGAATTAAATGATAAGTTATTCCCGTTTCAAAAGTTTTGTGTTAAAAGAGCATTGAAAGCGGGTAAGTACGGTTTATTTGAAGATTGTGGGTTAGGTAAAACAGCCCAACAACTTGAATGGGCTAAACACGTTAATATAAAAACAAAAAAGCCAGTATTAATATTATGCCCTTTGGCGGTTGCAGGTCAAACGATAAATGAAGGGGTTAAATTTAATGTTCCAGTAAAAAAATATGACGGGAGTAATTTCCATGTTCAGATAACAAATTATGACCAATTAGATAATGTTGATGTATCAATATTTGGTGGCATAGTATTGGATGAAAGTTCTATTTTAAAAAACTTTGAAGGTGCTACAAAAAATTTAATTATTGAAAAGTTTAAAGATACTCCGTATAAATTAGCTTGTACTGCAACCCCTTCACCAAATGACCCAATGGAATTAGGTAATCATTCTGAATTTTTAGATGTAATGAGTAGGAATGAAATGTTAGCAATGTATTTTGTGCATGATGGCGGTGAAACTGCAAAATGGAGGTTGAAAGGTCATGCTATAAAATTATTCTACCAATTTATAGGTACATGGGCTATAATGTTAAATAACCCCGGTGATATTGGTTTTAAAATGGATGGATATGAATTACCTAGCTTAAATATTTTAGAACACCAAATAAAAACACAAAAAAGGGATAACGGTCAATTATTCAATGATGCAATTATATCTGCAACAAATTTTAATCAGGAACTTAGATTAACACTTAATGAAAGACTACAAAAAGCAGCCGATTTAGCATTAGAAAAATCTAAAAATGGTGAAGATGTAATTATTTGGATAAAACAAAATATTGAAGGCGATATATTAAGAAAGTTAATACCTAATTCAAAAGAAATATCAGGTGAACTTAGTAATGAACTGAAAGAATTATTATCTTTATGGTTCACTAATAATGAGTGTATATGCAATACAAGGGAAACGAAAAAGAATATAGAAAACAGTACAACCGAGAATGGTACAAAAAAAATAAAGAGTCAAAAAATAAAAGAGCAGCAGAATTACAACGAATTAAAAGAGAATCAGATACAGAATGGCATGAGCGTAAAAAAGAGTATAATAGAAAATGGTATTTTGAAAACAAAGAAAGAACAAAACAATATCATGCAGAAAATATTGAAAGAAGAAGAAAATGGCAGCGTGATAAATATAAAAATGATTCAGAGTTCAGAGAGCGAACAAAAAGACAAGTTAAAGAAACATCAAAACGGAATCCTCAAACCAGAATTAGAAACTTACTCAAAAAATTATACGGAATCACACTTGAGGAATACAATGAATTGCTCAATAAGCAAAATAATAAATGTGCCGTTTGCGGTTCAGAATCCGCCCTTATTACAACCAAACAAAGACTTCATGTTGACCACTGTCACAAAACAGGAAAAGTCAGAGGGTTGTTGTGTATTAACTGCAATCAAGGAATCGGAAAATTTAAAGACAATATCGGATTACTCGAAAAAACAATTATGTACTTGCGGGGCTAATAAAAAAGGGAAAGTTATAATATCTAAAACAAAAATATTGGGATATGGAATTAATATGCAAAATTGTAATAATCAAATATTTGCTTCATTAGATTTTAGTTTTTAAGGTCTATATCAAGCAATAAGAAGGTCGTATCGTTTCGGTCAAAAAAATGAAGTAAATATTCATCTTATTACTACCGATACAATGGCAAACGTAAACCAATCTATCCGAAATAAACAAAAACAATTTGAAATTATGCAACAAGAAATGGCAACAGCAATAAACGAAAATTTGAACGGTCATTTAATGAAACAAGGGAACTATAATATTGAAGAAGAAAGTAATAAATATTTCACTATTAAACGTGGTGATTGCGTTCAATTAATAAAAAATGTACCCGATGAAAGTGTAGGATTATCTGTATTTAGCCCCCCATTTGCCGAACTTTATACATATAGTTCTCATGTGGAAGATATGGGTAATTCAAAAGATTACAATGAGTTTCTCACTCAATTTGGTTTTTTAATAAGGGAACTTTACAGGGTTTTGATAAGTGGTAGGAATGTAGCTGTGCATTGTATGGACTTACCAATTCAGAAGGGTAAGGAAGGTTTTATAGGTTTAAGAGATTTTAGTGGAATGATTTTAAAAGCATTTGAAGAAGCGGGTTTTATTTATGCTAGTCGTGTTACTATTTGGAAAGACCCTGTAGTAGAAATGCAAAGAACAAAGGCATTGGGATTGCTGCATAAGCAAATTAAAAAAGATAGTACAATGAGTAGGGTAGGTATTCCTGATTATGTAATGATATTTAGGAAAGATGGTGAAAGAAAAAATCCAGTAACAAATACAGATTTGCCAGTAGATTTATGGCAAAAATATGCAAGCCCCGTTTGGATGGATATTGATTATGGAAACACATTACAAGGGTATAGAAACGGTCGGGATGAAAAAGACGAGAAACACATTTGCCCCCTTCAATTAGATACGATTGAAAGATTAATTCATCTTTACAGCAATAAAGGGGATACCGTATTTACTCCATTTATGGGTATTGGTAGCGAAGTTTATCAAGCTATTAAAATGGGTAGAAAAGGATTAGGATTTGAATTAAAAGAGTCATATTTTGATTTGGCTAAGAAAAACGTAAATAATGCCGTACTTGAAACCCAACAATTATCCCTAATATAACCCAATGACCAAAAATCAAATAACCCTACTAAACAGACTAAATATACCTATAATTAAGTATTTTGGTGGGTTAAGGTATTATAATTATAGATTAAGAGGTAGGAATGAAAGATATAGGAAAGTACTAACTAAAATATTTTAATCATATTTTAAGGTGATTGTATAGTAGGTATTAATTAATTTTGATTTAACAAAAAAAATAAACATAAATGACACATCTATTACCCAAAACAGACCCCAACTATTTAGAAGTATCTGAATCAGATAGTATATTAATAAGTAACTATGTAGATTTTGAAGTAAATGATACTGTAATAGTACAGGAAGGAAGAAATGAATCACACTTTATAATATCCAACAAAATACATGACGTACCTAATGTAAAGAAAGGTATATTTGTTTTAATGCTTAATAAAGTAAAATGAACGCTAAAACAGCCTTAATAAAATCATTGTTATCGGGTGATGTATTGAGTATAAAAACCTGTTTTAATACAATAGGATTGACTAATTTACCTAGAGAAATAGGCAGGTCAATAGAAAGACCGTTTGGGGTTGAAGTTAGCCGTACCCCTAAACATGGTAAATCAAGATATGGAGTACCCGTAACATGGTTTGAATACCGATTAAATCAATCAACACACAATCAACCCGGAATAGCTAAAATGGCTAAATATGTAATGGAACATAACGGGAATCCCGCAAAAGGTAAAATCACAAATAAAAAATAAAATGAAAAAACTACTTACGTTTAGCGTCATTACCGCATTAATTTTAATCGTATCTTTCACACCTGAACACACTTATAAGTTTTCAGAAAAGCAAGTAATAACTATTTATGAACATGAAAACTTACTAAAACAAATACTCCCACAATCAGAATTAAAAGGTAGAGAAATATCAGCCATTATACCTACCATTGATACCATTCAATTTGAAATATCAAAACAATACAAAGAATATAACGATACCACTAAATCTAAAAAATAACGATTTATGTTTGCATTTAATAAATTAAACATACCTATCAATCCTTATTTAAGTAAACCCTTAGAGAATGAAGATTTAATTGTTAATGCAAACCTAGATAATTGGGATAGAGAAGGGTACGAAAGTTTACCAATAGAACAAGAGTTTTATAAGGCAAATAACATACACCTTTCATTTAAAGAAGTATTTGCAAAAGAAAGTGGGATAGACGGTGGGTGGTTTGCAGCTATACAAAAATGGGTTACGCAAACCACTCACAACGATATTTTTCATTTAGACCATAGTTTTTTTGTAGTGAGATATGGGTTTAGGGGGGAAGCAGAAAAGCAAATAAGACGATTATCAAAGTATAACAGTAAGCTATTAAAACTTATTGCTACCAAACCTAAATACGGATTAGATTTTTGCTTAGATGCTATTGTAGAGGATGAAATAATGGAAGTTTTACATTTTGAATGGGATTATAAAAGTTACGATTCAATTAAAAATGCACTACCTTATTTTGAAAAAAGGATAGCAAATACCGACTGGCTTTTATTATTATCTAAAATAATCGAAACAAAACACCTTTGGAAAGATATGACAGCTACACAACAAGGAGATTTTAAAGCAAATCTATTCGGTATAGAAGAAAGTTTTAGACTTTATAAATCAATGTAATTCACTATATTTGACAAATTAAATAAAATAAAAATGATATATCAGCCATTATTTGACCGTTTATTGGTAAGAGAAATTAAGCAAAAAGGTGAAAAAAAGACAAAATCAGGTATAATTTTAGAGAAATCAATTATAGCACAATCACATACCCATGCCGAAGTTGTTTCAGTTGGGGAACGTGTACAAGCAGTTAAGCCCGGGGATAAAATAGTATTTACTTCAGGTATTGGTAACCCTATAATGGTTGGTGATGAAGAACTGTTACTTTTAAGGGAAGAACAGCTTGATATTGTTCAGAAATAGTTTTTTTGTTTGGAATATTAAAAATACCTTAAATTTGGCGTAAATATTATTATGCCGATACCGACCCCTATTAATAAATTACTTGTTTCCATAGAAGCAGAATTTGTAGATAAGATAACTACGGATAGCGGTTTTACCCTTTATTTAGACCCCACTTACGAGAAAAACTACAACGTAACTTCGGTAGGTACGGTAGTTTCCGTTTCACAGTACCATAAGCCTGAATATGATTCAGTTGCATCAAAATTAAGCCCAAACGACAAAATAGCTTTTTCCTACAAAGTAGTAAGTGATTTTACTTTTGCTAGTGATAAGGCTCAATTTATGGACGTTTCAGGGCATGATAACCCATTTGTAAAAAAATACACAAACCCACAGGGGGAATGGCTATTAATTAGGGCTATACCTAAAGCTATCGGTAAGTTATGGGTAGGTGTTTACCAAAATAAAAAATTGGAAGTAATAGACGGTATGCAAGGTACAGAAAGCGACCTAAACCGTTGGTTAGCACAGTTTTCAATGGGTAAAACAGATAGGTATGTGTTTAATAATTTAGTAGATATTGACGGTGAATCTTATTGGAAATGTAATTATCCTGAAATATTTGCAAAAAAAGTAGGTGATGAATGGGAAGCAATCGGGGATAGGGTAATGTTAAAGCCAATAGAGATAGATTACACCGACCAAATAAGAAAGTTAAATAACATTGAATTACCCGATAATATGGTAAAAGCAAGGTTTTATGATAGGGCTGAAGTTTATTCAGGCGGGGAAGATTTAGGATTAAAAAAGGGGGATGTAGTTTCATTTGAAGAAAAATACCTTGAAAAATACAACTTTGAAGAACAGGCTTTTTTTCTTATTAAAAAACGTAGGATAAACGGACTTTGGAAGTATGGCAAGTAGAAATATAAACGACCTTTACAATGAATATCTTTACATAATCCGTAAGGAAAGAGGCGTTTTTGTTACCCCTTCGCAGTTCTGCCAAAATATGGATATAGCACAAATGGAACTATACGAAGAACTTTTCAAAGTATATGGTATTAATCAGACTATACACGACGGATTGAAGCCATTTAAAGTAACTAATTATCAGTTTACTTGTGATAGTGGGGGCAATGTATCTTATCAATCCGACTATTTGCACCTCTTAGCGGGCGTATTTACTGTAACAGGTAGTTCCGTTAATAAAATACGATTTGTTGAGCCAGACGAACTTCCTACGGCACTTACCAACCAATTAAGGGCGGTAAAATTAACAAACCCAATAGCAATAGATACTAGCGGGGGATTTCAGATATACCCGCAATCAGTACAGACGGGGTTTTATTCTTATATGAGGCGACCTGCAATACCCGTTTTAGGTTTTATTCAAGTAGGCAGAACTTTAACCTACGACCCAAATTCAAGTACACAAATAGAATTTTCAGATGCCTATATAAATAATATTGTTAATCGTGCGTTAAAACCATTGGGTATAAACTTAGATGAAAATACAGTTACCCAATACGGATTTACACAAGAAAAAGATACTGAATAATGGCAAATAGCACTAAGAGAATATTATGCGACCAAGTAATGTATAGGCTTAGTGGCGGCTATCCTTCCATTTCTGATATTGTTCAGTTTGAAGATATTTATAAGGCACTAGAACAGCTTATAAATGTTACTTTTAGAACACAACATTTTACCACAACATTACAGCAAGGGGAAACAATACCCGATAACTTAATGTTGGCTTCTTATTCTGATATTACTGTTACTTCAACTTCAAGGGGTTCACAGTCAATATTACCCGCTATGCCTATTTCTTTAATTAGAAATATGGGTGTTTATGATATTGCTCCCGCACAATCTTTATCAACTTACGCCAATAAAAATTCGTTTATACCACTTCAAAGAGGGCAAAGACAATTATTGCAATCAGATGATTTGTTAAATGACTTATTAGGGCAAATATGTTATGAAGTAAATGGGATTAATGTAATTTATTCAAAGGATATTACATTAATGGGTATAAGTAAGGTAGATATGCAATTAGTTGTATTTGATATGAGTTTATACGGGGAAACAGATATATTGCCAATACCTAGTGATATGGAAGCAATGCTAGTAGATACTTTATATAAACAATTTGAACCGATACAAGCAGATCCTTCAGTAGTAACAAATTACCCACCACCTAATCAAGCTAATCAGAAATGAATGTAACAAGTTTAGATAAAATGGTAAGGAATATACTTCTTAGAAAGGGGTATAGTTTACATTGGTATATGCAAGCATTACTAGCGGGGAAAGATGTACTTCGTGAATTAACATTTGATGATTTGCAAGTAATAAATACAAAAATATTAACAGTAAATTCAGTAAACGCAGTTGATTTACCTAGTGATTATGTTGATTATGTTTCATTAAATGTAATGGCAGGGCAAAAGCTAAGACCATTGGTTTATGAAGAAAGTATTAACCCGCTTTATAACTACGATACAACATTTACACCACAATTATATTCTCAAAATATTACCGAACAAAACGACCCCGTATTTTACTATAATATACTATCTCCGATATTTTGGTATATGAATAGTTTTAATGAATATGGAGAATTTACAGGTAGATTTTTTGGGTTTGGTGCGGGTAACCAAACCGACACATTTAAGGTAATAAAAGAAAGGAAGCAAATACAATTAAACGAACACATACAAGTAAATACAGTAGTATTATCTTATATAAGTAACGGGCAAAATGTAGATGCAGCTTCAACGATTGATGCCTATGCACAAGCGACAATAGAAGCCTATATTATGTGGCAAATGAAAGAACAAAATAGGACTTATTCGGAAGGTGAGAAAGAACGAGCAAAAGAAGAATATTTAGGGCAAAGAAAAATATTAAGGGCTAGAATGGCTAACCTTGATTTGAATGTACTAAAACGAATTGTACAGAAAAACAGAGTTCAATCACCTAAGTAATGATAGTAGAAAAGAAAATATTTTCAGGCGGGGGAATTAATAATGATGATACTACAAGATTATTGGGTACGGGTGATTATTTGAATTTACAAAATGGTAGGGTAAGTATAAGTGAGAATGGTAAAGATGAAAGAATAGAATCAATCCCCGGAACAACGCAATTAACAAATAATAAATATCCCCCTTATGGAAACAATATATGTATAGGTAGCTGTATTGATATTGAAGGTAAAAGATTGGTTTGGTTTATATGTAATACTTCAAATGACCACGGTATTTATGTTTATGATTTTACAGCACAACAAATATATGCGGTAATATACGATAGCCAAGTAACAGGCGGGTTAAACTTCAACAAAAATTACAGAATTGATAGAAACTGTAAAGTAGTAAATGGGGTATTATACTGGACTGATAATTATAATGAGCCTAAAAAAATAAACTTAGACAAGGCAATTAAAGCTAATCAATCTTCTTACGTTACTTCAGCAACACCGTATTCATTACCTATTGCATATACTACTTTAACGGTAATTAGACGACCACCGTATTATAATCCTACGGCTTCAAAACAAAATGATTATAGTTTTTTACAAAATTTTGTAGCATCACAGGCTTACCAAATGTGTTACTACTATGATTATGTAGATAATGAAACTTCAAGACTTTCTTCGTTTAGTGCGTTAATGAATTTTAATGTAAGTGGCGGTACTACAAATTATATAAGTGTTACTATCCCATTTTCAGAATATATTGATGATGATATACAACGGGTTAATATTTGTGCAAAAAATTTAACTATTAACCAAATATCAATAATAAAAACTTTTGATAAAGCTATACCCGCAGATTTAGCAGCAATTAATGCACATAACGCAGGTACTACACAATTATCATATAATTATTATGGTAATGTAGCTAGTAACCCATTAGATTCTTCTCAATCTTCAGTACCATTTGATTCAGTATCACTTCAAAGTAAAACATTAGAATTTGCTATTAATAGGTTAATGTTTGGTAACAATTTAAATGGGTATAATACTACTTCATATTCAAGCCTTGCTATATCACAAAATTTAATTGTTGGCGGGGTTATACCACAAACATTATTTAAATCAGGTTCATCATATAATGTATCAATAGCTTTTTTTGATAGATATAGACGTAAATGTGGGGTGTTTCAATCTTTTTTAACTACCAATACCCCCGACTTTATTTATAGCGGTAATTCAATTACTAATAATATAGTAGGTAGTTTACAATTCACATTAAGTAATACAAATGCATTAAATGAAATCCCATCATGGGCGTATTACTACCAAATATTTATTACTCAAAACTTAACAAAAGATAGCTTTTTAAGTTTTATATTTAACGATGCTTCTTATGTGTATAAAAACACAGATGGCACATTAAATTTTACTCAAACAACATACGATTCTTCAAAAACTTATGCAGTAGGTATTGATATTTCAAATTTAACAGCAGCAGGGTTAGGATATACATATAATGTAGGCGACCAAGCAGTAATAAAATTAAATAGCGGAACAAATTATAGTTTGCCAGTTATCGGTCAAACGGGTAGTTATGTTTTATTAGCAGCAAAAAATATAGGGGCTATAACAAATTCATTTAAGTGGACTTTTAACCCTATTTCACTTACCCATGCTACCTATACATTACCTATGACTTTGTTGAATAACTATCAACAAACAGGATTTGCAGTACAATCAACAAATTTTGCTGATTTAGGTTCACCTGCTTATAATAATCAGAATTGGGGAATAAATGTAACAGATGGTAATTCATACACATTTTTTATTTCAGGTAATATAAGTTTAATGGCTACGGCTACTTATCCATCTGATTATATAAAAGTTACAGTATTCGTTTCGGGTTCAGGAAAGACAGATATTACTACCGATTTAGCAATACAAAATGGAGTGGCTAACGGTACTACATATACATTAAGTTGGGGAACAAATATAACAATACCCGCAGGTTATACTAAATTAATCGTAGTTTATGAAACAAGTCAAGGCGGTATTTATCCAACTATTACAGGAGGGTATTTAACAGCTAGTAGGGCTTCCGATTTGAATTATATTGAGATATATACCCCGCATAAATCATTGGGAACACAAGAACCTTATTATGAGGCAACCCCCGTTTATGCTATTACCAACCCCGCAACAAATACAAGGCAATACGGCACTTTAACCGATTCTATTGCAGGTGATACTTACGGAGTACAAAGAAATATTTTATATTCAGGAACGACTTACCAATTAGAGGCAATGTCGCCAAATGATTTGTATTGGCAAAATTGGTATAGAAGTTTAGGATGGGTTAATTATATTTTACAGGTAGGGCAAACAACGAATCCGCATGAAATAAGATGGAGTAATACATTTGTTTCAGGAACAAGAAATAATGGTTTAAGTAGATTTGATGCATTAGATTATAAAACAACACCATTACAAACAGGGCAAATACAAAAGTTTCAGTTAGCCAGTAAAACGGAAGAACAAGGGGTAGTTATGCTTGCTATTGGGGCATTTCAAACTACTTCATGTTATTTGAGTGAAGTTCAGGTAGTGGGGGCTTCACAAAATGCTTTCTTAGCCCAAGATACGTCAGTAATAGGTACTATGAATGTGTTAAAGGGTATGTTCGGTACTACTTCACCCGAAACAGTTATTGAATACTTAGGACTTGTATTTTGGTACGATTTAAATAATGGGGTAATAGTTCAATATAGTTCAAATGGATTGGAAGCAATAAGCCATTATAAAATGACTAGCTTTTTTCAAAAATATGCTAAGAATTATTTAGCAGCTAGTTCCAGCAATTTAGATAATATCAATGGGTTTCATCATATACCTACTTCAATAAATCCGTTTACTAAAAGATTTCAAGTAACAACCCCCGGTTTAATTTATTCAAATTATGCCAATATATTACCTAGCTATTCATCCGTTCCTAGTTATGCCAGTTCAATAATAAATAGGTTTAATGTATATACCCAACTAGCCCAAACGGTATGTTATGATATGGTAGCTAATAGATGGAAAGAAACATTTGAATATGCAGGGGAATGGTACGATTATTTTGAAAATATAATGATTGGGTTCAAAAACGGAACAATTTACACCCATGAAACAAATACAACAAGTGGTAACTGGAATACATTTTACGGTGTTCAATACCCATTAAGAATATGGACTACGGCAAATGCAAGTCCTTCAGAAATTAAGGATTTGTACAATATTGCAGTAGAATCAAATGCCATACCTGATTATACAGTAGGTTATGCGGACTACCCAAATATTCAAATTACAGACCTAATTTCAAGCAATTATATAAATAATGAGGGGGTAATGGATGCCCAATTTTTTAAGGATAGGTTATCACCAAACACCCCCGCAGGTAATACGGCAGAACAAAATCTGTATCAAGGAGATTTTATAAAAGACGTAACTTTGAAAATAATGTGCGAATTTCAGCAATATAGTTCGTTAATTTTCATTAATTTTATTGATGTAGGGTATAGCGTAAGTAGGGGTAATAAGCAAATTATAGTAAAACCGTCATAATGGTAAGTATTAAAAGAATACAGATTGATAAAATAGAAGAATTGGTAAGAATAGCATTTAAAAATGATACTGATTTGATAGAAAAATATCATTCTATTGATGGAACTTTTGAAGAATGTGTAGATGATACTATTATACGGATTTATGCTTCTTATAATGAAAAACACCCAAAGTATTATAAAATACTTAACAATAAGGAAGCAATAGGGTTCTTTGTTACGTTTGTTCATAAAGATATACCAATACCAGTTTTGTATTCATTCGGTATAAATATAAAATATAGAAAAGCTGAAATACTTAACGAATGGTGGAAGTTAATTTTAAAGGAATTAGATAGTAAATTTTGGTGTGCAATGAATAAAAAAAATGAAAGGGCTATTAAATTTTTACGAAACAGAACAATGAAAGTGGTAAAAGAAACAGAAAACGAAGTAGTATTTATTAATAAGCCATTACCAAAATATAATTTTTCAGATAATTAAATTTACATATTATGCCACTTACAGTAGGTGCAATTACGGGATTAGGGAAAGCAGCGATTGGGTTATTTCAGAATAACCAAGCTAACCAAATACACCCTAATTATACACCATATACCCCTTCCCCATACGCAGCACAGCAATTAGGTATTGCACAACAATTATTTAATGGAAGAATGGCGGGGGCTACAAACGCAGAAGCTAATATAGGCACTAATCAAGCTAATACGGTATCGAATATTAATAGGAACGCATCAGATAGTAATACTGCACTAGCAGCAGCAAGCGGGGCGCAAGGTCAATCAAACCAAGCATATAATGATTTAGCAACAAAAGAAGCACAAAATAAATACAATTTATTAGGTAACCTAAACGCAGGTTATAACGCAATGACAGAAGAAGGCAATAAAGTTTATCAATCTAATTTAGAAAAATATAAAATGGATGTAGGGCAACAAGCACAATTAAGGGGTTCTGCATGGCAAAATATATTTTCAGGGGCAAACGATATTGGTGCAGGTTTTATGTTGGGGCAACAACAAGGGCAACAAAATGATTTCCAAAATAAATACCTCAATATATTGAAAGGGAATAAAGGTGCGGGGATGGGTGGATTATTGGGAGGTATTTTAGGCGGTGTATAATTATAAATAATTTAATTAAGATATGGCAGATTCATCAGCAGGAGGTTGGGGTAGCGTAGTATTACCTAGTGCTTTCCCCCAAGTAGGGCAAATAGCAGAGCAAGGACTTGCAAACCAAAGGATGCGGGATGATAAAGTATTGGCTTTAGCCGAAAGAGAACAATTAAGAAAGGAAGAACAAAACAAGCAAAATCAATTATATAATTTAGGTCAAATAAATAAAGCTACCGATTTTGACCAATTTAAAACGGGGGATGCTGCTATTGATGAAGTTGCATATAAAAAAGTTAATGATTTAAAAAACGACCTTTTAACTAATCATACACATGAAAATCCGACAGTTTTAGCGGCAATGATACCACAAAGATTAAATCCAATAATGCAATGGCATTTAGCGGCACTTAATGAAAATAAAAATGCACAAAATGCAATATCTACATTAGTAAAGGAAAATCCAATAGATCCAATAGCTACGCATAACTTGGTTATGAGTAATTTGGCTAGAAATGTAATGCAACCAGACCCTAAAACGGGGGCTATGGATATTAAACCTGCACAATTTATAGCACCAATGGATTATTCGGGGATATTAAATAATCCACGGGTTATGGCGGGGTTAGTTAATAGTACAGAACATTTAAATAAATTTTATTCATCTGTACCCAAAGAACCATTTCATGGTAGTGAATTTCAATCAGATAAGGGGTTTAAATCAAGAGATAAATTTAGCGGGGCTATAGTTCCGGGTATAACAGATGTATTACCCGATGAAAATGGTAATCCTATTCTAGATGTAAAACATACAATAGTTCCGGGTGTTAAAGATAAAAATAATCAACCAATGAAAATAGTGGATAATAATTTATACACTAAATTAATGGGAACAGAACAGCCAGTTATAGCCAATAACGGAACAAAAACAAATATAAGCCCTGCGGGATTATCTGCATTAAAATTATGGTACAATAGTGATGATAGAGCAAAAGCAGAGGCAGATTATCAAAAAAATAATAACGGCAAACCATTAGACCCACATACAGAAGATTATTTATTTAGGCACTTTTTGTATAATAATATATCAGCCAATGTACCACATTTTATAAGTAAAGATGAAGCCCAAGTAGTACCTAAAGCACCAATAGTAAATGTAAATACAGGTAAAGAAGTACCTACCCAAGATGTTTATACCCCATTAAGTAAAGCAATGAATGAACACCCTGCGGGGGCTACTTTAAATATACTTCCTCCGGCAGTAAGAGATTTCTTTATGAATGAGTTAAGTAAATCTAACCAAACAAAAATTGTAAAAAATATTGACGGTCAAGATAGAACAATAGAATTAGGTTCAGATAATTTTGCTGTAAAAGCAAATAAAGATGGTACTTATGACTTGTATAGCACTAAATATAAATATCCTATAAAAAATGGCAAAGAAGATTTAACTGCAAATGGTGAAAGAATACCAGATAAGATTTTAGGTACTTATAATGCAACAGACCTTAATTTAGGTGTGGCAAAAGGAAAGGAAAGGGGGCAAGTATTAAAAAATGCAAATACTTATATAGTAAACGGTAAAAATATGACCCATGATGAATTAAAAAACGCAGGTTATACCGATGACCAAATAAATCAAGCTATCCAATTAGGGAATATTAAACGAAAATAATGGCAGAAGATTTAGAAATACCAGTTCAGGCAGAAACAGACAGCCAAAATGACCCATTAGGTATATTGAAACCGCAAAAACAAACGGTTAGTGGCGACCCATTGGGTATTCTAAAAAAAAAAGTAGGTGGCGAAGATTCTGCGAATGGTACTCAAAATGGTTCCCAATCCAAATTAATATCAGATTTATATTCCCTAGCAAGTAAAATAGATAAGGAGGGTATTCAAAATAACGGGCAATCCCAAGCCGTTAATAAAATACCTATGCAACATATTGCAGGTAGTCAAGCTATTGAACCAAATCTGCAAACACCAATAAATTTACCCAAATCAGATGAACAGGAATACCAAACAAAATTAAATACTCAAAAAGCGGTAATTAATACCCTTAAACAAAAAAAAGGTAAATCATTTGATGAAAATAGTCCTTCAGGTCAAAAAGACGTACAAGACTATTTAGATAAAATTAAAAATAATGATTTAGCAGTAGTACCGGGGAAGGATGGAAAAGACTATGTCACAAGGGGGCAAGGTTTTGCAGAGTCATTGTGGGAGTCGATGTTGGGTAGTGTATATGAATCGGTTGATGCTGCAAAAATAAACGCAATATCAGACCCGACAGACCCAATAGCTGCAAATAAATTAGCTGCATTATTTAACCAAAAACAAAATACTGAAAATAATATACCCGAATCAGCCCCCGCAGGTTTTGGTAAATTAGGGGAACAAATAGGCGGTGTTCCTAAAATGGCAGCAGAGGCAGCTATACCTTATGTTGGCGAGGCGTTAATGGCGGCAGATGCCTACCAAACTGAAAGGGTTAAGAAGATGAAAGAAGAATATAAAATGGGTAAAAGTTTGGGGTTAAGTGATGTAGAAGCAGCCCAAAAAGCAATGAATACGTCTTTAATTAGTGCCATTCCTTCAGCCGTAACAGCAGTAGCACTTAATAGATTGGGGGGTAGTGCAGCTACGGGGGCGGCAGAAAATACACTTAAAAATACTTTAATTCATGCTATGGGTAGTGTTCCCAAAGTGGGGGCAATATTTTCAGGTTCACAATTAGGAAGCGATTTAACAGAACTTGCCGCAGGGTACAAAAAAACACCTACTGAAATAGCTGAAAATGCTATTAATTCATTCGGGCAAGGTGCAATGATGGATTTAGGGTTTAATGTAATGAAATTAGGGGCGCAAGTGCCGGGGTATTTAAAGGCAGCCGCAAAGAACCTTTTAGTAAATGCCCCTAAAGACGTAGTAGATGCAAAATTAGCCGATATGGGTGCAGAAGGGCAAAGTATTAGGCAAGAACTTGATTCATACAAAAATGCAGCCCAAAAGGTGCAGGGATTGGTTCCTGAAGAACATTTACCAAATATAGCAGGTAATATTGAAAAGCAAGATGCGATAAAAAAGCAAATAACAGAATTAGAAGCAAAAAAAGCAGAAATCCCTAAAGAACTACATGGCAAAATAGACGAACAAATATCATATTTACAAAGTCAATCCGATGAAATAGGGAAAACTATCGGTAAAATGACTAAATCAGATAACCCATTAGAATTAGAAAAAGACAATGTTACAGGATTAAAAGGGAGTGATATTGAGAGTATTAATAAATCAAATAATAAATATAATGGATTTTTTACCACTTTGCAGCAAATGCAAAACGAATCCCGTCAGGCAGTTGGGGCAGAGGCTATGCAAGACTTGCCACAGCGAATCTATGAAGGTTTATCGAAAGAAATCCCCAATGGAAATGAACGAAATTCAGAAATACAAAGCAAATTGCAGGGCGCAATCAAGGATGTATTTGGAGGGGGGGATGATACGGAAAGAACCTTGCGAAATATGTCAGAGCCTGAACTCCGAAATGCATCACGAAGATTATACGAATCCATTGGAAGTGAAATGGCTATGTCACAAACACCACAAACATTACCATCACAAGGAGAATTGGGAAAGAAGCCTATTGAGGGAGAACAAAATAAAAATGAAATTAGGACTACCGCAAATACAAATGGGGGGGATGAATCTACCACAATATCTAATACAAAACGGTCATCCAATAACTTAGGTGAAGGAAAAGTAAAGCCAATAGAAATAACGGGTACTAAAGTATTTGAGCATGGCGAAGATGATAATACGGCAGAAGGATTAGAAAACGGGGTAAAGCCTACTGATTTAACAGATAAAGGAAGTAAAGAAGCAGAAAGCATAGGTAATTTTATAAAAGATAATCAGCCCGAAACAACAAGAGTAGAACATTCAGATGTTAAAAGAGCAAAAGAAACAGGGGAGGAAGTAGCTAAAACAGCAGGGATAGAAAGTGTACCCAATCCAGTATATAGAACGGCAGATATAGGTAATTTTGATGGGAAACCAGAAGGTACATTTGATGAAAAAGGATGGACTGAAGGGAAGTATGATGATAATAAAACAGTAGAACCGTTCCAAACATTCACAGATAGAATGGAGAAAGCCTATGACCATACCAAAAATGAAATAGGAAAAGAAACAGTAGTAATAACACATAGTAAAGTTACTAGAGCATTAGAAGCACTTGAAAAAACAGATGGTAAATGGACTGATGAAACTACTAAAGACTTTTTAAAATTAAAAGAAAAATCACCTAATACAATAAAAGCAGAAGTAACTATCCCAATTAAGGTAGATGGTAATAGTATGGATGCTAAATATATAAGTGAATATAAGGGTAAAAAAATAGTAGAAATAGATGGGAATATTCATGTGTATGACCCTAAAAAAGAAACATTATTTAATGTAGCATTAGATGATAGTAAAACGAGTGGGGGTAAGAAAATAAATAAAGAAGCTAATAATGTAGAGTCAGCTAAAAAATATATTGATTGGGCAGATAAAACCCATTCAGAAAATATAAAACCTATTCAAATAAATGAAACTACCAAAGATCCTAACCAAACAGAAACAACGGGCGAACAACCTAAAGAACTTATTGAAAATAAGCCAACAGCAAAAAGCAACAAAGGAGTTATCAAAAAAGCGCAGTCAATAGAAGATTTAACTGAACCTAGAGATATAGTATTGCAACATTTTGTAGGTGGGGGCAAAATTCATTCAGATGCTATAAAAGACATATTTGGTGGCAAAGATGACAGATTAAGACAAAATTCATCTACCGAAAATGAAAAAAGAGCAAGAATAGGATTATTGGGGAAAGATGCTAAAGGTATAGACGAATTAGCGCATAATTTATGGGAAAATGATAAAACAGAAAAATATACAACACAGGACTATAAAGAAGCAATTGAGCAAGTAATACAAGACCATAATTCGCCATCTAGTATGGCTAAAGAACTTGTAGATAAATATATTGACAAGGCAGTAAGACAAGAATTTACAGACAAAGAATCTAAAGAAATATCAGATAATCTTATTAAACAAATACATGACCAAGTTGAAAATTTACCAGAAAGTGTACAAAAAGAATTAACAGATTTACTTTCAAAATACCAAGATAAACATGGGTTTATTGATTGGGAAAAATTAAATGAAGATACCAATGGATTTGACCCCCAAATATTAAACTTATCCGAAAATACTCAAAAACACCTATATGAACTTATCAACGAAAAACTTACAGAACCAAGCGAATCTGACAACATTACTTATAAAAATGAAACAGAATCAAAAAAAGGAGAAAAATCAACCGAGCCAACAACCGAAGAAAAAATCAGCGAATTAGAAAAGGAAAGGGATAGTAAATTAGAAGAAGTGGGTAAGCCGGATATTAAATTAGAGTTAGTAAGCGGTAAGGATTTAGCCACAAAAGGTAATGACCCATTAGCCAATAAGCAAGAACACGATAAAATAAAAGATGATTATAAATCACTTAAAGCCCTTATAGACTGTTTATGGACTTAGAAAATGAAGATATAGAATTTGAACAAGCCTTACAGGATAAAAGGCATAAAGAACTAAAATCTACTTTAAAAGAGATAGGGAAAGCTATTTCAGAAAGAAGTGATAATTCAGAACTATTGGCAGCCGTAAATGAACAAACTAAGGCTATTTATTCCTTTTTGGAATGTATGAAAAATATGCCAAATGACCAAAAAAACGATATAAAAGTAGAAACAAACCAAGATAAAGTAGTAAATTCGGTGCAAGAAATGGCAGTATCTATATTAAATGGGTTAAATGAATTAAAAAGTACCTTACCCATATCTAATATAGAAAAAAATGAACCTAAAGAATGGGAATTTAAAGTAGAACGCAATAAATGGTCAGATTTAATCGAAAAAGTAATAGCTAAACAAATTATAAAACAATAAAAATAAACAAGTTATGCCAAAGAGTACGAATACCTGCAACAACATTCTTGCATTAATATACAATGCAACAGCGTGGGCTAATATTGCGGATAATGCCGCTTCTTCACCTATTACAAATATTTATGTTGCCCTTGCAACCGCAAGTTATACCGCAACCTCAACTATGAGTAGTAATGAAGCAACTTATACAAACTATGCCCGTCAAGCGGTTGCTAGAAGTACTGCGGGATGGACTGCCCCATCTGCAAAAGCAACTTCAAATGCAGCACAAATTACTTTCCCGCAATGTGGGGCAAGTGGTAATACTATTACAAGCGCAGCCTGTGGTAAAGCTAGTGGGGCATCAGATATTTTTCATTATGGTGATTTAAATGCTTCTATTTCAGTAAGTAATTTAATACAGCCAGTTTTTGCTATTAGTTCTTTGTCAATCACAGAGTCATAGTATATGAATTTAAACGAAAAGTTCCCGCCACTATATAGTTGTTCAGTATGTGGTAAAGCGGTGAAAGTTATACCACAGGGTATAGGTAATGAACCATTGTATGAATATCATAAAGATTGCCCCCATAGAGGCGTTACAATATACGCTAATAGAAAAGTTATATTGAGGGGGAAAGGGCAATTAAATATGGTACAGGAAGCACAATATAAAATTACTGTTTCAGTCAGACAATTATTGTCTTATTTGACAGGTAGGAGTATATAAACTATGCCCGGATTCACCAACATAAAAGATATAGTTAATTCGCAGGTAACCAATGGCTGTGAAAGATTTTCTTGTTGGCGAAAATCACCTAACCAAGCCAGTCCTGCGGGTATTTGGTTTGATATTTCAATGTCGCCGGGGAATCCTAGCCCTAAATATTGGTTTGATTCAGCCCCATTAAAAGCAAATACAGTAGCGCAATCTACGGATGGTGGGTTATGGCATGGGCAAGCAGTTTCCCCACAGCAAAAAATATTAAAGGAATTAATGGCTATATGTGTAACTGCTACCCCGTTACCTATGCCAATTATTTTATGTGATTATCTTCTTTATTACCCTACTATTGATGAATCCGTTGCAGGGGCGCAAATAATGGATAATACACTATCATTAACTAGATATACAAGTGGTCAAGGGGTGCAAATGATGGCTGTTTCAGATGCTAGTAGGGTAGGGGGGCAACCTGTTACAGTAAGTTATACTAATTCATTAGGAGTATCAGGAAGAACAGCCACTTTCATTGAAAATTCAGTTTCCGTTAATGGTAACATTGTAAATTCAGCACAATTATCTACAACCGCATCAAGTAATGCTACGGGTGCATTTATACAATTACAATCGGGTGATACTGGTGTTAGAAGTGTACAATCTGTAACAATAGGTGGTTCGGGTGATGTTGGATTATTTAGTATAGTATTGGTTTACCCAATAGCTAGTTTTAGTATTAGGGGTATTGATGCACCCGTAGAAGTAGATTATTTGAAAGATTTTATGGTTATCCCTCCTATTCAAGATGATGCTTTTTTATCTTTTCTTTGTTTACCACAAGGTAGTATATCAGGGGCAACAATTATAGGTCATATAAAAACAACATTCAATTAAAAAATAAAAATTATTATCATGGCAGGTTTTCAAACAATGGACTCAATCATAAATGCACTATCACAAGGGCAGCGTTTTCGTGCAGATTGGAATAAAAACTTCTTAC
>Ga0007854_10000402_pt1 | contig 28214 bp, 27 predicted proteins | sample CryBogCBH12Aug08_FD_60382 | JGI IMG/M metagenome (GOLD analysis project Ga0007854, IMG submission 60382) | Freshwater microbial communities from Crystal Bog, Wisconsin, USA - CBH12Aug08 | ecosystem: Environmental > Aquatic > Freshwater > Lake | place: Crystal Bog, Wisconsin, USA | collected... | reverse complement strand
GGCCGAAGCGCGCGGTGAGATTGCCTACGCAGCGGCATACGTCGAATGGTTTGCAGAGGAAGCCCGACGCGCTTATGGCGAAGTCATTCCGTCGCCTTTTAAGGACCGTGCGCTGCTGGTGGTGAAAGAGCCCGTGGGCGTTTGCGCGGCCATCACGCCCTGGAATTTTCCCGCTGCCATGATCACGCGCAAGGTGGCACCTGCGCTGGCTGCGGGCTGCACCATCATCCTGAAACCTGCCGAGCAGACGCCCCTTTCGGCTCTGGCGCTGGCCGAACTGGCCGCCCGCGCCGGCGTTCCGGCCGGGGTATTCAGCGTCGTAACCGGCACTGCCAGTGCCATTGGCGGCGTGCTCACGGCCAGCCCCGTGGTACGCAAACTAACCTTCACCGGCTCCACGCCGATTGGCCAGTTGCTGATGCGCCAATGCGCGGGCACGGTCAAAAAAATGTCGCTCGAACTCGGTGGCAACGCACCCTTCATCGTCTTTGACGATGCCGATCTGGACGCCGCAGTGGCCGGTGCACTGGCGTCCAAATATCGCAACGCCGGCCAGACCTGTGTCTGCAGCAACCGCTTTCTGGTGCAGGATTCTGTATACGACGCATTTGCCGCCAAACTGGCTGCTGCAGTGTCCGCGCTCAAAGTAGGAAATGGTTTTGACGACGGTGTTACGCAAGGCCCGCTGATTGACGAGGCCGCCGTTGCCAAGGTGGAAGAACTGGTGAAAGACGCGCTCGACAAAGGCGCACATGTTGTCACCGGCGGAGCGCGCCATGCGCTGGGCGGCACGTGGTACCAGCCCACTATCCTTGCCAACGTAACCCCCGCCATGGCGGTCGCCAGAGAAGAAATATTTGGCCCCGTCGCCCCGCTGTTCCGGTTTAGTACAGAGGCCGAAGCGGTGCACATGGCCAACGATACCGAGTTTGGTCTGGCCGCCTATTTTTATTCCAAAGACCATGGAAGGGTCTGGCGTATTTCGCGTCAACTCGAATACGGCATGGTGGGAGTCAACACTGGCCTTATCTCCACCGAGGTTGCGCCCTTTGGCGGCGTAAAAATGTCGGGCATCGGGCGCGAAGGTTCAAGCCACGGGCTCGACGAATACATGGAAACCAAATACCTCGCGCTCGGTGGCATCTAGGTGACGGTGCGTTTTGCTCCCGCAGTGCGCGCCCTGGCGCATCGCAATTTCCGCCTGTACTTTAGTGGTCAGGCGGTGTCTGTGGTGGGCTCGTGGATTCAGCAGGTGGCGCTTTCGTGGCTGGTGTATCGCCTGACCGGATCGGCCGCCTTACTGGGCGTGACGGCTTTTTGCAGCCTCATTCCGCAGTTGCTGGTGGGGCCGTTTGCGGGCGCCTGGATCGACCGCCGCGACAAGAAAAAGTGGTTGATCGGCGTGCAGTGTCTGCTGGCCCTGCAGGCGTTTGTGATGGCATTTCTGTGCTGGATTGACTGGATCAGTCCCGCCTTCATTCTCGTGATGTCGGTTTGTCTGGGCGTTCTGAACAGCTTTGACACGCCGCTGCGGCAGTCCCTCATCGGCAGTTTTGTCGCCCACCGCGAAGACCTGCCCAATGCGCTGGCGCTCAACGCGATGCTGTTCAATTCGGGCCGTTTCATCGGGCCGCCGATTGCCGGATTGTTGCTCGGTCTGACCTCCGAGTCCGTTTGCTTTGCCCTCAACGGTTTTTCATTTCTGGCCCTCCTGACGGCCTTGCTGATCGTGCGCTCCGATGCACCGCCCAAAGCGCGGGGCTCGATCGGCGAGGTATTCAAAGAGGGCGTGGTCTACGCCTGGAAAACCTGGACCGTGCGTATCCTGATCCTCACGCTGATCGTGGTAAACCTCACCGCCTCAAGTTACGCCGTGTTGCTGCCGGTGTTTGCAAGGGACGTCTTTGCCGGCGACGCCAGAACGTTGGGCTGGCTGTGGGGTGCAGCCGGCTGCGGGGCATTTGCCTCGACCGTCTATCTGACCTCCCGCACACACCGCCAGTTGCTCGACAGCGTAGTGGCCGGCACCGGCATCAGCGCCGCATCGCTGTTGCTGTTTGCCAGCACCCGCTCACTCCCGCTGGCGCTTTGCAGCATGGCGGGTGTCGGCTTTGGAATCTCAGTATGCAACGTGGGCATCAACATGCTTCTGCAAAGCACGTCTCCCGAACATCTGCGCGGCCGCGTGGTGTCGTTCTTCACCTCGACGCGTTTTGGTTTTGATGCACTCGGCGGACTGTTTGCCGGATTTATAGCCGCGAGGCTGGGTGTGCAACCCACATTGTGGATCTCGGGTGGGGTGCTGGTGATGTTTGTCGGTTTTTTGATGACGCGGCGCAATCGGTTGCAAGCACTGGCGGGGGCGAAGGCCCATACAAGCTAATTGGCGAGTATGCGCAACTGCATCACTTTCCCGCAAGTGCCTGAATAGCTTTCACCAACACATCAACATCCGTTGCAGGCGGAAATGCCTATGTTGTGGGCTATGCCTTTAGTGGCTTGGATGGCAACACGCTAGCAGGTATTACAGACTTCTTTGTCACCAAGTACAGCAGCGGTGGCGTAAAACAATAGTCTGATTGAAACTAAGCCTGATTGAAACGACCCTAGGCCTTACGGCGCATGCTCGCCACACCAATCAACCCCAGCCCTGCGAGCAGCATTGCGAAGGCCTCTGGTTCGGGAACAACCTGTACATAACCGGTGAAAGTATTACTGCCGCCCGGGTTGGCAAAAATTTGATACGGCTTATAGGCGGTATGGCTGGAGTTAACTCTGTAAAAGTCTTCGCCGACGTGAGCGAACTGCACTATCCCGCCGGGCGCTGTGTCTAAAGGCCCCCCCAAAACAAAACCATAAGTGTCGTAAGGTGCCCAGGTGGCCGCGGAAGGTGTACCCGCCCGCACTAACAACTGACTGAGTCCGGGGGCACCATTGTTGCTAAACACAGCACCTGCCGAACTGTCGAACACAGGCGTCAAGCACCCACCTGAAGTAAAGCAGGGATCATTCGGCATCGTCGAAGTGATATATCCCGACACCCATTGATTGGTGGTGGTGTCACCCGTGATCGTCCCATTGATGAAAACGGTCTGATGTAAGAAAACGTCGGTGATACTGACATTTTGCAGAGTTAATTCCACCGTACTGGCACCGGCGCTACCCGACCGTGCAGCAATTGCGATCAGTGCAATTTGAAATCCGCGAACGAGAGATGACATGTTCCCCCCTCCCTGTTGACCCAATATTTTTTGGGGCCGTATATCCAAATTACAAATCCCCGTGTTTGTCAGCCAGCAGCACTTTCTTGTGGATGCGTCGGTTGTTGGCCCAGACTGCAATCAGGACCACGGGAATCAGAACTATATTGGCCGCTTCGGGGTTGATAGGAACACCCAGCAATTCAATGCCGCTGATCAGATGCGTCATCAGGCTGACCACATAGTACGAAATGGCGGCAATCGACAGCCCTTCAACCGTGGTTTGTAAATGCAGTTGCAGTTCCTGGCCCCGAGTCAGTTTCTCCAGCAACTCCAGATTCTGATCTTCGGCCGCAATGTCAACCCGCGTGCGCAGCAAGGCACTGGCCCGGGCCACCCGTTCCGATAACGAGGTCAGTCGTTGCTCGGTTGCCGCCACGGTTGCCATTGCCGGAGAGAGGCGTCGCTGCAAGAATTCGCCCAGCGTCTGCGCACCGAAAAACGGACTTTCCCGCAACTCTGCGGTGCGCTGAACAACAATCGCGTGGTAAGCGCGGGTTGCCGCAAACCGATACGTCTGGCGCGCAATGGCCCGCTCAACTTGCGCCGAAAGTGCCACCAGCGCATCCAGCAATTCGTGGTCGGCAGCGCCCTTGCTTTCCAGACTCGAGGTAATAGTTGCCAGATCACGTTCACACTGCGCCAGCATGGGCGCCAGTTCTTTTGCAACGGGCAGGCCGCGCAGTGCCATCAGCCTATACGTTTCCAGCTCCAGCAATCGCTGCGATACCCGTCCGGCTCTGGTGGGTGCCATATCGGCTGACGAAATAACCAGCATGCGCTCAAAACCGTCGGGCCGAACCCGAAGGTCGGTCAATACACACGAATGATTATTTCTGCCCATCACCGATGCAATGATCGGATGGTCGCCAAACCAGGGTTGTGCCAGTTGCAATATTTCTTCCTGTCGGGATAAATCGCCGTGCAGCAGAAACAACTGAATAGCGGCAATGGTCTGGCCGGGAATGCCCGCAAGCCAGCCGTCGGGCACGGGCAACAACTGCAGCAACTCCGAATCGCGTATGCCAGGCACCGCGTCTTGCGATAACGGCAGCACCAGTGAATAGCGGGTAAATTCGTTGTGCCTTTCCCACTTCAGCGAATAGTCATCAAAACCTATTCGCAGAAAATTTCCCTGCAATAAATCGAGGGACAAATCCTGCTGCCCGGGGAGTAGTTGCAAATGCTTCAGCTCCGTTTCCCGGTCTATTCCTTCGTTGAATACGGCCACATACAGCACCAGCGCGGGCGTTCGAATTCTTGCCTGTGGCCGGGCGTGCACTTCGTTGTGCAGGTCCAGGCGTTGGGGACTGTCGGCCGGCAAGGCGTGTAAATTCATAGGTTTAGCGTCCATGAGGTTGACCGGCGCAGTTTATTACCTTTCAGTGCCATTGAAGGCTTGACTCACTGCAGCGGCAATGGCTTGCCAGATACCGGGTCCGGCCAGTACCGGCATTTCCCGCGACAAAACATTGCTGAGCTTTGCGTCGTTTTGTTCGATCGATCGAATAATTCGGTCAGCCTGATGATCTGGCATTTCCACGATTTCCTTGATCGACTCGCGCGCTCTGTGGTGGCGCACCAGATACTTCGACTCCTGATGCATGTGCTGCTTGATCGTGCGTGCAATCACCCCCGACAAATAAACCGCATGTGCGCCCAGATCCGGGTAGCGCCAGAGGGGCCGGGCTATATCGTCTGGATTATCTGATTGGCCAGACTGGTCTGATTGGCCAGAATAGTTTCGTGCATTGAAACCAAAATTTGAAACCACTCCATCGGGATAAGTGATTTGCACCCTCGAAAATTCAACCTGTTCGCGAACAGCGCGCATCAGGGGGGCGGAAACCTGATCCAGAACCTGATCGTAGGCACGCCGTGCACCGGCATCAGCGGATATAACAGCCGACACGGGCAATATGACCGGTTCTGCAATAACACCGTCCCTGCGCAGAATGTCGTTGATCAGGAACCGATGTACACGGCCATTGCCGTCGGCCAATGGATGGATGTAGACAAACGCAAAGGCCGCTACGGCGCATCGCAACACCGCCGACTGCCCTTGTGTGCGCTCCAGGAAAACACGCAGGCCGTTTAGCATCGCGGGCACATCGCCCGCCGGTGGCGCAACATAGTGCACCACTTCCTGAAAGCGCAATGTCTCTCCTACAAAAACCGGAGATTGTCGAATTCCGAGGCGACCGAGCGCATTGACCGGTCCAAGAATTGCACGCTGCAAATCTGCCAGAACCGCATCGGTCAGGGGCAAATCACCCAGCCCTGTGCGGTGCGACATGACGTCGGCAAAACGCTGAATTCTGGTGGACTGGTCTGCTTCTCCTTCCAGTGTGAAGCTGGCTTTGCTTTCACGCAAAGTCATCCACGCGGTGGCTCGCAAAAGCACATCCGCACCAAATTCATCCGTGAGATCGCGAATCAGGGCCTTGACGTCCAGCGACGCTGCTGCAATGAGCTCTGGCGTTTTCACGAGCGTCGGACAAAACCATCGCGTCCCCGGCAGGTTGTCGTGAATTCTCCAGCGTGTCGACCTGAGCGACTTTTCAGGCGAAGCTGCCAGCATCACCTCGTCGTTGATTGCGTAAACATAGTTGCCGCCGAGTCCGAGGGGCACCTCCAGCAGATCGTCCGTGAGCCATTCATAGAGAAATGCAGCGCGTCGCGCGTACTGGCCGGTAGGCTCGGCATCGACCCAATGCTGAATTTCGTTCGGACCGGTCTTCGAAAAAAGTCGGGCAAGAAATTCCAGTTGCACAACTTCGTGACGCAAATGAAACTGAAGGTGCGACGCCAGATTTGCGGCGGGGCGCATGGCCTCGGTATAGGTTTCCAACCGCAACCCTGGGCGGGTCAGCGTGCCGCGACGACCACCTATCTGACTTAGCACATGAAACCGCCCCAGCGGCAAGACGCCATATTCCCGCGCCAGCCAGCCGGCGCCAATTGGATCAACGGGCAAAGTTTGGGAATCGACTTCCATAGTGGCGCGCAGGGCGTTTGCTCAAAATTGATTTGCAAACACCATTAAAACGCCAAAACAGCATCAATTTGCACAAATTCAATTAAAAATTTGAGTGTATGCACAAAAACAATTAGCCAATTAACCAATTACCCATTCAGCCGCTCCATTTGAACCTTCTTGTCTGCCAGCTCCGCATCGGTATCGGCAAATTTTTCCGCAATGTGCAGAAACTCCGCTTGCAATGCGATAAATGCATCCGCAATATCCGGGTCGAAATGCCGTCCCCGGCCTTCCACAATTATTTCAACGGCTTTCTCGTGCGGCATGCCTTCCTTGTACACGCGCCGGCTGATCAGGGCGTCATATACGTCCGCAACGGCCATCAGGCGAGCCGACAGCGGAATGGCCTCACCAGACAGGCCGTGCGGATAACCCGAACCGTCCCATTTTTCCTGGTGCGAAAGCGCAATGTCCTTGGCCATGGATAAAAATCCAACCTCAATTCCGAGTCGTTTTTCGGCATGCTCGATGGCGTCATGTCCCAGTATGGTGTGGGTCTTCATGACCTCAAACTCCTCCGGCGTCAGCCGCCCGGGTTTGAGCAGAATGCGGTCCGGAATTCCCACCTTGCCAATGTCATGCAAGGGCGCCGATTTGTACAGCATTTGAATATAGCTGTCCGTCAGCTGCGCAGAAAATTTGGGATTTGCAGAAAGATATTCGGCCAGCGCCTTGACGTACAACTGCGTTCGCGTGATGTGGTTTCCCGTATCCGAGTCGCGGGTTTCGGCCAGCGAGGCCAGAATCAGAATCGTCACATCCTGAATCGCAACCACCTCACGCGTGCGCCGGCTGACCTCGGCCTCCAGAAAATCGCTCTTGTCACGCAGGAAGTCGGCATGCGCTTTCAAGGCCAGATGAATCTTGACCCGAGCAAGCACAACAGGGGCGCTGATCGGCTTGGTGATGTAGTCGACGCCACCCACCTCAAGCCCCTTTTTCTCGTCCTCCGCGTCGGCCTTTGCGGTCAGGAATACGACGGGAATCTCCCGCGTCTGCGGATCTGATTTCAGCTTCTGGCAAACCTCGTACCCATCCATACCCGGCATCATGATGTCCAGCAGGATCAGGTCTGGTTGGGGAACCCTTGCGGCAAGCCTGAGCGCGCGCTCGCCTGAATTGGCAAGCTGAACGGTGTAATCCCCCTTGAGCAGCTCCATCATGAGCGCCAGGTTGTCGGGGGTGTCGTCAACTACCAGAATCGTTGGTTTGGTAGCCGCCGCTGTGCTTTCATTCATGCTGAAACCCTTCAATAATGTCAGCCCGCACTTTTTCCTTGCGCCTTTTATAACCCAATTGCGGCGCGCCTTCTGCCCTTAACCTTTAACCCTTAACTATTCAAAAGTGACGACAGTTGCTGCATCGACAGCGGCTTCAACGCAGTGCCAAGCACGCGCAACCCCCGATCCCCGGCAATCGTATGGGCAAGCGTCAACATTTCGGTATCGACCCCCGTCATCAGCACCAACCCGCCTTGGTAGTTCTGCGCCACAAGCCGATCCAGAAACTCGATGCCGTCCATTTCCGGCATAAAAATGTCGCAGATCATTACTTCGGGCGGGCTTTTGAGCGTCGCCATCAGTTTTAGCGCCGAACGCCCGTCTCCTGCGCTGAGCCGCACCTTGTAGCCAAGTTCCTCCAGCATTTCTGACAGCAGGTCCTGCGTCAGCTCATCGTCATCAATCACCATGACGCAAGCGTCGGATGCCTTGGCAGTCGGTACGCCGCCAGATACTTGTGGGCTCATGTTTTGTTTCCTGCCAATTCTGCTGTGTTCAGGTTTATCTCGGCTAACTCACAAAAACGTGCGTCAACCCACTTCTCTGAATAGTTCCAGAGCCGATTCAAAATCCATGTTGTTCAATTGCTCCATGATATTTTTCCACTTGGTCGGATAGACCGGCTTCAACTCCGCCTGATGCTCCCGACACATATCGATGGCGCGCGAGTCGCCGGCGTCCAGCAAGTCCAGCAACCGCAGACGCAGGGCGGACACCTCTTCGGTCTGCACAGCCGGTTGCGCAGGTTCAACCACTGCATCCGGATGTGCACTCTGCAGCGACCTGAGTCCGTCCAGCACGGGTGAGAGTTCACGCAGAACCTCGTGCAGAATAGCGTCGGTCTGTTCCCGAGGGGCCTGCTGCTTGCATGCCTGCTCGAGTCGGATGGCCGCTTGCTGCACACGTCTGGCGCCGATGGTCGAAGCGGTACCGGCCAGTGTGTGGGCGCACCGCTGGGCGGCAGTGGAATCCGAACCGGCGCGAGCCTCCTCAAACATGGCCTCGAAATTGGTCTGGCGATCACGAAACTTGATCAGCAGTCTTTGGTACAAAGATTCCTTGTTCAGGGCGGTTACCAAGCCAGCGCGCGTATCAATTCCGGGCAGTACCAGACCGTTCAGGAACCCACCGGATGCAATAGTTGCCGATAAGGCGTTGCTGACAGCGGCATCCGCCTTGTCTCGCGAAGGCGATATCCACCGGGCCATCGTCGAATACATTTCCTTCAGGTTCAGCGGTTTGGCGATATGGTCGTCCATACCGGCCTGCAAAACCTTTTCCCGGTCGCCGGCCATTGCGTTGGCCGTCATGGCAATAATGGGCAAGTGTTTAAAGGCCGCGTTCCTGCGGATTTCGCGCGTGGCCTCGTAGCCATCCATGACCGGCATCTGGCAGTCCATCAAAATGCCGTCGAAGCGAGGGTCGGCACCCAGAATGTCCAGCGCCTCCTGGCCGTGATTTGCCACCACGACTTCAATGCCCGCATTGGTCAACAGTTCCATGGCCAGTTCCTGATTCATGTCGTTGTCTTCCACCATCAGGACCCTGGCACCATTGAGTTTCGCGGTCGCCTCGGCAAAGTCATCCGGATGGGACTCCCTGCCGGCGTGCACCTTGTTGCCTTTGCCAAGCGCCTCTGCAATGGCCTCCAGCAGGGTCGAGGGATTCACTGGCTTGGTAAGCACCGTCTGTACCACCACGCCCTGATCTTTGGCACGCACTGCAGCATCATCGCGTTCATAGGACGTGATCATGATAAAGGTCGGCGACTGCTTCAACTCTTCGTTGCGCAATTGTCGCAAGACCTCAATGCCGTCCATTTCGGGCATTCTCCAGTCGATCAGCACCAGTTCGAATGGCCGCCCAGTCCTGTCTGCCTGCACCACCAGTTGGATCGCCTCGGCTCCGTGGGCCGACACTTCGGCCTCCAGACCAAATGAGCGGGCCATATTCGACAGAATTTCTCGCGCCGATGCGTTGTCATCCACCACCAGCACACGCAGGCCCATAAGTTCTTCGGCCCTGTACATGCGCGTAATTTGCGGGTTGACCTGGACACCAAAACGGGCATGAAAGTGGAAAGTGGAACCTTGCCCGGGTTCGCTTTCAACCCATATCTTTCCACGCATTCCTTCAACCAGACTCTTGCAAATAGCCAACCCCAGTCCGGTGCCGCCGTATTTGCGGGTAGTGGAAGCATCGGCCTGACTGAAGCTCTGGAACAACTTGTCGCACTGCTGCCGGGTCATCCCGATACCGGTGTCACGCACCCGAAAATGCAATTCCACGCCATCGTCGTGATCCGCCACTTTCTCGATGCCAACCACTATTTCACCGCTGTCCGTAAATTTGACAGCGTTATTGGCCAGATTGATGAGGATCTGGCCCAGTCGCAATGAATCGCCAATCAGGGTATGTGGCACATCCGGCGCCACGCTGAACAGGAGTTCGAGGCCCTTTTCACCGGCCTTGAAACCTATCAGGTTGGCGAGGTTGTCCATCACGTTGTCGAGATCGAAATCGGCAATCTCCATGCTCAGCTTGCCCGCTTCGATTTTTGAGAAGTCCAGAATATCGTTGATGATGCCCAGCAGGTTTTCCCCGGAGCGGTGTACTTTTTCAATGTAGTTGCGCTGCTTCTTGTCCAGACTGGTTTGCAGGGCCAGATGGCTCATGCCAATAATGGCGTTCATCGGCGTGCGGATTTCATGGCTCATATTGGCCAGAAAATTAGCCTTGGCAAGACTCGCCTCTTCGGCTTTTTCCTTTGCCACCTGCAGCGCAACACTGGTTGCGCGCTGATTGCTCACATCCTCCACAAACGCCAGCAGTATCCCGTTCATGGAGCCCTCTTTGAGCAGTCGGGCATTGATGCGAACCCACAGGGTGGACCCGTTCTTGCGGGACATTCTGGTTTCCCACGTGGCGGCGCCCGTAACCTGAATCTGCCCCATGAGAAGTTGTTCACTGTGGTTGAACTCGTCCTCCGACGGATACAGTATGCGGGACGACTTTCCATTCAAGTCCTCCGGTTCATAGCCCAGCATGCTGGCACCCTTGGGATTGCAGCGCAGGAAGATGCGGTCCTTGGACAGTAAGATGCCCACGGTGGCCGAGTCAAAAATGTTTTGCAACTCATCACGCGCCGCGGCGAGTTCCTTTTGCCGCACTTCCAGAGATTGCGTTGCCTCATTGAGTTTGGCCGTGCGCTGTTCCACAAGCTCTTCGAGATGCGAAGTAAGCTGGCGAATTTCCATTTCCGCCTTAAGTTCCTTGCTCACATCCTGCAAGATCACCGTATAAAGCTCTTCACCATCAACAACCAGATGGGAAATGGACGCTCGAATAGGAAACTCGTCTCCATTGGCACGCAACGCCTGGAAATTCCCCCTTTGACCGATGCTTCTTTGCGCGTCGTTCCTTCGGCCAAAGTTTCTGACCTTTTCGCTGTGGGAGGCACGCATCTTCAGCGGAACAAAATTGTCCAGCTGCATCCCGATGGCCTGCTCGCGCGTGTAGCCAAAAGTTTCAAGCGCGGCCTCATTGATCATGGTGACCCGCAAACTGCCATCCACCGTAATGATGGCATCCATGGCTGATTCGACAATGGCGGCCAGCTTCGCCGATTGAGACTCGATATCCCTGCGCGCACGCATTACTTTTTCAGCCATCGCGTTGAAGGCAACCGCCAGTTGACGCAATTCATGCGGACCTGAAACGGGAACCGAAGCGTTGGAGTCCGGGTTGTCACTGAGCAACCGGCTGGCCCCCTCGATCTGCAGCAATGGCCGTGCAACGCGCCGGTACAGGGTAAAGGACAGAAAGGAGGCGATCACCATGGCCAGAACTGTTTCAATCAGCCAGCGTCTCTGTGCGTGCCAGCGGTTGAGTGCGTCGTCAATGGACAGGTCGTACTCCAGGTAAACACAACCACTCGCCAGCGAACGAATCTGCGACTGCGTTCCTGCCTCAATGAAGGGCATCAGGATGCGCAGGCGTCTGGGCGAACCTTCGACAACCTGTACGTCTGGCAAGCGTCCCTGCGTGATGGCCTTCAGTCGCTGAAGATCAAAACTCGGGACCACCTGATTAATTTTTTTGCCCATCCATTCGAGTTGCTGCGCCGACTGCACGACGCCTTCCTCATCCACAACGGCAAGCACAGAGACGCGCGAATCGGTCGACTCAACCCCAAGATCGCTGTCAAGTTGGGCCTTGTTGCGGGTGAGTTCTATCTGCGCTGTTCTGGCCAGACGCTCCGACTGCGACAGTGCATCCGAAACGGCGTTGTCCAGCGTGCCTCTTTCACCACTTTGCAGGTTGTAGTAATACGAGACGACCGACAGGAATAGAAATACCAAAAAAATAGCCGCCGGGAGACCAAAGCGCAGATTCATGAATCGCTTCATGCCGCATCTCCTGCCCGAATAAACCGGTCATCAAGCAACGCGTGAACATCGACCGATTTGCGCAGTAATTTGGCGTTCAGCAGGATTGATTGCAAAAGTGGCAGGTTTCTATAGAGCGAGCCATTTTTTCTGATCATCTCCTGGTTCTGCGTACGATCGGGGAGCTTCAGTCCGCCAAAAGAGGCCACAACATCACCCGCAGCAATCTGGAGTCGAGGGGCCATATAGACTGACGCCTGATCAGGATGTTTTCGAAAATAATCCAGTGCGCTAAATTGCATCGCAACCAGGTGGCGCAAACTGTTGGCATGCGTTTCCAGCGCGTCGGCCCGCACGGCAATAACGTCAACAATGCGGTCGGGAACAGCGGTGCTGTCAAAAATGGTATGGCCACCCAGCGCCTTGATCTGACTGGCCCACGGCTCGGCAGTGACCAACACCTCTGCCAACCCCTTCTGATAAATTTCCACTGCGCGCGACTGGGTTATTGGAACCTTGACCACCTGATCCACCCGCAGTCCCGACGCCTCCAGCAGAGACGCCATCATGAGCGCCCCCACCGAGTTGTCTTCCGCCGCAATTTTGTGGCCCGCCAGATTGGACATGCTGATTCCCGGACGCGCCAGCACCTGGTCGGCTCCGTCAGACGTATCAAGCACCAGAATAGCGCGAAGATCAACGCCACCGGCACGCGCAGAGATCATCTCGTCCATGGTCAATTGCGCCGCTTCGAGCTTGCCTGCAGCCAGGGCGCGAACCGAGTCGCTGCTGTTCTGTAGTTCAATAAGGCGAACCAGTTCTGGCTTCAGCCAACCCAAAGAGCGCGCCAGAAACAGGAGTTCATATCCGGGAAATACAATGGTGCCGACCCGCAAAGGCAGGCTCGGGGGCGCGCAGCCATTCAAACAACCATTCAACAGGGCGACGCCCGCAAACTGCAATAGCGTGCGGCGATACAAATTGCGATCCGGGTGCACCCGATTAAATGCGTTCTCCACTGGCCCCCCGGTTAACTCCACACAGGGGATCAAGAATACACAAATATTCGCCCCGGTAGTGTAAATGTGCGCTCAGGGCAGCATTTTTAACGGCTGAGCATCAGATACAGAGTATCTGCAACTTGCGCCCATTCCGAGTCCTCGGCAACCGCTTCCTGCAGAAAATTAAGCTGGCTCTCTGTCCATATAGGGGCCTGTACCAGCGATACATCTTTACAGGCAGATTGATGTCTTTCGACGAAGGCTTCAATCGATTCAATGTCAGAAGCAAGACCGAGCTGATTAAACAAATCAGCCAGTGAAGGAGTATGTTTCAGCATGATCTACCCACCCTGGACCTATAACACGTTGTGTTTCCCCTGTGATCGGGTCAAATTGGCCATTTTCCCAGCGCCCGGCTGCCGCCGCAATGCGTTCGCGGTCAGTTGATACATAGTTCCACCACATACGAACCGGGCGCTCAACCGGCTAAAAAGACTCCCATGCGTCGCCATCCGACGCCGCCTGCGCCGTTACTTTCAAGGCCGGTGTCGGAGCTGATTTCGGGGCCGGCTTTGGGGCACGTATTGGGGGGATAGCGCGGCGCTCCACACCCTTGGGTGGCGTACTGTTCTGCGTTACCTTGCGAACTGCCGAGCGCACTACACTGGCACCGGACCCCAGATTGAATACTGCAACCGTCTGAACCAGATCCGTCGACTGCGAGTTCAAGCTATTCGCAGCAGCGGCCATCTGCTCCACCAGTGCGGCGTTCTGCTGCGTTGAAGTATCCATCTGCCGGATGGCTTCGCCAATTTGCGCCACGCCCGACGACTGCTCATTGCTGGCCGAGCTGATTTCTCCGACCAGATCGCTAACCCTTCGAATAGACCCCACCACTTCAGTCATGGTCGTGCCCGCCTGATCTACCAGTAAGGTTCCCTGTTCAACCCGCTCAACGCTTGCGTTGATCAGGCTCTTGATCTCTTTGGCTGCTTCTGCACTGCGTCCCGCCAACGCGCGAACTTCACTGGCCACCACCGCAAACCCCCGGCCCTGATCACCCGCCCGCGCCGCCTCCACTGCGGCGTTCAACGCCAGAATATTGGTCTGGAATGCAATGCCGTCAATCACACTGATGATGTCGGATATCTTTCGGGACGAATCGTTTATTTCCTTCATCGTATCGACTACACGACCCACCACTTCGCCCCCGCGAATAGCCACCGTCGACGCACTGGCGGCCAGTTGGTTTGCTTGGCGGGCATTGTCTGCATTGTGATTAACCTGAGAGCTCAGCACCTCCATCGATGCAGCCGTCTCCTCGAGTGCACTGGCCTGGCTCTCGGTTCTGGACGACAAGTCCATATTGCCCTGGGCTATTTCTGCACTCGCTGTGGCCACACTTTCCGAACCCTGACGCACATTCGATACCACCGTTGCCAGCCGGTTGCGCATTTCGTCTAGCGCCTGCAGCAGTTGCGCCGTTTCATCAGTCCCTTGGGCATCGGCACGCACGCTGAGATTTCCGTCGGCCACATTGCGGGCAACACCCACCGCTGCCTGCATCGGTCGAACAATCTGGTCGGCGATATACCACGTTGTCAACAGGCCAAGCAGCAACGCAATAGCGCTCACCGCAATGGCTATACGGTTTCCGGTCGCCATATCCGTACGCGCCTGCTCGCCACTATTCTCAGCCTGCTGGACTTCATGTTTAAACACGTCGGTCAGCAATCCACGCGTCTCGGCGTAAGCCGTGTCAGCCGTGCTCATCATGATCGCAGCCGTGCTCAGGTCCGCATCTTTCATGTCCAGCGTATCGAGTGCGGCTTTGCTGTACTTCTTGAAGGCCGTATTCAGCGACGTTAGTTTGGCGGACGATTCCGCGTCGGCCGCTAGCACTTCATGCAGGTGGTCGAGCTTGGACTGTGTAGCCTTGAGTTCCTCTCCGATTTTTTGGTCCAGCGCCTTGATGACGTCTGGTTTCAGTCCCGCGCCGGCATACGCCATGCTTTGCATCACCATGGCATTGGCAGCCACCGCGCGTTCCTGAACCTCTGCAACCAGCGCGACATTGGCGAAACTTTTCTGCGTCAGATTCTCCAACGTTTGCGAGGTCGATCTCGAAGTCCAATAGCCGGTCAAAAATACCGCCAGCAGGCAAACCAGCACCAGTATCGGTGCCAGCGCCACTTTTGTCTTCAGGGACAAACGCAGAAATAGTGAGTTCAACTGGAAACCTCAAATAAATTATTCGCCAAAGTCATGCCCAATCAGAATACCCCGCGCGGTCCCGTTTACCGATAGGCGCCGACCAGCAAGATACCGTCAAAACCCGGAATCTTTTTGACGTATGACGACTTCCCTTCAACTTTTTTGGTCACCGGATTTGTGAAGTCGTAGTCAACCCAGCCTTCACCCTTGGTGCCAACAGAAATAAGTTCCTGCACGAATAGTTTGCCGTTCTGGTCCTTGAAGTCGTACAGGTTTTTGCCAACCAGTTTTTCATTGGCACCGTGCACGATCACTACCCCCTTCAAATCCTGAACCACCACATACAGATCTTTCTTGTTCCAGTTGGCTTTGTCGGTGGCAAAGTCATTAAAGGCGGCAGTTGTACCGGCCTGCTTGATGTGTGCCAGTGCAGCATTCACCAGTGCTTTGGCTTCGTCCTTACTACCGTGGTCCTCTGCATAGGCTGCACTCATCAGCAGGAATACTGAACAAATCACCACCAACAAATTACGAATGAATTGCATAGGACGCTCCATGTATATATATGACTCAAATCAAGACAGCTTCAGATATACGCCAGCGCATGCATAGCTTGCAATCGAATAGCGCAACCGTCGCGCGCACCATCGTATAGCAAGTAAGTAAGCACTGGCAATAACATTCACTGTCCGTCTATTTTTTCAGGCATGACCCGTGAAATAGTGCCTGAGTGAGTGCCGGTCAATTCAGATGTTTGCCGGCCTCGCGTCGCGTCAATCCCGACAAGCTGTTTGCATACAGATGCAAAAAGTTTCGAACGGTCTGCGGTTGCGCTTTGGCGTAATCACGCAATGCCCAGCCTATGGCCTTGCGAATAAAGAACTCTTTTTCAGGGGCCAGTGTCAGCGCGTAGCGCAACAGCCGCTTCTCATCGGTCTGTGCCTTCCAGCCGAGTTGGTGAAGTATCGCTATACGGCGCACCCACAAATTTGAATCCGTCACCCACGCATCCATGTGAGACTGTGCATCTGGCTGTTCCGCTCTGCAGCGCAATAAGACGTCGCCTACCACTCCTGCCAAACCGTCCACCGTGTCCCACCACGACGCGCGCTTCACCAATTTCAGCAAACCAGGCAGGCTGTCCAAATCAAGTCGCCAGTGGTGCTTTGCCAGCAGGTCGACCGCTACGTACTGGAATTCGCGTTCGGGCAGATCCCACAGAACTTTAGACAGTTGGAGCAGCGATGTGGCAGTCCATGGGTTTATGCCAGAAGCCTCTGTAACGCGGTAAACGTCACGCAGGGCCTCGCGGCGTGCATTTGCGCGAATCCCCAGAAATGCAAACTGATCCAGCATGTATGCGCGCATCGGCGCCGCTTGATGCGGATCGGCCAGAGGGCGCAAGGCGGCTTCTATCAGCGCCTTAACGTCTGATACTGCTGACAGCTTTGCCATTGCCGACGCCCTGCAATGGTTACGCGCCGTTCAGTGCGGCCGCGATTTCATCGGGTCGTGTCGGACGCACCACTCGGGCCACTTCCAGCCCATCGCGCAGCAGTACCAGCGTCGGCCAGAGTTTGACGCGATAACTGCGCCCCAGCGCCCGGCCCGGACCATCCTCCACCCGCACGTGGCGCCATTGCGGATGCTGCGGCAGCACCTCGGATAAAGCTGGCTGCGCGGCTCGGCAATGGCCGCACCAATCGGTGCCAAACTCCAGCAGCGTCAGGCCAGGCCAGGCATCTGTATCGGTACGTTTAGGGGCCTGCGCTTCGCTGAGGTAGGGTTGGGGCTGGTTCATATGCGGCGCTAAGCTGCACTAACGCAGCCGCCGGGGTTATAGACGCGCTCCGTTGACGCAGGATTCTGCGCCAGTTTGTTTGCCGGGCGCCTCGGCCTCGCCACCAGCTCGCCGCCACAGTTCGGGCATTTTCCCTGCAGTTTGATCTCTGCACACGCTGCACAAAATGTGCACTCGAACGAGCATATACGCGCGTCAGCGGATTCTGGCGGCAGCGCGGTATCACAGCATTCACACGATGGACGTAGTTGCAGCATTAATAGTCTCCTCATTTCGATTGCAGATAGGCCGCAACGGCCATGATTTCATCGTTGCTGAGTTGCGTGATCAACCCATGCATCACAGGCGACGCGCGCAATTTATTCTGGATCAACTTGAGTTGCAGAAAAATATATTCCCGGTGTTGTCCAGCAAGTCTTGGAAAAACGCCCATCCCTTCGGCATTGGCACCGTGACAACCCATACAGGGCGCGGCTCCGCGCTCAGGACTACCGCGTTCAAAAAGTTGCTTACCCGTGCGCATGGTTTTTTCGTCCAGAGGCTCGCCACTGGGCGCTGGTGCTCTCGTCGAAAAGTATTCCGCCAGCGCCGCAACGACACTGTCGCTCAAGGTTGCTGCGATACCCCACATATATTCATGGGCTGCCGGGTCACTTCGCGTTTGCGACCGGAATGCTTTTAGCTGCACCTCCAGATAAGCGCGCTGTTGGGCTGCCAGACGCGGAATGCGCGGGTTATCGCCACGCCCCTCAGGTCCGTGGCACGACACGCAAACGCCCTCAGCCAGTTTAGCGGCAACTTCTCTATTGACATCATCAACAGCCTGCGCGTTTGCCAACGCAAAAACCAGAGCAGTCGAGCCCATCAGGAACCGCTTGGCTATTGAGCTGATCATTATTGCCATATTAGAGCCTTCGCAAAAGATACGCTAAATGCTAATCCGAATAATCAGAATTTGGTAGCCATTTCAGCACGCCCTATACCCGATTACCCCATTACCTCCGTTACCCTTTACCGCTATCTGTACGCACTGGCCGGACACCACTCCAAATAGCCGTCATCCGTTACTACCAGTCTGAGCGAAGCGTTCTGCAACCCCAACCTATTAATTTGAGGTTCCGAATCACCGCTGCCGAATAGTCTTTCAATTGACTGAAGTCAAAAGAGCGTCATAATTTTGATGCACTAGGCATCACCTCACGCCACAATGCTTGTCATATTTTTGAATCCATAAAATGCCAGTTGCCAACTATTTGTCTGCGTCGCGTGCTGAGGCTATCCGGTCCCAGAGTAGCCTGAGAACACGATCAGCGCTAATAGCCGCTGCCGTGCTATCCGCTGCAGCTATCGGCCTATTAGTTGCGACTCCGGCAGTTGCGCAGCAGCCGTCAGGGCACGCAACCGTAAATGTAGATTTATCGGAGCGTCTCAAGGAAGCTAAAGCCAATCCAAAGACCTCCGAAGCGCTCTTGAAAACAGGCAGGAGCGTGGCAAGTTTTTGTGCCAATTGCCACGGTGAGGGTGGCAATAGCGTAAATCCTGAAATACCCAATCTGGCCGACCAGAATCCGGTCTATTTGCTGGAGCAAGTGCGGCAGTTCTCCACCGGGCAGCGCAAAAATGAGTGGATGGAAAAAATGATCAAGGCGCTGAATAGTGACGAGAAAGTAGGAATGGTTCTCTATTATTCCAGCCAGCGTGTATTACCTCACCCGCCCAAAGTTGCTGCCGCTGTGTTGGACAAAGGCAAGGACATTTACAAACGTATCTGCTTTCTTTGCCACGGTCAGGATGGCCACGGAGGCGAAAAATTTGCCCGAATAGCCGGCCAGCAGGTGCCCTATATGGTGGCGACACTCAAGCGCTATCGCAATTCCGGGGCTGCACGCAATAATCCGCTGATGGAAGCCAGTACCCGAACGCTGACGGACGACGACATCACCGCGGTAGCAGCCTACGTATCCGGTATGGAATAGCCGTCAGTTGGCTTGGGTAACTCCTGCTTTTCTACGCGAACTCACCCAGACGGCCTTCGCGGAAGTCACTAAATGCCTGATAAATTTCCTGCTGCGAGTTCATCACAAACGGCCCGTATTGCACGATAGGCTCTTTTAGCGGCTTACCGGCAATCAGCAAAAATCTGACTTCTGCATCGGTGCCCCCGCCTGCATCACTTCTAGCTTCAATCACTACGCCATCTGTCATGGGATCGTTACCCAGAATAGCCATACGCTGTGTTGGCACAGTGGTTTCGCCAACCACTACCGCACCACGATAAACGTACAGAAAAACGTTGTGAGTAGCGGGCAGTATTTGTTCAAAACGGGTGCCCGCCGGCATATGCACATCGAGATAAAGGGGCTGGGTCATTTCCCGCACCACAGCACCCGCAACGCCCCGTGATTCACCGGCGATAACCGTAACGTCTACACCCTGCTCTGTGCGCAGTTTTGGCAAGCTTTCGTTCTGAAAGTCGCGGTACCAAGGGGTAATCATTTTTTCGCTGCTGTGCAGATTGAGCCACAGCTGAAATCCCTCCATCACGCCTTCCTGCTGCTGCGGAATTTCGGAGTGAATAACACCACGACCAGCCGTCATCCATTGCACGCCACCGTTTTCCAACAGGCCCTCGTGACCCGCGCTATCCCTGTGCAGCATGCGTCCGGCAATCATGTAGGTCACCGTTTCAAAGCCCCGGTGCGGGTGGTCGGGAAAGCCGGCAATGTAGTCGTCTGGCTTATCGCTGCCAAAGGCATCGAGCATCAAAAACGGGTCCAGCCGTTGTTGCAAGTTCTGTGTCAGAACCCGGGTCAGTTTCACACCCGCACCGTCCGATGTAGCCTGGCCAGCTACAAGATGCTCCACGACTCGAGAAGTGCGAACAACACTGGAGGAAGCGGCTGCGTTCATACTTGCACCTTAAATGACGCCGGATTGAGGGCGCTTTGAATGAATCTGATCATCTGTCAAGACTCCTGCATAGGCTATTTGGCCCGAAGATAATAATGCGATCCTCTGATCATTGACAGCGGCCACTAGTTGCCTGCCCTGCGCGCCTTTTCAGATAGTTCGCGGGCATCACTTCTTATTCTGGTGATCATGGTTTTGGCCGCGGCCGGCCCTTGTTGATTGCTAATGTGAGACCCCAGGCGCCGCATCAACCTTGCCACAGGGTGTTTGGTATTCAGGTTTGCAATTGCATGGGCGGCAAACACATCCGGTTCCAGATCTAAATCTATTTCCTCAACGGGTTGCAGCAGATAATGCCTGCGGCGGCGAACCTCCAAATCCTTCAGTGCATTGCCCACATGGCGCAGATATAGGCTGGAGTGTGACTCGCCGTTGCGCAGGTCGTTAAGTGCTTTGTCGAGTTCTGGAAGCGACCGGCGGAGCAAATACATTTCCAGAAGCAACACATAACACACCAAATAAGCCACGCCATATAGCAATGTGTACGCCACAAAGGCGCTCCAGCCGTAGACCTCAGACGGCGAGTGACTGCCGCCCGACAGCACCACCGCGAGCAAGATGGCCGGAAAGTAAAAGACGCCAAGCACATCCGAATGGTTGAGCCCCGGGAACAGATAAAAGCTTGCTGTGATGATCGCTGCCAGGACCATGGCCGTGAGCGTGATGTTGCGCTTGTGCATAGTCTGGCTATTTTGGTGCCGGAACGCTCTGCTGGCGCAGCGTTCCATCGGTGTTGAAGAAATGGTCTGGCATGTCCAGCTTGCCGATAAAAATATCAAAAATCAAGCGCACCGCCCCTTCGAGTTTGGCCCTGCGTCCGTCGGGGCCCGTGTCGTTCGGGTATAGCCGTTCCCTGGATATATGCTGGGCAATTTCGTAGTAGGACTCATTGTCGTGCCAGGGCTGAAACCCCTCGTGGGCCGGTGAGGTAGCGTCCTCCAGTGCGTGCATTGCCTTGCCCAGAGGAGTCATGGCGCCACGCAAGTCTCCGCTTTTGCGTTTTGCGATGGCGTCCGTCAAATTGTCGGCTATAAATTTCTCGGTGAGTGCAATGAATACGGGCCGTTTGGCTTCCAGTGTGTCATCTTTTGATTCAAGGCCCGTCATCGCGTGTTCAAAGGACTCAACGGCTTTCTGATCCTGGTCTACGACCCCTTGCTGCCTTTTGAGTTCTGCGAGGTCGTCGGCACTGACCAAGCTCCCGACAACTTTTTCGATGGCCATCTGGTGTACCGGGTCGAACAAAGGAAACTGCTTACTCGACCATGCAAGGCACGAGGTTGCGCAGAACAGTCCCGCCCCGAATAGCGCGATACGCTGGATGCTGGCCCAAGTGCGAAAAGGCAAGACGGTCACCCCCAATTTACTTTTTATTTGCGGCAACATTCTGGCATGCGTCTTGGACAAGTTTGCAGTCGGGTGCAATTTAACCATTTGCCCGAACCGGGCATGGCTTTTGCTAAACCGCTGGCGGTTATCTATTTTCTAACCTTAACCCGAGGCTCCGCATATGAAAAACTTCCTGAATTCCCCTGCCTGCGTGCTAGTCACACTCGCCGCAGCCTCTCAATTGGCACATTCAGCAGACTGGAGTGATACCTATATCGGCTATCGCTACGGCACGACATTTGCGGAGCCGTACAACAACAAGGACATCGGTAAAGATATCTATAACTTCAGTCACGTCAGCGGCTACAAATACGGCACCAATTTCTTCAATGCTGATGTATTGTTCTCTGATGACAGAGACCCCGGCGGCAAGGGTTCACTCGAGGGCGCACAAGAAGTTTATGTGGTGTACCGCACCACATTGGAACTTGAGAAGGTCACTGGCTCATCGTTCAAGTTCGGCCCGGTGCGTGACGTCGGAATTACGGCTGGCTTTGACTTCAACACCAAGAATGATGCCGGCTACAACTCGAAGAAGCGCATGTTGGTGGCCGGCCCTACGTTCATGATGGATGTACCCGGATTCCTGAACATTGGTCTGTACGGCTTGTGGGAAAGTAATGCGCCATACAACACCTTCACCGGTGTGGCCACTCCGCGCTATACCTACGATACGCACCCGATGATCGGGTTGTCGTGGGGAATCCCGATCGGCTCACTACCACTCTCGTTTGAAGGTTTCGCCGACTTCATTTCTGCCAAGGGCAAGGACGAATTCGGCACAGACACAGCTGCAGAAACCAATATTGACATGCAAGTCATGTACGACATAGGTGCGGCGCTGGGCGGTGCACCCAAGAGGTTCAAAGCGGGCCTGGAATATCAGTACTGGGAAAACAAGTTTGGCAACAATGCTGCCAATGTTCCGGGTGCTACGGCCAAGACTCCGATGCTCCGACTGGAATATCACTTCTAGGAAACCTGCGCGTCAGGCCAAAACATAAAAAACCGGGCTGCATGCGCAGTCCGGCTTTTTTTATGCATAACTGAATGAATAGTTCTGTTAGTGGTTCTGGCTACCACGGTGCGCCCACGCGGTGGTGTGCTTCTCAATGACACTGAACAACTCATACATGGCCATCGCCATAGCCCCCACTACCAGCAAACCCGCAAACGCCAATCCCATCTGCATGGAAGAACCGGCAGAGATCAAGAGGTAACCGATCCCCTCATTGGCGGCAGTCATTTCTGAGACGGTGGTGCCCACAAAAGCCAGCGTGATGGCCACTTTTAACGATGCGTAAAAGTAAGGCATGGAGCGCGGCAGCCCCACTTTGATAAGCACATCCCAGCGCTTGGCGCCCAGTACGCGCAACACGTCCTCCAGTTCGGGCTCCAGTGTGGCCAAACCGGTGGCAATATTCACCATGATCGGGAAAAAACTGATCAAAAACGCCGTAAGAATGGCCGGCCCTACCCCGATGCCGAACCACACCACCAGGATGGGCACGAACGCAGCTTTGGGCAGGGCGTTAAATGCGGTCATCAGGGGATACGCCGCCGCATAGGCCAGACGGGAGCTACCGAGTAAAAAGCCCAGCAACACGCCCACCACGATGGCGATGCCAAAGCCCACCATGGTCACCCAGAAGGTACGCCAGGCGTGGCCGGCAATCAGGCCCTTAAATTCAACAAGCTGTGTCCAGACGCGCCACGGGCTGGGAAATATGAATTCCGAAACCTCGAACGCGGAGCAGACAACTTGCCACAGCACGATGGTGGCCACCAGCAAAAGCCATGGCGACCAGATTTCCATTTGACGTTTGTTCATGCTGTTGTTCCGCCCATCTGAGTTGAGGTTGTGGTGCGTATTGCACCAATATGGGAACGCAATTCGTGCACGATGTCACCAAATTCCTGCGTGTAAGTGAGGTCGAGATCGCGCGGACGCGGCAAATCAATCCCGCGGCGCACGACAAAACGACCCGGGCTTTTGCTCATGACATAGACGGTGTCGGCCAGAAACACCGATTCACGCAAATCGTGCGTGACCAGAATCACATTGAATTGCTGTTCTGTCCAGAGGTCGCGAAGAATGCACCACAACTCCTCGCGAGTGAACGCATCGAGCGCACCAAAAGGTTCATCGAGCAGCAGCATTTTGGGCTCATGGATCAGCGCGCGGCAAATGCTGGCGCGCTGCTGCATGCCGCCCGATAGCTGCCAGGGAAATTTGTTCGCATAGCCGCCCAACCCGACTTTTTGCAGCAGCAATCGGGCGCGCTCTTCGTACTCTTTGCGTTTGGCTTTGAACTGGCTGCGATAAGGCTCCACAATTTCCAGCGGCAAAAGTACGTTATCGAGCGTTGTGCGCCATGGCAACAGGGATGGCGCCTGAAATGCCATACCAGAAATTTTTAGCGGACCGTTCACCGGTTGTCCGTCAATGTGAATGCTGCCCATCGACGGCTTTTGCAAACCGGTTGCCAGCTTCATGAATGTGGACTTGCCGCAGCCCGACGGCCCGACAATCGCGATGAACTCACCCTTCTTCACCTGCAGGTCGATGGCCTCTACCGCAAAGTGGTTCTGCGCCAGCAACTCGGCGTTGTACGCCAGCCAGACGTCTTTGAAGTCAACAAACCATGCGTCACCGCTCTGCCCATCGGGCGTCAAATTAGCAGTCATGGCGCCGTTACTTCTTCAGCGGCAATACGTTGAGCTCCGCCTTGGATGGCAGATACGCGGCGCTCCATACGGCATCAGGATTGACGCGTGTTTTGGTGTTGTAGGCATCCGACACCTGGGAAGCCATGAGTGCCAGTCGGGGGGCGCTGATTTGTCCGAAGCCCTCTGCCCGCGCGTTTGGCGTGTTGATCACCGAGTCGATCGCCAGTTTCAGACGGCGCGTTTCAAGCTCGGTGTTGACAATGGCATCACGCGCCTTAACGTCCGCAATGGCAGCAGCCGGGTTGGCGAGCACGTCTTTCACGCCTTTGGTAAAGGCCAATAAAAAAGCTTTGACGGCGGTGGGATTTTCCTTCAGCAACTTGGGCGATGCAATCACCACATTGCCGTACAGTTTGACTCCGAATTGCGGGTAGGGCATGACCACCACGTCTTCGACTTTCACGCCCCGTGCTTCGAGATTCAGCAGCGATGTAAAGCTGAAGCCAGTGATGGCATCGACATCACCGCGCACCAACATGGTTTCGCGCAACGGAGGATCCATGGCGGTCCACTGCACGTCCGTCACTTTATTTGCCTTGGCAAAGATTGGGAATGCACGGCGTCCAGCGTCAAACACCGGTGCGCCTAATTTCTTGCCGCTCAAATCAGAGGGCTTTTGAATGCCGGACTTCCTAAGCGCCATTACCGCAGCCGGTGTGTCGTTGTAGACCATCATGACCGCCACTGGTTTTCCGGGCGCATCGGGGTTGTTGGCATGAAATTCCATGAGTGCGGCCAGATCGGCAAATCCCATGTCATATGCACCGGATGCCACGCGCGTGACAGCAGCGCCCGATCCGTTGCCAGAGTCAATGGTCAGGTCCAGGTTGGCAGCCTTGAAATAGCCCTTGGCAGCAGGCGTTAAAAAGAGCGCGGACGGTCCCTCAAAGCGCCAGTCCAGCTGAAATTTGATGGGTGTAGGGTCAGCAGATGCCGTCCCCAACATGACAGACAGGGTCAAAAAGAGGATGGATTGGAGGAGGGCACGCTTATTCATGGTGTTTTCAGTTGGGATTAAAGATTTGGGCCATTGAGCTCGCTGGGTAAAGCAAAAGCGGTGCCAGCAACCGGAAATTGCGGTTCCCGCCAACAGAATACCTTCAACGAATAATACCCATCTTTTCCAGCATATCTTTAACCAGTTCCAGCCGCACCAATGGGTTGTCCAACACCATGAGCTGCTGTTTAAGCTCCAGCGGAAGCTGCAACAGTTCGCACCAGCGGTTTGCTACCCAACCACAATCGTCCAGACTATATGGGCGTCCAAAAGGAAGCTGATCGGGTTGCACGCCTTGTTCCTGCATGTTCTGGATGATGGTTCCAAGGCTGTTTGCGGTGGGTAGCAGGTCCTCAGGCACACGGACCCGATTGTCCTGCGCGACAAGTTCCGCGTCGGCGATCCACAGTCCGTGCTTCAGTTTTTCCCGCCGTGATATACGTATGCGCTGGGTGCCCAGACACTGCACCATGATCAGCCCCGCCTGCGGTCGTGAAAGGGCTGTAATGGTGGCCAGCGTGCCAACGTCGTAGAAATCCTCTTGCGCAAAAGTATCGCCGTCAGTCGGTGTCACGCCTGAGGTGCTCGCGTTGAGTTGCCGGACTTCAGAACCTTCCGTCAAAGCGACCACACCAAAGGGAGTGCCGTTCTTGTGACACTTTCCAATCATGTCCAGATAGCGGACCTCAAAAATGCGCAGCGGAAGCAGTCCGGCCGGATACAGCACCGTCTTCAGGGGGAACAGCGCAAGCGAATTTAATTGATGAGGGCCAGTCATAGACTGCATGGTAGCCAAGGGTGAAACGCCGCGCTCGATCAGTGATATTTAGCACTGTGAATTCGTAATTTGCATCACCGCGACAAGGCCTTTTGGACTAAAATCTTGTGGAAGTGGATTGGGGGTTCCTGTTCGGCGTTATTGCCTCGGTGGGTTCATCGGGGCTTTTCGCTTTCTGAAAGGGGTAAATCATCAGTCCCACGTTTTGGTAATCGAAGCCAACTTTCGCACGACCACCGTCGCAGAAGAGTTTCGTTCTCAACATTTCGAACGCCTTGTTAGCTTGTGCTGGCCGAATGTAGCTAAGCCCTACAGGACGCGCAACCAGATCCGCCAATTGCAAGCCGGCCAAGTTTGTCTTCTTATCAGCGAAAACAATGTCAAATGGAAGCCGCCGATTACCGCTATTGTTGCCATCACAAATGCGACGGAACTCCAATTCCAACGCTGCATCCTCCTTTTTTCCACGGCATTCAACCACAACGTGTGTCAGAGGTTGATCCTGTCCTTTTTCAGCCAGAAACTCACGCAACGCGTCCAGACAGACTCCAACTGCAATGTGATACGGATTCGAGTTGGCGCCTTCACTCCGATTCAGGCGCGCCTTATCCACTACACACGCAATCAGAATGAAGTTGCTCGCGTCCATGATAGACGACAGACGCTCCATGAATTCAACCCGCGTAGGGTAATGGCTCAGAAACGCGAAATCCCCTTTCTGCTTGCGAATTTCGTGTTCGTGCAGCACCACACTGTCATGCCCAAAGTAGTTGAACTTTAGCTTTTCAACCGCCGGAATGATTTTCTCGGCATAGTGACGCTTATGAAAAATGCACAACGCCAGTACAAAAACAGGGTAATCGCCGTCGATGCTGGCAAGCGAGTGATCACCACTCTCATCAACATACACCACATAGTCACTAAAACGCCGCCGACCCACATCATGTGCAACCTTCTCACCCGGTATGGCGTTTGCCAACTCAAACAATTCGTGCAGTGTTTCTGGTTTGTACACCGACTGGGATTCAGGACAATGTGTTGGTGCTTGGCTATTTCGCGCCTGATACGGATTTTGGGCAGCACAGACTTGATTATGGACACTGTATGTTGAGAACTGCCCATTTAAATGCTCACAGATGCCATTGCTACTCACGATGCGATAAGTCTGGCACCGGTAGCCGGCCACTTTTCCCATCAAAAATCGCGGACTGGACTATATTCACCTGAACGGGAGCAATATAAATGCGGGCTATTGGAAACCTTTTGTGGTTTGTATTTGGCGGGTTCTGGATGGGACTTGTCTGGTGGCTGGCCGGGTTACTCTGCGCCGTCACCATTGTCGGTATACCTTGGGCCCGAAGCTGTTTTGTGATTGGCCAGTTCACCTTTTTTCCGTTCGGCAAGCAGGCCATCAGTCGCGCCGAACTTTACGGCGTGTCCGACGTCGGTACCGGCCTGCCGGGACTGCTCGGAAACATTTTGTGGTTTATTTTTGCCGGTGTATGGTTGGCTATTGGTCACGTTGGTGCCGCAATTTTCTGCTTCATCACCATCATTGGGTTCCCTTTTGGAATCCAGCACCTGAAGTTGGCAGGGCTATCCCTGGCGCCGATTGGCATGACCATTGTCAGCAATGAAGAGGCCGATGCCGCTCGCCTTTATGCCGCACAGAAGGAAGTTAACCGTCGTCGGACTTAGGACATTCGTTGTGCATGATCGATATAGGGTTTGCGCCCTAATCGAGATCCAATTCACTCCAGATGCTTGCACAGAATGCCCGTATCGATAGAATTGCTGCAGTGCAACATTTTTTAATTGAAGGACCCATCATGTTCAAGAACACCCCTTTTGAAGCCATCGCTAAAACCATGCAAGACTCTGCATCGAAGATCAATCCCGCTGCAGTGCAGGAAGCGATCAAGCCAACGCAGGAAAACCTGAAGGCGTGGGCAGATCTCGCTCAGGCACAGGCCAAGGAAGCACAAGCTGTGCTGACCGAAACTGTTGAGTCCATCAAGGGCATCAAGGATCCGCAAGAGGCATTTGAAATTATCAAGGCAGCGTCCGAAGCCGGCATCGCCCTGTTCACCAAGAACCTGAAAGAGGCTACCAGCTTGAGCGTTGGTCAGTTCCACAGCGCGGTGGATGCCGTCGAAAAAGCCCATCCTGCACCTGAAGCATTTGCTCCTACAGCAAAAAGCCTGAAAGCTGCCGCAACCACTGCAGAAAGCGCATTGGATTCGGTGCTGGAAAAAGGTGCGGCGGCTGTTGCTGCCGTTAAACCGGCTGCCAAAGCCAAAAAGACGCGTTAATTAGCATTCGAGACGCCAAGCGTCTTGGTGTCGAAATGAGGATTGAGCTGGCTA
>Ga0007854_10000401_pt1 | contig 28217 bp, 25 predicted proteins | sample CryBogCBH12Aug08_FD_60382 | JGI IMG/M metagenome (GOLD analysis project Ga0007854, IMG submission 60382) | Freshwater microbial communities from Crystal Bog, Wisconsin, USA - CBH12Aug08 | ecosystem: Environmental > Aquatic > Freshwater > Lake | place: Crystal Bog, Wisconsin, USA | collected... | reverse complement strand
ATTCTACTTACGGCTCAATTATACTATACCGATAGAACGCCATTACAAGAGTTTGCTTCCGATAGTTATTTAAGATCCCACATACTTGGTATTACACTTATTGATCCACGAAAGGCTAACAGATATGGTTATGGAAAATATGGTTATGGAAAATATGGTTATGGAAAATATGGTTATGGAAAATATGGTTATGGAAAATATGGTTATGGAAACGAAGGCGGGTCATGAATAGTAAAGATAAGATACGTCTTGCGGTTGTAGGTTGCGGACGCATTGCAAAAAACCATTTTGCAGCAATCGAAAAACATGCAGAGAACATAGAACTTGTCGCCGTCTGCGACAGTAATTTTCAAACTCTACAAGAGGTTCAGACCTGCTATAACATACCGGGTTATCAAAGGCTTGAAGAGTTGTTGAAAACTGAAAAAGTTGATCTGATTGCTCTTTGCACCCCAAGTGGTTTGCATTCTGACCAGACTATACTTGCAGCTCGTCACGGAGTACATGTTATGACAGAAAAGCCTATGGCCACCCGTTGGCAGGATGGTTTGCGCATGGTCAAAGCATGTGATGAGCATGGAGTCAAGCTTTTTGTTGTCAAGCAGAATCGACGAAATTCAACTTTGCAGCTTTTAAAGCAAGCTGTAGAGGAAAAGCGCTTCGGAAAAATATATTTGGTCAACATCAATGTGTTCTGGGCAAGACCTCAGGAGTATTATAATTCATCGAAATGGCGGGGAACATGGGAACTTGATGGTGGAGCATTCATGAACCAGGCAAGCCACTACGTTGATCTTATTGACTGGCTGATCGGGCCGGTTGATAGTGTCCATGCCATGACCGGCACTCTTGCCAGAGATATTCAGGTTGAGGATACTGGTGTGCTCAATATACGCTGGCGCTCTGGTGCGCTCGGTTCGATGAATGTTACCATGCTGACCTATCCCAGGAATTATGAAGCATCTATCACGATTTTAGGTGAAAAAGGGACTGTCCGGGTTGGAGGAGTTGCTGTGAATGAAATTCAGCACTGGGAATTTGAAGACAAGCGGGCTTATGATAGTGATATTGAGAAAGCCAACTATGAAACCACTTCGGTTTACGGTTTTGGTCATCCTTTGTACTACAAGAATATCATTGATGTCATGAGAGGTGAAGCAGAAGCTGAAACTGACGGCCGTGAAGGTCTTAAATCCCTTGAGGTACTTATCGCAGCATATCTTTCAGCCCGAGACGGCAAAACCGTATCCCTACCGTTAGAATATTGAATATATAATGACAGTAACAATACATCCTACCGCCATTATAGATGAAGGTGCTCAACTTGGAGATGGTACCCGTGTTTGGCACTGGACTCATATTTGTGGAGGCGCAAAGATTGGTGAGCACTGCTCATTCGGGCAAAACGTCTATGTCGGTAACGACGTTAAAATCGGAAACAACGTTAAAGTCCAAAACAACGTCAGCATATACGACGCAGTGACTCTTGAAGACGATATATTCTGTGGTCCAAGTATGGTCTTCACCAACGTCTATAATCCACGCTGTGCCGTTACTCGTAAAGACGAATATCGCTCTACTCTTATTAAAAAAGGAGCTACACTGGGAGCGAATTGTACTATTGTGTGTGGAGTTATTGTAAATAAATATGCATTTATTGCTGCCGGGGCCTTGATTAACCGCGATGTAAAGCCTTTCGCACTGATGGTTGGTGTACCCGCCAGGCACATTGGCTGGATGAGTGTGTTTGGCGAAAAGCTGCTTCTTCCTTTATCAGGTAACGGTCAGGCGACTTGTTCAAATACAGGTCAACGCTATATTCTCGCTGACGGCGAGTGCCAATTGTTGAACGACTAAGGTTAACTTTATCCATCATCTTTGATTTTTTGCTTTGCGATAAATCTGACGGATAGATTTTCAAAATCCCGGGGGATCATAGAACTGAAACGGAGTTATTGCGTATTTATAGTGTTTACTCAAAAAGGTGGGAGATCCGGTAACACTAACCGGACACGATAGATAATTCTATTCCATTCGTGTAATTAGTGGAAAACTTTTTTTGCTAAACACTTTTTAATAAATGATAGAACCAATACATCAACTTTTAATCCGTCTGTGGCAGCACATAACCGCAAGACGTCGCACTCAGGCCGCCCTTCTCCTTATCTTCATGTTTGCAGCCTCATTCGCCGAAATCCTCAGCATAGGCGCAGTCCTTCCTTTCCTTGCCGTCTTGACAGCCCCAGCCCGTATATTCAAACTCCCCGCAGCCCAACCGTTTATAAAAACATTTGGCTTCACATTACCCAACCAGCTTCTTCTCCCCTTGGCGATAGGATTTGGTATAGCCGCCCTGACATCGGGAGCCATGCGTCTACTACTATTATGGGCTAAGACACGCCTTTCATTTGCAATGGGCGCTGATATCAGCTTTAGTATCTACCGGCGAACTCTCTATCAGCCATACTCAGTCCATGCCGCACGCAACAGCAGTGAAGTGATCAGTGGCATTTCAAATAAAGCTAATATAGTAATTTATGATATCATCACTCCTGTCTTGACCCTAATAAGTTCTGCCATCATGTTGATTGCCATTCTCATAGCTCTTGTATCTATTGACCCATATATAGCATTGTTAGCTTTTGGAGGCTTTGGTATGATTTATGGCTTAATTATCAGGTTTACCAAAAGCAGGATGTTGATTAATAGTCAGTGCATAGCTATAGAATCTATTCAGGTCATCAAATCTTTACAGGAAGGCTTAGGAGGCATACGCGATGTTCTGATTTATGGCTGCCAGAATGTTTATTGCCAAATTTACCGTAATGCTGATCTTCCCTTGCGCCGCGCCCAAGGCAACAGCTCATTTATTGGTCAAAGTCCAAGATATGGTATAGAAACACTGGGAATGATTTTAATCGCTGGGTTGACCTATGTTCTTTCCCTCGAACCTGACGGTATAGCCAAAGCCATCCCTGTTCTTGGAGCTTTGGCTCTTGGTGCCCAGCGTTTGTTGCCAGTACTTCAACTTGCGTATAGTTCCTACTCTGACATTCAGGGTGCACAAGCCTCATTGAAAGACACTCTTGTCTTGCTTGAACAGCCGCTGCCTGACTATGTCGATAAGCCAGAAGCCAAACCTATCCCATTCAAGCAAAACATTGGTTTGAAACAACTCTCATTTCGTTACACACCCCAAACGCCCTATATACTTAAAAATCTTGACCTTGTAATACATAAAGGCAGCAGGATAGGCTTTATCGGAGTATCAGGCAGCGGTAAGAGTACTTTACTCGATATTATCATGGGATTACTCCAGCCAACCGAAGGTACACTCAATATTGACGGACTGACTTTGAATACAAACAACTATCGCGCATGGCAAGCCCACATTGCCCATGTCCCCCAAGCCATCTTTCTCTCCGATAGTAGTATCGAAGAAAATATAGCTTTTGGAGTGCCAAAGAGAAAAATAGATCACGAACTTATCAAAAAAGCCGCACGTCAGGCACAAATTGCCGATATCATCGATAGCTGGCCAAACAAATACAAAACCTTTATAGGGGAACGTGGCATACGCCTCTCCGGAGGTCAACGCCAACGCTTAGGCATAGCCCGAGCCCTCTACAGACAAGCTGATGTAATCGTCTTCGACGAAGCGACTAGCGCTCTCGACAACAGAACCGAGCAAGAAGTCATGCAATCCATAGAAAATCTCGGTAAAGATCTCACATTATTAATCATAGCCCATAGATTGACCACACTAAAAAACTGTGATCAAATCGTAGAGTTAAGTGAAGGCGTAATCAAACGTATCGGTAGTTATGAAGATATTGTCTCAACAGAGAACCCAAACGGTCAAACATTTCCTCTCGGCACGAAGCGCTCAAACTTGAGTACTTAAAAGGCATTTACTTTTAATTCAAACAATTCGTGGACTATAGCCTTTCTTAAAAATTATTCTTATCACTAAAACAATATGCTATTTTATGTTATGCTCTTATAATATCATTTATTAAACTACTGTTTGTTCAGTAACCTTTATTTAATTTGACATATTATTCTGTACATTTAAGGCATAAATAATCCCTACTCAAGTGTATCTATTAAATATTTGTAAGAAAAAAAATATAAATATTAAAGAGTCATTATTTCTCCTAATGAACTATTTACCCCCTCCAGTTATCGGTGGTTCAGGTGTATTTATGCGAGAGTTATGTTCTCGTATCTCAAAAAATAAAGTTATTGCTTTGACTGGAATGCGAGATCAAGATGAAGGTATTGATATTGATGGAAATATGACAGTATATAGAAAAAAGTATCTATGGCTACCCAAGTCTGGATTTAATAAAATACGTTTAATAAAATATATTGTTCTTTTTGTATTTAATGTTTGTCGTTTAAATTATAAAAATAATTTTTCTTATGTTGTATGCGGAGAATATTTCCCAGCAGGAATAGGTGCGTTAGTATTAAATTTTTTTAATGGTATTCCATACTTTATTGTTTTTCATGGAGAAGAAATATATAAAGTAATAGGTTGGCGTAAAAAAATAATAAGTTTATTAATATCGCATTCCAAGGGAATAGTTGTAAATTCAGAAAATACGAAACGTTTGGTTATAGACTTTGGCATAAATGAAAGGATAATCGTATGCAAACCCTGCGCTGATCATAACCGATTTAAACCAGCATGCAGTCCAAGTTCTTTTAAAAAAGAACTTGGACTACTTGATAAGAAAATAATCTTAACTGTATCAAGGTTGATACCAAGAAAAGGGCATAAATTGGTTATATCCGCACTCAAAAAAATTTTGAAGAAACATCCTAATTCCATCTATGTGATTATTGGTCAGGATTTGGGTTATGAACAAAAAATAAAAGAGCATATAATTAATTGTAATATGATGGATAATGTCATCATGACAGGATTTGTAACAGATGAAGAGCTACTGAAATACTATCAGGTATGTGACGTATTTGTGATGGTTAGCGATACAGGGCCTACTCAAGATGATTTGGAAGGATTTGGGATCACCTGTCTTGAGGCTAATGCATGCGAGAAACCAGTTATTTGCGGAAATACAGGAGGGATGCCTGAAGCTGTTGAAGAAGGAATAACCGGGTTTATCATTGACCCAACAAATGATGAAATTTTTGTAAAAAGGTTGGATGAACTCCTTAGTGACCCTGAGAAATGTTGCAGAATGGGAAAAGAGGGAAGAAAGAGAGTAATTAAATATTTTGATTATGAGAAAAGGTCTTTAGAATTAACCTCACAAATGCATGAAATATTAAAGCAAAGTGGTAATGTTGGTACGAAATAATTTATTAATAAACTTTTTATTAATAATAATTTATGGACTTTAGAAGAAGACCACAATTACTGGCACATAAGAATGTATATCTTAATTTTGCTAAACCTTCTTTGAAAGTCAAAATCTTACCTTCTATTATAGCGGCTTATTACTTTTTAATTTTTACTGTAGGTCGTATTCAGGAATTAAAACAATTCATTATTTGGTTTGGTTGGTTAGTAATATTTTTATTAATTTTAACTGAAAAAGCATACCGCATTAGGGACATATCCCGTGAATCATACTTTATGTTGATATTTATAGTTTGGTCTTTATTTGGTGCAATTATTGTTGTAGATTGGTTACTCTATTTTACTTTTTTAAAGATGGTTATAGAGTATTTAATATTTATTATATGTATAAGTCTTGTTATAAAAAAAAGTATAGATATTAAAGTCATTTGGTATGCATTTATAGTAACTGCCCTTTATAACTTGGTGATGGTATTTCTTTCACCTTCAGAATCAGGATATTTCTCTTCCATTCATGAATTAAGTAAAATGGATCGTTCGATGGGCATTATGGGCAATCCAAATACATTGGCATACTTATATTTTATGGGTATAATTGGTGTTTTGGAACTTTTGGGCGAAAAACTATCATTTTGGTTAAAGATAATGCTTGTTTTCTTAGGGTGCGTAATTATTATAGGTTCTCTATTTACTGCATCCCGTGGAGGTTTTTTAATTATTCTTATTTCATTGCCAATATGGTTTTTTATGTGTTTTGGTAGCCTTATTCAAGGTAAAACACGTAAAATAATTTCCATTATATCAGTCTTGGTTATAATTGGTTCTCTTTATGGAAGTTATGGATGGGTTTTGGATAACACTAAGTTAGGAATGCGGACTCAAAGAGGTTTACAAGGTTCCGATACTAGCAGTCAAACTCGGAATGACCTGAATAACATAGCTCTGAATATAGCTATTCATAACCCAATAAATGGTGTTGGTCTCGGACAGTTTGCTATCGTTTCTGGTACAGGCCTCTATGCACATAATGAATGGGCTGAGTTAATTTCAACAACAGGAGTTATTGGGTTTCTTCTTTATATGGCAGTTTATTGGGCCGCTTGGTTGCGTTTAGTCAATGCTTCCAAAAAAACTAAAAATAAAATATTACTGTATAGGATTAATTTTGCACGCACGTTATTGATCACAATTGTAATTAGTGGTGCGATATTCCGCATAAACTTTATAGATGTGAGCGCAATGTTTTTATTAAGCATAGTAGTAGGTGTTTCTTTATGGGCACAAAATCAGATATACAAAGAAAAAATTCTTTATTCTAGTAATAAATCATTTAAAATGATTCGATAATCTTCGCGTTTATTAGATATTTTCCGCTTCACATTCTTTTACACTTTTTTTTATTATTAATTTGTAACTTTTGTAAAGTTATATAGTAGCTTATGGGTGCATTTTTTCTTTATAAAACACAATCCCCAGTTAATATAAATGCTGTCAAGTCACTTTTTTGTGCGAAGGGGTTTATTTTTCCTCCACTTTTATATGAATTTGGGTCTTGGACTTTATTGCATTATCGTAAACAATTAATTCCTCATGAATCGTTCAATGTAATCCAGTCGTGCACGTCATTATTCGCAGTTGGTACTTTTGTCTACAAGAGGTATGGCCTGCGGAAAAGTCTGGAAGTTGCTTTAGCTGATTATTGTGCTGGTCAACTTGATAAAGAAGCTTTTTTAGGGGCCTATGCTCTGCTGTTCATTAAAAATGAACATATTGCCTTTTTGACTGATAGGATGAACCTTTTTCATGTTTTCACTAATGATGATAATTCTATTTTCAGCTCATCGTTTGCGGCAATATTGAAAGCGAGTCAGCAGAAGTTTCGCCTCAATATACCGGCAGTTATTGAGAACGTACTAACTGGCTATATCATTGCTCCTGATACAATTGTGCATGGAGTCCATCTTGTTGATGATAGTTATCGACGCACCATTAATATCCAGAATCTTTCTTTCTTGCACCATTCTCTGAGCGACTTGCAAATTGAACCTTTACACAATACAAGTTTTGAGGATTGTGTTGATGAACAGGTGATGCAGCTGGATTGCTATTTTTCTTCGTTTAATAATCTAGTCAAAGAGATGGGAGGTTTGGATATAGGGCTTTCTGGAGGTTATGATAGCCGTTTGCTTTTGCTGATGGCCAAACGACACTTCAAAAAGGTTTATGCGCATTCACATTTTCATAGTGTGATAACATCAGATGAAATATGCGCAGAAAAAATTTCTTTAGCTGTTGACGTGCCACTTTATCGTTGTGCAGAGGCCAAGCAGGCAACGGAGATGGGAATTGAAGAGTTTGAAAGCAATATAGAGAATATATCAGTTTTTAACGATGCTCGTGTCATTCACGACTATTCGTGGTTGCTATATTTTCGTACACGCTGGTATCGTGAAGCTGTTCTTCGGGATACGAGATTTGGTATGAATGGATTAGCAGGGGAGCTTTATCGCAACCACGATAACCACTGCTATCATAAGGTTAAAGTTAGAGATTGGGTAAAAGCGCGTGTTCTTACTCCAGGTTCCTCCATTTCAGTTTCATTAAAAATGCTCAATGATAATTTGGATTATTTTCTTGCAAAAGCAGGGATAACACTTGGAATAGATTTGTCCTGCTATATCACTCATTATAATACTCGAAGATATTATGGGGAGTTATTTTCTGTCTATGGAGCTGCCGTTAGGATGAATATCGACAATCAACTCGCGTTTAGTCTCTCGCCATTTCTTGACTATGGACCACGGATTGCATCTTATCAGATTCTCCCTCATGTTGGTTTGGATGGACGTTTTGAAGCGGCAATGATTTTCTGCATGAATCCATCGGTTGCTGCTATTATCTCTGATTATGGCTATTCATTTGATAAACGTGAGCCACTAAGTCGTTTAGCTAAGTGCGCCATACGAGGTTTGGTTCCCTATAAATTGCAGAATATCATTAGTACCATTCGATTTGACAAAACCATACCCATTTCAAAGACATTTGAGACCGTTTGCAAGCTACCTTTGGTACTTAGAGCCATTGAATTAATGAAATCTCCTTGCTTTGGCCTTAATATTGATCAAGCTGCTCACAATGAAACACTTGTTATGCGAATAATATCTATTGGGATTATGCTATTAAAATATGATGATTGTATAGAATATTAAGATAATGATAAAAGCAAATGCTGTTTATAAGAAAAGAATATACGAGGTAATTCGAAGACTTTCTCATATTGCTCGGGGTAGTTCACTGATATCAAAATGTATTCCCAAATCTCTTGAGCAAGTGTTGCGAAATCGTTTTTTTACAGTAGAGTATGTCTCTTACCTTCATGAGATAGAAATGTTTGGTAGGGATATGTCTCCAGAATCCAACTATGAAAGTATTTATCCTTTTAAAATTGGCATTATCAAAGACCCATTTTATAACTATACCTCTTATATATCAGCTTGTCAAGAACATAAAGTTGCTTACAAAACAGTTGATCTTTTTGCATCAGATTGGGTACCTCGATTATCTGCCTTAGACTGCCAAGCTTTTGTGGTTTGGCCAGGTGAATTTATTCCAGAATGGAAGCGTCTTTATGATGAGCGTCTTCGTTTTCTGACCACTGATATGAAGAAGCTATTGTATCCGTCTTATCAATCGCTTTGGTTGTATGGGAGCAAACAAAGACAACGAGATTGGATGGATATTTGGGGTTTTTCACATCCTGAGACATGGGTTTTTTATAATCAGCAAGAAGCCATGGAATTTCTCGATATAGCAAATATGCCATTAGTTCTCAAACTTGATATTGGTGCTACGGCAAGTGGTGTATGGATTGTTAATACAGTTCACGAAGCAAGAAAATTCGTTGAACAAGCTTTTTCAAAAGGAATAATTGGAAATAGAGCTGATGTGCGTACCCGACAGTGGTGTTTTTTACAGTTTCAGCAATACGTTTCCGATTTTCGGGAATGGCGTATTATTAGAATAGGCGATTCCTACTTTGGACATGAAAAAGTAAAAAAAGGAGAATTTCATAGTGGATCAGACTTGGTCGGCTGGTTTGCTCCACCACGCAAAGCATTGGATTTAATTCACGAAGTAACCGAAGTTGGTGGATTTAGAAGTATGGCAATGGATGTTTTTGAGACCAGTGACGGTAATCTCTTAATCAATGAGTTACAGAGTATTTTTGGCTCTGTCGATACTGCACAAATGTATATAGAAGGTATACCTGGAAGATATAAGAGGATAAATGGAGATTTTATTTTTGAAGAAGGCCGATTTTGTAAAAATGCTTCATGTAATCTTAGAATTAAAGATTTACTAATAATATTGAGTCAGCAATCTATCATTGCTTCTTAACTGTAAAGAATTAACTATTAAAACACAAGGAGATAATAGATGATAATCGGAACAGATAAAGAGCGGAAGGCAGATAGTCAAAATTGTATTGTTGAATGGCGTGTAGGAGTGACTCCAGGTGCAGTGGAACGTTTGAAAAAGTTAGGACATGTATGTCTGATTGAATCCGATGCAGGGTTATCGGCTGGCTACAGCAACGATGAATATTATAATGCTGGAGCGGAAATTATACCAACACAAGATGAAGTATATGCCCGAGCAGATATAATTTACAAGGTGAAAGAACCACAACGTCAAGAGTGGGCATTGTTCAAAAAAGGGCAAATATTGTTTGCTTACATTCACAGTGCGAACAGAGAAGAAATGTTGGCTAATATGTTGGAAAAAGAAGTTGTTGGGATAGCCTATGAAGATGTCTTAACACAAGATGGACATCTTCCCATGCTTGAACCAATGTCCATTATCGCTGGTCACATATCTCAGCAGAAAGCATATCGTTATCTTCTTGCTGATGAGGGAAATGTGGGAATAATATCCGGAAATCTTGCTGGTGTTATCCCGGCAAAAGTTCTTATTTTAGGCATAGGGTTTGCAGGTGAAGCTGCTATTCGTGAAGCTCATGGGTCAGGTTCTCAGGTTGTGGCTTTATATAACAACAATTTTTCTAAAGCAGAGAGAATCATGCATATGTATCGAGGAGTTGTGTGCTTGCGTTCTACTCCCGATAATGTTCGGATAGGGATAGAAGGTGCACATGTGGTAAATAATTGTATGACATGGCCGATATCTCTCCGTAATGAGGTTCTGGTTTCCACTTCTATGATCAATCTTATGGATGATCATGGAATTGTTATAGATGTTTCATCAGAATTGGCTGGAGGTCTTGAGACCACTCGTGGGTTGCATACATCTCATGCCGATCCCATTGTTCACCGAGCTGGGAAAGCTCACTATGTAGTTCCCAATATCCCAGCAATCGCCTCCCGGTCAGCATCAAATGCCTTAGTGAATGTAACGTTGCCTTGGGCTGAAGTTATAGCGGATGGTTGGGATTGGCGCAATGCCCAGAAAGAATCACCACTATATCGCGGTTTAACCTGTGCTGGTGGAAAAATAATAAATCCAGTTATAAAAGAATGGTATGATAGCTTGCATTAAAAGTGTTTTTATTGTGTAAAAGTTGTCATATGCATTATTCTTGTTATTTATCTGAGAGGCAATCATGTGCGGAATAGCCGGTATTATAGATGTTTCGCCTCAGTATTTGCTTCAGACGGATCTTCAAAAAATGACCGATCTTGTTGCTCACCGTGGGCCGGATGATGAAGGTATGGTTCTCTTCAATACTGAAGGGACTGGGAATGTAGTTACTAATAAGCATGTGGAAGCCTCTGGGCCCTGGATAGCCGGACTGGGTCACCGAAGGTTGTCTATCATTGATCTGAGTCAGGCGGGACACCAGCCTATGAGAGATGCAAGTGGAAGATACTGGATTGTTTATAACGGTGAGGTTTACAACTATGTCGAAGTGAGGGAAGAACTTCAAAATTTAGGAAGGGTTTTTCAAAGCAGAACTGACAGTGAAGTTCTCTTACAGGCCTTTATTGAATGGGGCCCCGATTGTCTAAGTCGTTTCAATGGAATGTGGGCATTAACTATTTATGATTGTTATACCGGGACACTATTTTGTGCAAGGGATCGTTACGGCATCAAGCCATTTTATTATGCTTTCGAAAAAGGTCGATTTGCATTTGCCTCTGAAATCAAGCAGCTTCTTGCTCTTCCTTGGGTGAGTCGCGAAACCAATCGTGACAGGTTAGCTGATTTTTTTCTTTGGGGACTGGAGACGCATACTGATGAGACCTTTTTTGTCAGTGTCAGAAGCTTGCCGGGCTCTCACTATGTTATATTAAGTCGAGAAGATATAGTGCATGGTCATTTTGAACCACAGTGTTACTGGAGTCCTTCAAAGGAAGGCTATCTTGTTGATAAACAAGCTATTAATGCGTTTCGTGATCTTTTGTCCGACTCTGTGCGCCTTCGGCTTCGTAGTGATGTACCTGTTGGCGTTACACTTTCAGGAGGCCTCGATTCCTCGAGTGTGATTTGCTTGGCTGGTGAACAAAGAAGAAAATCAGGTAATGTCTCTCAGCTTGATGGTTTTAATGTTGAGTTTGAGGGCGCAGGGTATACTGAGCGGCACTTTGCTGAAGCTGCGGCGAACAAGGCTGGGGCTCGTATCATAGTATTACGGCCACGGAGTGCAGATCTATCCCGTGACTGGAACCGATTTGTCTGGCACATTGAAGAGCCTTTTAGCGGTTTAACATACTTCTCCAACTTCCAGATTTACCGTTTGATTCGTGAACACGATATCCCTGTAGTGTTGAGTGGTCAAGGCGGGGATGAACTTTTGCTGGGTTACGAACGCTACCGAACCTATGATGCCCTTTTTAAACTCAAGACTATGCAACCCATAGAAGCCTTCAAGGAAATAATTGCCGCCCGAATCCATGCCAATATGTCGTTTGGAATGCAGTTCAGCTATGCACTTTATTTTTATATCCCACTATTGCGTGAAGTTCGACGTAGGTATTTGGTACACCCGATACTCAAGAGGGACTTTTACCAAGAGTATAAAGGTCAGTCAGGTCAACTTTATGCAAGCATGATTCACAGAGACCGTGAAAGTCTGCAGCAGAGTGAAATGTTTCACTACCAGCTTCCTCATCTTTTACGACATGAGGATAGACTTTCTATGGCTCATTCGGTTGAGACGCGCTTGCCCTTCCTTGATTATCGGTTGCTGGAACTCGTGCTTGGGCAGCCGACTAATTTGCTGTTTCGAGATGGATGGTCAAAGTATATCCTGAGACAAGCTATGGAAGGGATACTGCCTAAAGAAGTTCAGAAAAGGACGGATAAGATGGGATTCGATACTCCAACAGGGGGACTCATCCGCTCGAACCGGGAGATGTTTATGCCGCTTCTAGCCCGTCATCGAAATGATAAGATACTTGATATTTCTTCTATTGAGCGACTATTTGAATTTGAAAAGCTTGATCATCGTATTTTATGTAGTGCTCTGAGTTATCTGAGTTGGAAAGAAACTTTCTCAGTTTCGTAAATAAGGGAAAGATGCGGCTTATCTTTGTAACGGGGAATTATCCATCAATAGCTCGTCCTTTTGAAGGAACATTTGTTCAGCAATTTGTTTGGGCTATGGCACGTCAGGGCAACAACTGTATCGTGATTAAACCTACAAGCATTTTTGCCCGTAGGCATGGGTCCTATCCTCCCCAAATAGAAGAGGAAAATATAGGTATTAAAAGTAAAATTACAGTATATCGTCCAAGGTACTTCTCTTTTTCCTCCAAAAATCTTTTTATAACACATACTGGTCGTTGGACGCAGGCTTCTTTCAATAGGGCGGTCAAAAAAATTGCCAAAACATTAAAAACACCATCGGCTGTTTATGGTCATTTTTTATATCAAGCCGGATATGCTGCGACGCTTATTGCCAAAGAAATTGGGGCACTTGCTGTTGTTGGCGTGGGTGAGGATCATTTATGGTCAATAGCTGCTTTTGGTGAAATGGCTACTCGAAAGAATTTTGCTACCGGATCTTATTTTCTGGCCAATTCACAACCGAATAGAAATCTTTTGACTAACTATCTTGGAATAGAGTTTAACCGGATTCGGGTCGAACCAAATGGTATTGACCTTTCATTGATGTTTCCCCATGATCGATTAGCAATGCGTAATCGGTTTGGCTTCGATCATAATGATTTTGTTGTGGTATTTGTTGGTACTAATGAGGAAAGGAAAGGTCCCCAAAGACTTCTTGATGCGGTGGAAGATCTTCAAGATGTCAAGTGTATTTTTGCAGGTCTTGGTACCGAATTGTTGGTTTCAAGTGCTATAGTTAGGAAGGGTCCATGCGAGCACCCTCTGATACCTTTACTTTTGTCCAGCGGAGATATTTTTGTATTACCAACTATTAGTGAAGGATCGTGTAACGCGGTTATCGAAGCGATGGCTTGCGGTTTGCCGATCATAACCGCTAAAGGGGATTATATGGATGATATTGTGGATGACAATGTTGCAATTCGCGTTGATCCAACAGATGTGAACGCAATACGAAATGCTATTCTTACCCTGAAAAATGATCCGTTACGTCGAAAAAAAATGTCAGAAGCTTGTTTGAGAAAGGCTCAGCAATTTGATATCAATGAACGCGCCCGCAGTGTTACTGTATGGATGGAAAAACTTATAAAACAAAGCAATATGATCACCAGTAAATGATAATTAGTAAAAGTCAAATTAAAAGGATCTTGCCTCGCTGGTTATCATTTATGATACTGTATTCGATTTATATAATTAAATTTACAATAAATAAGATTGTATATAAAGGCAAAAATTGTTACTGTCCTGTTTGCAATAGTGATATTAATACTTATTTAACAGATGAAGATGGAATTGGAATTTGCCCAATTTGTGGCTCTGGGGAAAGACATAGAGTTGATTGGCTATTCATTAATAAAAAAACAAATTTCTTCAACAAAGGTAAGTTAAAAAAAATGCTTCATGTTGCTCCTGAATTTTGTTTGATAAATTGTTTTAAACAAAATAGCAATCTTGATTATGTAAGTATTGATTTGGAAGATTCAAGGGCTATGCATAAAATGGATATAACTAATATTGAGTTTCCAGATAATTATTTTGATATTATTTATTGTAGTCATGTACTGGAGCATGTAATAAATGATCGCAAAGCTATTAGTGAGTTTTATCGTGTTTTAAAAACTGAAGGATGGGCATTGTTGCAGGTACCCATAACAAGCGATCAAACATTTGAAGATTTTACAATTATAACGTCCGAAGAGCGTAACAAAGTATTTGGACATGAGGGACATGTAAGACGTTGTGGTCTTGATTATGGCGACCGTATGAGAGCGGCCGGTTTTACTACAACAGTTTATTTAGCCTCAGATGTTATGACAATAGATGAATTTAAACGAATGGGGATATTCAAAACAGATAGATACATAATTTATTGTACAAAGGATTAAAAGATGTTATAATTACTGAAAATACAACAATAAGTTCATGAAAAAAATTATATGACTTTAACAATTCTATTTATAAATAAAAATTTTAGTTATTTGTATTTTTTTTTGATATAAAAAATGGTAATTGTTGTTTTGACAACCTGTCATAAACCGGATGATGACCGCATCTACTATAAGGAAATTTGCAGCCTTATCTCAAAGTATTCTAAGGTTTTATTAATTGCTCCTGTTAGTAGCAGTGAGATTTACGAACTTTCACCATGCGTTGAATTATATTCAATACCCCGTCGTCGAGGAATTTTCGGGCGTTTGCTGACGGTGCTTGAAGCTGCAATGAAAGTCGTTCGATTGAGGCCTGATATATGCCATTTTCATGATCTCGATTTTGTGATTATGGTGCCGTTGATCAAAATGCTTTGTCGGACTGCGATGGTCTATGATGTTCATGAGGTTTATCCAGAAAGTATGTTGATCTCACCGAATATTCTACTCCCTTTTCGACCTTTGGCTGCCATGATTGTTAACATTATTGAAAAGACTTGCGCAAAATACTGCTCACTTATTGTGACAGCAGATTTGCCGAACTCACAGAGTTTTTTGAGTACAGGTGTTCCTACTGTGACGTTATTTAATTACCCCCGCCTTTCACTTTTTCAGCTGAGCCCTAAGCCAGCACAAGAGCTTTCTAGCGTTATTTCAGGTCGCAGGATACTTATTTATCAAGGTACCATAAGCAGGGATCGTGGCCTTTTTCATATGCTTGATGGTATGCGCATACTTAAAGAAGAAGTCCCAGAAGTACTGCTTCTTATTGTCGGATTAAACAACGTTAGCCTTCGTGCAGAAGCCGACGTACAAATTCAGCGAGATGGTCTTGGCGATCATATACACATTATTCCGTGGGTTGCTCATACTGAAATTGCCAGTTATATTGCACTTGCTGAAATCGGACTGGTTCCTTGGCAGCCAAGTGTTAAGAATTCCAAAAACATACCAATCAAAGTGTTCGAATATATGGCCTGCGGAATACCATTGTTGGCATCTGACATTCCATCCATTGCTTACTATATAAAAAAATCTATGGCTGGTGTTCTTTACGATGCGACTGATGCACAGGCTTTCGCATACCAAATAAAGCGTATGCTTGATGATAGTGCTATGCTGCAAATAATGTCAAAGGCGGGTCGGGAATATGTCGTTCATCATTGGAATTGGTGTGAGATGGAGAAGCTTCTACTTAAGGCTTATGCAGAATTAGAATCCGCATGAAGGTTCGGTGTTTGGAGAAGTGTGAGTTTGGTGCTTTTGATGAATTGGCGCGCAAGCATGGGACTTTGTTCAATTCTTTGGATTGGTTAACGCTTTTTGGTAATAAAATAAAAATTCTGGGCATTTTTGAAGATGGAGGAGAAATGATTGGAGGATTCTCATTCTATCAAGAACGGCATTGGGGTTTGAAAATCATACGCAGCGCTCCTTTTACGCCAACATGCGGACCATTTATTGCAGTTAAAGCTCTGAATCCTGTTGCTATTATTGAATCACGCCGGAAGGTACTGGAATGTATTGTTGAGTATCTTAAAAATGAAGCAGCATCGGTTGTGATGTTTCCGCTGGATCAGAAAATTGTTGATGCTTTGCCATTTTTTTGGGGTGATTACAAAGTTGTTCCGAATTTCACTTACATTATTGATCTGTCGATTTCACTTTCTGACATTAAAAAAAATATGAGTTCAGCGCAACGAAACCATATTGCAAAGGCAAAGAAAGATGGGTTAATCGTACAAAAAACCAATGATATGGCTATTGTGCGTGATCTTGTATTGGCAACATTTACCCGTCAAAACAAATCGCTTGATATTCAAGCTCTTGATGCAATTCTTTTTCGATACGCAAACGATTTAAACTGTTATGCATACACAACTTACCGGAGCGACACTCCAATTGCAACTTGTTTTGTTGTGCATAATAACGAAATCGCCTATAATCTTCTTGCTGGCTATAAGACTGAGCAGCGACATCATGGTGCAGGCCCCCTTGCCGTATTTGAAGCTATTAAACATGCACAAGATATTGGTATAAGGAAATTTGATTTTGAGGGCTCTGTGATTCCTGCTATCGAAACATATTTTCGCGGTTTTGGGGGAGAGTTGACTTCATATTATACTGTTAACAAAGCATGGTTACCTTTGGAAATTGTCTTGAAATTTATTAAAAGAAGAATATTCTAAAAGTTTTCGCTGCATTGACATTTTTACAGGGAAATTATTTATGATAAACGACAACAAAAATGTTTACAGTAGTGTAGAATTTGATTCTTGGGCTTATCGAAGTGGCCTTATTCCCTCTGAACAGTTTTTAATTAAAAATTATTTTGATTCTGCTCAAGAAACAGTTGAGGCAGGCACTTCAGGTGGACGTATTCTTTTGGATCTGCAGTTACGTGGATTTACAAAGCTTTGGGGTTTTGATTACGTTCCTGAATTTATTGATGAAGCAAAAAAACGCGATAAGAGTGGTAAAATACAGTTCGCGGTAATGGATGCCACACAACTAAGTTATCAGGACGGCCAGTTCGTACAGGCGATTTACCTGCAGCAAATATTCAGTATGATAGAAACTGAGGACGGAAGGAAAAAGGCTGCTGCTGAAGCGTTTCGGATACTTTGCAAGGATGGGGTATTACTGATTAGTTTTTGCTGTTTCGAATCACGGAAATCAAAGGTTTTATACCGTCTCCTTATGGCATGGGTTCGCCTACTTCGGATATCTCTCAACAGAAACATAACAATTCAGTTGCTTCCGTGGTTCAAGCATGCAAAAGCATTTAACTGGCTTGCACTCCTTGATGAAGGCCCTTATGTTTACTGGTTTCGAGTTGAAGAAGCAGAGAAACTATTGGTTGAAGCAGGGTTTAGAATTGTGGCAGTTGGGACCGATCAACAGATTCTGGATAGAAATATGACAACATCAACTTTCACACTGAGGGATAAGCCAAAGAAGGGGATGTTGTATTTTGTTTGTAAGAAGTAATGTGTCAGGTGGTCAGAAAAATGAGACTATGAATTATGTAAAGAGATATTCTGAAATGTTGCGGTCTAAGGGCATGCGGTTCGAGTTGGTTAACGGTGTGCTCTTCGTCCGGAGAGATCACTGGGTTACACCCATCGGCCCAGCTGCTCAGACTTTTCATTTGGATAAGGTACAGTCTCGTGATCTATTACACAAGTTGGGTGGCCTTTGGGTTATGTGGACTGAAGGTTTTGAATCAACAGTTCATGACTCCGAATGGTATGCAGTGATTTGCCGGCAGCATAAAGCTGTGGAGACCGTTATTTCTGGAAATACTCGTAGCAAGATACGGAGAGGGCTTAAAAATTGTGAAGTTAGGAAGGTTGATGCTCGTGAAATCGCTCAGAATGGATATGAAACTTATTGTGCAGCCCTCGATGGGTATGGGAAGGATTGGGTTACAATGCCATCTGCTGAAGAATTTGCACGCAGTGTAATGAGAGATGAGCCGTTTGGCGATATTCTCCACCAATGGGGGGTATATCATGAGGGGCAAATGATTGGCTTTTCCCAGAATTTACTTTATGATAAAATTGAGGTTGATTATACCCACATTAAGTTGCACCCTAAATATCTGAACAAGTATTCATCTTATGCACTATTTTATTGCATGAACGAGTATTATTTAGCCCATGGGGGCTTCAAGTATGTGAACGATGGGTTTCGTTCTATTTCTCACGTGACAGGAATTCAGGATTTTCTTATCAAAGAGTTTGGGTTTGAAAAAACTTATACTGAGTTGCATGTTTACTACATGCCACCAATTGGTAAACTGCTTCAGATGGCTTGTCCATTTCGAGCATTTGCAAAAGCCTTGTACCCAAAAGCGGATGCAATGTTCGAATTGGATCGGTTGCGGATTCGTCCCTGATTTGCTATGAACTTTATGTCATCCAATTGGCCGGATAATCGTCCTTTTGCACTTTTCCTTTCCCATGACATTGATCAGATCCATGATCGTGAATTGTTTCGTATTCTTGCTGATATAAATCATATTCGCCGTATTTGGATTCAGGGTGAAAAGGGAAGCGCCCCTTTGGCGATGCGACGATTGGTTCGCTCATTATTTTTTCCCAAACCAGTCGGAAATGATTTTAAGACGATTTTGGAACTTGAATCATGTTATGGGTTCCATTCATCGTTTTACGTGCTTCATGATCCCTATTGGAGTCGCAATGGTCCTCGCTATACGTTAAATTCAAAAGCTTTGCATAAAATTGTTCAGTTGATTCTGGATACAGGTGGTGAATTGGGTCTTCATGGTGGTTATTACCGTTTTAATCAGGCCGCACTCTACCGAGAAAGTTGTGATGCGTTGCGTCTGGCGTTTGGGATTAGGGCTGTAGGTGTTCGTAATCATTTTTTGCGGTTTTCATATCCGGATACTTGGCTGGCTCACGAGGATGCAGGGCTGCAATATGATGCAACATTTGGATATAACGACGTTCTTGGACCTCGCGATGGGAGGATATTACCTTTTTTCCCTGTTGATCCACAAACGGGAAGGCAGATGAATATTCTTGTCTTGCCGCTAACCGTTATGGATGTAACTCTATTTCGGAATCTTGGGTTAAACGGGAAAGACGCATTGTCTGCAGCATGGGGCGCCATCGAACCGGTAATTCAGGCTGGTGGTCTGGTGTCGTTATTGTGGCACAATAACTACTTTAATGAGCCGGAGTATTGGGATTGGCAATGGGTTTATGAAAAGCTGTTGGAGCGTTTGTCGGCATTGAATCCTTGGTGTGCTACAGGAGCTGAGATTTCGGAGTGGTGGAGGAGGAATAGTACTCAGAATATGAATTGATATTTTTACTTCGATATGACATAGGAGTCGGCTTGTTGATGAATATTGCCTCGTATGCCTATAAAATATATATTTAAATTATTAAAAGAACTTTGTTATAAAAGGCAGCGATTGCGTTTTTACATTTATCCCACTCGTCAGGGAAATGGACGAATTTATAACGATATTAAGGTATATAGTTCATACGCTGAGATCCCTATGCATTTTCGAAAGATTGTGCTTCCATCGCCCATGATACATGTGATGTTTTATCGATTGATGCATAATAAGGTAAAGCTTATATGTTATTCTGAAAATGGGCAACAGTTGGATGGCTACGGCTGGATACAGGATTGGCAGGCGTTTCAATACAGGTTTGGGACTATTGCAAATTGGGCTACAATGCTTGGTTATTACTGGATTACTCCAGAAGCTCGGGGCTGCGGTTATTACTCCAGACTATTGGAACATAGCATCGCTATTTCTTCAAAGGAGTTTCCAATTTTAATCTATACATCGAAGGATAACGAGCTTTCTCAAAAAAGTATCGAAAAAGTTGGCTTCATTTTACTCGGAGAATGGGAGATTTACCTCTGGTTCAGAGTATTTGTACATCTGAGAAAAATTACTGTGTAAAGCCCTTCATAAGGGAAGTTACCAACATAAATTATTGTCTGAAAATTTTGGGTCAACATAATGAATATGGTTAAGAAAATTGACAACAAGCTTGTTTTGCATTGTAAAATATGTTGCATAAAATTTAGATTATTTAGGCTGTTAAGCTATAATATTGCTTTGTTGTAGGTTAGAATATGATTGTTTATCTTACTGGTATTGCTATAGCCGCGTTGTCGGCTGTTTTTATTCTGAGTAAATCTTATTTTTTAGCTCAATATAGGGGTGGGTTGTTGATGCTGGTGGCAAATATTGTTTATGAAGTTGCGGAGAGAAAGCTACGGTGCGGGCGTGCCTTGCTGGATGCGTTGTTCTTGGCTATTTTGGTTATTGGTAGTTGCATGCTTGTTGGATTGTGGGTTGGTGTAGGAGTCGCGTTTGTGATGAGTATTTTTTTGGTTGGGTCTTTAATAGTGGATGCAAAGTGGCGATCAGGTTCTTTGGCTCGGCAGTATGCTCCACTCCAGCAAAGCGTGCCTTTTCCGCTTCCTCAACTTATTGTTAACCTGCGCGGGCCGGTAATGGTGAGGCGGCGAGGGTGTTATGATCTTGGGGTTTGGCCAGAGGGTTTGGAACACGATTTTGAAGTTATGGTACTTAATCCGAGTATTGTAAGGCCTCAGTTGCCTTTGAAAATGACTATTGAAGTTGTTGGTGAATGCTTAAGTCTTGATAATTTTAACCCTCAATCGAGTGAGTGCCCAGAGCCAAGTGAGGTCAAAATATTACCTTTTCGATTAAAGGCAGTTCGAAGTGGATCTGGTGGCGAAGTGCATATCATGGTTACCCATGGTGATTTTGTGAGTAAACATCGACTTTATCTTCGTCAAGTTCTTGCACAAGGCTCGGTCAAGGTTAAATGCGCAGTTGTTAATCGATGGAAGCATGGTGCTAAGGGTGCATTTGTTTGGCGGGGAGATCAGGATTTGTATGATCCGTCAACCTTTCAATCTGAAGAGGGATTGCGGGTTACCTTGGGGCTTGCAGGGCGTTTTCGTATGCCTTCAAGTTTAATGCTTTCATCGCGCCTTAGTTTGGTTCCGGAAGAGCACAAGGAGTTTTGCAACCATTTTGGATGGAATCGTAAAACAGAAGAAATTCCTGAATTTATCAGGTTTTTGCGTGATGATGTTGACACGTCAGTTGAGCAGGAGTGGCCTACGGCAACTGTGCGTCCATTTGCTGTCGAAATTGGCAATCATCACTATTTGCATTATGGAACGCATGCTGCTGCTGATGCAGGGAACGGTTGGAAGAGTCATGCTCAAATGGGTATGGGCAACTATTCTTGGCTGAGCCAGCATCCGGTCGACTCTTTTATCGAACAGCGGGACAATGCTTTAAAGTGTACCCAGGTTTTCAGGGAAACTATTGGTGTTGAACCGGCCAGTTTCACCATTCCAAGTGATGTCCATGATCTCCATACGGCGCGAGCAATCGAAGCCGCTGGCTTGGAAGTAGGTTCCGAAACCGATTCAGGGAAGCTTGAAAAATTGTTATGGCTTTCCCCTCCGCATCATCCTGAAGGGTGCACCCGATTTGTTGAGCTTCCGCGTATGCATCCTCGCGATCCTAAAAATGCCTGCCAGGTAGCGATGATGAAATATTGGGTCGGTGTGGCGCGGCGGACGGGTCGGTCTTTGGTATTTTTGGCTCATCACCATCTGACGCGTTACGAAGGCAATGCAAGTTATCATCTCGTAGAGGAGCTTTTACGTTATGTTCTGGCTGAACAAGAGGGTGACTTGTATGTTGCAACCTTGACTTCCGTTGGGCGTTACTGGCGAGATGTCTTGAGTGAGCGTACACGTTGTATCGATATCAGGGTTGAGGGGCAAACAGTGCATATAGCCAATAATGGTTCGCGGGACTTGACCGGACTGCCGTTGGAGATTGATTTGGGGGGCGGACGACGCTTTATGCGCATTGTTGACGTTGCGGCAGATGAAGTGTTGAGGCTGAACGTAGTTGACGGAATAGCATAATACAGTATGGAGTTTCTGCAAATACCTTTTCAGGGTAATGAACAGGCGCTGTTGCAACTTTATCATGATGTTTATGCAGATATACCGGATCGTATTCCTTCCCTGGAAGATCTGAAATGGCGATATAGTGGTCATCTTTCTCCGGTAAGGATATGGGTTGCGCGTGAGGGCAATAAAATTGTCGGGCTTCGTCCAGTTGCGATGCATAGCATAAAAATGGGTAAATCGATCTATCCTGCCCTGCATCTGCTTGATGTAATGGTTCATCCAGACTATCAGGGGAGAGGGGTATTTAAGTCACTCATGAGCCTGGTCTGGGAGACGCATGGTGTAGATTGTGTTTTAGCATTTACTTATCCGAACGAAAATTCCACGAAGGCTTACCGAAGATGGAAGGAGTGGTTTCATCTTGCTGAGATGTCGCTCCATATCAAAATGATTCCACCGAAACATTTTGGTGAAAAGAAAAGTTTTTTAAGATTTTTTGCGGGTTATGGAGCTGTTGCAGCAAGTGCTTTGCAGTTAAACAAGCCGGTGACACAAGGAATCGCTGTGCGGCGCGTTGATACTATTGATGAGAGTATTGAAGAACTTTGGCATAATAACAAGCATAGGTTTGACCTCATGATACCCCGGGACAGAGATTATCTGGTGTGGCGTTATGTTGAACGGCCTGATGTACGGTATCTGATCTATAAGGCTATGGTTCAAGGAAAGACCGTAGGTTTTCTGGTAGCCCGAACACGGATGATGTTTGCCATGCATCTTGGTCTTATTGTTGATTTTTTCGTAGACAATAATGATAGGAGAGTTTTATCTGCCATGATTGAGTTGGCTACTTCAGATTTGATAGCTGAGGGCGTGCATGCTATCGGGCTTCAATTTATTGGTACCGAATCGCTGAAGTCTGGCTTGTGGGATAATGGTTTTTTTGCGGTACCCAAAAAATTACTTCCAAGGGAATTTCCTATGTTTGCCCGTCTTGGGCTCAAAGACGTTGATGGCATGCAGATCTCTGAGTGCCAAAATATGTTTTTTACCTGGGGAGACAATGATGCGGTATAGCGTATATAACAGTAAGGAACGGAATGCGAGTACAGTTTTATCATCAGTTTTATGCCGGACCCGAAGCGCCAGGTCCTGCACAACCCCGAAAACTGACGAGGCTGCTGGCCGCCAGGGGGCATCATGTCGATGTTATTGCTTGTGATTTCAATGCGTACAACGAGCAGGATGAGCTCCCTGAGGATTACCGTAGTGCAAGCGGTGGTCGGGTAACAGTTCATCGTCTGCCTGCGCCAAGAGCACTTCGGTCAAGTCTTCAGAACCGCTTGAAAACCTATCTGTGCTTTGCCTGGTCTGCATATTGGTACGGAGGTCGACTGCCTCAACCTGATTTGGTTTTAGCCAGTATACAGCCTATGTTTGTAGGTTATTCGGCTCTAAGGCTTGCACGCCGATGGCATAAGCCTTTTCTTCTTGAAGTTAGGGATTTATGGCCTGATGCGCTGGTGGTAAAAGGGGCTATCGCTCCATGGCAGGCAGTTCCGATACAGGCCATAGCACACACACTCTACTTCGGTGCGCAGCGGATCGTAAGTCTGACACCGGGGATTAAGGTGGAGCTGCTTAAAAAAGGGATAGAGAGGAACCGTTTGGACCTTTTTCCTAATGGGTTTGATGTTGATGCTTTTAAGCTTGAGCAAAAGACACGGGATCAGGTACGTGAACGTTATGGTTGGGGTGAGAAGTTTGTCGCCATCTATACTGGCATTCATGCTGAGGTTACTGCCATTGAGGTGATTGTTCGGGCGGCATCTCTTCTGCGCGATCGACCTGACATTCGTTTTGATCTGTTTGGTTCCGGGCAAAGCAAGGCGGGTGCCATCGTGCTGGCGAAGCAACTGGGTCTTGAAAACATCCACTTCCACGATCCGGTGCCGAAATCAATGATACCTTCGATTTTGACGGGAGCTGATGCAGGGATAATGACACTTTTCGAGAGTCCGTTGATCCACATCTACTTCGAGAATAAATTTATTGACTACATGGGCGCTCATAAGCCGATTCTTGCGGCCATGGGTGGCGTTCAGGCTGATTTGATTACTCGCTTTGGAGCGGGAAAGGTAGTCCCGGCATTCGATCATGACGGGCTGGCAAAGGCAGTCGTGGATGCTGCCGATCACCCTGAGCGGTGCAGGGAGATGGGGGAGGCCGGATACCGGTTCATCAGTAAGAATATTGTGCAGAGGGAAATCCTGGAACGGTATGCCGAAGTACTTGAAGCCATGGCAAAGGGTGAAAGCGATCGGGTACCGACATGGGATCCCTTTTCATGAATATTCTCTTGTTAATTGTTGCTGGAGGTTTGCTGTTACTGGTGGTGGTTGCCCGGTTTTTCTTTTTAGCCCGATGGCGTGTCGGCTGGGCCATGTATTTTGCCAATGTTGTTTGGGAGTTGGCAGCCAAAAGAGCACATGTCGAGCGTTTTCGTTTGGAGGTTGTTGCAGCTATTATTGCTCTGATGTTGCTATGGGTGAGCGGAACTGTTTGGGGTGTTGTGGTGACAATTGGCGCTCTGCTTCTGCTGATGGAGATCATCAATCGCTTCTGGGAGCGAACTCTTCTTACTGCGGCTTATACTCGTCTTAATCAAGCAGGCCCAGTTCCGTCCGCAAATCCGGAAATCATAATTACCCTTGAGGCGCCGTTTATTGAGAGGATGCCTCAGTATCGCTTGGGGGTGCTGTGGGTTGGTGTGCCTTTTGAAATTGAATTGGTTGTCGGAAATCACTCCTGTATACCAACGCAAACACCGGTTCAGATTCTGCTGTTTGCCCCCTCCTCATGGCTTGCTGGACAAGGTGCAGAGCGATCCTTAGGGTTGCTTTCTTCAGGTTCAGTAGTTAGTACCAATTGGCGACTTTGTCCGGATACGCCCCAAGGCGGAGGAAGTATTGAGATCATGGTTGAATGGGGTGGCGCCTCTCAACGTATCCATATCCGGTATGATGAGTGCCGATGTGCAGTTGATGCCAAGATAAAACAGGCTGTCATCGGGCGATATCCTGGTGGACGGCGCAGTGCGTTTTCATGGCGTGGCGATATGGATTTATATGATACATCTACCCTTCAGTCGATTGAGGGATTGGAGGTAGCTCTCGGTCTTGCTGCCAGATATTGCTTTCCGCAGACGATGTGCCTCTCTACGCGCCTTTCGCTTGATGAGGTAGCCGCAAGAGAGTGGGCTCTGAACTATGGGGCGGATAGGGGTGCTGCGGATATACCTCGTTTTGTGCAGTGGGTTCGGGATAATGTAGAGCTATGCCACTCGGCAGCATACCCCGCTCTATCTGATAAGCCTTATATTCTGGAACTGGGCAACCACGGACATCTTCATTATGATACGGCAACGTCCGCTGCTCCAGAAAACGGTTGGCAGTCGCATGCACGCATGGGTGCCGGTAACTATCCTTGGCTTGGGAGCGATACCTCTTCATTCGGAGAGCAGCGCAACAATGCACTGGAGGCGCGCCACTGGTGTGAGCGATTATTGGGTTTCACCCCTCGTACTTGGGCTAAGCCGGGGCGGTGCAATGATGCTGATACTCCTCGGGCGGTTGAGGCTGCTGGATGCGAGGTGGTGAGTGGCTCCGATATCCGTGCCATCGATAATGTTTTGTTTCAGCCGCTACCGCATCATCCGGAAAGTACAGATACCGTAGAGCTGACTTCGCGGTATCCAGGTGATCCCCAGCATATCTATCATGTGGCAATGCTGCTCTTCTGGCTGCATCGTTCAGAGCGTTGTGGTATACCGATGGTTTATATGTGTCATCAGCACATGCGGCAGTTCGAAGGAAAAGCCTGTACCAGGTTTACGGAGTATCTGCTTCGAACGGTGCTTAAGGATTTCAATGGTGATTTCTATGTTGATACTCTTTTCGGGATCGGCAAATACTGGAAAGAGGTGCTCAGCCCAAAGACACGCCGCGTTTCTGTTTCGTTGCTTGCTCATAGAATCATGGTAGAGAACCGGAGCGACATTGATGTTGAGCGTTTGCCGGTGGATTTGGAATTGACTGGAGGTGCCCGCTCCACTGTGTTTGTATCGGTTCGGAGTGGATGCAGTAAAACAATCGATTTATCAATGACGGAACTTCTTCAGGAGAGTTAGATGAGTTTTGTCTGTACCGTGGATGTGGAGGATTGGGCACAGTCGACGATTGATACTGAACTGCCGATTACGGATCGAGCAGGTCATCAGGTAGAGTACTTGCTTGATCTGCTTGCGGAGAAAAATGTCCAGGTTACATGCTTTATTTTAGGGAAATTTGCGAAAAAGTTTCCTGCCTGTGTGAAGCGCATAGCGACAGAAGGACATGAAATAGCTTCCCATGGGTATGGTCATATTGATCTCTTCCGGCTTTCATCTGCTGAGTTCCGCGAAGATGTTCGTCGTTCAAAAGGGCAGCTGGAGGAAATGACGGGAATGGTGGTGAAGGGGTATCGAGCACCTTGTTTCTCCCTTATAAAGGAAACACTATGGGCGCTTGACGTTTTAGCGGAAGAGGGTTTCATCTATGATGCAAGTATTAATCCAGGAGTTATGGCACGCTTTGGAGTCTCCGACTGGCCTCCGCAGCCGGTGAGGCTTAAACTTCAATCCGGGCTTGGCCTGGTGGAACTGCCTTTGGCAACACTGCCTATGCTTGGACGACGTTTGCCTGTTGCAGGTGGTGGGTATCATCGGCTTTTGCCATGGCCGTTTATCCGGTATGCCATCGCAAGGACGATAGAGTCTGGTGAGTCTTTTGTGGCATATTGTCATCCTTACGAATTCGATTCTGATGAGTTTTCGCATCTTTCCTTTTCACTCCCATGGAAAACCCATCTGCATCAGGGGCTTGGTCGTAGGGGCTTTGAGGTGAAGTTCAGAAAGATGCTGCAGGAGTTCAAGCCATCACTTGCTATCCATTTGGCGGAACAGGAAAATTTGCCATTGTATCTTCCAGGCGATTAATCTCTTAAATGTCAACCTATGAAAAAAAGCTGGTGGATCCCCAAACGGCTTTTTGATTTTTCCCTCTCTTTTGCAGGTCTTGTTGTTCTTTCACCACTCATAGGAGTAGTTGCTTTAATGGTGCGAGCCACCTCTCCTGGTCCGGTATTGTTTGTTCAGCCCCGGGTGGGGCGGCATGGGAAGTTGTTTAAGTGCTATAAATTCAGAACCATGGTTACCGGGTCGCATGCGCTTGGGAGCATAACAACGGCAACAGATTCCAGAATTACTGATTATGGTCGTATCCTTCGTCGTTACAAGCTTGATGAACTTCCGCAATTATGGAATGTGTTCATAGGGAAGATGTCTTTTGTAGGGCCTCGCCCGGATGTTCCTGGCTATATTGACCAGCTGAAGGGTGATGACCGGCAGGTGCTTGAATTGCTTCCAGGTATCACCGGGCCAGCGACAATTTTGTTTCGTAATGAAGAACAGTTGCTGGAGGAGTTTTACGATCAGAAGGCGTTCAATGACGAAATAATCTATCCTGAAAAGGTTCGTATCAATCTGAAATATCTGGAGAGTGCATCTTTCTGGAAAGATATTGGGTACATTATTGCGACGGTAATGCCTTTTCTGTTAAAACGATCAGGGTTTGCCCGATATATAGGCATTGACTACGAAGCATTTCACATGCGTATAAAGCATAAAGCTTCTGACCACAAAAAATTGTAACATCCCTGAACTACCACATCACGCCACAGCACTTTTATAAAAATGCTCAACACTCCCATCCCTCCATGGCCGTCATATACTCAAGAGGAGGCGGACGCTGTATCTCGTGTTCTCTTATCAAATAGAGTCAATTATTGGACTGGCAGTGAGTGTCGGGAATTTG
>Ga0007854_10000400_pt1 | contig 28287 bp, 36 predicted proteins | sample CryBogCBH12Aug08_FD_60382 | JGI IMG/M metagenome (GOLD analysis project Ga0007854, IMG submission 60382) | Freshwater microbial communities from Crystal Bog, Wisconsin, USA - CBH12Aug08 | ecosystem: Environmental > Aquatic > Freshwater > Lake | place: Crystal Bog, Wisconsin, USA | collected... | reverse complement strand
ATCTTCAATCGTTTGCCGATTCAGAATCATTTCCTGTTCTGTATGGATGCGGATATAAGCCCGTTTGTCATCCACAAATACCTCTTTGCCCGGATTGTCCTCCTGTGCTGCCTCAATAATAGCCTGGGCCAATTCACCCGCTCGCATCACCGGCCCGACCATATTATTGACATAAGCGTGTGCCGACGTATTAGTACTCATAAACTCTCTCCCATATAAATTTCATTTTTTTCTCCCTAACTTCGGTACGGAGTTTTAGCTATGTGAAAATACCGGTACAACGCCGTCTGTGTCGACGAAAACATCATCCCCTTCAATTTTCACTGGATACTCAGCCAATTCACAATCTGAGGGGTTAATACCCTTACCGGTACATGCATCAAACTGCCAAAGATGTGCACGGCAAATAACCGTCTTGCCATCAAACTTGCCTTCAACCAGCGGAATGTCTTGATGTGGACAAATCCCCTGAAATGACTTTACAACACCGCCATCGGCGCAAACCAGAAGTATTTCCTGACCGTTCACCGTAAACGACTCCATCTCACCTTCCCAAAGATCGTCTAGGGCACATACTTTTGTGAAGCTCATTATTAACTCCCGTTGTTATCAGGCAAACCAGGATTGACCTGGCAGAGACTCAAGCTCAGTGTTTTGGGGCTTCCCAAACAATCTCTATGGTTTCGGTAGGTTTCAGCCCTGACTCTGAAACTTTCAGCGTGCGAGGAAAAAAGTCTTCCTCACCTTGACGTCGAACACGCATAATACTTCCTGGCCTTGCTCTTACACGCCTCCCGACTGAATGCACAGCCGCAGCAGCTGCCACTTGATCCATGGTGTCTTCCGTATCCACCGCCACCAGTTGCAACACAAAATCGCCTTCAAAATTCGAACTCACAGGAAACAATGCCATTATCTAATCCTCCTATTTATCAAGAACCGGCGAGACAACCACCGGTCCATTTTCTATTCAAGCACTTAACCAGCCTTTTTTGTAGCCCGAAGTGCTCTGTACACTTCCGCCCAAGCATAGTTGTGTGCATCATCGCCTGATTCCCCGGGTGCAATATCCATGTACTTGAGAGCACCACTCAGATCCATCGGCTGAATCATTCCTGCCAGGAAACGATCGACAATACTCAAGTGGCCGGCGTAACGTTCCGGTTCCTGTTCGAAAACCCAGCGATCCACTTCTGAACCAAAGTGATAGAGTCGCCCGTTATACTCAAGCGGATAGTCTTTTACGTTCCACTTTTTCCCCGGTGTTCCCAAGATGGGCAACTGACACATATTGCAGACCATGGGCAGAGTTTCCGGATAGGCCATTGCCATATTTCCGTCGACAACGTTATCGATGATGACATCCCAGCACTGCCCCCAGGTATCGTTCCAACCGGGATACTTTTGTTCCAGCCAATCGCGCTCGTCTGGAGTCACACCGGCAGCCGGATTCCACCAAACGGTCGGACGCCAAAAGTAGGATCCCATATGCATTCCGTGATGCGTATTGCCCAAATCCTCCAAGAAGGTCTCCCAGTACCAAGGTAAATCAAGCCCCATATCGGTGAGTGCACGTTCGAACTGGGCAACAATCCACTCTTCCATAAATTCTTTGAACGATTGCTTGCGATGCTCAAGAGGTGTGTAGTAGTCCATGATCGGACCGGTGAGTACCGAGAACAATTTCCATGCTCCCCATACAGCGATATCCACTCGTTTCTGAGCTTCAGCTTTTTTGCCGTTTGCAATGAGAATCTTCAAGGCCGGCCCGCCAATCTGTGCGTGGCGAGACTCGTCGGTCTGGATACTGGAAATCAGATTGGCAAACGTGTGATCGCCTGATTCGGCTGCATCGGCTGCCAGCCCGAGGAATTGCATATTGGTAAAACCGGTTTCAAAACTGAAGGTCAGCATGATGGAAACGCTGATTGCATCACGCGTCATCATGATGTCGTCAAAGAAGTGGCGCGCGGCAATCATTGCCCATTCATTGGTGTCGTAGGCTTTGAAAGCCCAGTCCATCTGACGATCTTTGGAAACATGCTCATGCGGGAAATAAAGCTGCATCTGGGCATGACGCACTTCATCCAGACAACCCAGGGTAGACATGTTGCGCATTCCCGGTGCCTTGGAAAAACGCATCATTCGAGCTTCTGCGCTGGCCGCAGCATACTCGCCACGGGCGATGGCTCCATAGTGTGCTTTCATTACGGACTTCCAGCCCGGATCAGAATTCTCGAAAATCCGGCTACGTTCCAAAGCGGCTTTAACCGAATACGCTCCTGCATCTTTATCGCGTTGAACTTTTACATATTCCGGATACGTTTGCTTGTACGGTTCGTCATATTTTTCCCAGGCATCTTGGGGCAAACCGAAATCACCTGCCAATTTCGTTGGAAACAACTCATCTTCAGTGACGTATTTTGCCGACCAATTGGTGGTTCTGGCAATGTCATACCAATCCATCCGATTCAATAAAGCCATCTTCTATCTCCTTAGTATTATTTTCGAGCTGGGCAGCTCGATCTGTGTTGGCCTGCTCTTTCGGCATCTACCCGGTTAATAGCTGGCGCATGGTAGGGGGCTACCACGTAATGATCAATTCAACTTTGGTTTAGGGAACCTTCAGATTGATTTGTTAGAGGGCCGCCAGCGCTTGATCAGCAGGGCATTACTGACCACCGAAACCGAGCTCATGGCCATTGCCGCGCCCGCAATGACAGGATTCAGCATCCCCAACGCGGCAAGGGGAATACCAAACACATTATAAGCAAAGGCAAAAAATAGATTCTGGCGGATTTTACCCAGCGCTGTGCGTGACAGCTCTATGGCATCCACCACACTCATCAGGTCATTGCGCATCAGAGTGATATCTGCAGCTTCGATAGCAATGTCGCTGCCGCTTCTCATGGCAAAGCTCACATCTGCAACTGCCAGCGCCGGTGCATCATTAATTCCGTCGCCCACCATACCCACCATTTCCCCAGTTAATTTGAAAGATTGCACATGAGCTGCTTTGTCTTGCGGAAGTACTTCGGCACGAAATTCGGTAATGCCTGCTTGATTGGCAATTGCCTGTGCGGTGGGTGCGTTGTCGCCGCTTAGCATCACCACGCGAATCCCCATAGCAGTTAATCTCATCACGGCCGCGGCACTACCAGGTCGGATTGTATCGGCAAAAGCAACAAGGCCAAGCAGGTCACCGGCTTGTGCAATCGCGATCACGCTTTTGCCATGTTGCTGCAATGAAGTTATATTTGCCTGATCCAGATCAATGCCATTTTCGCCTAAGAATGTCGGAGAGCCCAGCAAACACTCGACTCCTTCGATCTCTGCTCTCAATCCACTACCGGCTAATTCGCCAAGATTACTGGACTGGAGAATTGTTATTTGCATTTGCTGGGCGTATTCCAGCAAGGCTCGAGATAAGGGATGTGTAGAACCTTGTGCCAGGCTGGCCGCAAATTTCAGCAGTCGTTTTTCATTCGTACCTGAAGTGGGAAATAAATCCGTCACTCTGGGTTTGCCCTCGGTTAGGGTTCCGGTTTTATCGACCATCAACACAGTTAGCTGATGAGCATGCTCCAGTGCAGAAGCATCTTTAACCAGAATACCTGCCTGGGCAGCGCGTCCAGTTGCAACCACCACTGCTGTTGGGGTGGCCAACCCCAGTGCGCAAGGGCATGAAATCACCAGTACCGATACCGCATTGATTAATGCCACGGTTAAGCCGCTGCCGAGTGCCCACCAGACGATGAAAGTGGCTGCGGCAATCAGCAGTACTGCCGGTACAAAAATACCGGAAATTTGATCCGCCAGTTTTTGAATCGGCGCCTTTGAGCCTTGCGCCTGCTCCACCAAACGAATAATTGCTGCCAGCTGGGTGTGCGATCCCACTGCCACTGCGCGACATTTGAGTTGTCCAAACTGGTTGATTGTTGCGGTAAATACTGTGTCACCATGGGTCTTGATTTGTGGCAGACTCTCCCCAGTCAGCATCGCTTCGTTCATACTGGAGGAACCTTCCAGCACCACTCCATCCACCGGCACACTTTCACCGGAACGCACCATAAAAATGTCTCCGGCTTTGACCTGCTCTGCCGGTAAATCAAACAAGGCACCTCCACGTTCCACATGAGCCATTTTGGGTTGCAGATTAATCAAAGATTCGAGAGCGGAAGAAGCATTCCCCTTGGCGCGAGCTTCCAGCAATTTACCCAGCAGCACTAGAGTAACGATAGTGGCGCTCGCCTCGAAATAGGCTGGTTTACCGCTATGCATCAGCAGGATGACACAGCTTAGAAAATACGCTGAGCTGGTGCCCAGTGCGACCAATACATCCATATTGGCAGCTCCACCACGCAGACTATGCCATGCCCCAGTGTAAAACCGTTTGCCTATCCAAAACTGTACCGGAGTAGACAGCAACCATTGCAACCATAGAGGCAACATGGAATGCATACCAAAGACCATCAGTACCATTTCCAGCCAAAGGGGGGTTACCAGCAGCAGGGCAATAATAAAGCACGTGAGCTCATGTCGATAGGCCAGAGCGCGGGTCGCTTTTTCTGCTGCGAAATCGCGTAGAGGATGAGCCTTGTAGCCCGCCTGTTCTACCGTCTGTATTAGTTCGGCGACATTGGTCAAGCGGTAATCAAATTCAATCCGCGCCTTTTCGGTGGCAAAATTCACTGTAGCAGAAACTTGCTGCATATTGTTGAGTGCCTTCTCGACTCGCGCGGCACAGCGAACGCAAGTCATACCGGATATTTGCAGATCGGCATGTTCGATTGAATTTGACATGGGTAACCGGATAACAGGAAATATTGCCAGAGAGGAAACAATACGCCCGATAAACAGGAATGTCTATCGGGCGTGTTAAGCAGGAATTGTTCACGGCAAGTCGCGCCGAAGCACGACCCGCTTTAAATTATTTTTGCAAGGGACAAGAGCTGATACCGATGATCGAGTAAAGTGGGCAAAACTTGATGCTGCCCGTCAGCAACGGCACGACACCAATCCAACCCCATGCACCGACTGTACCAGTAGCAGCCAAACCAATGAATGCCAAACCCACAACGATACGCAAAATGCGATCTATACCACCCACATTAAACTTCATTTTTTTCTCCATGGTTGTTTATTGACGGATTGATAATAGGAAAAATGAAGAGGTGTGTCTGTGATAAAAATCACATCAACATCAGTCTCTTGAAAAAAATCCCTCAAGCAACGTCGCCAGTTGTTTCGGTTGATCATGCTGAACATTGTGACCGGAATCCGCTATTGAAACCACACGCACGTCTGGGATACTCTCAATACGGCTGCGAAATTCTTCAGGATCACTGCCAAAACGTTGCTGAATATAGCCCTGATCGGCGACGATCATCAGGACTTCAGCTTCAATCCGCTTCCAACTTGCACGGGAATCTTCGAACCGGTACGGAATGGGCGAAGGAATTTTATGCCATGGGTCGCAAGCCATTTCAATTTGGCCGTCAGTGCGTGTTCGACTGACTGTCCGGGATAAAAAATGTGCCTGTTTTTCACTCAGCCGCGGATTGACTGCCATTAACCTTCTCGCCAGAAATTTATGGTCGTGATAAGTTCTTAGCTTGGGGCCTTCACTGATATTTTCGAGCCATTTTCCGATTAAAGTTGGGGCATCGTCTTTTTTCTCCGGTTTTAGGCCGAGAAAATCCACCATCACCAGTTGCGCGACACGCTTAGGACGAATTCCCGCATACGTACTGGCGATATTGGCTCCCATACTATGTCCCACTAATCGTGCGGGTTGATCCTTTGAAAACTGTTCGAGAATAGAATCAAGGTCTGCGTAGTAATCAGAAAACCAATAGGGCTTGCACAACCATTCTGAATCGCCGTAGCCTCGCCAGTCAGGGGCTATGATGTGCCATGACTGGCAGAGTTCATCCACCACAAACTGGAAAGTCGGGGATGAATCCATCCAACCGTGCAAAAAGAAAAGCCTGGGTGCGTCAGGCATGCCCCAATGTCGAATGCAGTAGCGCAAACCGCGCACATCGATAACTTCAGTTTGTGATTCGACATGACCCATGATTAGTTGGATATTCCCTGAGTTTTTTGTGCCACAATAATCTGATGCTATGAAAAACTACAATCGCCACATCCAGAATTATAAACACGGAAAAAGCAATCTGATTCCTAAAATTCAATTTCTGACATAACATAGCTGCTAAATATGAGTCTTGTGAACTCGAAAATCGCTTGTATATCGATACTGCTCACCCATACCCGGAAAACAAAATAATGATCCGAGAAGAACCTGCATTCAAAATTAAAAATGCCAATTTCCCATTATTTGTCGTTCATATCCACACAACCGACTTTGACAAACTCAAAAGTGAGTTGGAGAAAAGACTGCATCAAACCCCGGACTTTTTCTCGAATGCCCCGATCGTTCTCGGATTGGCAGCCATTGCAGACAGTGGATGTACTCCGGATTTTTCTGGGCTGGTAGCGTTTATGCTCAGCCTTGGCATGAGAGCCGCCGGCGTAGTTGGGGGCTCACTTGAGCAATGCGACGCTGCTGTGCGGGCTGGTTTAGGTTTGTTTCCCGACACACCGACTCGGCCCTCACCTCTGGCGCCCCCTGACCAAGATGAACCGCCCACTAAATCCACTCAGCCACTTCAACCGGAACTTCCCGGATTTGAAATGCAAACTGAAAAAACGTTAGAGAGAAATGAATCCGAAAAAGTGTCACCTGATGATGATATTCAATCAATCCAGCCCGATGACCCTTCAACCGAGCCTCATTTTCGCCCAACCCTGGTGATTGACAAACCCGTTCGCACGGGTCAACGTATCTATGCGAAGGGCGCTGACCTGGTTGTATTGGCCATTGTCAATGCGGGTGCAGAGCTCATCGCAGATGGAGATATTCACATTTATGCCCCCATGAGGGGGCGTGCGATTGCCGGTGCTCACGGCAATCAGAGTGCGCGAATTTTTGTGCAGCGACTTGAAGCCGAGTTAATCTCCATTGCGGGCTGTTTTCAAGTGTTTGAAAATGGCGTTCCGGAGAATGTACGCGGTAAACCTGCCCAAGTCTATCTGGATGGCTCTCGTCTAATTTTTCAGACTTTGCCCGGCTAGGGATTCTTTACCGGCTGCTTTACGTGTAAAATACCGCATTTTTCAGGAATTGAAACGTGCCAAAAGTCATCGTAGTTACCTCCGGCAAAGGGGGCGTGGGTAAAACCACAACCAGCGCCAGCTTTTCCAGCGGCCTTGCCCTGCGGGGCAATAAAACGGTTGTCATCGACTTCGATGTCGGCTTGCGAAATCTTGACCTGATCATGGGTTGCGAGCGACGTGTTGTATATGACATCATCAACGTCATCAACGGCGAAATATCTCTTAAACAAGCACTCATCAAAGATAAAAACTGCGACAACCTTTATATTCTTCCCGCATCACAGACGCGAGATAAAGATGCGCTCAATCTCGAGGGAGTTGAAAGAATTTTAAACGAGCTCAAGGAAAGTTTCGATTGCATTGTCTGTGATTCTCCCGCTGGCATCGAATCCGGGGCTTTTATGGCCATGTATTTTGCCGATGAAGCTTTGGTCGTTACCAATCCGGAGGTTTCTTCGGTGCGTGACTCGGATCGTATTCTCGGCATCCTTGCCGCTAAATCAAAACGTGCAGTAGACGGACTTGAGCCGGTAAAAGAGCACCTGCTGGTTACTCGTTACGCCCCAGATAGGGTTGAAGCCGGAGAAATGCTGTCGGTGACTGATATTCAGGAAATTTTACGCATCCCCCTGCTTGGCGTGATCCCCGAATCTGAAACCATACTGCAGGCCTCTAACTCCGGGACGCCAGCGATTCATCTTGAAAAAAGTGATGTTGCCGAAGCCTACAAGGACGTTGTAGCTCGTTTTATGGGTGAAGAAGTCCCGATGCGCTTTATCACTCCCGAAAAAAAGAGCTTTTTTAAACGTCTGCTCGGAGGCCTCTGAAATGTCCATGATATCAGGCCTGCTTGAATACCTTCGCGGCAATGAAAAGAAAACCGCGTCCATTGCAAAAGAGCGTTTACAAATCATTCTTGCTCATGAACGTGCAGGTCGCGGAGCGTCGACCCCGGATTACATGCCTGCCCTGCGGGAGGAGTTATTGGCAGTTATAGCAAAGTACATTCACGTTGATCGTGACTTAATCAAAGTTCAACTAGAGAAGCATGGTGAGTACGACGTGCTTGAAGTCAATATTACCCTGCCTGAAAGCATCCGGAATTAGAATCGAAAAGGTTAAACACCCCCTCAATGAGTGTGATCTTCTACGCACACCTTGCAAATCAGTGACGAAGCACTATCAGGCAAACCTTTACAGAGGTTCCCATCAAACCATTTGGAAAAACTACCATGAATACCAATACTAAATTTTTCATCCAAGGGGGTACCGCGCTATGATGACTTTATATTCCGGGACAACTGATCCATTCAGCCAGCGATGCCGTTTTGTGCTGTTCGAAAAAGGTATGGATTTTAAAATTATTGATGTTGACATGCTCAATAATGCCGAAGATATTTCGGCAAACAATCCTTACGGAATTGTTCCAACATTGGTCGAGCGCGATTTGATTTTACATGAAGCCAATATTATTAACGAATACATTGATGAACGCTTTCCTCATCCGCAACTTATGTCACCCGACCCGGTAATGCGCGCCAGAACGCGTCTTTTTCTTCACCGCTTCGAGCATGAATTGTTTGGTCATATCGCTGCCATCGAACAAGGTCAGCCCAAGGTCGCTGATAAGGCACGCCAAACAATTCGGGATAATCTGACTCAAGTCTCAGCAATTTTTGTCAAGCAGAAGTATATGTTGAACGATGAGTTCTCCATGCTGGACGTAGCTATTGCTCCGCTATTATGGCGTTTGAATCATTACGGAATTAAACTGGGGAATGATGCTACACTGTTAATGAAATATGCAGATCGTTTGTTTTCCCGCCCGGCTTATATTGCATCCATGACGCCAGCCGAGAAAGCGATGCGCAAGTAAGCTGCTGTAATAAACCCTTGCTGGGCAAGTTTACTGAAAGGAAAAAATGCCCAGCTAGCATTTTTGAAGCAAGCAAACTCAGCCGACTGAGGTTAGCGTTGCGTGCATTTTAGCCATCGCTTTTTGCTCTATTTGGCGGATGCGCTCTGCAGATACGCCAAATTCATCTGCCAAATCATGCAGCGTTAAGGCCGAATCTTCGCGCAACCAGCGTGCCTCAATAATTCGGCGGCTTCTTTCATCAAGGCTTTCAAGTGCATGTGCCAAACCTGTTGTGTTCAAATTTTCAATTTGCTTTTGTTCAAGCAAGCACGAAGGTTCATCTTCTGAAGCGGATGCCAGATAGGTAATCGGCGCAAAATTGTCGTCTTCGTCATTGCTTCCCGGTTCCAGTGACACCTCATGGCCATTGAAGCGAGTTTCCATTTCCACCACATCCTGCTCACTGACGTTCAAATCGCTGGCAATTTCCTTGATCTGCTTCGGCTTGAGCGATTCAAGCCCCTGCTTCATACTACGCAGGTTGAAAAACAGTTTGCGTTGAGCTTTGGTTGTGGCAATCTTGACAAGACGCCAGTTACGTAAGATATATTCATGTATTTCGGCACGTATCCAATGCAATGCAAAAGAAACCAATCGCACTCCGCGCTCGGGGTCAAAATGCTTGACTGCCTTCATCAATCCTATATTGCCTTCTTGAATCAAGTCCGCCTGCGGCAAGCCATAACCCGCATAACCTCTAGCCACGCTCACTACCACTCGCAAATGTGATACAACCAGCTGACGCGCCGCTTCCAGGTCGTTATCACGCTGAAAACGGACCGCATAATCCAACTCTTCCTCATGGGTGAGCATGGGAAATCGATTAACTGAATGGATATAACTTTCCAAGCTACCCACTGCTGTGGGAACCGGGAATGCTAAAGTCTGATTCATGGTTTATACCTCCTTACTATTAATATTAGCACTCTTGATGCCAGAGTGCCAATATTTTATAAATAATATCCATTATTCCGTTAATAATTTGTTAATATGGAACTATTTAGGGTCTATCTGCCACAGGTGTTGTGCAACTGACAGCCAAGCTCCCAGCAACCCCAAGTAAGATGAAAATAGCAAAAGGGTGCAACTATCCATAGCTGAGGGGAGTTGCAAGATAAAGTTGCTGCCATACAACTGCGTCAATTCGGCAAGGCTACTATTTAGGGTGGTCACACTGACTGCGATGATCAGCCAAGCCATCGCTCCTCCCAGCAATCCTTGTAACAGGCCAAGATACAGGAAAGGTCTGCGAATAAACACGTGAGTGGCGCCGATTAATCTGGAAACCTCAATTTCGTCCCGTTGCGTAAGAATTTGCAAACGAATGGTATTAAACGTAATCGCCACCAGTGCAAAACTTAGAAGCGATCCAAGAATAATAGCCGCAAGCCGGCCAAATTTAAGCAAGGCTTCCAGTTTGTGTACCCAAGCTGAATCCATTTGTACTTTTTCCAGTTTAGGCCACTTTTGCAGTTCATCACGTAGCGCTTCCAAAGAAGGAGCGTCGAATTTTTTCGGATAAACAATATAAGCATCCGGTAGCGGATTTTGCGCCAATCCACCAATTACATCCGTCAATCCGGTATTGTGTTTGAGCTGCTCAAGAGCCTGATCGCGTGATACATATTCTATACGGTCAATCGATTTGTGTTGTTGTAACTGCTTGCCTATATGAGCCACTTCATCCCTGCTGACGTTCATATTGATGAATACACTGATCTGCGGTGAACCGGTCACCTGATCGACAAGTTTCTGCACATTTTGTAAAAGGACGTAAACCCCTGCAGGCAGGCCGAGCGCTATTCCAATCACCATCACATTAAGAAACGTTGCCAAGGGCGTACTGAATAAACGGTACAAGGTAGATCTAAACACGCGAATATGTTGTGCAAGCCAGATTTTCATACTTGCCCTGCTCCTGATTGTGTAATCTGCATCGCTCCTTGCTTTAGCTTCAGAATACGCGTGCCAAATTGACGCGGAATACTTTCGTCGTGGCTAGCTATCAGCAGAGTGACTCCCACCTGATGAAAGGATTTTAAGATAGCAATAATATCATTGGCATAATCCGCATCCAAATTGCCGGTAGGCTCGTCTGCCAATAGAATACTGGGACGGTTGACAATCGCGCGGGCAATGCACAAACGCTGTTGCTCCCCTCCTGATAGGGCAACTGGGTGGGATTTTTCACGTTGCAGGAGATTCACTTTGTCTAGCGCGGCGCGTGTGCGTTTAATGCTCTCACGGTGATCAAAACCACAAATTTGTAGTGGCAGCATGACATTTTCGAACACACTGCGGTCGAACAGTATTTTGTGATCCTGAAAAACCAGTCCCAGATTACGGCGCAGGTAAGGCAATGCCCTGCTTTTCAGTGTAGAAATATTCTGCCCGTTAACGATAACACTCCCAGAGTTTGGATGTTCAATGGCGGCAACAAGCTTAAGGAGCGTGCTTTTGCCCGCACCGGAATGGCCTGTGACAAACACCATCTCGCCTTCGCCAATATCAAAGCTGACGTTTTTTAGTGCCTCGTAACCACCGGGGAAACGCTTGTGAACTTGATTGAAACTAATCATTTTGTCGGTAACACCTTAACCATGCTGGGTTTCATCAGGCGGCGAAAGTCCTTGTCGAAGGTAACTAGATGCAGATGATGGGTCAAACCCGCCATATGTTCAAGCAGAACTTATTCGCGTTTATCATGCGGTTACAGGCGCTTTCAAAATTACCCTGTCCACCTCTACGCTTTCATTCCCATCGCTCAGCCATACTTGCCCGTCCTGAGTCGTGCATTGTAACTGCATCGTGCGCTGCACGAGTTTGGCAATAACGCGCGTGGTTTCTATCGGCAGATTGATCACGGTGAGATTTTTGAGTCGTTCAAACTGATTGCTGTTCTGCGCAAACCACATATCGGCGATGCGTCCTCCATAGGTGTAAACAATTACCTGGCTGGAACGTCCGCAGGCTTTGCGAATCAGCTTTTCATCGGGTAATCCAACGTCTATCCACAACTCAATCGCACCGGTTAAATCTTTCAGCCACAAATCCGCCTCATCATCAGTTGTCATGCCTTGGCCGAACTCCAGATATTCATGTGCGTGCAGCGCAAAGACCAGCAAGCGCACCATAAGGCGTTCAACGGTTTCAGACGGGTGCTGGGCTAATGTCAATGCGTGATCCTGATAGTAGTGGCGCTCCATATCCGCAATTTGCAGATTAACTTTAAAGATAGTTGCTTTGATTGCCATTATTTTTCCTAAAACTCGTGAGGACGTGTGGGGTGATAGTTTACCGATTTGAGGTTAGGCATAGTACCAGCAACAGACCTGAAACCATCCTTTCATAACTTGAAGCAACAATGAATTGATTTAAAAAACTCTCTTTTAAGACTAAAAGCGCGCTCAATATTTCAGTAAATTCAGAATACGTTTTATCTGTTTGATGCCTTAAAGATGCGCGATAAAAAAGTTGAAATATCAGTTGCCTTCTGATTAAATAGCAACTTCGTTTTAATATTTGTTAAATAATTAAATTGTACTATGATGAACGCTGATCAAGTAGTTAGAGCCCTCGCTGCATTAGCCCAGCCAACCCGACTGGCAATTTACCGGATGCTTGTTGAAGCTGGTAAGGATGGTTTGGCCGCAGGACAGGTGGCTGAGAAGTTACAAGCACCACCCGCATCGCTGTCATTCCACTTCAAGACCCTGAATCATGCAGGTCTTGTTGAAAGTACGCAGGATGGTCGATTCATCTACTACGCAGCGAACTTTGATGTAATGAATAGCCTGGTGGGGTATCTGACTGAAAATTGCTGTGGTGGTAATTCAGAAGCTTGCAATATTCCGGGTAAAAAATGTTGATAACCTAAACCAAGGAAAATTAAATGACTGGAAAGCAATACAACGTGTTGGTCTTGTGTACTGGTAATTCAGCACGCAGTATCTTGGGGGAAATGCTGTTCAATACGCTGTGCAAGGGAAAAATTAAGGCATACAGTGCTGGAAGCAAGCCAGCCGGAAAAGTGAATCCTGGCGCGCTGGAATGGCTTAAGAATAATGGATATAGCGTAGAAGGTTTGCGCAGCAAAAGTTGGGATGAATTTGCTGTTTCCGGTGCTCCTGAATTCGATTTTATTTTTACCGTATGCGACAACGCTGCCGGAGAAGCCTGACCTCTATGGCTGGGTAAGCCTGCTACAGCACACTGGGGAATTCCTGATCCAGCTCATATCGAAGGCGATGAGGCACGGCGCGCAGCTTTTAATAAAGCCGCTGAGCAATTAGCACGTCGTATCCAATTGTTCTTGAGCCTACCCATCGAGAAACTGGACAAGCTCGTCCTGAAAGAAAAACTTGCTGAAATCGGTCTTATCACAGACTAGAGATAAACAATGAGTATATTTGAACGCTATCTGACCCTTTGGGTATTTCTTTGCATCGTTGTTGGTGTTGTGCTGGGGCAGATGATTCCGGCACCATTCCATTGGCTGGGAAGCCTGGAAGTTGCCAAGGTAAACCTGCCTGTGGGGCTGCTGATTTGGGTAATGATTATTCCCATGCTGCTGCGCATCGACTTTGCAGCACTGCATGAGGTAAGTAAACATTGGCGCGGTATTGGCGTTACATTATTCATTAACTGGGCGATCAAACCGTTCTCAATGGCCTTACTTGGTTGGCTGTTCATTCGCCATCTGTTCGTCACCTACTTGCCTGCCGGGCAAATTGACAGTTACATTGCCGGACTTATTTTGCTTGCCGCCGCCCCCTGTACCGCGATGGTGTTTGTGTGGAGCCGTCTGGTTAATGGCGACGCTGTTCACCCTGAGTCAGGTTGCGCTCAATGATGCCATTATGGTGTTCGCCTTCGCTCCGTTGGTTGCATTGTTGCTGGGCATTTCATCCATCACTGTACCTTGGAATACGCTGCTGGTTTCAGTCGTGCTGTACATCGTACTCCCCGTCTTGTTGTCGCAAGTATGGCGTAAGTTGCTGTTAGCCCAAGGTGATGGCGCGTTAGAGCGTACTTTGTCTGCACTCAATCCCATTTCTATATCAGCACTGTTACTCACACTGGTGCTGCTGTTTGCGTTTCAAGGAAAGGCGATTGTCGAACAGCCCCTTATTATCGCCATGCTCGCTGTGCCAATCACCATTCAAGTTTATTTTAACTCCAGCTTGGCTTATTGGCTTAACCGCCGTGCGGGAGAAGCACATTGTGTGGCGGGGCCATCAGCGTTAATCGGCGCATCAAACTTCTTTGAATTGGCAGTTGCAGCCGCAATCAGTCTGTTTGGATTTGAATCAGGCGCTGCGTTGGCAACGGTGGTTGGCGTATTGATTGAAGTACCAGTAATGCTGAGCGTGGTCTATATCGTGAATCGTAGCAAGGGGTGGTATGAAAGAACTTGATTGATAACACTGCATCCTGCGTTCTAATCATTTTCTATTCCCAGTAACGCGCAGACGAAATCTTCTGCCGCGAATGGCCGCAAATCGTCCAGCCCTTCACCCACTCCGATAAAGCGAACCGGAATCGGATGCGCCTTGGCGATGGCAGCAATCACTCCGCCCTTGGCGGTACCATCCAGCTTGGTCAGCACAAGACCGGTGACGTTCAGAGCCTCGTCAAACGCCTTGACCTGACTCAGTGCATTTTGACCGGTGTTGGCATCCAGCACCAAGAGCACTTCATGAGGTGCATCGGGCAACACTTTGGAAATGACGCGCTTTACTTTCCTGATTTCCTCCATCAGGTGAGCCTGAGTCGACAAGCGTCCGGCAGTATCCGCCAGCACGACGTCAATTTTGCGTGCGATGGCCGCTTGCACGGCATCATAAATCACCGCAGCGGGATCGCCACTCTGCTGGGCAATCACGGTCACGTTGTTGCGTGCGCCCCATTCCATCAATTGTTCGCGTGCAGCAGCGCGAAAGGTATCGCCAGCTGCCAACAACACCGATTTTCCTTGCCCCTGAAAATATTTTGCAAGTTTGCCAATTGAGGTGGTTTTGCCCGCGCCATTGACTCCAGCGAGCATGATTACAAATGGTTGATGAGTCCCCACGTCAAGTTTTTGAGCCAGGGGCTGAAGCAGCTTTAACAGACACTCCCCCAGCGCTTGTTTGAGTTGAGCCGGCTCCGTGAGTCGCTGTTCTTTGACACGGTGGCGCAATTCCGCCAGCAGCGAGCGGGTAGCATCCATGCCGACATCCGAAGTAATCAGGATGGTTTCCAGTTCGTCGTAAAGCTCATCGTCAATCTTGCCGCTGCGTCCAAATAGTTCGGAGAGTTGATCACCCGTGCGTGCCAACCCATTTTTTAACCGATTGAGCCAACTGCGCTTTTCAGTTACAGGCTGCTCAGGCGTATTTGCAACAGGTGTTTTTTTTAGGAAACTAAACATAATGTGGGTAGTCCAAGAACAGCAATATAGCGCATAATGCGCGTTTTTGGGGCGGCATTCCCGCCATGACTATTCTATGCTGATTGGATGATTTTAGGCTATAAAAATGGGACGACACATGCAGATACAATGGTTTAAAAATTCAGTAACACTCGCTGCTTTCACTGCGTTGCTATTATCCGCCGGGGTACATGCGGAAGTATTTGAAAAGACATTAGCTAACGGACTCAAGGTAATCGTCAAGGAAGATCACCGTGCGCCGGTAGTCGTGCAACAGGTTTGGTACCGTGCGGGCAGTATCGACGAGCGCACAGGCACGACCGGCGTGGCACATATGCTTGAACACATGATGTTCAAGGGCACCAAAAGAGTGCCTGCCGGAGAATTTTCGAAGCGAATTGCTGCGGCCGGAGGGCGCGAGAATGCGTTCACCAACGAAGACTACACTGCCTATTTTCAACAATTGCAAACTTCCAAACTCCCGCTGGCTATGCAGCTTGAGTCTGACCGTATGCACAACTTGAATTTATCAGACGCCGAATTCAGCAAGGAAGTCAAAGTGGTCATGGAAGAACGCCGCATGCGCACTGACGATGAGCCGCATTCTCTACTAAACGAAAAACTCATGGCGGTCGCATTTCAGGAACATCCCTATCAACACCCGGTTATTGGCTGGATGAACGATTTGCTGTCACTGACAGCCGGGGACGCGCGGGAATGGTACAAGACGTGGTATGCACCCAATAACGCAACGCTCATCGTAGCCGGAGACGTAAAAGCCGCTGAGGTATTTAAACTGGCACAACGCTACTACGGACCTATCCCCGCAGGCAAACTGCCCATGCGCAAACCCCATAACGAGGCACCGCAAACGGGAATCAAGCGCATTATGGTCAAAGCGCCTGCAGAGTTGCCGTACCTTTTGATGGCCTACCATGCACCCGAGTTGCACAATCCCCAACAAGATTGGAAACCCTATGCTCTGGAAGTTCTGGCTGGGATACTTGACGGCAACGAATCGGCCCGCCTGAACAAATCCCTGGTTCGCGAACAGCAATTGGCCAGCGATGCAGGCGCTTCCTACGATCCGACCTCCCGCGGGCCAAGCATGTTCACCCTTGACGGGACACCAAGTTCAGGCAAGACCGTGGCTGATCTGGAAACCGGGTTGCGCCAGCAGATCGCGCTACTGGTAACAGAAGGGGTAAGTGAAGAGGAGCTCAAACGTGTCAAAGTTCAGGTCACTGCAGGTGAGGTTTATAAGCGCGACTCGGTGTTTTATCAGGCCATCCAGATCGGACAATTGGAATCGATCGGATTGGGCTACAAGGCTATCCCGGTCATGCTCCAGAAATTGCAGGAGGTCACAGCGCAACAAGTTCAGGATGTGGCACGCGAAATTTTTCAAGACGATAACCTGAGCATTGCCGTGCTTGATCCGCAACCCATTTCCGGTGAACGTAAACATGCGAATATGGGAGGCAGCCATGACCTGCGCTAAAACTTTATCTGTTGTACTATGGTGCTTCGGCATAGCGCTTTTTTCCGGCAACACATCTGCCACGCCGCACATTCAAAATTGGCAGACGGCTGGCGGAGCTCGTGTACTCTTTGTTGAAGATCATGATTTGCCGATGCTGGATGTGGCAGTCGATTTCGCAGCAGGCAGCGCTTTCGACACCGCAGAAAAGTCGGGGGTCGCCGGAATGACTCACGGTTTGCTCGATCTCGGTGCCGAAGGACTCAGTGAAGATGACATTTCACGCAACACGGCTGATATTGGCGCACAGTTGGGAGGACGTTTCGAGCCGGATCGCGCAGGAATCTCTCTGCGCACCTTGAGCAGCCCGACAGTACGTAATCATGCCATTGATATTATGGCGCGTGTGTTGCAGCACCCTATTTTTCCTGAAGCTGTTTTGGCACGAGAAAAGACTCGCCTAATTGCCAGCCTGAAAGAAGCTGAAACCAAACCGGAGAGTATCGCTGACAAGGCTTTCAATAAAGCCGTGTTCGGTACTCACCCCTACGGGCTCAGATCCTCTGGAGAAGTGGAAACCGTGGAAAAAATCCAGCGGGCAGATCTTGAGGCATTCTACCGCACACACTATGGAGCCAAGGGAGCCGTGGTTGCCATCATGGGAGATGTCTCACGCGCCGAGGCCGAGGCCATAGCTCAGCAATTAACGGAGCATTTGCCGCCAGGTGGAGCTTCTGCGACAGTTCCTCCCGTTTCCATGCAAATACAGCCAAGTGAACAACGCATTACGCATCCCGCCACACAGAGTCATATTTTAATAGGGGTTCCCGGAATGGCTCGCAACGACCCGGATTATTTCCCCCTCTACGTGGGCAACTATGTATTGGGTGGTGGAGGTTTTGTGTCGCGATTGATGAACGAAGTGCGCGAAAAGCGAGGATTGGCTTACAGCGTGTACAGCTATTTCATGCCAATGCAGCAACCGGGAGCTTACCAGATCGGCCTACAAACCAAGAAAGATCAGGCCAACGAAGCACTTCAACTCACCCGGACTACTTTGCATGAGTTTATTGCCAAGGGGCCCACTGATAAGGAATTAATCGCAGCTAAACAAAATATCATTGGCGGCTTTCCCATGCGTATAGACAGTAACAAAAAAATTATCGATTACCTGAGCGTTATCGGGTTTTACAATCTACCTTTGACCTATCTTGATGATTTTGTTGGAAAGGTTGACAAAGTCTCAGTTGCACAAATTCAGGATGCCTTTAAACGTCATGTCAATCCGGATGCGATGGCGACCATCATTGTAGGCGCTCCCGAACACCCAATGGAGAACGGAAAATAAATCGGGTAAGAATCATAGGTGGTACTCACCGTAGTCGCTGGATTGAGTTCCCCGATGCCGAGGGGTTACGACCCACGCCTGATCGGGTGCGCGAAACTTTGTTCAACTGGCTGGGCCAAACGCTAGCCGGAAAACGTTGCCTTGATTTGTTTTCAGGCAGTGGGGTCTTGGGCTTTGAAGCGATGTCCCGCGGTGCAACCGAAGTAGCTATGGTTGAAAAAAACCGTATCGTGTTTCGTGCTTTGCAGGCAAATAGCCAGAAATTATCCTGCGTCAATATAGCGCTTCATTGTGAAGATGGGATAGAATTCATACGTAGGGAATCTGGACGTTACGATGTCATTTTTCTTGACCCTCCGTTCCAAAGTGATTTTTTGATTAAGGTGTTACCTTTGGTGGGAAAGAGGCTTGCCGAAGTCGGAACGGTGTATATTGAATCCGGCGAACCATTCGAAGTTGACACGGCGGAATGGAAAGTCACCAAGCAGGCTAAAGCAGGCAAGGTGTATTATCAATTACTACAAAAAGCGTAGAGCTAATGATTAAAGTCATCTATCCTGGAACATTTGATCCCATTACTCGAGGCCATGAAGATGTGGTTCGTCGCGCCGCAGGGCTTTTCGACGAAGTAGTGGTTGCCGTGGCAGGAAGCCGAAGTGCGACACTGTTTACGCAAGTTGAGCGAATTTCAATAGCACAGGAGATATTTGTCAGTTATCCCAATGTCCGGGTTTCTGGTTTTGATGGGCTGTTGATGAATTATGTTCGTGCACAAGGCGCACGTGTGGTACTGCGCGGCTTGCGCGCTGTGTCCGACTTTGAATATGAGTTTCAGATGGCAGGAATGAATCGCAGCATCCATCCCGATGTTGAGACCCTGTTTTTAACACCGGCCGAGCAATACACTTTTATTTCCGCCAGTATGGTGCGTGAAGTGGCCCGCTTTGGCGGGGATGTGAGCAAGTTTGTTTCGCCTTCAGTGGCGGAAAAATTAGTTGAAAAGAGATTTATTTAATAGGAGAGAATAGCATGGCCCTGATTATTACCGACGAATGTATCAACTGTGACGTGTGCGAACCGGAGTGCCCGAACGATGCCATCTCGCAAGGTGACAGCATTTACGTGATCGACCCCAAAAAATGCACTGAATGCGTTGGGCATTACGATACCCCGCAATGCGTTGAAGTCTGTCCGGTGGATTGCATACCAAAAGACCCTAAGCACGTGGAAAGCAAAGACCAGCTTCAAGCCAAGTTTGAACAGTTGGCTGCTGCAAAAGGTTAGTGAGTAGAAGCGCGCGCTTGAGTGTGTGCACTTTTATATTCGCCAATAAGTCGCCGTAATCTTTTGTGGTCCTTACGTTTTATTGCTCTGGTTTATCACCTGATAGCTTTTAATTTGATCAATTTAGCATGGAGACTTGCATGTCAAATGAGGAAAAGAATTTGTCCGGTACACGGGCGCATGCACCCGATCTAGATTGGAGCCAAGTACGCGAAACTGTGCTGATGATGGAGTTATCAGCCGGGCAAATTGAAGCAGCCATGAAGGATAGCAACAGTTCGGTCGAAGTTCTGACCGACGTATTCACGACCATGGCTGGCTACATGAGTATGATCGGTGAAACGGTTGCTGCCCTTCCAGACGAAGGTGAGGCTGGACCCAAGGCGAACTTGTTAGCTGCCACCAGTCATGTATCCGGTATGGTGCGCCAGGCGATTATAGCCTTCCAGTTTTACGACAAACTTGTACAACGGTTGGCACATGTCAATCACAGTCTGGCGTCACTATCGAGTCTGGTCAGCGACAAATCAAGACTCTTCAATCCCTACGAATGGGTTGCGCTGCAAGAGAAAATACGCTCTAAGTACACCATGCGCGAGGAAGTTGAAATGTTCGAAGCGGTTCTGGCAGGAATGTCGGTTCAGCAAGCGCTCGACAATTTCATGGCCAAGTTAAATGATAAATCTGATGATATTGAGTTATTTTAAGTTTATTAATTCATTGCTGCTGCAAACAGGTTAAATAAATCGTCGCGTCTGGTGCAGTATGATTGCGTTGCGCATGCCAGATCATCTCACTCAGGCATTCCATCATCGCGTGTTGAGCCTCATGCTCAGATTCAAATTTATTCGTCAGACGTTTAAAGTGCGCGCGGATACCGTGAGGTTGATTGATGGATATTTGTTCTTCGATAGCAAGGTGCATCATTAGATGCAGAAAGGGATTTGTTACACCTTGCTCGGGTGCATACTCTTTGTTTTGGTACCGCTCGGGATCGCTTAACAATTGTTGATATTCAGGATGCTTCCCGATCAATTGTGACGTCAAGTCTTCCAATGGAGTGAGTAACTCCCCCTCGCGACGCTTACGCCAGGTTTCAAACAGGAAGTTGCGAGCTTCATCACGGCTCGGATTAAACATCAGATTATTTTCTTTCGGTATTCGCATAAGTCCAGGATTAAACACTCCGAACACTTGGGTTTGCGCGCCTGACAGGTATAACGACCATGCAAGATCAACCAGTGGTGTGCGTCAAGCTTGAACTCATCCGGCACGAACTTGAGTAATTTTTTCTCAACCTCCAGCACGTCTTTGCCGGGGGCAATGCCAGTCCGATTCGAAACACGAAAAATATGCGTATCGACTGCAATTGTGGGCTCACCAAAAGCCGTGTTGAGCACAACATTGGCGGTCTTGCGCCCCACGCCGGGCAACGCTTCCAACTCTTCACGTGTCCGCGGTACCTGTCCGTCGTGATTTTCCAGTAACAGCTTACACATCTTGATAATGTGCCTGGCTTTAGTTTTGTACAAACCGATACGTTGTATATACTCGCTCAATTTTTCTTCACCCAATTCGAACAATGCCCTTGGTGTGTTCGCTACCGGGAATAATATTCGCGTGGCAGCGTTAACGCTCACATCCGTAGCTTGTGCCGAGAGAATAACTGCGACAAGCAATTCGAATGGTGTTGCATATTCCAACTCTGTGGTCGGGTGAAGATTGGCAGCGCGCAAGCGCGTAAAAATTTCGTAGCGTTTAGCTGGATTCATTGTTTACTTTCCGTAGAGGATTCCCCCTCCCGTTCACGAGACTTTGCCCGTCGCGCTTCGATTTCGTCAACCTGTGCTTGCTGCGCAGGATCCAAATGCTCGGTATTTTGAGGCTTGGCAGTTGCGGCTTGAGTCTTGGCTCTTTCAAGAGCTGCATGAATGAGAGCCTGTGCATCGGTGGCAGGCACACTATCTGATTTTGCAACGGCCTTCTCCTTCAATGCCAGTTTCTCTGCTCTTTCCCGTTTATCTCTCTCGATACGTTCAAGGTGAAACTGGTAACGCTCCCGCGAAGCTTTTGCAGCTGAACGTTTTTGATCAAGTGTCGGTACTCCATTTTTGGTAAATCTGAAATATTGTACTATTGGAATATTGCCAGTAACGCTTGGGTCTACAGATTTGACGGGTAACATGCTGATGCAATCAACAGGACAGGGGGCGATACACAATTCACAGCCGGTGCATTGCCGGGCAATGATGGTGTGCATTTGTTTGGATGCACCCGCAATTGCATCAACAGGACATGCCTGCAAACATAACGTGCAACCAATGCAAATATTTTCATCTATAAAAGCCACCGATAGCGGCTTTAGAACGACATTATCATCAAAAGTTTTAAATGGGACGGCGAGCAGTTTTGCCAGCTCATGTATGCCTTCCACCCCACCTGGCGGGCAACGGTTAATGTCTGTTTCCTTATTTGCCAAGGCTGTAGCATAGGGTTTACAGCCTGGATAGCCACACTTTCCACACTGTGTCTGGGGGAGCAAGGCGTCTATTTGATCGACCAGCGGGATGTGAGCAATCTTGCGTTTGTGAGCTACTGAGTATAGCCACACGCCGAACAAAATCGCATTAGCTAACAATAATATGACCAACGCAATAAGCATAGTGTTTGAGCTTAGTTGTGAATGACGGGTATCAACTTGAATTCAGTCGAATGTTTATGCATTCCTTTGACTGCGTCGGCAACGGTATACAAATCCAGCGTACTCAGAAAGTCGTCGCGTGCACGAATCAGTAACGATTTAAGTGCACAGGAATGGGTAATAACGCAGTGGTCAGTCAAGGTATTAAAGCATTCAAGTAATTCAAAATCCGGTTCGACTTTTCTGACCACGTCGCCGATCACAATTTCATGCGCCGGTCGCGCAAGCCGCAGCCCTCCATTTTTTCCCCGTGTTGTTTGAAGATAACCCTTAATTCCAAGGTTATGAACCACCTTAACCAGGTGATTGCGGGAAATCTTGTAAAAATCTGCCAACTCGGAGATCGTCACTATCTTGTCATTTTTGTGGGCAAGATAGAGTAAGACACGGAGTGAATAATCAGTGTACTGGGTCAAACGCATTTTACACCTCTCGAAGTTGGTGCATTATCCTTGACATAGTGCCTAATGGGCAATAAGATATATTCAGGATATATATTTAAAATAGGGAACTGTCTGTTTCCATACTTGGAATATACATCCTTAAAAAGTATTTTTATAGCAACCGGAAGATATTTAGGATCAATTTACGGGTGCAAAACAATTAAACAGGAGGATACACAATGAGTTTATTTGCAGATATTGGTGGTGAAGGGGCTGTTAATGCTGCCGTGGACATTTTTTACGGCAAGGTTTTGAAAGATGACCGTATTAAACATTTTTTTGATGGCGTGGATATGTCCAGACAAGCTGCCAAGCAAAAAGCTTTTCTGACCATGGCATTTGGCGGCCCTCACAATTACAGCGGCGAAGACATGAGAAAAGGACACGCTCACCTTGTTGCAAAAGGACTCAACGACAGCCATTTCGATGCCGTTATGGAAAATCTCGGTGCGACGCTCACTGAACTTAATGTGCCCGGCCACCTGATTGCGCAAGCAGCAGCTATTGCCGAAAGCACCCGTAAAGACGTTCTTGGGAAGTAAGTTTTAGCCTCCATGCCAAAGATAATCTATGGCGGGCAGTCCTACGATTGCGAGGATTCTTCTGTTCTCGATTGTTTGACTGCCCAAGGAGTTTCGGTTCCCTACTCCTGCCGCTCCGGGCTTTGTCAAACCTGCATGATGAAGGCTGTTTCCGGTAACATTCCGGAAAAAGCACAAGCAGGATTAAACGACGCACTCGTGGCACAAAATTATTTTCTACCCTGTGTTTGCAATCCGCAGGAAGATATCGAGGTGATTTTGCCTGACGTCACCCCGGGCAAAATTCAAGCTCATGTGAGCAGCATCGAATACCTGAATGCCGACATTATCGGCATCAAACTGAAGCCAGCCCTGCCTTTTGAATATAGGCCCGGACAATTCATCAATTTTTTCAAAGACGAAACCACGGTGCGCAGTTATTCTTTGGCAAGTGTTCCCGAACTCGAAGAAGATCTCTTTTTAAATGTGCGCAAAGTCCCCGGTGGACTGGTAAGCAGTTGGATTTCAGACAACCTCAAACCGGGCGATACAGTGACCATCTCGGCTGCCTCCGGGAATTGCTTTTATGTATCGGAAAAACCCGAACAGAACATCCTGCTGATTGGTACAGGCTCAGGTCTGGCTCCCCTGTATGGAATTATCCGCGCAGCATTGCACCATGGTCATCAGGGCAGGATCAACCTCTACCACGGAAGTTACACCATCGATGGATTGTACTTGACCGAAGAACTTCGAAAACTCGCGCAGTCATATTCCAACTTCAGTTATTCCCCCTGTGTCTCAGAGGGCGAAACAGATGAGCCAATCCGCCAGGGTATGGTGCTTGATGTTGCCCTGCAGGACAATCCGAGCTTGAAAGGTTGGCGCGTATTTCTGTGCGGACACCCAGAAATGGTTAAATCCGCCCAGCGGGAAACATTCTTTGCCGGTGCGTCAATGCGGGATATTTTTGCGGATCCATTTGGTTGAACTCCAATACATTTTGTTGGACAATGAGCGGACATGGAAAACCCGCTCGATCAGCAAAAATTGCGCATAGACAAATGGCTCTGGGCAGCACGTTATTTTAAAACGCGCTCCCTCGCTGCGGATGCTGTAGAGTGTGGCAAAGTTCTACTTAACGCGGCGCGCGTCAAACCCGCCAAATTAATAACCGCTGGAGATATGATATCGATCCGCCTCGGCCCTTATCAACACGTTGTAAAAGTGCTGGGGCTGTCCAATCAGCGCGGCCCGGCAACCGAGGCACAAAAACTCTATCAGGAAACCGAAGAAAGCCGCCAAAAGCGTGAAACGCTGGCTCTGGAGCTTAAAGCCCAACCCGAACCAACCCATCATGAGGGCAGACCCACCAAACGGGATCGGCGCGAGATCGAGAAGTTCAAGAGTGGTGTGTGGTAAGGGCACCTACTTTTATAAAGTTGCCCCCAGGCTCTTGATAACTTCACTTACCAAGTCCGGCCCCCGATAAATCATGCCGCTGTATATCTGTACCAATGCTGCACCTGCCTGAATTTTTTCCACTGCATCAGCGCCGCTGAGGATGCCGCCCACCCCAATGATGGGTAGTGCACCCTCAAGCGCAACAGCTAGTTGGCGAATAACAGCAGTAGATTTTTCCCGTACCGGAAGGCCGCTCAAGCCGCCCGCCTCGTTACCGTAAGGCAGGTTTTCCACGCCATCGCGCGACAGGGTGGTATTTGTAGCGATCACGCCATCGATCCGGTGGCGAATCAGCAATGAAGCAATTTGCCGGATTTGTTCCTGATCCAGATCAGGGGCGATTTTGACGGCAAGCGGCACATACTTTCCATGTAGATTGGCCAGAATTTCCTGCTCGGTTTTCAGTTGTTCCAGCAGAGAGTCGAGTTCGTCGCCGCCTTGTAATTGGCGCAGATTTTTGGTGTTGGGCGATGATATGTTGATGGTGACATAACTGGCATAAGTGTAAATTTTGCGCAGACCTATCAAATAATCACTCGCTGCTTTTTCAATTGGCGTATCGAAATTCTTGCCAATGTTGATGCCTAATATTCCACGGAATTTTGCCCGCTTCACATTTTCGATAAGCGCATCCACACCAAGGTTATTAAAACCCATGCGGTTAATTATCGCCTTTGCTTCAGGGAGTCGGAACATGCGCGGCCTAGGATTGCCCGGTTGAGGTCGCGGGGTGACGGTGCCAATTTCAATAAAGCCAAAACCCAGCGCGGCCAGCGCGTCGATGTATGCGCCATTTTTGTCCAATCCGGCTGCCAAACCAAGCGGATTCGGGAAAACAAGTCCCATTACGCTATGTGGATTGTCTGAAGTGCGGCGGGCACACAGCATGCCAAGGCCATGCGCAGTTTTGAGCGCATCCAGAGTGGCGTGGTGTGCAGTTTCAGGCTCGAGATTAAAAAGTAGGGGGCGAAGCAGTGCGTACATCACGTTAAATTCCTTAAATGATTTGCCACTCCCCGTCCACTAATCCTTGCAGGGGTTTAAAGTTGACTTTATAAGCCATTTTTTGACTTTCTTTAATCCAGTAACCCAGATAGAGATATTCCAGTTCCAATTTTCGGCACAATTGGATTTGCCAGAGTACGTTGTAGGTGCCGAAACAGGAATGTTCTACGTCCGGATCGTAGAAGGTATACACCGAAGATAAGCCGTCATCGAGAATGTCGATGAGGCTGACCATGCGTAGCACACCCTTTTCACGGAACTCAACCAGCGTTGAATCGACATGGCTTTGCAGCAAAAAATTGCGGAATTGTTCCGGACTGTCGCTTTCCATACCTTCGTCGCAATGACGTGCCTTCTGGTATCGTTGGTACAATTTAAAATGCTCTTCGTTATATTGCAACGTATGCAGCGATATATCGAGATTAGCGTGATGGCGCGACGCACGGCGTTGAGAGCGGTTTGGCTTGAATTCACCTACCACCACTCGCGCTGGAACGCATGCACGGCATTCATCACAGCGTGGCCGGTAGGTAAAGGTGCCACTCCGGCGGAATCCGCGCCGTACCAGTTCCGAGTAGACTTGCGTGGTAATCAGGAAACTGGGCGTGGCGACCTGCGATCGCGCGAGTGGCTCCCGCAAATAACTGCAGGGATAAGGGGCGGTAAGGTAAAACTGCAACGCCGAAAGCGGAATGTCATGCAGCAGGTTCATTGTCGAATTGCCATTGGGTACCGATATTCGGGTAGTGTATCAATTCTTTAAGGTTATGGATAAATTCTGTGCGCGAAATTTCTCGTGCGCCGAGCGAAGCAAGATGCGACGTATGCATCTGACAATCTATCATGCCAAAGTTCCATCGATTGAGTTGCGCGGCAAAATGGGCAAGAGCGACTTTGGAAGCATCGGTACTGACGCTGAACATGGATTCGCCATAAAACATGCGGCCGAGGGCAACGCCGTACAACCCGCCAACAAGGTGTCCATTCTTCCACGTTTCAACAGAATGCGCATAACCCATCCGATAAAGTGTAGTGTAGGCAGAGATCATCTCTTCGTGTATCCAAGTACCTGCCTGTCCATTTCTGGGAGCCGCACAGGCGCGCATAACCTGTTCGAAAGCTGTATCGGTACGTATTTCATAATCTTGATTACGCAAGGTTTTACGCAACGAATGGGAAACCTTGAATTCAGCGGGGAACAACACCATGCGCGGGTCGGGACTCCACCACAGGATAGGGTCTTTCTCATTAAACCAAGGGAAGATGCCATGCCGATAGGCTTCGAGTAAACGCTCCGGGCTTAGGCTACCGCCCGCAGCAAGCAGTCCATTGGGCTGACGGAGTGCCTGTTCCACAGGGGGAAAAGGCGCGATGTCGTGCAGAAGAGCAATCATGGCGCAAAGCTAGGCGGAATTTATTGAATTGAGTTAACCCTGTTTCAGCCGCTGCCCCAGCCAGGTTGCGATATCACTCACCTCTTCCATGCACACCGAATGGGGCATCACATATTCGCGCCAATCCAGATGGTAACCCAAGTCCAGCAATTTATTTGCCGAGCTTTTTCCAAGGCTGTAGGGAACAATGGGATCACTACGCCCGTGCCCCATAAAAACAGGTGTACTTTTTGCAGCCTGCGACCCTTCTTTTTCCAGGGACTCGGCCAAGGGCAGGTACGTGGACAGTGCGAGTATGCCTCCCAATTTTTCAGGATATCTCAAACCGGTTTGCAGGACGATAGCACCGCCTTGAGAGAATCCGGCGAGAAAAATATTCTCCGCCTTAACCCCACGCTGTTTTTCCTGTTGAATCAATTTTTCAATTTCAAACTGGGAGGCTCGAATCCCCTTTTCGTCTTGCTGGGCGTGAATCTCGGCAGAAGTAATGTCATACCAGGCACGCATCACAAATCCGCCATTAATTGTAACCGGCCGTTTCGGAGCATGGGGGAAAATATAGCGCATGGCTACCGGCAGGCTCATCTCTTCTGCGACAGGAACAAAGTCTCCTCCGTCTGCCCCCAAACCATGCAGCCAAATGATGCTATGCAGGGGCGACTTGCCTCGATCAAGGGTAATGTTGGGCAAAACGCTATTCATTTGAATCTTCCGGAATAAAAGTGGGTTCAGGCAAAATTTCACGCAGCACTTGAAAAATCTCGCGGTAACTCTTTGGTGGTTTCAGCAGTTCTTTCTCTTTAAGTGCATTACGAATTAGGGTGCGCAGTCTTTGGGCATCCGCTTCAGGATGTTCGGCGAGCAGTTCGGTGAGTGCATTATCGCTTTCCAGCAAGCGCTCACGCCAGCGTTCTACCCGATGCATATAAGCAATGTGCTGACTTGATTTTCCACTCCATACTTCCAGTTTGGCAACGATAGGCGCAGGATCAACATGACGCATCAGCCTGCCGATATACTGCATCTGCCTCTTAATCGCGCCAAATTTGGTAATCCGCTTTGCTTCAACAATCGCATCCCGCAGGGTTTCAGGGAGGTCAATTTCTTTCAACTGATCTTTACTTAAGGCCACAAG